>JAANMY010000197.1_pt1 | contig 86530 bp, 62 predicted proteins | sample 7279691 | NCBI WGS metagenome assembly JAANMY01 (sample SAMN14094543, study PRJNA606508) | bioreactor metagenome | isolation source: A lab-scale SPAN reactor treating ammonium-rich wastewater day 388 | place: Ireland: Galway | collected 2018-02-07 | reverse complement strand
GCTTTGCAGGCGACGGCGGCAGTCTGGAACTACAACGTCATGAACATCGTTCACAAATCACGCTACCCCAAAAGTCCATTTTCCGTTGAAGCATTACAATCTCTATTGCCTCTCTTGTTCTTACTCTTTCCCTCGTTGTTGAGCACCGTTGCTGCACAGGTGAGTAGCCATATGCAACGACATGTTTTCATCTTTCTCGCAATCGTCTCAGCCCCGTTAGCATTGGCTCAATGGACGCCGCCGCGTGCAATCGATCCTTCGGCAAGCAGAGGACAAGGGGCACCACTCATTACAGTAAGCAAGAGCGGTGTCATTGGAATAGTCTGTCAAGAAGGTTCGGGTTCTAACGATTCAGGACGACATGTGGTTTACCGTTCGACCGACAATGGCCTGTCGTTTCAGCGGGGCGCGGTACTAATTCCGCATGCCTTAGACTACATAATGGACCCGCCGTATGCAATTGCATTCGACACCACCGGAGCGTTATGGGTTCTTTGGGGATGGGATTGGCTCCCGGGAGGTTTGCCTGTGGGGAGTTATCTGGAGTTGAGCAAATCGACGAACAATGGGCTATCGTTCATGACGATGGTGAGGCATTGGAGAGGGTTGATTGTGAAACCTTCCCGTATGATCATCGATGCTCACAACAACATTCATCTGCTACATGATTCGTTGGTCGCTGGAGTTGGGCCAAAAGTTGTATACACACGGTTCGCTGATGCAAACCCTAACAATCGATTCGATGCGCTGGCGCCAATGACAGCACTGGCGGAATGGGGTGGAGATGCTGATCTTGCTGTGACGCCTCCCTCCTCTATTCACTACACTGCGGTAATACAAACTGAGGTTCCTGGCCCTAATGAGTTTAGGATTAACTATGCAAGATCAACAGATGGCGGAGGCACATTCTCAGCCTTGGTTGTAATTGATTCAATAACTCGCCCCGAGCAAATCTCACCCAGAATAATGTCCCGGGAGTCTCTCGTTGTTCTGGCATACAGGGTAGATAGTTCGATGTCCCACCTTGCAGTTGTGTCTACCAATAACGGGTTGGCGTTTAGTGATCCATTTGGATTTGGGTCTGATTATTATGGGCTACCTGGAAAAATCACCAGCGATTCCCAGAATGTGTATTTATTCTATCCAACTTACGAGCATCCTTTTACCGGAAGGGGTCGGACGGTGTTTAACAGATTTACAGATCCATTTTCACCACCAGAAGAGATTGCGAGGTTTGATAGCTTGTTTGGCGATCTCGCAATCGGTCCAACGGGTGGAAAGTATGCCGCGTTTCAGAAGCAAGGGATTCGAAGTGCATTATTCACAGGCAAAGATATTCCAACATCTGTCGAGAACGCCCGAACTCGACTTATTCAAGCGTATTTGCTCTGCGCTTCACCCAATCCTTTCAATTCATCCACCACGTTGTTCCTCGATTTGCCAATCACATCTGACATTCAGGTCCGGTTGTTCAACATTCTGGGACAACAGTTGTACCTTGAGGAAAGAAAGCATGTGCTGCCCGGACGTCACGCGTTCTTTGTGAACTCCTCAAATCTTACCTCAGGCATTTACATTGCCAACGTTGTCACACGAGAGCGCTCTCTTTCGCTCAAGTTGCTGCACCTCAAGTAACGTTCTTTTCCACAACCAAATCACAACTAAGCGAGGAACAACTATGCTTAAGCGCATTGCTGTAACAGTTCTGATTGCCCTTGCTTTCAACAGTGTGAAAGGGCAGTCCCATCCATATCTACTCTTTAGCCAATCTGACCTCGCGGCGATTCGCGAGCGTGCTCATACTCAAGGAAATCCCGAATTACCCCCGTGGACGATTTGGAATCGATTGATCCTTGATAAGCAAGCAAACTATTTTCTTACACTCCAAGGCGGAATAGCGTTGCTGAATCCGGTCAACTGGATTGAAAACAACATTGTATCCCTTGCGCTTGCTTATCACATCGAGCAGAATCCTATCTACCTTACAAGGGTACGAACAATTTTGTGGCAAGGGATCCCTCCCTATGTCGGCATGTTGTTTCAAGGCACATGCGATTCCACCAACTATTGGAACAAAGCACATCAGGTTATCGGTTTGTCGTTAGTTTATGATTTGCTCTACAATGAATTCTCCGACTCAGAGCGGACTGACATCAAGACGGCAATCCGCGCCAAGATATTTGACTGCGGGTTGCGCTACTACGACTACTCGCATTGGGCGGATTATGGTAACAACCAGTGGGCGCTCCGGGCCAGCGCAATGGGGCTAGCGACACTTGCGTTGTACGGAGACGAAATTTACCCTGAAGCAGCCGCCGACCTCAATTATGTGCGAACGAAAATGCTGACTGCACCAAACAGCCTCATGAAAAGGTATTTTCATGATGGGGCAGGAGTTGAGGGTATTTATTACGGTTTCGCCACGTTGATGTCTACACTGTCATTCATGCATGCAGTGGGGAGATGGGACGGTATTGATTACTTTCGCGACCCTGCCATAGAAGCGGCTCTGCGGGCGCTACCTGATGAGTTGGCCTACGAGGTGTCACCTGCTCCACGACTAGGTTGGAATCGGTACTTCAATAATTTCAGCGATAGTCATGGCAATTTTATTAATAGCAGTGGATTCTTTGCACCGCTATTGACGCTCATCGGAAAGTACCAAAGCGGGATTGGGCAGTGGGTTTTCGACAACACTGTTCAGACGATTACAAATATGCTCACCACTTCAGATGTTGAATGGTTCAAGCGAGGAGGCGCCGAAGCTTTCTTCATGTCTTTCCTGACTTATGATGGCCTCCCCTCTGTTGAACCGAGCTCGGTGCTCCCAAAATCCCGGCATTTCCTTGACAGAGGTCTTGTTTATGTCCGGACATCATCACCGTGGGCAGACGAGAATGATATTCAGTTCGCGATAGAAGGGCATCAAGTTGTTGCTCCGACGACCGGCTTTTACAATGCTACCGACCACACGCACTCCGACAAGAACCACTTTACACTTTATGCGTACGGAAAGGACTTCATTGTTGATGAGGGCTACTTCGAGGGCGTCAATTCTTCCGCGCACCATAATTACATTCTCATTGATAACCGCGGTCAAGCCAATAACCCAGCATTCAATCCGCCGCGGGGGACAATTTCGGGTCACGTAAGTTCAGGCGGACTCAAGCTTGTTTCCTCTGCGGCGGTTGATTTCGTTCACGGTGATGCGAAGGAAGCTTTCAATTATTTATACGTGCCAGGACATCTTTGTTCACCGATTCCCCCGCAACAGTACTGCAAGAAAGATGAAACTGACCCAGTTTATGGGCAGTTTGTCAATACCGTTCAGAATGCAGACAGGTTCGTGCACTTCGTGAAAGTCGGTAATGGGATACCTCCATACATAATCATGGCAGACGATATCCAAAGAGACACCAACGCGCGTGACTATACTTGGAGATTTCATAGCAATGAGAATGTCACCAACTGCGGACAGAACCCCATTATCATTCAAGGCTATTCCTCACCGAATCATCGGTTTGTACATTTATCATGACGACAACCCTCAGCAGTACATCACAACGGGTGCTTGCAGAGAGATTACAGCAAGTGACCCACCGGAGGACCCGCTTGCTCTCTCCTTGCCACCCAGCACTTTCACACAGTGTGATATCGTTCGTCAAGATGTTGTGAACCCATATTTCCATATTGTTTTGTATCCGTACAAGCCCGGCCTCCCGTCTGCACCTGTGTGGTCCAATCTAAGTGCAACAAATGGGAGCATTCTTGAAATAGCTTGGCAGGGAGGTCTTCCGTACAAAGACTACAGCATCTTCCGCCACACTGGAACAGTAACATCGGCCCTGGCAACTACTGATGCCAGACTGACTTTTGTAAGAAGCTATCAAGGTCAGGGTTCTCTTGGAACGCCGGTCGTGTTCTCAATGTCCCACGGAACCAAGTTCTCGTTTGACGGCACATTGCTGGTGAATCTCTACGGCCAAGAAGGGACTGTGATGAAACAGGGAACAGAGGTTCTTCTTTTCGGAGACATCACCTGCTTCCGCGTCTACGCACCGAACGCGACATCTGTGAAGCTTAATGATGATGAAGTTCCCTTCGTTCAAGACGGTGACTATGTCGATGGACTTTTGGCATTTGCGGAAGAAAACAAATCCTGCACAAGCTCGGCAACATGGAGTAACAGCAGCCGGCATATTGCGCAACAAAACGGCAGGCTTCACCAGCTCTTTTCAAGCGCGGGCGATATCATCTATCGAAGGCAGGATATTTCAACCGCGCAGTGGGACATTACAAAGCGAATCTCCAGTCCCTCGATGAACAATCAGCACCATGCCTCCGTAGTTGTTGATCACAACGGTATTGTTCACGCTGTTTGGCAGCGACAACCGGAACAGGGGGTAAACACCTTCCAGCTTTGGTATGCGCAAGGAGCAGACAACGGAGAAACGTGGAGCGAGCCGGTGATTCTCCCGCACTGCTCCTCCATTGACGCTTCGTCAACCCAGCTTTCAATTTATCCGGTTATTGCCGAATGCGCTGGTGAGAAACTCGTTGTTGTCTTTTGCAGTAACGATGGCCTCATGTACACAATTTCCGAAGATGGCGGTGAGAGTTGGCTTGAGGATCCGTTTGGGATCGCGTCTCAATCGAACCCGAACTCCTATGTCTGGTATCCAAGCCTTGTCTCGATTTCCAACTACTTGATGTTGACATACGACTACCGCTATTACGGGGTATGGTCGCGCATGTTCGACGGTAGCGCATGGAGCGGCGAGGAAAATGTCAACGATGCAACCGGAGGAATCTTTGACCGCCATTCTTCAGTAAGCGGTAACGGCTATGGAGGCGCTCTTGCGGCATGGTGTGCGCAACGCATCGTCGGTGGACAATTGGACCCGGACTATCATATCTACCTGCGCGAGCAGAATCCTGACGGTAAATGGGATTGGTTCACAGAATTCATTTGGGGGGCGCGTGGAGTGTGGGATATGTACCCGTCGGTGTCGTCGATGTATTGGGGTGAGAATGTGTGGAAGCCAGTTGTGATACATCACAACAACTTCAACCAAATTCTCTACAAACAATACAATCCCGCGTACGAGGATTGGGACGATTGCTTGATGTCCACTTCAGGACTCTGGGCCAATGTTTCGCACAGCGAGGATGCCGGCGCGCTTCCCGTTGCGGTGTGGACCAACCAGAGCAGCAATCCGTATCTTCTTGAACTTTATGGTGGCCCCTGCGGAGAAATGAACAAGGTGACTGTTGGCCGCAATACGGTGCAGAAGAGACGGGTAGTGATTCAAGACAGGCGTAACCGTTCGTCGTTGCTGGTTGAAATGGACCCTATTCTGGTCGTGACACTTACGGGCGACACTGTGCAACTTCCCTTCAAGTCCCGACAATTCGGGCAGCGTACAGACGTGGATTTGACCACAGTTTGGGATTATCTCGGTTCTGAAACAATAATACTGCCGTCAAACTCAACAAAACTACTCCTTGGTGTAAGAATCGAAGCTATTGCTTCGCGGGATACTTCAGGTACGGAGGGAACAAACAGCTTCGGCTCTCGGTCGTTTTCGGTTCACTTGTTGCGCGGAACATCGAGAACACCACTTTGGTCAAACGCCAGCGGCACATCGGCAATGGTGGAGATTGATGTAAGACAATTTGCAGGTCAATCGGTTGGTATCAAACCGGTCGGAACAATTCCGCCCGGACTGCATCAGTATCTTTCAGTTTCTGCCGGCGACGTTGTGATAGGCAGAAGTACAGAGAATCGTCCATCTCTGCAGAAGGCTCAAGGTTCATTGCCTTCACAGTTTAGATTGGGCGAGGTGTATCCGAATCCATTCAATCCTTCGACGACAATCACCTTTGATCTGCCGGAGCCCTCCAATGTTTCAATCATCATCTATGACATGTTGGGAAGGCGTGTTGCAGAGCTTGTTAATGATTCGCATGCGGCAGGGTATCATTCAGTTCAATGGAATGGAGTGAATGCCGCGAGCGGCGTCTATTTTGTTCGCTTCATAGCGACGAATGGAAATGGATCTGTTATGTTCTCCAAGATCAACAAGGCGGTTCTCATGAAGTAGTATGCACGACACCTTGCTCCAATCTCAGGGCGGGTCACTTTGTGGCTCGCCCTTTCCGTTTGTTTGCTTCTCCCGCCTGATTTGAATATATTTTTGAAGATTTTTTCATCAATTCATCATGCTCAAGACTTCTCACGCATCACACGCGTCTACAACTGCATCGGCGTACCGCAAAACGGTATTGCCGAACGGCATCCGCGTTGTCACCGAAACAATTCCGTACGTCCGCTCTGTGTCGCTCGGTGTGTGGGCGAACGTCGGGTCGCGTGACGAGAACGAGAAGCAGAACGGCATCACGCATTTCCTCGAACACATGGTGTTCAAGGGAACGAAGAACCGGAGCGTGCGCAACATTGCGCAAAGTCTCGAGTCGTTAGGCGGCTACCTGAATGCTTTCACAACAAAAGAACAGACCTGCTTCTATGCCCGCGTGCTCGACCTTCATGTCGGCGAAGCGATGGATGTTCTTGCCGATCTTGTTCAGAATGCGACGTTTAAGAAAGAAGAACTTGAACGCGAGAAACTCGTTGTCATCGAAGAGTTGAAGAATGCCGAAGACGATCCCGAAGATATCATTCATGATTACTTCGAGAAAGCGCTGTTTCCGCAGCATTCGCTCGGTTTCCCGATTATCGGAACAGAAGAGAATCTGCGCCGATTCAAGCGCGAGGATTTGTTTTCGCATGTAAAGAGGCACTATCATGCCTCCCGCATTGTCGTAGCAGCCGCCGGAAACATCAACCACGATCAGCTTGTCCGGCTGGTGGAAAAGCATCTCAAAGGTCTGCCGACGAACGGCTACTCGTACAAGCGGATTCCCGGCCCGACTTCCGTCGAGCATAACACGCATGCGGAGTATCCGCGTCCCATCAAACAAGCGCATGTCTGCCTCGGAACAGTCGCGTACAGCATTAGGCATCGTGACCGTTACCCCCTGATGGTCATGAACGCGTTGCTGGGAGAAGGGATGAGTTCGCGCCTCTATCAAAACATCCGCGAGAAGTACGGATTTGCGTACAGTGTGTATTCGTACACGAATTTGTTGAGCGATACAGGTTTGTTCGGAGCCTACATTGCAACGGATCAGAAGAATATCAACAACTCCATCGAACTGATTCAGAAAGAACTTGACCGGCTGAAGACGAAGCCCGTGCCGAGGGCGGAGCTTGAACGGACAAAATCGCAAATCAAGGGCGTATTGATGTTGGGGTTGGAAAATATGTCGGGAAGAATGATGCGTCTCGGCAGCAGCGAGCTGTATTTCGAATCATTCACCTCTCTTGATTCGATTCTTAGGAAAGTGGACGCCGTAACCCCCGAAGCAATTCAGCGCGTTGCCGCCGATTTGTTCAAGGAAGAGAAATTCTCCACCGTTATCATTCGCCCCTCGTAATTTCCGCCGGTATGATCACACTCGACAATCTGAATCCCAATCTTCTCAAAGCCGAGTATGCGGTACGCGGGCCGATTGTTATTCGTGCTCAGCAGTTGGAAGAGCAGGGAAGGAAGATCATCTACTGCAACATCGGCAACCCGCAAGCATTAAAGCAAAAGCCGCTTTCATATATCAGGCAAGTGTTGAGTCTGCTCGAATACCCCGAATTGTTGAACAAGCCCGACGTTCTCAAACACTACCCGAAGGATCTTGTCGAGCGGGCGAAGATGATTTTGCAGAAACATCCGCACGGAACCGGCGCCTACTCGCAAAGTGCGGGAATTCCGTTCATCAGAAAGGCGGTTGCTGAGTTCATTGCGCGGCGCGACGGAATTCCGGCCGATCGTGATCATGTGATTCTCACGGATGGCGCAAGCAAAGGGGTTCAGGCGGCAATTCTCGCATTGCTGAAGACCCGGAACGACGGATTCATGATTCCGATTCCGCAGTATCCGTTGTACAGCGCGACGATTGCCCTGTACGGCGGAACACAAATCGGCTACTTCCTCGATGAATCTGCTAACTGGCAACTGAACGAAGCCGCGTTGGAAGAAAGCATCAGCAAAGCGGAAAGCAAAGGCGTTCATCCTGTTGCCATTGCCGTCATCAATCCGAGCAACCCGACGGGCAGCGTGCTGTCGTTTGAGAATATTCAGATGGTGATTCGTTTTGCGCAGCGCCATCATCTGTCGATCATGGCCGACGAAGTGTATCAGGAAAATGTGTACGCTCCGGGCTGCAAGTTTTATTCGTTCGCCAAAGCGATGCACGATATGAACGACACGGAAACAACGCTGTTCAGTTTCCATTCTGTTTCGAAAGGATTTTTGGGAGAATGCGGACATCGTGGCGGATATGTGGAATTTCGCAACATCCCGAACGATGTGCTTTCGGAGATGGTGAAACAACAAAGCATAAGTCTCTGCGCAAACGTCAGCGGACAAATCAACACGTACTTGATGGTTGCTCCGCCGCAGCCCGGCGACGAGAGTTACGAAACGTACATCAACGAGAAGAACGCCGTTCTCTCATCCCTCAAAAAGAAATCGGAAATCCTCTTCGAACGCATCAATCAAATCGAGGGCATGTCGATGGACGTGCCGCAAGGGGCAATGTATGCGTTTGTGAGGTTCGAACTTCCGCCGGAACCCGGCGTTAATGTCAACGCTATGAGTAGCGAAGAACGACGGCTGTACGAACAGAGTCGGGACGAAGCATACTGTATGAAATTGCTGGAGGAGACGGGGATTTGCGTTGTGCCCGGATCGGGATTCGGCCAGGAAGCGGGAACGTTCCATTTCAGGACGACTTTCCTCCCGCCCCAGGATGAGATTGAAGAGTTGGTGGAGAAGTTGAAGGCGTTTCATGAGAAGTACACGCGCTCGATGCTCGTGCCACTTACGTAGGGGCCGAAATGCAAGTGTATAGTGTCGAAGCTATTATTCAAGCGCTCAGCAACGCGGATGTCCAGTATCTGGTTGTGGGAGGGCTCGCAGTCAATGCACATGGCTACAAACGCCTGACTGACTATGTTGATTTGGTGATCGGGCTTGAACCAAGCAACATTGTCAACGGGTTAAGGGCGCTCTCCTCCATCGGGTATCAGATGTCCATTCCGGTGACTCCGGAAGATTTCGCGGATGCTGAAAAACGGGAGGGATGGCGAAGGAACAAGAACATGATCGTGCTGAAACTTTGGAGCGACGCTCATCGCCGGACTCCGATAGATGTTTTTGTGTATGAGCCATTTGACTTTCAAGCCGCCTACAAAGCGGCAAGGTGGCTTCCGATGGGTGGGAGATTGCATGCCCCGATTGTAAGTCTGGAGACCCTGCTCGCAATGAAGGAATCCGCGGGTCGTCCGCAGGACCTTGCCGATATCAGTGAACTTAAGCGCGTTCAAGAGTTGCGTGGAAAGAAAGACCAATGACGCAGGAAGAATTCGACAATCATCCGGGATGGGAGTTCTGCACGCCGCAAGGAGCACGTGACCAGGTATTGTTGCTGGACATTGAAACAACCTTTCGGGAGAAACTTGAATGGCTTGAAGAAGCTGAGAACTTCAGTATGCTATTTCGTTTTCAGGATGATGCAGCACTATCACAGGCTGAGACCAAAACAGTGGTGACACAAGGATAGTTTCAGGAAAACAGAATGTCGAAAATTACCATTGACGGAAAAGTATTAGAAGTAGACCCCAAGCGAACCATCATCGAAGCCGCTCGCGAAAACGGCATCGAGATTCCGCATTTCTGCTGGCATCCGAAGCTGTCGGTGTCGGGCAATTGCCGCATGTGCTTGGTGGAAGTAGAGAAAATGCCGAAGCTCGCGATTGCATGCGCAACGCAAGTCATGGACGGCATGGTCGTTCACACAGCAAATCCGAAAGTCGTGAACGCACGTGAAGCGGTGATGGAATTTCTTCTCATCAACCATCCGCTGGATTGCCCGATTTGCGACGAAGCGGGCGAATGCAAGCTGCAGGATTACGCGTACAAATACAGCGAAGGGGCCAGCCGCTTTGATGAAAGCAAAGTTCACAAGCCGAAGCGGGTCGAGCTCGGCCCGCACGTCATGCTCGATACCGAGCGTTGCATCATGTGTTCGCGTTGCATTCGTTTTTGCGAGGAGATTGCAAAGAAGCCGCAACTGACCTTCACCCAGCGCGGCACGCACGTTGAGTTGACGACGTTCCCCGGCGAACAGCTCGACAATCCCTACTCAATGAACACGATCGACATCTGCCCGGTTGGCGCGTTGACGTCACGCGATTTCCGCTTCAAAGCGCGTGTATGGGAAATGTCGGCAACCGAAACAATCTGCCCCGGATGCTCACGCGGCTGCAACATGTACTCGTGGGTTCGCAACAACGAGATTCTGCGTCAAACCCCCAGATACAATCCTGAAGTGAATGACTATTGGATGTGCGACAAGGGGAGATTGGAGTCCTTCCAACATGTGAACGTTGCCAATCGCATCAAACATCCGATGATGAAGAAAGACGGAGGGTTGGTTGAAGTCGGTTGGGATGAAGCCATCGCCAAAGCAGCATCGGAACTGAAAACATTCAAGAAATCCGAGATCGCCGTCATCGGCTCTGCGTATGACACGAACGAAGACAACTATCTCCTTCAAAAATTTGCATCCGAAGTTCTCGGCACGAAGCACATTGCTTTTGTCCGTCATGTTGTTGAGGGAGATGAAGACGCTATTCTTGTCAAGGCGGACAAAACACCGAACTCTCTCGGCGCCGAACGCGTTGGCGTTCGCTCACGGGAAGGCGGATTGGACTACGCCGGAATTCTCAAAGCGATCAAGGAAGGAAGTATCAAGGCGGTATTCGTTGTTGATGACAATATTGCGGTTGATTCAGCCGTTGCGGATGCATTGAGCCGGCTTGAATTCCTTGTTGTGAATTTCTCGTTCGAGAATGAGACGACGCGTCTTGCAGATATTCTCTTCCCCACATCCACCTTTGCGGAAAAGAACGGCACGTTCACAAACTTTGAGGGACGAGTGCAACGGATTCGCCCGTCCGTCTCAACCCTGGATCAGGACAGGTCGCTCGACGGCTTTGCCATGAGCCGACTTGACAAGTTCGGCTCGCAGTTCGACCGTTGGGCAAAAGGCGCGAAGCGCGATGCCCGCCCGACGTGGAAGATTATTGCCGGCATTGCATCGCTGATGGGGGCGAAGTACAAGTACAACACCGCGGAAGATGTGTTCAACGAGATCGTCGCGCACGTTGATGGTTTCAAAGGGATGAGTTACAGAAAGATTGGAACCATGGGGATGATGCTGAGGCAGAAGGAAACAGTTGCAGTTAAAGCATAAGAGCCGAACATGGAATTCGTCATCATTTCAGTTATCAAGATTGTGGTCGTGTTGTTCATCGGCGTACTGCCGCTGGTTGCGAATCTCGTGTACGCCGAGAGGAAAATCAGTGCAGCCATTCAGAACCGAATCGGCCCGAACCGGGTCGGCCCGTGGGGGTTGTTCCAATCCCCGGCGGATGTTTTGAAACTTTTTATCAAGGAAGATATCGTTCCCGCGACGGCACACAAGTTCGTGCATACGCTGGCTCCCGTTATCTCCATTTCTGTTGCCCTTGTGACAATAGCTGTTGTACCGTTCGGCGACACGATCGAGTTGTTCGGTTACCGGATCAAGTTGATGATTGCCGATGTCAATATCGGTATTCTCTACATTCTCGCTCTCACATCGCTCGGCGTGTACGGATTGACGCTGAGCGGCTGGTCATCGAACAACAAGTACTCGCTGCTCGGCGGACTTCGTTCGTCCGCCCAACTCATCAGTTACGAATTATCGCTCGGCCTTTCCATTATCGGCGTGATTATGATTGCCGGAACTCTCGAACTTGACCGGATTGTTGAGTTACAAGAAGGTTGGAGGTGGAATATCTTTCTGACGCCAATCGGGTTCATCACATTTCTCGTCGCATCATTCGCGGAAACGAACCGTCTGCCGTTCGATTTGCCCGAGGCGGAACCGGAGCTTGTCGGCGGATATCATACGGAATACAGCGGCATGAAATTCGGCGCATTCTTCCTTGCCGAGTACGCCAACATGATCACGTCGAGCGCGTTGATCGTGACGCTGTTTCTCGGCGGCTGGCAATTGCCCGGCGTTCACTCGCTCGGATTTTCGCCGCTGTGGGTGAGCATTCTGCAAATCCTCACGTTCATGGTGAAGGTTGCATTCATGCTCTTCTTCTACATGTGGATCCGGTGGACGATTCCCCGTTTTCGCTACGACCAGTTGATGAATTTGGGGTGGAAGGTGATGTTACCGCTGGCGTTGCTGAATTTGTTCCTCACCGGCGCGCTGCATTTTATTGCGCCGGGCATTTGGTGATCGCAGAATTTGGGTGTTGTAACCACAGAGATCGCGGAGATCACAGAGAGTTTAGAGATGTCTCAAGAAGACTCTGCGCGTCTTAGGGAACGTAAGGTACTTTGTGGTGTTGGTTAGACTAAGAAGTTTAGCTCATTGAAGAGTTGCAGGAGAAGCGATGTCAATAGAAGTCCAGAAGACTGTAAAAGAAGCGCAACAAGTTCGCAGGAAGGATCTTTCCTTCATGCAGAAGACTTACATTCCCGAAATCGTAAAGGGGATGGCAGTGACGTTCAAGTCGATGCTTGCGCCGAAATTCACGCGGCAATATCCCGAAGAACGCTTCAATCCGCAACCTTCGTATCGGGGACGCCCGGTATTGGTCGAGGATAAGGGGCATGAACGCTGCGTCGCCTGCGGCTTGTGTGCCCGTGTATGCCCCGCACTCGCTATCGAAGTCCAAGCCTCGGAAACCGAGTTGGAAAAAGAACGTTACCCCGAACGTTTCGAAATCAACATGCTGCGCTGCATCTTCTGCGGCTTCTGTGAAGAAGCGTGTCCCGAAGAAGCCATCGTGATGAGCGACGAGTATGAACTCGTCTTCCAGCATCCCGAAGATGCCATCTACGGCAAAGACAAGCTGTTGATGTCGAAAGAACGTCTGCAAACCCGGCTTGATTTTCTGAAGAAGGCTCGCTGATTCCCGATTGGCCGGGCACAGGCTCCATTCTTCAATACCATCAGGATCAATCGATGAAACAGGTTCTTCTGCTTCTCGTGTGCGTTGTTTACGCAGCGTCATCATTCCCTTCCGGCAAAGACAAGTATTCCTCATACTCCAAAGTTAGAATTCTCGCCACTACTCCTGCCGATCTTGAATTGATTCAACGCCAAGGAGTCGATCTCGACCATTACACCGGAAGATTGGGAGAAGGAATCGAGGTTGTCATCAATCAAGATGCGATTGAAACGTTGCAGAGAATTGCGATGCCGTACGATGTACTCATTACTGATATGGATGTGTACTACGAGAGTCGTGCAAAAAGCGTTGTGCCGGACCTTGATGAAAGCAGGAACATTCTCCGGCAAAACGGCATCAGCGGATTTCGTTACGGTTCGATGGGAGGATTTCTGACCTACGCTGAGATGGTTCTTCAGCTCGACACCATGCGGATGCTGTACCCCAATCTCATTACAGCAAAAGAATCTCTCGGCGTTACCGAACAGGGAAGAACCATTTGGGGAGTGGAGATTTCGGACAATCCGGGAGTGCCGGAACCCGGGGAAGCTGTTGTGCATTACGACGCGTTGCATCATGCACGCGAGCCGCAGGCGATGGCGACGATCATGTACTACATGTATTGGCTTCTCGACAACTACGGAACCGATGCTGAGGCAACGTATCTCGTGAATAACAGGCGAATGTGTTTCGTTCCTGTGGTCAATCCAGACGGCTACTTCTACAATCAATCAACAAACCCGAACGGCGGAGGCAACTGGCGGAAGAATCGCCGCAACAACGGAAGCAGCTACGGCGTTGACCTGAACCGCAACTACAACTATCAATGGGGTTACGATAATACAGGCTCAAGCCCGACTCCCTCTTCCGATACGTATCGCGGCCCTTCGCCGCTTTCCGAGCCTGAAGCAATGGCAATCCGGAACTATACAATGAGCAAGCAGCCGTCGGTTGCCATGTCCGCACACTCGGTTGCAGGCCGCTATCTCAATCCCTACAGCTTCAAAGACACCGTCGTGGCGTACGAGTACTATGCCCAGTTTGCAAGCGACTTCACGGCGTACAACAACTATTTGTACGGAACGGTGTTTCAGATGCTCGCCTATAATTCCAACGGCACAACTCGGGATTACATGCATCACGATCTCGGTTGTTATGCCTGGACTCCCGAAATGGGGGGCAGCGGTTTCTGGCCTCTGCAATCGGAGATTGTGCCGATAGCGCAGGAGAATCTTCTTGCCTGCAAATACACGTCGTGGATTGCAGGAGGCTTTGCGGATTTCCAATCATTTCAATTTGTCGGTCGTGAGTTCGCAATTCGAGGCGATACACTCCGCCTTGCCGTGACTGTCAGAAACAAGGGAGTATCGCTTGCTGCTGAAAATGTTGCTGTGAATGTTCAGTCGCTATACCCTCATGCACTCCCGATACACACGACTGCATCGTATCCCTCCATACCTTCAGGCGGGTACTCGACGAACTCCATCCCCTTTACGTTTCTGATAAGCGCTTCAGCCGCCACGATGGATGAGATGAAATTCGTTGCGGTCACTTCACAGGACGGAATTGAAACATCACGGGATACGTTCTCCGTGATAGTCGGCCATCCTATTGTTTTATTTTCGGAAGATTGTGAAAGCGGCCTATCAAATTGGACGCGAAGCGGTAACGGCGTTCAATGGGATACGACGTTCGTGATGGCGTACAGGGGGAGTCGTTCCATTACCGACAGCCGCTACGGAAACGTTGCAAACAGCACGAATAATTCTCTGACCCTTAACCTTCCTGTCAACCTTGCTGATGCCGCCAATCCACGACTCGAACTCTACGCACGATGGGCAAACGAGGCCCAATTCGACTATGTCCGGTTGCAGATCAGTACCAACAACGGATCTTCATGGATCAATCTCGCGGGCAGACACACAACGCTGATAGGCGGACAGCCTTCATACTCAGCAAACAAGGGAACATGGGCGTGGGAGAGCATCAGCTTGCAACAGTATATCGGCCAGCAGGTGAAGGTCAGGTTCAATCTTGTGACCGACGCAGGCTTACGCGGTGACGGGTTCTACTTCGACAATTTGCGAATTGTTGACTACCGTGACAGTTCCGTAACATCCGTGGAGCATAGGCCTCTTAAGCCGACATCATATTTCCTCGGACAGAACTATCCCAATCCGTTCAATCCCAAAACAACCATCAACTATCAACTGCCAACAACCAGCCACGTAACGCTCAAAGTGTTCGATCTTCTCGGCAGGGAAGTGGCAACTTTGGTTGACGAGCCGACGGAAGCGGGAGAACACGCCGTTCAGTTTGATGGCAGGGAGCTTTCCAGTGGTGTATACTTTTACAGAATGCAAGCGGGCGCTTTCACTCAAACGCGCACCCTTGTTTTGGCGAAATGATTCGCGGATGTTTTGCGGATCAGATGATTTCTCACCCGATTGGCTAGATTTTGCCCTTTTGGAAATCACCCCTCTTTTTGGTTAATTACTGCCGGTCTCTATCACATCCCCAAAATCCCTGTAGTGGATGTACTCTGGCTTGAAATCGTCGGCATTCTCATATTGGTGTCGTTCGTAGGGTTTTTCTCTGCGAGCGAGGTGGCCGTACTTGCCACGCGCAAAAGCCGCATGCAGGAGCTTGCCGAGGAGGGGAACCGCAAGGCCGCCGCAGTTCTCGCCTTTCAAACAAATCCCGAACAGTTTCTTGCGACAATTCACGCCGGGGTGATTTTTTCGATGACACTTGCCGCCGGTGTCGGCGGCATTATGGGATTCCAGCATCTCGTTCCGGCACTTGCGGAAAGTGAAACACGTTGGATAAGCGAGGGCGCTCACTGGATTTCGCTCGGCATTATTGCAATCTGCATTTCATTTCTCCTTGTCGTGTTCGGCGAACTTGTGCCGAAATCTCTTGCGCTCCGTTTTCCCGACCAGGTTGCCATGCGTGTTGCGCGGCCGATTCAACTGGTTGCAACGATCTTCCGCCACCCGATCCGGTTTCTCACGTGGGCAAGCAATCTTGTACTGAAGCCGTTCAAGGACAAGACGTCGTTCACCGAATCACGAATCTCCGAAGAGGAATTCAAATTGATGTTGGAAGAAGGAACGAAAACCGGCGTCATCGACAAAACCGAACATGAGTTGATCGCCAGCATCTTCGAGTTCACTGATACGTCAGCAAAAGACGTGATGATTCCGAGACCGGATGTTGTGGGTTTGAATATAGACATGGGGCGGGACGAGGCCGTGCGGAAGGTGTTGGAAGAAGGCTACTCGCGTATGCCCGTGTACAAAGACACCATCGACAACATAGTCGGCATCGTGTACACGAAAGATATTTTGGGGTTGATGGAGTACAAGAACCTCATTCTCATTCATGACATTTTGCGTCCGGCGTATTTTGTTCCCGAAACGAAAAAGATCAGCCAATTGATGCGCGAACTGCAGCAGCAGAAGTTGCACATGGCCGTCGTGATAGATGAGTTTGGCGGAACGGCGGGCATTATCACGATGGAGGATATTCTCGAAGAAATCGTCGGCGAAATTCACGATGAATACGATGAGGAAGTGAAAGATGTGGAATCGGCCACCGACGGCACGTTTGTCGTCAACGCCCGCATGTCCATTCACGATTTCAATGAACGCTTCGCAGTGGAGCTGCCGCAAACCGACGAATACGAAACCATGAGCGGGTTCCTACAGAAGCAAACCGGCCGCATTCCCGAGTTAAACGAGGTAATCCATTACGAGAATCTCGTGTTTACCATTGTGAAAAAGAGCCAGCGGAGGATTCGGTTGGTGAGAGTGAGAAAGCAGGAACAGTCGATTGATCGGGAAGCAAAAGCAGGTGCTTCATTGTCCAGTAGCATAACATCATTCTGAATGTCTCGACGGTTCTTCCTTCGTATTGGCATTCAAGCCAAATTCAAAGAAATCAAATCAATTCTCCGTCTGCAGGATGCGTCGTTTTCGAACGACAGAATGGCTGAAATTGGCTGGCTTGTAGGAGGCCAAATCATAACGTTGCTGCTCGGCATTGTCTCGATCAAATTGACAACATCCATCGGTCCTGAAGAATTTGGATTCTACACGCTAACGTTGAGCATCTCGGGTCTTCTCTCGCTTGCATTCTTTGGTCCACTTGAACAAGGCTTCGTAAGGTTTTTCTTTGACTACGCTCAAGAATCCAAGCGGCGTTCAATGTTTGCCACATCGCTGTTGTGTGTATTGCGCAACAGCAGTCTTGTGTTGATTGTGCTGTGCATTATCTCCGGCGCTGTGCTGTCTGCGTACTTCCAATTTGAGTTGCTGTTTGTGGTTGCGGCGGCACTGATGATTATTGGTTCGCTGTTAAGCGCTCCGCTGAACGGAATGCTCAATGCCATGCGCTTGCGCAAGGAAGTTGCGATAATACAAGTTGCAGAACGCGTTCTTGTTATCATGTTCTTGTTCTTTTTTGTTATCAGAGCGTACCCTAATGCAACGATGGTCATGTTTGCGATTGCCGCGGGAACATCCGTATCCCTTTTGGCAAGGCTCCTGATTTTTCGAAGGCACAGTCATCTCGGCGCGACACAGAGATTTATTGATGCGGATGAACTGCGTACAACGAAGCGTGAAATCTACAAATCTGTGTCAGTGTATAGTTTTCCATTTCTTCTGTGGGGCGCGATTAGCTGGCTGCAGAGCAACGGTGAGCGTTGGGTGATCAACGGCATGTTGACGAATGCAGATGTGGGACGCTATGGATTAGCTGCAACCCTTGTCGCGAATTCAGCAGTCCTGATGTTCAATGTCCTTACGCAATTCATCACACCGATCATTTTCAGCAGTTTCACAAATCCGACGGACGCCCGGAACAACCGCGGCTCCGCTCTCATTCGCCTGTATGTTCTTGGAACGATTACGATATTTGCTTGTATAGCTATCGTGTTTCTGGTGTTCGGTGAATTGATCACCAAGCTTGTAAGTACAAGAGCTTTTGTCGTGGATGGGGTTTTACTTTGTCTGCTGACTGTCGGCGCAGGATTATTTTACCTTGGACAAACAATGACGACAGTTGGCATGGTTCTCAAGAGGCCTCAAGCGTACATCACGGCAAAAATGGTTACTGCCGTGCTCTCGGTCGGCTTTTACATTGCAGGATGTTATTGGGGAGGCATTTCCGGCGTTGCGTGGGCGATTGTGCTTATCAACGCAGTCTATTTCTTCATGATCACACTGACGAACCGTTGGTTGATGCGTCACACCTTGCCTGCTCAAGGAATATGAATAGATGAAACGTTTTGTTCAACGGAACATTCTCGACCCGGCGCGCAAGGGGCAACTTCTTCGAACGCTTCGCTTTCTTCCCGCGGTTTATGCACAATGGAAAAAGTACGTCTCACTCTCCTCGGAGAGAGTTCGTCTTTCCGATTGGTTTGTGCAACTAAACGATGCGACCAAGACAACACCGTTTGACCCTCACTATTTCTATCAAAGCGCGTGGCTTGCAAGAAAGATAGCGCAACATCCTCCTCGCAAGCATGTAGATGTTGCCTCTCAAATTGACATGATTGCTCCTCTTAGTGCATTCGTTGACATCGAATTCGTTGACCTGAGACCACTGGAGGCGACACTCCCACGTCTGAAATGCGTGAAAGGCTCTATTCTCAATCTTCCGTACGCGGCTATGTCGGTTGGCAGCATCTCATCGCTTCACGTTGTGGAGCATATAGGGCTTGGACGCTATGGTGATCCACTTGATGTCGATGGGTGCAAGAAAGCATGCGCTGAAATGCAGCGGGTTCTTGCTATCGGAGGGAACTTGTATCTCTCTACACCTATCGGACAAGAACGAGTAGAGTTTAATGCGCATCGTGTTTATTCTCCTCTGACCATTGGCCGATACTTCAACGCGCTTGATCTGGTGTCGTTCTCCATTGTTGATGATGAAGGCAACTATACGGACAATGCAACAATTGCTGCGTACTCGAATCTCTCGTACGGGCTCGGTTTGTTTCATTTTACTCGTTGTGGATGAGCCGTGAAGATTCTGTATGTAGCAATGAAATATGATTATGGAATTCCTGAAAGAGGGTTGAGTTTCGAGCATTACAATTTTTACGAGACCTTAGTGGCAATGGGCCATGAGATTGAGTACTTCGATTTCTATTCTCACTTCCAATTACATGGTAGAGAGGCCATGACGAAGATGCTGAAGCAGAAAGTTGAGGATTGGAAGCCCGACTTGATGTTTACATTTCTCTATGGAGATCAGTTCGATTATACAGTTCTGAAATCCATTACAGATGAACACAAAACCGTTACCTTCAATTGGTTTGCAGATGACCATTGGCGGTTTGACGATTTTTCCGTTCACTGGGCGCCCTGCTTTCATTTTGTTTCCACTACGGATGTACACGCCATTCCGAAGTATCGCGCTTCGGGCTACCGCAACGCTCTCCTTACGCAATGGGCTGCAAATCCACGTCTGTACAAAAAGGGAACTGGCACAATGAGCTATGACGTGACGTTTGTTGGTCAATCGTATGGTGATCGTCAAAAGGTCATTCAAACACTTGTTGACAAAGGCATAGATGTCAGGACGTGGGGAACACATTGGAACGTCAAACAGTGGCACAACTACGCAAGAAAACTCCGTTTGTTGTCATCTCACCAGTTTGAGAAGCTCGTCAATTCTTCGCGGATTGATCAAGCGGATATGATCAAGATCTTCCAATCAAGCAGAATCAACCTCAACCTTTCTGTCGCCTCACAGCACCGGAAGAACCAGATCAAAGGACGAAACTTCGAAATTCCGGCTTGCGGCGGTTTCCAATTAAGCGGTTATGCTGAGTGCTTGGAAGAGTTCTTTGTTATAGACAAAGAAATTGTTTGTTATCAAAGCGCAACCGAATTGGAGGAAAAGGTTCGCTACTATCTAAGCCATGAGTCCGAGCGATTAACGATTGCGCAAGCGGGATATGACCGCGTGTTGCGTGACCATACATACGAAAAGCGGCTCTCACTACTATTCAGCCAAATGGGGTTTTCATAATGAGCCCGTTGGTGAGTATCATCGTGCCAGCATACAACAGAGCTTCGCTCATTGAGGAAACGCTCGAGAGTATCCGGCTGCAAACGTATCCTGCCATTGAGGTTATCGTTGTTGATGACGGTTCTACTGATGAGACCGTCAGTGTGATAAATAAATGGATTGAAGCAAATCGGGAGATCAAAGCGGTTTGTTATGCATTGGGGAAGAACGCAGGAAAATCATCCGCTGTAAACTATGCGCTTGACCGGTTCTCCGGCGAGTTTGCTATGATTCTCGATTCGGATGATTTATTGCTTCCGGACGGAATTGCGTCAGAAGTCCGATACCTCCTCGCGCGTACCGACGTTGGCATGGTTTCCGCTCGACCATACAAGCTCGATGGGAACAGGAAGACGAACATAACATTTGATGTTTTCAAAGACGAGGCAACATTTGATGACTTGGTGAACAAGCACGGCGACCTGCTTCTTAACGGAAATACGGTAATCTCTTCCACAGTCATGATGCGACGCGACGTTGTTCAACACACAGGACATTTTCGTCCCGACCTACGGTACACTCATGATTATGACTATTGGATCCGAGTGTCGCGAAGTTATAAAATTAGCTACTTGGCTCAACCTGTGATTTACTATAGGGTAAATTCAGTCGGCTCGTCGAGCATCAAACGGTTTGGAACGTTCCGGGAAATCTGCGCCTTGCTATTAGAAGAGCAACCATTGTATCCGATTGCGAGAGTGAGGAATGCTTTGCTTCGTGAAACTCGCGGCAACGCATGGCTTGCGTATCATGATGCAAACTATATTGATATGATACGCATTGTTCTTCACGGTATTCTCACACTATTCCGAACATTGGTTCAGAGGCCGAAGAAATGACAGCAGGACTGGTCTCTGTTATTATCCCCTCATACAACGGAGAAGAATTCCTTGAGGCTGCACTGAAAAGTGTTCAGTGGCAGACATATCAATACTGGGAATGCATTCTTGTTGATGACGGGTCAACCGATGACACGGCTCTGGTGTTTGCGTCGTTTGCGAAAACAGATTCACGATTCCGATATCACCGTAAAGAAAACGCAGGACCGGCAGCAGCGCGCAATACGGGAATCGAGTTTGCACAGGGGGAATTTATCCAGTTCCTGGATGACGATGATATTCTTTTGGAGGAAAGACTTGAACGCTGCCTGCATGAGTTTCGTCTGCACCCTGAAGCAGAGATAGTCAACAGTGAATATGTTTGCTACAGTAACAGCGAAGGATTCTATCGCTCCCTTCCATCACGCATACCTGACGGCGATACATTCATTGCGTTTCTGTGTGACCAGAACAGAACGTTTGCGACGCCTGTGCATTCATTCCTTTTCAAAAAGGAAATTATAGAATCAAACAAATTTGATACATCGCTCGGATCTCACGCAGAAGATGTTGAATGTTGGGTGCGCATTGCAGAATCGGGTGCTCGATTTCAATCCTTTGATGATGTACAGGTTATTTACCGCTTCACGCGAGATTCATTGACACAGGATGAGGCGAAACTTCTTGCAACAAAAGTGACCGTATTGAACCGTTACGTCAATCATCCGAAAGTGATTCTCCATCATGATCACTTTCGCGACGCAATGAACTATTTCCAAGAGCATTACGCAATTGGATGCTTCATGAAGAGAGATTTTCGAAACGGATTGAAGGCAATGCGTGAGCAGTTTCCGGATTCAAGTTGGAAGGGAAGAATAAAGATGATCGGGTGGTTCGTCTCGATGATATTTGTTTCACGTCGGACTGTGGAAGCAACGCGTGCATGGATAGTGAGCCATACGCCGTTCAAATGGGGCGGATGGAAATACTACCGGCGTTGGACTCCCCCCGAGTCAGTTCGAAGATTGATGCTGTCGTAAGTAGCTCGCGCCTGCTCGCCACATTCGATCGAACATACTACAAAAAAAATATGGTCTCTGTCATTATTGTCCAATTCAATGGCGGTGAGTTGACTCGTGATGCCGTTACCACTTTCCGAGCAAGTAACAGAGGCGACTACGAAATTATCTTGATTGACAACAGTTCAACGCGGCGAGAAGAGGTCTCGCTGATACGTGATCTTGGCTGCACCATCATTGAAAACGAGGAGAATCTTGGTTTTGGACGCGCATGCAATCAAGGCGCTAATGTTGCTAAAGGCGATTTGCTCTTTTTCTTGAACAACGATACCAGAACATTACAAGATGTGATTCATCCGATTGAACTCTACTTCTCAATGCACCCGGAATGTGGTGTCTTGGGCGTTCGGCTCCTCAATGCGGATGGGACGGAACAATGTTCCACAGGAGAGTTTCCCTCGATCTTGTCGGAGTTGAAGACGAAATATGCTGCTGGGAGGCTCAATGTTGACAAAGCGGGCCCGGTTGATTGGGTAACCGGAGCCGCATTGATTGTTCCGAAAACGCTGTTCGTGCAAATCGGTGGATTTGACGAGCAGCTCTTTATGTATTTTGAGGATGCAGAATTATGCAAAAGAGTATGGAACGCAGGCTTCGAGGTCCACGTTACTCCTGAGTGCGAAATTGTTCATCTTGGAGCAGTTGGAAACGCAGACAACAAGCTTCCTCACATACAACTTGAGTACCGCAAGTCACAGCTTCGATATTACATGAAGCATACGTCAGTACTTCAGCAGTTGTTATTGCGGTGTTATTTGTTGCTCAAATTCGGTTGGCGTTGGCTCTTCGGTACGGCTGAGCAACGAGTTGTTGCCAAACTGATACTTCCAATTCTGTTCGTGTAACGATATGCATATCGGCATGGATGTTCGCAAATGCTTTGACTATGGCATTGGGACGTACATACAGAATCTACTCAGCCAGCTTGAGCGAAATGATGACTGTCAGCTTACATTATTCGCGGAGCCTGATGCGGTGCAACTTCTTCGCAAAGAACACCGTGCAACGGTGATCGCAAATCCATCGCCAAAATACTCAATTCAAGAATTGTTTACTGTATCGGCACAAGCGAACAAGGCGGAGGTCGAGTTGTTTCATTCACCCCATTACACACTGCCGTACAATTTGAAGTCCAAGAGAGTTGTAACGATCCATGATACCATTCACCTTTGCTTTCCGCAATATTTTTCGTCGCTTCAGCGAGCATATGCATGGTTCATGATCCGTCACGCTTGTACGAGCTCAGACATGATTATTGTGGACTCTGATTTTACGAAAGATGAGTTGCTGAAACGATTCCCAACTCCGCCGGGGAAAATTCGGACGATCCATCTTGGTGTGTCGGAAATATTCTTCTCCAAGAGAGAACCATTGAAGTTGGAACAGTTTCGTGCGAAGTACAATATTCTCAAGCCATACATACTCTACACAGGAAGTCTGAAGCCGCACAAGAATGTCGGACTGTTGGTTCGTGCGTTTGCTCGTTTGAAGAATAGAAAAGATCGCCAGCTGATATTTACCGGCGAAAATGTCAAAGATGTTTTTGAGCTAAATTGCCTGATTGACGATGAGGGGATTCGTAGTTCACTTATTGATCTTGGACGCCTCGCGAATAACGAGCTACTCCTCGCATATCAAGGCGCTCAATGTGTTGTGCTACCTTCGCTTCACGAAGGATTTGGATTGTCGCTTGTTGAAGCAATGGCAACCGGTACACCTGTACTTGGTGCCAACGCCACATCAATTCCAGAAGTTCTGGGCGGAGCGGGCCTCCTTTTCGACCCTTTCTCCGTTGAAGACCTTACCTCAGCGCTTGAAAGAGTCGACAGCGACAGTGCACTTCGTGATTCGCTCATCAAGAGAGGAAAGTTCCGCTCGCAGGAACTGTCATGGGAGCAGTGTGCCAAGCAAACAATGGAGGTATACAACCACGTTGTGGGTTAGTAGGAATGACCTCAGGTGAAACGTAGTGCGATGTCCCTTGCGAGGGATCGCTTCAAAAAAGGATGTAAAGCAATGATTGAAAACCCTATAGATGTTTATCGTGCTGTTCGTGAGAGAATCCAGCAATACAAACTCGCTCATGCCTGGCGAAAGTCTGGGAAGGCTGGAGCGCCGCCACCTCATATCATCAAGGAACAGATTATTCGTGAGTACGCGAAGAGATTTTCGACACCTGTCTTGATCGAAACAGGGACGTATTTCGGCGACACGGTTTACGCGATGAGAAAGAGATTTCGAAGAATCATATCAATCGAGCTGGATGAAGCTCTCTATCGCCGTGCAAAGACACGATTCAAGAACTTTGCGCATGTGGCCATACTCCACGGTGATAGTGCCGAGTTGTTGCCGACAATTCTACGTGAGGAGAAGGCGCGATGCTTGTTTTGGCTTGATGGGCATTATTCGGGCGGGCTCACCGCAAAAGGTCAGTATGAGACCCCCGTTCTCGAAGAACTCAAGCACATAAAATCTGCAGGAGACGATCATATCATTTTGATTGATGATGCGCGACTCTTCCAGGGAAAGAATGACTATCCGACCATCGAATCTCTGGAATCATTCGTCAGAAGTCAGTGGCCGCGGAACATTTTTGCCGTTTCCGATGATATCATTCGCATTCATCCCCCGTTCGATGAATCATCGGGTGGTGTGTGATGAACATCGGCATCCTCGGCGGCACGTTCAATCCGCCCCACATCGGACACTTGATTGTTGCCGAACATGTAAGAACAGAGCTGGCGCTTGACCGTATTCTTTTCATACCGGCAGCGACCCCTCCGCACAAAGTGAATGACGGAATTATTGACGCGCATCATCGGGTTCAGATGCTTCGTCTTGCAACTCAGGGTAATCCCCACGTTGATGTCGCCGAAATTGAAATCGCCCGCGGCGGCGTTTCCTACACGGCTGATACACTTCAACAGTTGCATGTCGAACATCCCTCCGATCAGTTCTTTCTTCTTATTGGTATGGATAATCTGTTGGAGTTTCACACGTGGAGGTCACCCGAAGCTATTCTTGAATTGGCAACCGTAGTTGTTATGACGCGTCCCGGCTTTGCGCCGCACGATGTGCCTGCGGCAATGCGGGAGAAGGTAGTGATCTGTCCCGTGCCTGAAATTGATATTGCTTCGCGGCAAATTCGCAAACGCGTTGCAGAAGGGAAATCCATCAGATACTTGGTACCGGATTCCGTGCGTGAGTACATCACTCGCTTCGAATTGTACCGTGCAGTACCGGATAGGCATTGAATATCGTTCAGCGGTTGGGTAGATTGTTATCGGAAACTGGACCAGCATAACCGTTTATCGGGAACTTACTGCGCTGCGCGATCCGTTCATCGAGTTGGCGGCGGCGCTGTCTCCTGCAAACGAAGAGCTGAGGCAACGTCGCCGCTGGCGTGATGGGGCGTTATCGAAACTGTACGGCCAGTTAGTTGATGTGAAGGAGCAGTTCATGGAAAGGGATTTCATTCCTGACGCGAACAGCACGCTTCGTCTTACGTTCACGATCTATTGCCGTTGACATCAGGTATGTGTTGCGGGTGACGGAGAAATTCGCCGGTGCACATCATCTGCTGCATGAAATGGGAGCAAGCGTTTCAAACTAACATATCAAGAACTTTCTGTCTGATTTTATATGCAGATCTACATAGGAAATCTACCGACAAAAGTCGGCGATGCGGAACTCAAAGCAATGTTCGAGCCGTTCGGCAAAGTCACTGCCGCGACGGTTGGCCGGGACAAGAAGACCGAAGAATCACAGGGATATGGCTTCGTCGAAATGCCTGTGAAGTCGGAAGCGCGTGCTGCGATTGATGCGTTGAGGGGCAAGGAAATGGAAGGCAAGCCTCTCCGCGTTAAGGCCCTCAAACCGGGAGATGCGTTCGGTCAGCACGCGCACAACATGCACGACAGCACAAAACCGATGGGAGGCGGGTTTAATGCCGGCAAGCAGCCACGGGGCACAGGCGCAATACGAAGAGGCGGACAGAGAGGAAGTTGAGAAATGCTGTCACGTCGGGTGTTGTTCGCAATTATTCTTTTCGTCGTAGCAGGCTCGAATGTGTCGCGCTCGCAGGATCACAAGGTTGCCGTGCAGGTGAAACTCTCCCACGACAAAGTTGCTGCCGGATCAGCTATCCACGCAATGGTCATTGTCGGGATTCATGACGGATGGCATATCAATTCAGCGACGCCTTCCGACGAGAATCAGATTGAATCCGTTGTGAGTATAAAAGCTATCGACGGCATTGGCATTGACACGATGCGTTATCCGCCGGGTGTGTTGCGGGATTTCGGGTTTTCGGATGTTCCGCTTGATGTGTATGAGGGGTCTGTGAATATTCTTGTAACGCTGCACGCAGCCGAACAGACAAAGCCCGGCAAATACTTGATTCCGATGTCGCTGGCTTATCAGGCATGCAACGACAATATCTGTCTCGCTCCGACAAGTGTCACGATTGATGTTCCATTGGAGGTTGTTGCAGCAGGCGAAGATGGTATTCCAATCAATCAAGAACTATTCAAGTCTTACCTCGAGGAGAACCATCGTTGATTACTGTCGGGATCACAAAAAGGAAAACTCGATGAAACGTTTTGTGTGGTTGACTCTGCTATGCGATCTGATGTTGTTTGCCGGTGTGTTCGCGCAACAGGATTCGGCTGCCTACCGCGCAGCAACAACTATTTCCGATCCGCTTCAAAAAATCAATGCGCTGCAGGATTTCCTGAAACAGTATCCCGACAGCAAACTGCGAACCCGAGCCTTCGATGGCTTGTTCGACCTGCATGTTGAACGGGGCAATGAACAAGAGGCCCTCGAAGCCGCGGACAACTCTCTCCGGACTCTCACACCCGAAAACCGCATGAGTCCGTACAATCGCTTTGCGTACAATCTCGCAAAGAACAACATCGGGCTGGATTCGGCGCTTCTGTACATTGATCGGGCAATCGAAATGGCCGGAACGTCGCGCAATCTCTCCGGCTATCAGGATACGAAAGCGTATGTTCTTTACCGCCTCGGCAGATTTGTTGAAGCAGAGGAGTTGCAAAGAATCGCAATCAAGGGTCATGAAGATGATTACGAGTATCTCAGCAATCTTGCTCTGTACGAAAACGCCAACGGGAAAGTGCAGGATGGATTGCAAACAATGGCGAAGGCTTTGTACTTCGGGGCCGATCAGGAATCGAAACAGCATTTTCTTGAGTGGATTGACAAAGCGGAAAAAGATCAAGCGAAGCGCCATGCACTGAAACAAACTGTTTTCATGTCTGCTGTCCGCTCGCTGACCGACACACTCAAAGGTTCTGCACTTATCTCGGCGCGCAGCAACGCAGCGACTGTGATGGCGGATCTCGGTGTTGACCTCAATACTGCCCGCCAATGGTCGGAGAATGCGGTGAAATCGCTGAACAAAAAATCCCCGGTCAACGATGTCGTGCAGTTCAGGCAGAGTCTTGCTCTCGTGCTTTGCGCGCAAGGAGCATACAAGGATGCTCTTGCACATCTTCAGTCAATTGAATCGTTGGTCGATCCGTACGAAAGCAGATACTGGCTTACGCTGGGAAAGACGCATGAACAGCTTGGGAATCGCCGTCCTGCTATTATCGCGTACATGAATGGCCTCATTGCAAGAAATGATAAGACCTTACGCTCGGCGTTGGAAACAGTCTACACAAAAGAATACGGTTCATTGGATGGCATTGAGAAAGAACTCGACTCATTGCGGCAATCAAGCGCAAGTGTTGAACCGGGGCATTACGGAAAACCATCCACGCCGAACGGCAAGGTTGTTCTTGCCGAATTATTCACCGGCGCGGAATGCGGGCCTTGCGCGAGTTCTGATCTGGCGTTTGACGCCTTGACCGAATATTACCCGCGTACAGTGCTGGCGATTCTTGAATATCATGTTCACATACCCGGCCCCGACCCGATGACAATTGATGAATCGTGGGACCGGTACTCGTGGTACGCGGGACAGGGAACGCCAACGGTTGTGATCGACGGGAGAGAATCAATAATCGGCGGCGGTCCGAAAACTGTCACCCGAAACCGGTTCGGTGTGTATCAGTTTGCGATTAAGAAGTTTGAGGCCGAGAAGCCGCGTGCACGGCTTTCGTTATCCGTTACGCGAGAGGGAGATGACATTGCCGCGACGATCGGCGTTGCCGGGACGAATTCAACGGGAAGAGTGGGAAAAAGTGTTGTACATGTTGCGTTGGTGGAACGTTCAGTTGATTACACAGGCGCCAACGGAATTTCGAGACATGCTTTTGTTGTTCGCCGGATGATGGATGATGCAAGTGGAACTATCGTCTCACCGCAACAAAAGGAGGCATCGTTCAACAAGCGAGTAAACGTTGCGGAAGTTGAGCAGAGAATAAAGGAGTATCTCGATAATCCTTCGGCCCAACGTTCGTGGACTTACCGCAGGCCGTTCACAGGGTGGCGGGCCCGTCCGGAAATACTCGACCGCTCCAATCTTGCAATCGTGGCCTGGGTACAGGATGTTGAATCGAAGGAGGTATTGCAGGCGGCATATCAGGATGTGCCGGCAATAGTGGGAACGCATTAACCGGTACTGGAAATCTTATTCTGGAACGGACATGCGGTCGCGGGTGTTGCTAATGCCAAGAGGCGGTTGCAACGCAACGAAGTATGATTCATGAATCATATCCAAGGAGTTTCCGATGAAACGAACTGATCTTTCGCGCAGGAACTTTGTTCGCACAGTAATCGGCGGTGCCGCAGCAGCAGGGCTGGCGGGCACACTGAAACCGCTCGACCTTTTCGGGGGGGATGGAGATGCGAAAGCAATGCCCTTCAGACCGCTTGGGAAGACAGGGCATAGTGTCCGCCTCTTCAGTCTGGGCGGACAAGCAACGCTTGAAACCGGAGGCAAGGAAGAGGAATCACTTGCAATAATCAACCGGGGGCTTGACCTCGGTGTCAACTACATCGATACTGCCGCGGCATACGGCAGGGGAGTGAGCGAGAAGTATATCGGCATGGTGATGAAGTCGCGTCGCAAAGAAGTTTTTCTCGCAACAAAGACACACAACCGAAGTTACGACGGCTCAATGCGCTTGCTTGAACAATCGCTTGCCAATCTGCAAACCGACCACCTTGATGCGTGGCAGTTGCACAATGTGAGAACGCAGGAAGATCTTGACAAAATCTTCGCGAAAGACGGTGCAATCAAGGCGTTGGAGAAGGCCCGCGACGAGAAGATTGTTCGCTTTCTCGGCATCACCGGACACTATGATCCATTTGTCCTGAAGAAAGGCATCGAGCAATATCCGTTCGATACGATTCTTATGGCATTGAATGCTGCTGACAAGCACAACAAATCGTTCATCGAACATTTGTTGCCGACTGCTGTGGAAAAGAAGATGGGTATTATCGGAATGAAGATTCCTGCACGCGGGAGAATGTTCCGTGAAGGCGGCATCACGAATATGGAACCTGCGATGCGGTACGTTCTGTCGCTTCCCGTCAGTACCGTTATCGTCGGCATATCGACTCTTGACGAGCTTGAGGAGAATATTCGCATTGCCCGGGACTTCAAGCCGATGACGAAGGAGGAGATGGCGAAAACCGAGGAATTGACACGGCCATACTTCTCGGATGCGAGCTGGTTCAAATCGTCGTGGTGAGCCAGGTTTCTTTCGTCCTTTGACAACGTGACACACTTCAGAGATTCTTGATGCCGAAAGATTACGATCCGCGGATGCACACGGCAGAACATATTCTCAACCAGACGATGGTGAGAATGTTCAACCGGGGACGCTCGTTCAGCAATCATCTTGAACGGAAGAAATCGAAATGTGACTATCATTTCGATCGGGATCTCACCGCCGACGAAATTGCGGCGATCGAGAAAGGCGTGAACGAGATTGTTACCCGCGATGCACCCGTGTATGAGGAATTCCTTTCACGAGAACTCGCGCAACAAGACTTTGACTTGGCGCGGCTTCCCGATCAAACCGGTGACAGGATCAGAATTATCAAAGTTGGCGACTATGACGCGTGTCCGTGCATAGGCCAGCATGTCCGCAGTACACGTGAAATCGGAACCTTTCGCATCATCTCAACCGGTTACGAGGAAGGAGTGCTTCGGATCCGGTTCAAACTTCTGCCCGGAACAGCCGCAAGTGCCGAAGATGCGGAATCTTGATTCTGAATCTCGTTTCCGGTAGTTTATATGATGCAGTCTAACGCTTCAAGGATGTATTGCCGCCGGAACCTGCTTTATCTAACTCAACATCAACCACAATCAAAAAGGTAATAAGATGCCAAACCAGGAACATCTTTCCGTGCTGAGTAAGGGGATTTCGGAATGGAACAAGTGGAGAGCGGCAAACCCGGGCGTTGTGCCGGAGCTGAGTGATGCAAACCTCAGCGGCAAGGATCTTAGCAAAGGCGATTTCTCCCGCGCTGATTTCCGGAATGCTGATCTTTCCAATGCAATCCTTACAGGGGCAAATTTCGAGAAGGCTGATCTTTCAGGAGCTAATTTGGGAGGGGCAATGGGCCTTACTTGGCAAGGATTGGATAACCGTTAGCATTCACCGTCGTTCAGCCCTCGTAGCTCAGTGGATAGAGCAGCGGTTTCCTAAACCGTTGGCCGGCAGTTCGACTCTGCCCGAGGGCACCATTTTTTGCCTCAATAGGCCGTCATAGACTCCACTACTTTGACTAACGCGGGTTGCTAATCTGAACCCGCATCGATTTCCCCCATCTTCTTCTAAATGAACTAATTAGCACTCCCTCCGACACGGAAATTTTGATTCCCGGCTCGTTGACTGATGAATGATTTCTTTGTATGTTGCAGTCACGATATGTACATTTGCCTGTACATAGTCGGACAATCCTCTGTGGGGCACCAAAAGTTTTCCCCTTTCAAGCTATCTGGTGGCGATTGGCTCAAACGAATTCAGGGGTTTAGAATGCACGCCTCAGAACTTCGACGAGAGATGAACCTCGGATTATCTGTACCCTTCATTTCGAAGACAGGAATGATTATGTGTGAAACTATACGTGAAGGTGCAAGTATGTGCAAGAGTTGCGTTACACGCCTGTGGCTTATTCTTACTGTTCTTCTTTGCATCGGTTCTGCAGGGGCGTTTGCGCAGGCAACGCAGGTTCGTGTAGAGACGATGCCTGACGGAACCGGGACAATTGTTCCGGCTCAGAGCTTGGCACTGGGCGAAACCCTCGTAGTATATGCAATCAGTCGAACTGCCGGTGGTGTGTTCGTTGCCAATGTTGTGGCGGATGTTTGGGCTCTTGATTCGATTGCTGGGGGAGTGGTTGCGGGAGATCTTGTTCCCCATGCGAACAGAAGAAGCGCAACGTTCCGGGCGCGCTTGACGGGCTCGGCGAACATCAGAGCGACGTTTGGTTTGCTGACTCCGGTTCGTTCAGGAAAGATTACTGTTGTTCCAGGGCCTGCCAAAAAACTCGCGTTCATTCAGGGCCCTACGAATGCAAACGCAGGAGCAGCAATTGCACCGCCCATTACCGTTCAGATTCAGGATTCAGTTGGAAACAGTGTGCCAACGCCGGCGCCCGGCTTGCAAATCAATCTTGCGATTCACACGGGTACAGGAGTTCTTGGTGGGACAGTTGCCCGTTTAACAGACGCAACGGGGCGGGCAACATTCAATGATGTAAGCGTCAACCTCGTCGGCATAAAGACGCTTAAAGCCACCCGTGCCGGACTGGACAGCGCAGTAAGTGCTTCATTTACGATCAACCCCGGAGCTGCAAAGAAGCTTGTATTCATTCAGCAACCTACAACAACCTCTGCCGGCACGATTATCACTCCTCCTATTACCGTTCAGGTACAAGATACGTTCGGGAATAATGTCAGGACACCTGCGCCGGGACTTGCTATCACCGTGGCTCTCAATTCCGGAACAGGAGTTCTCGGCGGCACGTTAGTGCGTTCGACAGATACGACAGGGCTCGCTACATTCAATAATCTGAGTCTGAACATCAGCGGGGCAAAGACGTTGAAGGCTACCCGCACCGGGTTGGATAGTGCCGTGAGTACTGCATTTACGATCAACGCAGCAGCCCCGAAGAAGCTTCTGTTTGTTCAACAGCCAACGAATACTCCGGCGGGAACGAGTATCAACCCTCCGATCACTGTGCAAGTTCAGGACACATTCGGGAATAGTGTCAGAACGCCGGCGCCCGGACTTCTTGTTAACCTCGCTCTCAATTCGGGAACCGGCGTTTTGGGCGGAACGCTGGCCCGTTCAACAGATACGACGGGGCTGGCGACGTTCAATGATGTGAATGTAAACCTCATCGGCCTGAAAACTGTGAAGGCGACTCGTACCGGATTGGATAGTGCAATCAGTACCTCGTTCACTATTACTGCAGCACCGGCAAAGAAATTGGTTTTCATTCAGCAACCAACGACTGATACGGCTGGAACAATTATCACACCGCCAATTACTGTTCAGGTACAGGATACATTCGGGAATAATGTGGCGGGCGTTGTTTCTGTTGTGATGACCATACATTCAGGAACCGGTGTCCTGTCGGGCACGACAACGAAATCGACAAGTGCTGCCGGTCTTGCAACATTCGACAATCTCAGCATCAATCTTACCGGGGCAAAACAACTCAAGGCAAACAATCCCGGTCTTGATTCGGCTGTCAGCGTGTCCTTTACGATCAATCCGGCAGCAGCGTCGCGGCTTGCGATTCAGGTACAGCCGTCTGCAACAGCAACCGCAGGCGTTGTGTTTGCTCAACAGCCTGTGGTGAGAATTGAAGATGCTTTTGGAAATCTCGTTACAACGAACAATTCTACATCAGTAACTGCCACTCGCAGTGCCGGAACGGGGACGTTGCAAGGAACGACGACGTTGACCGCTTCGGGAGGACTCGTGTCGTTCACGAATCTCAGGCATAATGTTTCGGGCACGATATCAATTCAGTTTACGAGTCTGCCTGTACTCACGCCTGTTACATCTACAAACATAGTGGTAAGTCCTGCTGCTGCATCGAAACTCGTTTTTACCCAGCAGCCGACGAATACAGTTTCAGGCTCCGCGATTACACCGGCGCTTACTGTTCAGCTTCAGGACACGTTCAGCAACAATGTTCTTCAATCTGGCCGCCCTGTTCTGATGACGTTGTCGTCAGGAACAGGTGTACTCAGTGGCACGACAACACAGAACACGAATGCATCCGGAGTTGCAACGTTCAGCAATCTTAACATCAATCTTGTGGGTACGAAAGCCCTGACGGCGACCAGTACCGGCCTGGTTTCAGCGATTAGCAGCAGTTTCCAAATTACAGTCGGGCCGCCTGCTACTGTTGTAGCGACTGCAGGTACACCACAGAGCGCTCTTGTGAATACCGCCTTTTCTACCAATCTGCGGGCATTAGTCCGAGACGCCGCAGGAAACGTTATTTCCGGGGCAACTGTTACGTTCACGGCGCCAACGACGGGGGCAAGGGGGACATTTGCCGGAGGCCTTTCAACGATAAATGTTGCGACCGATACCAACGGCATTGCCACGGCAACTGTCTTTACGGCCAACATCATTGCGGGATCGTACAACGTCACGGCGTCTGTTGTTGGTGTTCCGACCCCTGCAACGTACGCTTTAACGAACACCGCGGGGCCGCCCCGACAGATTGCTGCAACCGCAGGAACACCTCAAAGCACACAGATTGCAACGGCGTTTCCTGTGAACTTTCAGACAACGGTGAGGGATACATTTGGAAACCTCCTGAGCGGTATCGTTGTGACCTTCACGGCACCCTCAAGCGGCCCGTCGGGCACGTTTGCGGGAGGTGTCAACACATCCACAACAAATGTCAGCGGTGTGGCGACCGCTGCGGTATTCAGTGCCAATATCATTGCGGGATCGTATCAGTTGACTGCGACTGCACCGGGCATTACTACTCCGGCTGCGTTTGCACTGACCAACCTGCCGGGAACGCCGACTTCCGTTACAGCTACAGCAGGAACTCCGCAGTCTGCACAAGTCGGTACAGCCTTTGCCACAAATCTGACGGCACTTGTTCGGGATGGTGCCAGCAATCCTGTTCCCGGCATTCTCGTAAGATTCAAGAAACCGGCAACGGGTGCAAGCGGAACATTCGCGGGTGGGATTGATACAGTGAGAACGGATGCAAACGGTGTTGCCGTTGCACCGGTTTTCACGGCCAACCTTATAGCAGGAAGCTATAACGATAGCGCGGTTGTGACGGGTGTTCCGGCACCGGCAATCTATCAAATGACAAATACATCCGGGCCGCCCGGAAACATTACCGTTGTCGCGGGAACACCCCAATCTGCAGTCGTCAACACGGCATTTGCAACAAGCCTGCAAGTCCTCGTCAGGGATGCTGTCGGAAATCCTGTGAACAACGTTACTGTAACATTTACGGCCCCATCGACCGGTCCGAGCGGCAAGTTTGGTGGTCTTCGGGTTGTGACAGATACGACGAATGTCAGCGGAATTGCAACGGCTCCAACGTTCACTGCCGATACACTGGCAGGTTCCTATCAGGTAACGGCCTCTGCTCCTGATGTTACGACGCCCGCTCTGTTCGCGATGACGAATAATCCGGGAGCCGCATCCCGTATTCTCGCTACAGCGGGAACACCCCAAAGCGCGCAGATAGGGACAGCATTCGCGACAAACTTCAGAGTCCGGGTGACGGATGCGTTTGACAATCCCATCGGCGGAAACCTTGTCACGTTTACGCCACCTGCAACCGGTCCGAGCGGAGCGTTTCAAGGGAATGTGAATACAACCACAACCGATTCAACCGGTGCAGCGACCGCAGTAGTTTTTACGGCTAACTTCATTGCCGGAACATACAATCTGCCGGCTACTGCTACGGGTGTTGCAACTCCTGCGCAATTTGTTCTCACCAACACAGCCGGAACTCCTCAGACAATCACTCCAACAGCGGGGACTCCGCAAAGCGCACGCGTGAACACACAGTTTGCTGCAAGTCTCCAAGCGATTGTAAGAGATGGAGCTGGGAATCCTGCTTCGGGCATAACGGTGACGTTCACGGCCCCTGTTTCCGGAGCAAGTGCCCGGTTCTCAAACGGACAGACGACATTCACAACAACATCATCCGGTGCGGGAATTGCGTCGGCGACGGTGTTCGCAAACACAATTGTAGGAAGTTACGCTGTTAATGCCACAGTCTCAGGAGTGGCATCTCCTGCAATCTTCTTGCTGACAAATACCCCGGGAATAGCAGCAAGTGTTTCTGCAACCGCAGGCACCCCACAAGCCACGACTGTCAATACCGCATTTCCTGTTCAGTTTCAGGCAACGGTGAGAGATTCATTTAACAACGTTGTGCCCGGGGTTCTCGTAACATTTTCGGGCACAGGCGGATCGTTTGTTGGCGGGGTCGATACTGCTCGAACGAATTCAGGCGGCGTTGCCACGGCAGCAGTTTTTGTTGCGGGGACAGTCGCAGGCGCGCACACAGTAAACGCAAGCGTGCCCGGTGTAACTGCACCGGCTGCGTATGCACTAACAAATCTTGCCGGTTCTCCTGAAAGTGTATTTGCGACGGCAGGAACTCCGCAAAGCACTCAAGTGAATACGGCATTTGCTACCCAACTTGCAGTTGCAGTCCGGGATTCGTTCAATAATCCTGTACCGAACGTTATTGTGACGTTCACCGTTCCACTTACCGGACCGAGCGGAGTGTTTGCGGGTGGAGTGAATATCGCAACGACAAACAGCGCAGGCGTGGCAACCGCTCCGGTTCTGACGGCGAACAGCACAGCCGGACAGTACATCGTGACCGCGTCGGTGCCGGGCGTTTCGTCGCCTGCACAGTTCTTCCTCACAAATGTTCCGGGACAAGCAGCGAGCATCATCCCGACTGCGGGAACTCCCCAAAGTGCTCAGGTCAATACGCCCTTTGCAACAAACTTCAGTGTTCTTGTCCGAGACGCATCCGGGAATCCTGTGAGAAATCTGACAGTTACATTCACTGTCCCGTCCTCCGGTCCGGGCGGGATGTTTGCAGCAGGCGGGAACTTCACGACGGACTCGAACGGCGTCGTTACAGCGCCGCAATTTACCGCCAATACGACGGCAGGCAGATATACGGTGAATGCAACCGTGGCAGGAGTTCCAACTCCGGCACAATTCCAACTAACGAACACACCCGGTGTTGCGAATTCTGTAGTACTTGCCGGTGGCTCAGGACAATCCACAACAGTCGGGACGGTTTTCCCGGTTCCGCTTCAGGCATTGGTGAGGGATAACTGGAACAATCCGGTACCCGGAATACTTGTCACGTTCACGTCACCTTCTACGGGCCCGTCATGTAACTTCGCCGGATTTGCAATCGGTACGGCAACTACTGATACGAACGGCATTGCGAGCATTATCGCCATAGCGAACCAATTGGCCGGATCGTACAATGTTGTCGCAACGGTTTCCGGGATCTCAACACCTGCAAACTTCTCGCTGTCAAATACCGCTGCAGCGCCAGCAACAATCATTGCAACAGCGGGCACACCGCAAAGCGCCCAAGTAGGGACAGTGTTCTCCACGCCTCTGCAGGCTCTCGTGCGTGACGGATTCAGCAATCCTGTTCCGAATGCTCTTGTTCAGTTCACTCCTCCGGCAACCGGGCCGAGCGGAACGTTCCAAAATAACATTGACACCGTGAGAACGAACTCGGGTGGGGTGGCGACAGCCCGCCCGTTCACGGCAAACCTGATTGCTGGAGGTCCGTACTCTGTCACCGCGGGTGTCACGGGAGTTACCGAAACAGCGTCGTATCTTTTGACAAACCTCACCGGCCCGCCGGGGAGCATCACAATCTTGCAGGGAACTCCGCAGATCACGACCGTGGGAACGGCGTTCCCTGTGCAGTTCAGGGTGCAGGTCAGGGATTCCGCGAACAATCCAGTGGTAAACACGCCGGTCACGTTCTTCCCGCCTCAAGGCGGGGTTGGCGGATTCTTCCAGGGAACGGGCGGAGGCCCGATTGATGTTCCGACCAATCAGAGCGGAATCTCCGAAGCTCCGGTTTTCATAGCCAATACCATTGCCGGAAGCTATTCTGTTGGTGCATCTGCGCCGAGTGTCTCATCGCCTGCAACGTTCCAGATGACCAACAGACCCGGGGCACCGAAGAGACTCTACTCGGTTGCCGGAACTCCCCAGTCTGCCCAGATTAGTACCGCATTTGCAACCAACTTCCAGGCTGCTGTTGAAGATTCATTTGCCAATATGGTTCCGAATGTTCTGGTGAAATGGACTCAACCTTCGAGCGGGCCGAGCGGTTCATTTTCAGGCGGGAGGGACACTGCCCGAACCCTCGCGAACGGGATTGCCACAGCCCCGGTGTTTGTTGCGAATATTATTGCCGGAACCTATACTGTACGCGCAACAACAGCAGGCGTTGTCGATACGGCAAACTATTCTTTGAGAAACACACCGGGCTCTCCCGCGACAATATCGGTGTTTCAAGGTAGCGGGCAATCGACAATCGTCAACACATCATTCGGCAGCACGCTCCAAGCATTTGTTACCGATGGAGCCGGTAATGGTGTGGGTGGTGTGTTGGTCCAATTTTCCGTTCCTCTGACGGGGCCAAGTTGTGTGTTCCTAAACGGAATCGACACTGTCAGAACGCAGGAAAACGGTATCGCAAATTCTCAACCGTTCTCGGCAAACTCAGTGGCGGGAACATACCTTGTCTCCGCAAGTGCGCCGGGTGTATCCCAGCCCGCACAGTTTACTCTCACGAATCGTCCAACCGTTCCTGCAACAATTGTTGCAACTGCAGGAACGCCTCAATCTGCCCAAGTGAATACGAACTTCGCAACACAATTCAGGGCAGTCGTTCGTGATTCATTCGCCAATCCAATCTCCGGCTGGCGAGTTACATTCATTGCCCCTTCGTCAGGTCCGGGAGGAAGCTTCCAAGGTGGGGGAAATCAATGGATGACAAATGACAGCGGCGTGGTAACGGCAAACACATTCACAGCAAATGGTACTGCCGGGTCATACGTTGTACAGGCATTTGCGGAAAATCTCAGCGCTACGGCCAGCTACAATCTCACCAACACACCCGGACAAGCCGGCAACGTGACGGTGGTTGCAGGCAACCAACAGTCAGCAGCAGTGAACACACTGTTTTCTCTGCCGCTTAGTGTAAGAGTCACCGATGGTTCCGGGAATCCGGTGGGTGGTGTTAGCGTTACGTTTACAGCACCGGCAACCGGGCCGAGCGGCACGTTCCCGGGAGGTACGCTATCGCGGATTGTGCAAACAGATACGGGCGGAATTGCCCGGGCGGATTCGTTCAGAGCAAACACCGTTGCAGGATCGTACGACGTGAATGCAACCGTACAGGGGCTTGCGGGTACGGGAACGTTTACGTTGTCCAACACCGTGGGCCCGCTCAATGCTTTTGTTGTGGAGGCGGCCGGTGGCGGCAACATCCCCGCACAACTTACCAGAGTTCCATTTTCGGTTCGGATCAGCGCCAAGGATGCGTTCAACAATACGGTCTCTACATTTACCGGAACTGTCACGATAACATCCAATGGCAGACTCTTTTCGGGAGGCGGAGTTACTTCGACATTCTCGAACGGACAACTTACGCATCAAATTGTAATGGATAAGGCGGGAAGCGGCATTACCATTACCGCAACCCGGACGTCGGGGGGAACACAAACAGGGACGAGTAATGCATTCCAGGTCAATAATCCTGTTCCGACACTTACGAGCGTGACTCCTGCAATTGTGAGCCTGCTCGAAACCGTGGTGCTGGTAATGCGGGGAACAGGCTTCATCGATACTGTTACCACTGTGAATGTTGGAACGGGAATCACAATCAACTCGGTGGTCGTGGATAGCCTGACCCAGTTGCGGGCAAATGTTACGGTTACTTCAAGCGCAACAACGGGTGATCGAAATATCACGGTCAGCAACGGGGCACCCGGCGGCGGCACGTCGAATCAAATTGCGCTTACGGTAGATATGCCGGTTCCTCCTGCACCAACACTATCCGGAGGACCGGCTGACTCGAGCATGAATGTGGATTCTACCTTGACCCTCTCTTGGTCTCCCGCACCACTAGCGATCACGTATAATTTGCAGGTCTCGACGGTGGCGACGTTTGCAACACCGGTAATCAATGATGAGACGCTCACCTCTACATCGCGAATCGTTCTCCTTAAAGGTAATACGCTGTATTTTTGGCGTGTGCGTGCAAAGAATTCGAGAGGGTTTGGACCGTTCTCGGCAGCGAAGTCGTTCACAACACTCCCGGCGTACCCTCAGGCGTACAGTCTTTCCACTACCGTGGTGTATCCTGATCGGCCGACTCAAGGTGATTATCTTCCAACAGACTATCGCATTGTCGGTTTGCCGGGTGATGGATTGAGGGGGGGGATTACAATTCCGCAACTTCTTCCCGGCACGCAGAACGTTGATTGGATAGTGTATCGGGATAACGGTGCCGACCAGAACTACTTCGAACCGTATGACGGAAACCCGTCGTTCTCGCTTGCCCCGGGGAGGGCATTCTGGGTTTTGAAGAAGGGCATCTGGTCTATTACGAGTGTCTCCGTACCTACCGCAACGCTGAATACGCAGAACCAGAGTGTTCAAATAGGGTTGCAGAATGGATGGAACCTCATCACCAATCCATATACTCTGACGATTCCGTGGAGCGTTGTGCGTGCGGCAAACGGCAATTTCTCCGATCCTATCTACGGATTTAACGGAGCCTTCAGCGTGTCCGAGTTCCTCCCGTATGGAGGGTACTACTTCTTCAACAGCGGAAGCCTTAACTCGTTGCGAATTCCGTTTGGCAACTACACGTCTGTGGGAAAATCCGGTGAAAGCCGAAAGCAAGGCGAATGGCAAATAAGTATGGAATACAGCGCGCAAGGATATACCGACAACACGTTGGTATTCGGCGTACTGTCCGACTCGCGGCACGGATTGGATTCACTGGAATACCGGAAGCCGCGTGCATTCGACGGAATACCGACTGTGTACTTCAATCGATCGGAGTGGGATCCGCGCTACAGCAGTTTTGCAGCGGATTTCCGTCCCGAGGTAGATCGACTGGAAACATGGACCTTTGATGTACGCGCAAAAGTACATGAAAACGTATCGCTCCGGTTCAAAGGAATCGAAGATGTGCCCGAAGCTCTGAATGTGTATCTGATAGATAGGCAGAGGGCCCGGTATGCCGACCTTCGGAAAGAAGCGGGTTATGCTGTGCCGCTCCCGACCGGTAGCGCTGAACTGGAAATTGCCGTTGGAACGGAGGAAGCAATACGTGAAGTATTAAGCTCGATCATTCCGAGGGAGTTTGCATTAGGCAACAATTTCCCGAATCCGTTCAATCCGATCACAACAATTCCCATTGCGATCCCGCATACTGCAGATGTGACGCTGAAAATTTACAATACGCTGGGTCAGGAAGTCCGGACGGTATTTGCAGGGACGCTGGAAGCTGGCAGGTATTTCTACACCTGGGACGGCAGAAATGAATCCGGTAGCACGGTTGCGAGCGGTATCTACTTCGCCCGATTCCGCGCATTGAATGGGCCGACGTTCACAGGCAAAATGATTTTGCTTAAGTAAGAAGAGGAGAGTACGATGGTACATTTTGTTCAACATAGAATTCTGCGCAGCATTCTGGCGATACTCGTTCTTATCTACACCGTGCAAATTACGGCGGTAGCTCAGGAGGACGATGGGCCGGTTTCAAATGTTCGCCCGGAAAAACAAGGCAGAGTGAACGTGTTTATTGAGTACGATCTTGCCGGATCTCCGAGCGATGTGTACACAGTAACACTGACAGTCAGATTGCATTCCGACACAAGTTTCTCGTACACCCCTATTAATGTCATCGGCGATATCGGGGCGAATATCCGACCGGGAAAGAACAAACGGATCAGTTGGCGGATTTCAGATGAATATGTTTCCGCGTATGATGATGTGAATGACATGAAGTTCGTCATCACGGCAATTCCAGCAGAATCCGAGGGAAGTGGCAGTGGTCTCTACATTGCCGGTGGGGCAGTGGTTGCAGGGTTGACGATTGCTATCATTCTCCTCTCCTCAAAGAAGGACGTCGATGCGGGAAAGACGAATGTCTTTCCACAACCGCCGGGGCGTCCTTGAATCAACGGAGGGGATTTGGTATATTTTTCCAAGCCTCCGCTGACATCGAATTGTAAAGACTGCTTCAAAGTCGAAGAAGGAGTGCTCTGATGAGTGCTCCTTTCTTTTTTCTCGTTATATCCACTATCTACAACCGGAACTGTATGCGGCTAAGCAAAGCATTTATACCCACTGTAAAAGAAATTCCGAACGACGCCGTTATTCCGAGCCACCAATTGATGATTCGGGCAGGAATGGTTCGTCTGCTCTCCGCCGGCATTTATTCCTGGCTGCCGCTCGGCTATAAAGTCATGAAGAAAGTCTGCGACATTGTCCGCGAGGAGATGGACGCAATCGGCGGGCAGGAGTTCCATTTGCCGGCGTTGAACCCGATTGAACTGTGGGAAGAAACAGGTCGAGTGAAAGCCTTTGGCGACAATCTCTTTCACGTCAAGAACAGACCATTGGTACTTGCCCCGACGCATGAGGAAGTGATTTGCTGGATCGCCAAGAATCATGTCGAGTCCTACAAAGACATGCCGCAAATCTGGTATCAGATTCAGACGAAATTCCGGAACGAGCCGAGGCCCCGATCTGGTGTCCTTCGCGGCCGCCAGTTTCTGATGAAAGACAGCTATACGCTCGATGCAACGTGGGAGGGACTCGATAAAGGATACGACCTACACGCCGAGGCATACAAAAAAATCTTCACACGCTGCGGACTGAAGTTCTTCATTGTCGGCGCATCGAGCGGCGCAATGGGGGGCAGCGGCTCACAGGAGTTCATGCTCGAATCGGATTCGGGCGAAGACACGATTGCGCTCGCCGAGGACAATAGCTACGCTGCGAACCTTGAGATTGCGACGTCTCTCGTCCCGAAAGCCGTCCGCCACACAGAAAGCAAATCGCTGGAAGAAATTCATACACCAAATGTCAAGACGATTGACGAGCTTGCGGCATTTCTGAAAGTTGACCACAGCGTTCTTGCAAAGTCAGTTGTCTATTGGGCTGATAAGACCCCCGTGCTTGTCCTTCTGATGGGAAATGATGAGTTGAATGAATCAAAACTGATGTCGGTGATGGGAACCGACGTGCATCCCATTGAGGCAGAGAGCTTGTTTGGTTTGACAGGCGCCGATGGAGGTTCTATCGGTCCGGTAGGATTGAACGGTTTCAAAATCATTGCCGATAAGCGGCTTGAAGGAGCCAACGGACTCATCAGCGGAGCCAATCGGAACGATTATCACCTGAAAAACATCGACCTGCAACGTGACTGCAAGATCGACGGCTACTATGACCTGCGAACCGTACAAGCGGGCGAAACCGCTCCGAACGGGGCCGGCAAGCTCCGCATTGTTCGGGGTATCGAGCTGGGGCACATCTTCAAACTCGGAACAAAATACTCCGATTCACTGAAGGCAACCTATCTGGATGAGAAGGGGGAGGCGAAGCCGATCATCATGGGAAGCTATGGTATCGGCATCGAGCGGATTATTGCGTGCCACATTGAACAGAATCACGATGCAAACGGCATCATTTGGGATAAGTCCATAGCGCCTTATCTCGTCCATATCATAGCCGTTAATATGAAAAGCGAGAAGGTTGTTGAGAAGGCGGAGCATCTCTACAACCAACTCCTCGAAGTAGGGATTGACGTATTGTATGATGACCGGCCGACAACACCCGGGTTCAAATTCAAAGACGCCGACTTGCTCGGCATGCCGCTTCAGGTTATCGTGGGTGAGAAAAATCTCGCCAACGGCAAGATTGAAGTGAAAATCCGGAAATCGGGGGAAAGAATTCTGGTTGACGTCGATCAATCCCTTATGAAAGTGAAAGAGCTCTTGACATAGCGTTCAACATCATGATTTACAAAGGGATACGCCTTTTATCTCAATCAACATCAAGATCGGATTCCTCTGCAAAAGTTGTTTATAACTTACTCTTGATTTCTCCATTTCGGTGACTAAATTGAAACTCCCGCGTTCCAGGAAATGTGACTAAAGCAATGGGAGTGTTATCTATGCCAGAATACGTCCATCTTCATAATCATACTCACTACAGCCTGCTTGACGGCGCACTGAAAGTGGATGAGCTCGTCAACGCTGCTGTTGCCAACAAAATGCCGGCGGTTGGGCTTACCGATCACGGTGTGATGTTTGGTGCTTTGGAGTTCTACAAAAAGGCCCAAAAAGCTGGCATCAAGCCTATTATCGGTTGCGAGGTGTACATCGTGACCAAGGGCAGCCGATTCGAGAAGACAACACAAGCCACGGAATCGGGCGGCAAGCGCGGCGCGTATCACCACATGATTCTGCTCGCAAAAGACCTCACAGGCTACCGGAATCTGATCAAACTTTGCACAATCGGGCATACGGAGGGGTTCTACTACAAGCCACGGATTGACACTGAAGTGCTCCGGCAATACAGCGCCGGACTCGTTGCCACATCGGCTTGTGCCGGTGGAGTAGTGGGAGCACAGCTTGCAAATGGCGAAGACAAAGAAGCTTATGAGATCGCCGAACTTTTCAAGGACATTTTCGGCGACGATTTCTACATCGAAATCCAGAACCACGGCATCAAGCGCGAAGCGGTGATCAGGGAGAAGGCCCCGAAGCTTGCCAAGGATTTGGGGCTCAAGCTGATTTGCTCGAATGATGTTCATTACCTCAAGCAGGAACATGCCATCGCCCACAACATCATGTTGCTGATTCCGGATTCGAGCAGCACGAACACGCACGATTACACACAGCTTCGCTATCAGACTGATCAGGTCTATTTCAAATCTGCACAAGAAATGATCGAGTTGTTCAGAGAATATCCTGAAGCTCTGAACTCAACCATGGAAGTAGTGGAGAAGTGCAATCTCGTGCTCGATCTGAAGAGCAATCATATGCCGGTATTTCCGATACCGGCGGATGCCGGAGTTGTTTCGCTCGATGAGTACTTCGAGAAGCTTGCCCGTGAGGGGTTCAATCGCAGGTATCCCGAACCGAACGAAGACCTTTTGCGAAGACTGGATCACGAGATAGCCGTCATCCGGAAAATGGGCTATGCCGGCTACTTCTTGATTGTTCAGGACTTCATTGCCGCTGCGCGCAAGATGGGTGTTTCGGTCGGGCCCGGTCGCGGAAGCGCTGCCGGGAGCATCGTGTCGTACGCTCTCGGAATCACGAACGTCGATCCCATTAAATACGATTTGTTGTTCGAGCGATTCCTCAACCCCGATCGCGTTAACATGCCCGACATCGATATCGACTTTTCAGATACGAAACGTGAGAAAGTGATTGAGTATGTTCGGAAGAAGTACGGCGAACATTCCGTCTCTCAAATCATCACGTTCGGCACGCTTTCAACCCGTGCCGTTCTGAAGGATGTCGGACGGGTGCTTGGCGTTCCCCTCAGCACGATTGACTCGATTACAAAGCAAATTCCGGTGGAATTGGGCAAAGTCCGACCTCTCGCCCAGGCGCTTGATACCATTCCCGAACTGAAGTGGGTGAAGGAAAGTACTGATCCCAAGATCAAAACTCTCATCGACGCGTCTCTTGTTCTTGAAGGGATGAACCGGGGAGCAAGCATGCACGCTGCCGGAGTTGTGATAGCGCCCGGCAACATCAGTGATTACGTTCCGCTGTTCAAGACTCCTCAAACGGAAGTCATGACACAGTATAACATGAAGGATCTTGAGGCAGCCGGGCTTCTCAAGATGGATTTTCTTGGACTGCGGACACTTTCGGTTCTGGAGAATGCGCTTGCAATGATCAAGCGTAATCACGGAATTGATATTGACTTAGATGATATTCCTGAAGACGATCCGAAGACGTTTGAATTGTTCTCGCGAGCCGGAACTATTGCCGTGTTTCAGTTCGAAAGTTCGGGCATGCAGGATTGGCTGCGCAAGCTGAAACCCACCAGCATCAGCGACCTTGTTGCGATGAACGCCCTCTATCGACCCGGGCCGATGGAGATGATTGGCGACTTCATCGAACGGAAGCACGGCCGCCAGGAAATCAGCTACATGCACCCGAAGATGGAATCGATCCTGAAAGAAACGTACGGGATTATCGTCTATCAGGAGCAAGTGATGAAGATTGCGACGGAAATTGCCGGATTTACATTGGCAAAAGCCGACATCATGCGCCGCGCAATGGGCAAGAAGAACAAAGACGAAATGGCGAAGATGAAAGTCGAGTTCATCGGAGGTGCCGTTGCGCTTGGGACGCAGAAGAAACTCGCGGGCGACATTTTTGATTTGATTGAGAAGTTTGCCTCGTACGGATTCAACAAATCACACAGCGTTGCGTACTCGGTTGTTGCATATCAGACGGCGTATCTGAAAGCGAACTATCCCGCCGAATACATGGCGGCGACACTGTCGTCAGAAATCGGTGATACCGAAAAGATCGTCGGCTTGATTGATGATTGCCGAAAACTGGGCATTGAAGTCCTTCCGCCGGATGTCAATGAATCAGGCATTGATTTTCAGGTTGTGAACGGCGCTATTCGTTTCGGCTTGTGTGCCATCAAGGGAGTCGGCGAAAGCGCTATTCAATCCGTCATTAAGGCGAGAGAGGAGCAGGGCAAGTTCGAGAACCTCTTTGATTTCTGCCGCCGGGTTGATCTTCGTCTCGTGAACAAGAAATGCCTCGAAAGTCTCGTGCAGGCCGGTGCATTCGACTCGATGGAAGGACACAGGGCGCAGTATTTCGAGAACATCGAGCGGGCAGCAAGTTTCGGCAGCGCGTATCAGGAACAGAGTCTCAGCGGCCAATCGAGCCTCTTCGATTCGGGGCCGAAGGAACAGCAGAAGATCTCCTATCCCGCATTGCCCGCCGTTGCCGCCTGGACTGAACATGACAAACTGATGCGTGAGAAGAATGTTCTCGGTTTCTTCGTCTCGGGCCACCCGCTGCTGAAGTACGAACAGGAAGTAAACGAGTTTGCGAATGTGCAACTCGGCGACCCGGGCAATTTCAAGAACGGCGCAACGGCACGGGCGTGCGGCATTGTGACGCAAGTTCGTAAACGAGTCGACAAACGCGGCAACACAATGGCGTTTGTGACAATCGAAGACTTCACAGGCCGTGCCGACCTGATTGTGTTCTCGGATGCGTTTGCGAAGTTCCAGCAGCATCTTCAACCCGACTCGATGATAATGGTGACGGGAAAAGGAGAGGCAAACGGCGATGCACTGAAGATTGTTGTGCAGGAAGTCTTCCCGATGGAAAAAGTGAGGGAAAAGTTTACGAAAAGCATTGTTCTCGCAATCAATATCAACGATATTAAAGAACATACGATTGTCGAATTGAGGAAACTAATCGAACGGAACCAGGGGAACTGTACCTGCTACTTTGATGTTTTCACTTCCGACCAACACATGAAATATCACACAAAGAAATATACCATTGAACCGTCCGATGAATTCTTGACAGAAGTCAAGAAGATTCTCGGGCCGCAAAGTGTCCGATTAGCAAGTTAACCAATCACAATCACCCGAAGGGGGAACAGGAGACAGATGAAACCGATTGAAATTACCGATGCGAATTTTCAGCAGGAAGTGATCAATTCAGATACACCCGTGCTGATTGATTTCTGGGCAGTATGGTGCGGGCCGTGCAAAATGGTTGCGCCGGTCGTCGAGGAACTGGCCAAGGAGTACGACGGAAAGCTGAAAGTCGGCAAGGTGGATGTTGACAACAACCCGCAGGTGTCGATGCAGTTCGGCATCCGCAGCATCCCGACGTTAATGGTGTTCAAAGGCGGAAAGGTGGTGGAGCAAATCATCGGTGCCGTGCCGAAGCGTAACGTTGTGGAGAAGCTGCTGCCGCATGTAAGCATGAATTAGGCTCGTGCTATTCTTCACAAGAAACCCGGACCCGACTTGAGTCGAAGTCGGGTTTTTTATTTTTCAGATAGCTATATTGTTCAGGCCTTTCGCAAGTTCAACTCATTCCGCCATCATTTCTTGAGGAATCCATGGAAGTTCTCCTCGGACTTTTTGCCCTCGGAATTTTTCTCGCCCCGCTGATTCTATCCCTCGTTAACTCAGGCAAGGTCAATGCGTTGACGCGCAGGCTGCAGCAGCTTGAATTCTCGCTTCTTCAGATGCGTAACGAATTCGAAAGTCTGAGGAAGGGGACACCTCAACAGAAACCGGCGCCGGAAGTCGCGCCCGAGAGGAAACCGGAAGCCGAGCCGGAAATCACAATGGAACCCTCTCCGCCTGTTCCTCAACCACCACTTCCTGTTCCGCCTGCACAACCTGCCGGGCAGCTTCCTCCGCAGGTTTCACAGCCCGTCTTTCGACCCCCGATCAAAAAGGAAAGCCGGACAAGCAAAGAATGGGAAGCCCTTATCGGCGGCAAAGTTCTCAACCGCATCGGAGCGTTGGCGCTTATCATCGGCGTTGGATTCTTCCTGAAATATGCATTTGACAACAATTGGATTTCGGAGACTGTTCGTGTTTTGATGGGCGCGATGGCGGGCGGTGGATTGCTGTTCTTTGCGACGAAAACTCACAAGAAGGGATTCGAAGTATTTTCACAGGGACTCGTCGGGGCAGGGATATCGATTCTCTATTTGTCGGTGTTTGCTGCGTACAATTTCTATCAGCTCGTTCCGCAGCTTGTTGCTTTTGTGTTGATGGCCGTTGTTACGATGATGACGTTGTGGCAATCGCTCAAGTATGATTCGCTTGCCGTGGCGCTTCTTGGTTGGGCGGGCGGATTCCTGACGCCGTTCATGCTCAGTGCGGGCGCCGCGAATGAAATAGGGTTGTTCACGTACATTGCATTACTCACCGCCGGACTGCTGAGTATCGTCATTAGCAAGGAGAAGTGGATCATCGTCGAGCCGTTGACGATGGCGGGAACATACTTCATCTATTTCCTCTGGTTTGACTCTGTATTCAAACAGGAATTGCTGACGGCGGCACTGTTCTTCCTGACTCTCTTCTGGATGCTTTTTCTGGGATTCGAGGCTGCTCGAAATCTCAAGAAGAACGAAGCATGGTCTACACTGCGCCACATACTCGCCGTCGCCAACGGCGTGCTGTACTACATCGGCACGTACCACCTCCTCGAACCGGACTATCATGTGTGGATGGGATTGACGACGTTGCTGATTGCGCTGCCGTATTTCGGACTGTTTTTTGTCTTGAAGAACAAAGGCGGGGCGAAGCAAGGTCTGCTCGATCGCTATATCCTTGGCGCAATCGTGCTGGTGTTCAGCGCGACAGCAATCCAGTTTTCCGGTTTCACGACCGTTATCCTCTGGTCTCTTGAAGCGCTGATCGTGGCCTACGCAGGCATAAAATCGGGCATGAAATCGCTTTGGGTGGCCGCAGTGGTTATGTTCTCGGTTACAGTATTCAAGCTCTTCTTGTCTGAGGGTTCGTTCACGTACATTCCGCTTGAAGAATTCAGACTTCTGCTTACTGTACGGGCGGCAGCGTTTCTTGTGTTGGGTGCATCGTTGTTTGTAGCGACGGAGATATTCAGGAAGCGTGAAGAAACGACGGCGCGCAAAATTGCTTCAGGATTGAGCTATTCCTGGTGTTTCGTGCTCTTTGTATTTCTTTCTTCCGAAACCATCAACCTGTTCCACCGGTCGATGCTCTACGTTGAAGGCGCCGCAAGGGATTCGCTTTCATTCAAGGAGGATCTGACACTCGCCGCCGTGTGGACGGCCTACTCGATTACTCTGACGTGGTTCGGCTTTCGCCGGGATTCGCGTCCGGCGTTGCATGCAGGTATCGGCGTGATGGTGCTGGGATTGGCCGCGGGGTTGATCAGGTCCCTATGGTTCGAACCGATTGAATGGTTTTCACTTTTGCTCAACATCCGCGTATTCGTATTGTGTTTGCTCATTGCCGGCGCAATCGTCTTGCTTCGACTATGGAAATCCGAAAGTAAGGAAGGAGGCTGGAGAAGAGTCATGACTGCCATCCTCGGCTTGACGATTGTTGCCCTCGTGCTCGCGCTGCTTACATCCGAAACGAGGGATTTCTTTCAGAAGGAGATGTACGTTCTGCAACGGCACATGGGCGATAACTGGACGAAGGATTTCGAAGCGCAACTAACCAACCTGCGCAACATGCAATCGCTTTCACTCTCCGGCGTGTGGCTTGTCTATTCGGTGATTCTGATGGTGGTCGGAATCTGGAAGCGTTACAGAAACCTCCGGCTGGTTGCCATCGGGCTGTTCGGCGTTGCGATCCTCAAGATTTTCATCTACGACTTGTCGTTCCTGCAAACGCTGTATCGCATCTTCTCGTTCATGGGACTCGGCGTCATTCTGTTAGGCGTATCGTATCTGTACCAGAAGTACAAGGGGATTATTTTGGAGGGGGAGGGAGGGATCACGCACCAACAAAAGCAGTAAGCTGAAAAGCTAAATTGCCGGCACTGTGGGCAACGATGGGATAAAGAAGACTCCCGCTATTAAATCTGAGCCAACCGTAGGTGATTCCGCCGATAAGTGTGAAAGAGGCCGGTATCAAGTTAAATGAAAAGTTCCCTTGCGTCAGACTGAGTCCGTGCCAAACGCTGAACATCAGGCCCGTTACGAGAATAGCGGGCCATGGGATATTGCCTTCAGGAAACTTGTGCTTGATGAGCCCCAACATGAGAGCAGGCGCTATCCCCCGATACGCTACTTCTTCAGCGAAACCGGGCATTGTTGCTTGGAAGAGTAACGTTTCAAGATTTGCCTTCTCAGGACTGAACAAAAATCCAAGTGTTGCGCTGAGAGTTATCAAACACAGCGTTACAAGTACCGATGATGTTTGATTCTTGTACGGAAGAACCAGCCCGGATGATCTTCTGTTGATCTTTAAGGCTGTGATGAAAACAACGGCTAAGACAAGACTGAAGACTTTGCCGCTCCAATTCCATTCTCCACCGAACAATCTGATTGAACTGACTGCGCTTGGAAGTCCGGTTACGAGATCATCAAGCCCGAGATACGCTGCAAAGATGAGGCCCGCGGCCATCCCTAATTTCTTGTCGAAGGCTTTCGCGATCAAGAACAGGCACAAGGCGATAGCTGAAAATGACAGAGAAAAGAAGAGGGAATCCACGATTTGTCTTTGGCGCAATAACTATGAATGTTCAGTCGTTGGAGATCCTGTACAAGGCCGCGAGCTAATATCCCATCAAGCACTCATAATGTTCGCTGCGCGTGACGATTGTCCTCGTCAAAACTTATCCAATCCACCAAGCAATATCAACGCTGGAGACGAGTCGCCCGGCGCGAATAGCCCTGAGCAAGGCTATTTCCTCCACTGTCAACCTCCGCCTTTCTCCAACATCGAGCCCATCAATCGTCAGCTCGCCAATCTTCGTCCGCACCAACCTCAATGTCGGGTGCCCGACGGCGGCGGTCATTTTGCGAACCTGTCGGTTTCTTCCTTCGCGCAGTGTTATTTCAAGCCACGCCGTCGGTACATTCTTGCGGAACCTGATCGGTACACTTCTGGGTGGCAAATCAGGTTCTTCATCAAGCAGGCGTACTTCGGCGGGTTTGGTTTTTCTTTCTTCTATCACAACTCCTGAGCGCAGTTTCTGCAATGCCTTTTCATCCGGCACTCGCTCAACTTGAACGAGATACGTTCGCGGGTGTCCGAACTTCGGGTCGCTGAGATGGTGTTTAAGTGGGTTATCGTTGGTCAGGAGCAGGAGTCCTTCGCTGTCACGATCAAGCCTTCCGACGGGGTACACCTCTGGAGGAAAGGGGCCGAAGTCCTCAAGCGACGGGTGCCCGTGCTCTGGTGTGAACTGCGAGAGCACGCCGTACGGCTTGTTGAACAGAATGTAGTGGAATTGGCCTGTTTTCATGCTGTTTGAAGGTAGGGAAGGGAGCCGGCATATTCAAGTATTTGACATTTGCCCGCGTTGAATGTATATTGAATTAGTATATTTTGAATTCAAACTAAAAATGAAGACAACAAAGCGTTACGGCAAAAAAGCCGATGCAGCCCTGACACTCTGGGTGAAACTCGCGAGGGCCTTTTCGGTGTTTTCCAAAGCAACAGGCGACGATATTGAAGGGTACGGACTGACTCAAGCACAATTCGGGGTGCTTGAGTGTCTCGGCCACCTCGGCCCGATGACAATGGGGGAGTTGTGCCGCAAGAAACTGGTCAGCGGCGGCAACATGACGGTTGTGGTCGATAATCTCGAAAAACTATCGCTTGTCGAGCGCGTACACAGCACAAGAGACAGGCGGGCGATAACGCTTCAACTTACAGCAAAGGGGAAGAAGCTGTTCAAGGAGATCTTTCCGAAGCACGCAAAGTATGTTGCGTCGCTCGCATCGGCTCTGTCGGCAGAGGAACAGGTACAGTTGGGCACGCTCCTGAAGAAACTTGGGTTGTCGTTAAGGGAACCGAAATAGGTTCTTTGTTGTTAAATGCTTTGAATTCAAAATATCCTAATTCAAAGCAGGAATGGATTCCGGTCTGGTCATGGTCGATACACACATTCTAGAAAGTACACGCATTCCCCTTGATGAAGCTATTGGCATGCGGTGGAGTCCGAAAGGTTTTTTGGATATTCCGGTCGAACCTGAGAAGCTCAGAAGTCTTTTTGAAGCGGCACGCTGGTCACCGTCAAGCCGCAATGAGCAGCCTTGGCGCTTCATCGTTGAAACGAAGTCTCATCCTGAAGGCTATGAACGCCTTTTCAGCACGTTGACGGAAAGCAACAAAAGCTGGGCGTGTCAGGCTCCTCTGTTGATTGCCGGGTTTGCCAAGAAACACTTTGATCGCGACAACATGCCGAATCGAACAGCCATGTATGACACAGGCGGCGCCGTGGCGAACCTTACAGTGCAGGCCGTTTCTCTCGGATTGCAGGTTCATCAGATGGGCGGGTACGACATGCGCCTGCTGAAAGAGCTGTACAACGTTCCCGAGGAGTTCGAGCCTGCTGCAATTCTGGCCGTAGGATATGCTGACGAAGGGGGGCGATCATCACGTGTTCGACTGCGACGTGAGTTGAATACAATGGTGTACGAAGGAGTGTGGGGTCGGGCGTCTGAGCTTCTGCACTCAAAATTGTAGTCACATACACATCATCAATAACCATTAACTAAGGAGAGAAAACCATGAAGCATACCATTCTTGCCCTGCTTGTGTTTGCAGCATTCAGCGTACAGGCGCAGACTAAGTGGACTCTCGACAAATCACACAGCAATGTGAATTTTGCCGTCGGCCACATGGTCTTTTCTGAGGTCACCGGCTTGTTCAGAGAATTTGATGCGACTCTTGTTGCATCAAAGGATGATCTGACGGACGCCAAGATCGAAGCGACCATCAAGACGGCAAGCATTGACACGCAGAATGAGCGGCGGGACAATCACTTGCGATCGGATGATTTTCTGAATGCCGAGAAGTTTCCAGAGATCAAGTTCGTGAGCACAAAGGTTGAGAAAACCGGAGAGAAGTCGTATACGATCACCGGCAACCTGACGATACGCGACGTAACAAAGCCCGTGGTGCTTGATACTGAGTTTCGCGGAACGGTCAACGATCCTTGGGGAAATATCAAGTACGGTTTCAAGGCCACCACCAAGATCGACAGGTTTGAGTTCGGAACTACATGGAACAAAGCTCTTGAGGCCGGCGGCCTCGTTGCAGGACGTGAGATTGAAATAACACTTCTCATGCAGTTCGCAAGAGAAAAGCAGCAAGGATAATACAGCGGGGCAGAATCATGAAATCCATCTCTCCTGACGCCGGCATTGCATATATCCGACTTTCTGTGAACGACCTCAAGAAGTCTGAGGCGTTCTACGGTGCGTTGCTGGGATTTCGTGAAGTTGCGAGAACTGATTCAGAGGTTGCCCTGTCACCGACAGGGCAACTTCCTTTTCATATCCACCTGAAAGAGAATCCCGAAGCTGAACGTCCGCTACGTGGTTCTGCCGGATTGTTTCATGTGGCAATCCGTTTTTCTGACAGAAAAGAGCTGGCGAAAGCATTGCTGCGCTTGATCGAAAATCGTTATCCGATTCAAGGTGCTTCGGATCATGCCGTGAGTGAAGCCATTTACCTGGCCGACTCGGAAGGTAATGGCGTGGAACTCTATTGCGACCGGCCTCGAAGCGAATGGCACCGCAGCAACGGCGAGATTCACATGGTTACAGAACCGCTTGACGTTGAAGGATTGCTGCAAGCCGCCGATGGCAAGTGGGATGGCATTCATCCCCAAACCGATATCGGGCATATTCATCTCAGCGTTACGAGCCTTGCCAAAGCCGAGGAATTCTATGTCAAGAACATTGGCTTTGGTGTAACCACAAGGTCGTATCCCGGAGCCTTGTTTCTTGCAGCCGGCGATTATCATCATCACATCGGCACAAACGTTTGGGCGGGTCGCAACGGCCCGGCAAGGCAGGAGAATACTGCCGGCATTCTTGCGTTTGGAGTTTCGCTGCCGAAGCAAGAGTGGGAAGCGATGCGACAACGTCTTTCCGAATCGGGATTCTCGTACCCCGCCACTTCAATCTTCGGCATGGAGCCGATACTACGTCTTCACGACTTCGACGGAATCGGCGTCGAGTTCATACCGGCCGCGATGTAACACCTTCTTTGCAGTCCCTCCGTTTCGATTCATTGATAGTCACTCCGTTTTTACCTATCTTGACTTCCAAATGCTGATGCATTTCCAAATGCTGATGCATTTCCAAATGCTGATGCATTTCCAAATGCTGATGCATTTCTCAAGTTTTCCCGAATAATTGGAGTAGTATTGTCCTCGTTCAAGAAGCGCACGCACACATGCGGTGAGTTGCGCGTATCTGACATTGGCAAAACAGTGACACTGACAGGCTGGGTTGACATCAGGCGAGACCTTGGCGGAGTGATTTTCATTGACTTGCGTGATCGGTATGGAAAAACTCAAGTCGTCTTCAATCCTCAAACCAACGCAGCAGTACACGAGCTTGCCGGGTCGCTGCGGAATGAGTTTGTGATTTCGGTGTCAGGTAAAGTTGAACACCGCCCTGATGGCACGAACAATCCGGAGCTTGCGACGGGAGAGATCGACGTGATGGCGACGGAATTGCAGATTCTCAACAAAGCAGAAACACCTCCGTTCCACATCGAGGATTCAATCGAGACCAACGAAGACTTGCGGTTGAAATTCCGCTACCTTGATTTGCGACGACCGGTGTTGCAGAACAACATCATCGTCCGCCACAAACTCTACCAGATAGTTCACCGCTATTTTGATGAGAATGATTTTGTGGAAATCGAAACGCCGGTGTTGATGAAGAGTACGCCGGAAGGCGCAAGAGATTACCTTGTGCCGAGCCGCGTTCAGCACGGGAAGTTCTATGCGCTTCCGCAGTCTCCTCAAACATACAAGCAGATTCTCATGGTGGCAGGATTCGACCGGTATGTCCAAATCACGAAATGTTTTCGTGATGAAGACTTGCGGGCTGATCGCCAACCGGAATTTACCCAGATTGATGCTGAGATGTCGTTCGTCGATGAAGAGGATGTTCAGCGTATTGCCGAGGGAATGATAGCGAGGATTTTCAAGGACTTGAAAGGGATCGAAATTCAACTTCCGCTTCCTCGTCTCACATATAAACAGGCGATGGAAATGTACGGCAGTGACAAGCCGGACACGCGGTTTGAAATGAAGATTACGACACTGAACGGGCTGGTTGAGGGTTCGGGGTTCAAGGTGTTTGCGGATAATGTTGCAAAGGGAGGAACGGTTGCCGGAATTGCCGTACCCGGTGCGGCATCGTTCACTCGCAATCAAATGGATAACCTTGTCGACTACGCAAAGAGCCTCGGTGTCGGCGGACTTGCATACATGAAGTGGACGGAGAAAGGACTTGAATCGGCAATCGAGAAATTCTTGGGCAAAGAGTTGATGGAGAAGATTGCCGCCGTGATGGGCGCAAAGCAGGGCGATTTACTTCTATTTGTTTCGGACTCGTGGTTGAAAACCTACTCGACGCTCGGTGCGCTCCGACTTGAAATGGCAAAGCGTCTGAAACTCATAGACGAAGGGAAGTGGAATTTGTTGTGGATTACCGAGTTTCCGATGTTCGAATTTAGCGAAGAAGAACAGCGCTACGTTGCCATGCATCATCCGTTCACATCGCCGATTCTCGAAGACATACATCTGCTTGATACCGCTCCGGAGAAGGCACGATCGAGAGCCTACGATATGGTGTTGAACGGAAATGAGTTGGGCGGAGGAAGCATCCGTATTCATGATTCCGCGCTTCAGTCAAAAGTCTTTTCGTTGTTAGGAATCGACAAAGAAGATGCTGAGAAGCGATTCGGATTTCTGCTCAACGCGTTCAAATACGGCGCGCCGCCGCATGGCGGCATTGCCTTCGGCCTGGACCGCATCGTGATGCTGTTGACGGGGAGCAAGTCACTGCGCGATGTTATTGCCTTTCCGAAAACCGCAAGTGCAATGTCGCTGATGGATGAAGCGCCGAGCGAGGTTGATGAAAAACAGCTTCGTGAACTGCACATTCGCGTTGTGTAGACAGCAGAATTGAGAATTGCCGGCTGCCGCTTTGGCGAGGGCGATGCAATGCAGCAACAAAACAAATCAACCATTCTCTCACTGTTCTAAGGAGGCTTCATGGTTGGCATAGTTGGATACGGGGCATATCTTCCACGATATCGCATCAAAGCAGAGACAATAGCAAGACAATGGGGTACAGATCCCGAGGCAATCACACGTGGTCTGCAATTGTATGAAAAGACAGTGCCCGGACAGGATGAAGACACGATTACTATTTCAGTATCTGCCGCGAGATATGCGCTTCGGCGGGCACAAATCAACCCCCAAGAGATTGGAGCCGTCTACATTGGCTCAGAGTCTCATCCGTACGCGGTTAAGCCAAGCGGGACAATCTTGATCGATGCGCTGGGGATTGGCCCGAACGTGCACGTCGCAAGCTACGAGTTTGCATGTAAAGCAGGCAGCGAGGCGATGTACGTGGCGTACAGTCACGTCAAGGCGGGCGAAATGAAATACGCGTTGGGGATCGGGGCTGATACATCACAAGGCGCGCCCGGTGATGCACTCGAGTACTCGGCGTCTGCGGGTGGGGCAGCGTTTATCATGGGAAGCGAGCGTGTCGTGGCGGAAATTCTCTTCACACACTCCTACACGTCTGACACCCCCGACTTCTGGAGACGCGAAGGCGAATCCTATCCGCGTCACGGTGGCCGGTTTACCGGCGATCCTGCATACTTCAAGCACATCATGGGAGCCGCGACCGCGTTGCTAGAGAAATCCAAAATGTCGCCGGAGGATTTCAAGTACGCAGTCTTTCACATGCCCAACGGAAAATTTCCCAACGAGGTTGGGAAGCGACTGGGATTCAAAAAGGAACAACTGGAGGCCGGTTGGATTGTTCCGTGGATGGGGAACACCTATTCAGGCTCTTCTCCCACCGGTCTGGCGGCAATTCTTGATGTTGCCAAACCCGGCGATTTGATTTTCATGGTTTCGTTCGGTTCAGGTGCCGGGAGCGATGGCTTCATTTATCGAGTGACAGACGAGATCACGAAAGTGCAAGACCGTGCCCCGAAGTTGCGTGAAATGTTGGACAATCAGAAAACCTATCTCAACTACGGCGAGTATGCGAAGTTCCGCCGGAAAATCAAACTCAACGACTAAAGGAGGCCACGATGAGAGATGTAGTTGTAATCGGGGCTGGCATGACCCAGTTCGGCGAGCTCTGGAACAAGTCGATTAAGGATATCTTTGTAGAAGCTGCATTGAAGGCAATTGAAGATGCCGGCGTCGACCATATTGATTCGATGTATGTTGGTGCGATGTCTCCCGGACTCTTTGTCGGACAAGAACACCTCGGCGCAGTCATGGCGGATTACCTTGGCGTTACACCAATACCCGCGACACATGTTGAGTCGGCGTGCGCTTCGGGAGGTGCTTCGTTCCGTCAAGCGTTTCTGGAAGTTGCTTCCGGAGCGAGTGAAATCGTGTTGGCCGGTGGTGTAGAGAAGATGACAGATGGTGCGGATGTTACCGAGGCGCTTGCAACGGCCGCTGATCAGGAGTATGAGGTCTATCAGGGTATTACCTTTCCCGGTTTGTATGCGCTGATCGCCCGGGCGCATATGGAACGATACGGAACGACACGTGAGCAATTGGCAGCCGTAGCGGTCAAGAACCACCGCAACGGTGCGAAGAATCCCAACGCGCAATTTCGTTCTGAGGTCACTGCAGAGCAGGTGATGAAATCAACCATGGTAGCTGACCCGTTGCGTTTGCTCGACTGCTCGCCTGTAAGCGACGGTGGAGCGGCCGTAATCGTCGCTTCAATGGATGTTGCAAAGAAGTTGAAGAAGAACCCAATCCGTGTGATTGCCTCCGCGCAATCCTCCGATACCATCGCTTTGCACAGCCGCAAAGACATCACCACCCTGAACTCGGTCGTGAAAGCCGCCGAGAAAGCGTACAAGATTGCTGATAAGAAGCCTGCCGATATTCACCTTGTCGAAGTCCACGACTGTTTCACGATAGCTGAAATTGTTACGACTGAAGATCTGGGTTTCTTCGAAAAAGGCAAGGGAGGAGAGGCAGCCGAGAAAGGATGGACATCGATTGAGTGTAAGCGCATTCCGGTAAACACAAGCGGTGGGTTGAAGTCAAAAGGCCATCCGGTCGGTGCAACGGGTGTTGCTCAAATCATCGAGCTATATGAACAGTTGAACGGTACGGCAGGTTCACGGCAGGTGCAAGGAGCACGCGTCGGGATGGCCCAGAACATGGGAGGTACGGGTGCAAGTTGTGTCATTCATATCTTGGAGGCATCATGATCACTGCAAGATATCATCGCGAAATTCCTCAACGATACCGGCTTGAAGCTGGCAAATGTCTGGCGTGCGGACACCTGAGTTTTCCGCCGCGCCTCGTCTGCCCGGAATGCAAAGCAAAGAAGTTCGAGACGGTAACCTTGAGTGACGAAGGGACTCTTGTTACGTTTACTGTCGTCCGTGTTGCGTCGGACAAGTTCTCAAAGGAAACACCGTTTCCCGTCGGTATCGTTGAACTGAACGGCGGCGTTCGCGTCACGGCACAGATTGCAGATGCAAACATCGATGAACTGAAGATTGGCCAGAAGTTGCGGATCGTCTTCCGCAGAATACAGGACGACGGCAAAGCAGGCATTTTGTGCTACGGATACAAAGCCATCATGGCATAGGCAACGAAGTACAGTACAGCCAATAGCAGCCGGATCTCTGCTCGCCGGGAAGCTTGAGAACGATGCATCGCAGAATCACGCTGGCACCGAAGGCGGGTAGGGACTCATTCTCCATCACAACAACGTACTGCATGAAAGACAAAATCAGAATTGCATCCGGACAAGGATTTTGGGGTGACTTGCAGAATGCCCCGTACGATCAAGTTACCAAAGGTCCGATTGACTACATCATGATGGACTTCCTCGCTGAAGTTACCATGTCCATCCTGCAAAAGCAGAAAAAGCGCAATCCTGAGACCGGGTATGCGAGAGACCTTGTACATATGATTGAGCATATCTTGCCAATCTGTTTGGAAAAAGGAATACGGATAATCTCCAACGGCGGCGGTGTCAATCCGAAAGGATGCCGGGATGCAATCTTTAGTTGGGCGCACAAAAAGGGAATCAGGAATCTGAAGATCGGGACGGTGTTTGGCGACGACATACTTGGAAGTCTGGATGAGTTCAGCAAACGCGGGATCAAGCTGAACAACATGGATACCGGAGAGAGTCTTGATGCAGTGAGAAACAAAGTGATGAGTGCTAACGTGTACTTTGGTGCATGGCCCATCGTTGATGCCCTGAACCAAGGTGCCCAGATTGTCATCACCGGTCGGACGACGGATACCGGCCTGACACTTGCGCCGATGGTTCATGAGTTTGGGTGGAAGGAAGATGAGTGGGATAGGATTGCGGCAGGCACAGTTGCCGGCCACATTCTCGAGTGTGGCGGGCAAGCGAGTGGTGGAAATTTCTCCGCTGATTGGAGGAGTGTTCCCGATCTTGCCCGCATTGGTTTTCCCATCGCTGAAGCGTTTCCAAACGGTGAGGTGATCATTACAAAACACGAAAATACCGGAGGACTTGTCTCACGTCAAACAGTAACAGAACAGTTGATGTACGAGATTGGCAATCCGGCCAATTACATTACGCCGGATTGTGTCGCGGATTTCACGACCATTCATCTTGAAGATATTGGCCCCAATCGTGTTAGGATGTTTGGCGTAAGAGGCAAACCGGCAACGGATTCGTACAAAGTGTCGATGTCGTATCTTGATGGCTACACGGCTATCGGCACGCTGACATACGCATGGCCCGATGCATTGGAAAAGGCAAAAGCCGCGGATGAGATCCTTCGTAGGCGTCTTTCAGATCTCGGATTGAACTTCGATGAGATTCGGTCGGAGTTTATGGGCTACAATTCGTGCCACGGTCCGCTTTCGGTTATGCCGAATGAGACAAACGAGGTTGTGCTGCGGATCGGGGTTCGTGGTCACGACCATAAAGCGGTTGAGCGCTTTGGGATGGAACTCGCGCCGCTCATACTTACTGGTCCGCCAGCCGTGACAGGTTTTGCCGGCGGTCGCCCGAAACCGAGCGAGGTAGTTGCCTATTGGCCGGCGCTTATTCCCAAGACCGCTGTACAACCGATCGTCGAAGTTGTTGAAGTGTAAGAATATTCCCAACTTCTCGTTGGGATCATCCACCACAACACTCATACATCAAGAAAGGAAAAACCGTCATGGCACGAAAACGAACAACTCACAGAAGCGTGTCGGGAACGAAGCTGTATGCGGTGCGGGATTCGAAGGGGAGATTCGTTGATATCCAAACGTACAAGCGGGCCCATGCTGCCGATCTACGCAAGACCAGCAAGAGTGAAAAGAAGAAGAAATAATTCATGAAGATCAGATTGATCGATATCGCCCACGCCCGGTCCGGCGACAAAGGAGATACCGGAAATGTCGGCGTCATTGCACGTAAACAGGAGTACTATCCGTTGTTGGCAAAGTATCTCACTGTTGAACGAGTGAAGAAACATTTCAACGGCATTGCGCTCGGGAAGGTTGAGAGATTTGAAATTCCCAATCTGTGGGCGATTAATTTTCTGCTGCATGAAGCACTCGGAGGCGGTGGCACGAAGTCCCTCAAGAACGATGCACAAGGTAAAACGCTGAGCAGCGCAATGCTGCGCATGGAATTGGATATTGACGAGAAACTGTAAGCGAAAGGGTGCTTCGAAGACGGCGAACAATGGACAATGAAAATGTTAACGAGACGCCGGAATGCCGACCACCATTGAAGTGAGGTCGTTGTTCCGATTAATAACAGATAATCCCCTAAAAAGACAGGCTCGATCTCACGTTTCTATCGGAATTACTGCACAAGAAGTAGGAAGTTTACAAAGGAGTAAATGATGTTTGAAGAACAAAAAGAGCGTGTTCAGAAACTCAAGAAACAACTGACCGAGCTTCGAGGTTATCTTTGACGTAGATGCAAAAGAACAAGAAGCGGCCGGCTTGCAGTCAAAAACCGAAGCCCCGAATTTCTGGAATGATAATGTCGCTGCACAGAAGACGATGCAGCAACTCAGTTCGTTGAAGGAATGGGTTGATGGTTGGAAAACCCTGAAGCGGACGCTCGACGATGCCGGGTCGCTGCTCGAGCTCGCGGAAGAATCCAACGATTCATCACTGGGTTCCGAGATCGACAAGGAACTGGATAAAGTAGAGAAGGGGATAGGAGACCTGGAATTCCGCAACATGCTCAGCGGTGCCGACGACAAACGTAACTGCATTCTGAACATCAACTCCGGTGCAGGGGGCACGGAGTCGCAGGATTGGGCGGAAATGCTGCTTCGCATGTATGTTCGATGGTCTGAACGACAAGGCTACAAAGTCGTGTTGACTGACCGGCTTGATGGTGATGGAGCCGGAATCAAGAGCGCATCAATTGAGGTAATAGGCGAGTATGCCTATGGCTACTTGAAGGCGGAAAACGGCGTGCACCGGCTCGTCCGAATCTCCCCGTTTGATGCAAATGCCCGGCGGCATACATCGTTCGCCTCAGTGTTCGTGTATCCGGAAATGGATGATGATGTTGAGATTGAAATCAATCCGGCGGATATCAAGGTCGATACGTTCCGCTCGGGCGGGAAAGGCGGACAAAACGTCAACAAAGTTGAAACCGCAGTCCGCATTACCCATATTCCGACAGGCATTGTGGTTGCATGCCAGCAGGAACGTTCGCAATTCCAGAATAAGGAGCGTGCACTGAATATGCTGAAATCCCAGTTGTATCAGAAGCGGAAGGAAGAAGAAGAAGCGCGCCTGAACGCTATCGAAAACACGAAGAAAAAAATCGAATGGGGGAGCCAGATTCGCTCATACGTTTTTCATCCCTACAATATGGTCAAGGATCACAGGACAGACGTCGAAACAAGCGACGTACATGGCGTAATGGACGGCGATCTTGACGCCTTCATCAAAGGGTACCTGATGGAATTCAGTTCGAAGGGAACTGCATAGTTCCCCTATGTCGTATCCCGCCTTCATAGCCGACCGGTACCTTCAGGCAACCCATCGAAAGGGATTTCTTTCGTTCATCACATTCATTTCAGTGGTTGGTGTGGCACTGGGAACTGCTGCACTAATCATTGCCGTAACTGTTCTTGGAGGGTTTGAGAAAGAAATCACCGACAAAGTCATCGGCTTCACAAGTCACGTGCAAATCTCCGGCTATCAAAGTCTGCCGCTTGGCAATTATGGTGAAAATACCTCCCGCATAGAGCAGGCGTCGCCGCTTATTAAATCCGTTCAACCGTTTCTCTCGCGTGAAGCTCTCGTACGATCGACCGAGTCGATTGATGGTATCTTGCTGAAAGGGATTGAACCGTCGAAAGACCTGTTGACTGTGAGCAAGTACATCGTTCAAGGGACGTATAACATCAGTCGTGCTCCCGGGGCTCTTCCGAATATTGTTCTCGGAAAGAAACTTGCTGACAGGCTTGCTGTCGGGTTAGGAGATAAGGTTACGGTGTTCGGCACTGGGCGCTCAGGCGAATTCGGGCAGATGCGCGCAATGCAGTTCAGGTTGTCCGGGATTTATGAAAGCGGTATGGCCGATTATGACGATGTGTATGCATTCACATCGTTAAAAGATGCACAAATACTCTTTCAATATGGCGAAGCTGTTTCCGGCTACGACATAATGGTAACGAATATCGACAGCGTCGAGTCTGTTGCCGACTTGGTTCAAGCGACGCTCGGCTATCCGCATTATGCTCGCACCGTCTACCAAAGCTACAGAAATCTTTTTAGTTGGATTGAGTTACAGAAAAAACCCGTCCCGATTATTTTAGGATTAATTATCATTGTGGCAACGGTGAATATCATCGGGACGTTGCTCATGATGGTTCTCGGCAAAACAAAGGACATCGGGATACTCAAATCACTCGGAGCAACAAAGAAAGGGATTGTTAGCATTTTTGTCCGGCAAGGATTGTGGATTGGCATAGCGGGAACAGTGATCGGCAATCTGCTGGCATTCACGCTCTGCTATGCCGAAATGAAACTGCGGTTTCTTTCGCTTCCGAGTGACATTTATTTCATGACGTCAGTGCCGATACTGCTACGGCCCGAGTTCTTCGTCGTTATTTCAGCGATCAGCATCGGGTTGTGCTTTGTATGCTCGCTATTGCCGGCCTGGCTTGCTTCCGGTATCGATCCGGTTCGGGCAATACGGTTTGGATAAATGGGCTTTGAACGCTTCATAGCGCGTCGGTATATCCGGTCGAAACAGCAAACGCTGTTTATCAACATCATCATGCTGGTATCCGTCATAGGCATTACAGTTGGTGTAGCAGCGTTAATTATCGTGCTCTCGGTATTCAACGGATTCAACAAAGTCGTTACCGACGTACTGGTTGCTTTCGACCCTCATATCAGAGTCCTTCCGGCGAAGGGGAAATCATTCACGCCGTCCGATTCGGTTGCCCGCCTATTGAACGCGGAAATAGATGTCGAAGCGTGGTCAGTGTATGTTGACAGCAAGGCACTGCTTGTGTCGCGAGGGGTCAACCGTGTAGTCCTCATTCGTGGCGTAGATGAATCCATGATTGGTGAGGTATCGGGAGTGAAGAATGCTATTGTTCTCGGCCAGTTCGATCTGGGAACGAAGTCAAAGGAGGCAGGGATTGTTATCGGTCTGAGTCTTGCAGACAAGCTTGGCGCGACAGTTGGGTCGGAGATCACCATAGTCAGTCCCGTTGGAGTTGATGCCATGATGGTTCAATTCGGGCAACCCGAAATGAAGAAGTTCACGGTTACCGGAATCTACGACTCACGCAACAAAGAGTATGACAGCCACTACGCGTTTATCGCAATCGAGAATGCTCAGACCCTGTTTGAGTATCGGGGTTCGGTCAGCGGTATTGAGGTTCGCTTGCGCAGTATCGATGCGTCGATTGCCACCCAGGCTGTGCTGGCACAGAAACTGGGAGAGAGGTTCAAAGTTCTCACGTGGTACGATCTGCATCGGGATTTGTACTCTGTGATGCAGATTGAGCGGTGGAGTGCTTATATTATCCTGTGTCTTATTGTTTTCGTGGCCGTATTCAATATGCTCGGTTCCTTGACAATGGGTGTCATTGAGAAACGCAGAGATATTGGAGTTCTGAAAGCGCTGGGCGCAACGAACGGAAGTATTCTACGACTGTTCATGTTTGAAGGCGTACTGGTCGGTACTGTGGGAACAGTTCTTGGAATTGCTATCGGATTGGGTATCTGCTATCTTCAAATTCATTACCAACTCTTTCCGTTGGACCCGACAGTGTATATTATTCCTGCAATACCCGTTGAGATTCGATGGTCTGACTTCGTAACGGTGGGTTCGGCATCGATGCTGTTGAGCATGTTCGCCGCGCTGTATCCTGCACTGCGGGCGTCTCGTCTTACGCCGGTCGACGCAATCCGGTGGGAATGACATGATCCAGGCAGAGAACATAACCAAAGTATATAAGATGGGTGATTCCGGCAACTCTTCGCTTCAGGTGTTGCGCGGAATCAGCCTGGAAATTCATAAGGGTGATATTGTTGCGATTGTTGGCGCGTCCGGTGCAGGCAAGAGCACGTTGTTGCACATACTTGGCACACTTGACCGTCCGACCGAAGGAAACGTGTACTATGACAACGAGAATGTCTTTGCCTATAGTGATGAACGGATCGCACGGTTTCGCAATCAACATGTCGGATTTGTGTTTCAGTTCCATCACTTGTTACCGGAATTCTCAGTTCTCGAAAACGTTTGCCTGCCTGCCCTCATTCAGGGAAATAAGCTGGCTCAAGTCGAGAAGAAAGCAAGAGCCCTACTGCAAGATGTAGGGGTCGAATCAAAATCATCCAACAAACCTTCACAGCTATCCGGCGGCGAACAACAACGTGTGGCAATTGCACGGGCGTTGATGAATTCGCCAAAAGTGGTTCTTGCTGATGAGCCTACCGGAAATCTCGATACCGCTAATACGCAGCAATTGCATGATCTTATTTGGAGTCTCAGCAGGGAGAAGGGCCAAACATTTGTAGTTGTTACACACAATGAACAGTTGGCAAAACAAGCCGACCGTATTGTCAAGCTTATTGATGGCAAGATAGGGGGATTTTAATTTTTGATAAATCGTAATTTTTTACTTGACATTTACGTCGAAAAGCGTATATTTGTAGGTGACCTTACGACAGTTTCTCCCCTGACTGTTGTAGACAAATGGTCGAGCCCGGCGTTCCCCCCAACGCTGGGCTTTTGTTTATATTCCATTGAACTCAATTTGGGAGATTGATATGGCCAAGGCAGTAAAACGTTCTGATCAGAAGAAAAAGTCTCAAAAACCTGAATCGCTCCCCTTGACGAAGGAGAATTTTGTCATCATAGGAGTCGGATTGGTTGTGATATTGATCGGCTACTTGGCGCTTGCGAGGGGCCCCGTTGAGGGCTTTTTACCTTTGGTTCTTGCCCCGATTCTGCTTCTTGTCGGCTATTGCGTAATTATTCCTTTGGGAATTTTATACAAGAAATCGTATATTGGTAAGGAAAACTCGACACAGACTCGGTCTGCTGCGTAACGAGTTCGCCAGACCGCGTAGCTCAGGGGTAGAGCATCTGCCTTTTAAGCAGAGGGTCGGTGGTTCGAGCCCACCCGCGGTCACACAACTTTTGCGGAAGTGGCGAAATTGGCAGACGCACCATCTTGAGGGGGTGGCGCCCACAAGGCATGCGGGTTCAAGTCCCGCCTTCCGCACCAAAAAGCCCTGCATTACCTTGCAGGGCTTTCTACTTGTTGTGATGTTGCTTAGGTAACATTTTCACACTGAGACCCGACGAGATCGTTCCCTCAGTCCACGATCAAGATCGAAGAAAATGCTTGATTTTGATAGTATGACGCGGTATATTATTTCAAGCATTTCATTTCTCGGATTATGTCAAATCGATTCCTAGTACTTTTCTTCTCGACCCAGCTTCTGGCGGCTACGGTATTTTCAGGTGTGATAAAGGACGGGTCGCTGAGCGCAGAAAGCCGCGATGGTAGCATTACCGTCCGCTGGATGAGTGAAGACGAAACCAATGTTGCCAGGTTTGTGCTTGAGAGAAAAGCGGGTATTAACGGCGCCTTTATGCCATTGACAGAGTTTTCGCCAAGAGGGAACAACTCATCGTATCTGTTTGTTGATGAAACTGCTTTTCGGATCTCTGAGAGCATATATCAGTACAGAGTGAAGGTGTTGTTCACAAACGGCATGGCCCCTGTCTATTCAGGTACTATCACGGTAAGTCATCGGACAAGCGATGTGCGCAGAACATGGGGCAGTATCAAGGCAATGTTCCGGTAGATTTTTCGATAGTCTTCTTTACTTATCTCAAGCGATACAAGGTGTCGCTTTTTTTTTGCCAAGAAGTTCGAAATGAATCTTGTCAAGCCGCTGGTGCTCGCATCCCAATCACCCCGCAGGATGAGCCTTTTGCGTCAAATCGGTTTTCAACCCCTTATCGTACCAAGCCATATCCCCGAAGAATTCGACTCTCGGCAAAGTCCGGCCGAAAACGCCCGTTCGCTCGCCCTTGAGAAAGCCAAAGAGGTCGCCGGCAAGTTTGAAGATGCTCTGATCATCGGAGCTGATACGGTTGTTGTTCTCGGTGAGCATCTGTTGGCGAAGCCGGAAAACGCCTCGGATGCCAAACGAATGCTTCGCCTGCTTAGCGGCAAAACTCACATTGTCATTACTGCGTTTGCTCTGCTCGATTGTCCCTCAGGTGAAAGCGTTACGGAACACGAGACTACAGGTGTAACATTCCGGGAGTTACCTGACGAGGAAATCGATATGTATGTGTCGGGCGGCTCGCCAATGGACAAAGCCGGTGCGTACGGAATTCAAGACGATTACGGAGCAGTGTTTGTCAGCAGAATCAACGGTTGCTTCTACAATGTGGTGGGGTTTCCTCTCTCAAAATTTTACACTACATTACAGAAGTTTCAAGATCATCTCATGGAATCAAGAGGCTATACGTATGTCAAAAAAGATTAGGGTTCTTGTCGCCAAAGTCGGATTGGATGGACACGACCGGGGGGCAAAGGTAGTTGCGGCAGCGTTGCGCGACGCAGGAATGGAAGTGATTTACACAGGGCTTCGCAAAACACCTGACCTGATTGTCGAAGCTGCTATTCAAGAAGATGTTGACGCAATCGGGATCAGCATTTTGAGCGGAGCACACATGACCGTGTTTCCGAAAATCATCGGACTGCTGAAAGAGAAGGGCCTTCAGGATGTTCTGCTTTTTGGGGGCGGCATCATTCCGCATCAGGATATTGACGAACTGAAGAAACTCGGCGTCGGGCAGTTGTTCACTCCGGGTGCATCAACGCAAGAAATTGTCGGCTACGTGAAAAGTTGGGTTGAACAGCACCGAAACTGATCTCCCCCAATCAACAAAACAAGAAATCCAAGCGTTTCTCGTCACAGCTATTCGTCGAGCCAAATACCGAGCTCTTCCGATTTGGGAGTCTCTTGCCTGCCAACTGTCAGCCGGCGAACGACCGGCGCAATTCCTTCGGATGAGAAGGGGAACAAATCCTCGGGGGAGAATATTGCCCGAAAATCCTTTGGATCGAACACTTCCTTGAATTTTTCGGAGAACTCGTCCAGTCTTCGCAGATAATACGCTGTATTCTCATCCGGAAAGTTGGGGTTATATTCTGCCACAGGCTTGCAGTTTTCAAACGTTCGGATATTTGGGTCACTGCCGGTTATGTAGTATGAAATAGAATCACCCGGCTTGAAATGGCGTTGCGCCGTGATGGCCAGTTCGTATGCCGCGCTTTTGTTTCGTTTTCCCATCTCAACATCACGTCGGTAATCCACAAGCGTGTCTTTCAACGATTCGGTTCGTGCAATCTCGCGGACGCTGAGCTTGTGCTCGATGACGTCGGCGCGGGTGGTAACATACAATTGATGCAGGCCGTCAATGTCGTTTTTCAGGAGGAGTTCAATGCAGCGCCTGATGTACGTCCTGCCGAACCGTTCGATACTTCGTGAGATAAGGGAAGAACCCTTGATTGTCACATTCCCCTCAAAATCAAGCAGCGCGTAATTCTTCATCTTGTAGCTGAACATCTTGCGATATCGCCCGTCTTGCGCTATTGTGATCCCGTCCGGCAAAATAGTGGAGAGCTTCTTGATGAATTCCGCCTCGTCTGCTTCTGTTGTAAGGGAGGGGGGAGGGACAAAAAAGATTCCGTCGGTGTCAACTTCAATAACGGTACCCAACTGGGATTGTATAAAATCAATCATCTGTCGGAGAAGGGACTGGCCCGTTGTGGTGACGACGTCGGCCTGTGAAAAATCATTGAACAGACCGCGTGTATAGCCGAGATAGCCGTAAAAGGAGTTGATGAGAATCTTCAGGGACGATTGCATCGCGTCAAGCTTTGCTTTCTGAGAAGCGTCGGCAGTGGCTTTCATCCGTTTCTTGGTCTCGAGTCGTGATGTGGTGAGCGTTCGTAGTAATTCCTTGAATACACCAAGTACATCGGATGCAGGCGCAATGTCCTTCTGAATCATGATGGAAGGATACAGCGATTCAACGTCGACATGAATAACGGGGCCGACAATGCCGGTTGCGAAGATATCCGTGTAGCCGCCCGTTGTTTGCGCTCCGACTCCGGGCTGTGGAATGGAGTGCTTCACGCGGAGGTATTCACGTACGATCAGGCTTTCGATCTTGGCTGCTGAGCCCATGCGTGCGACTTGACCGTAGCCGAACGGAAGCATCTGTGTGAGATAGAATGTTGTCCCCGAAAGTTGCTCGCTCAGCAACCGTGTTTCGTGAACGTCGTCAAGGGCGTACTTCATAAGTGTTTTTGGCTCGTGGTCCCAATACCACGAGATCTTGTCACCCGGAATGTACGTTCTCCCCTCCGAAGCGAGACCGAAGTATCTGGCAGCGTACTTCAGCCCGTAGCTTTCCATGTTTCGCTTCATCATATCATAACTCTGAACCAGCAGCATTGTGTCAATGATATGGCGGCCTGCAATTTCCGTCGCGGTATATTCGTAGGAACGATCGGCATAGGAGGCTCGCGTATCAAACGAACGGGGGAGGCTTCCGTCACGGCTGATCTTGAACAGAACCTTGTGCAACTCGCAACGCTTGATGATGTACGGGAGATCGAAGTTGTAGATGTTATGTCCTTCGATCACGTCGGGATCTCTTTCCCTGATGATGCGAACCAGTTCATCCAGCATCTCACGCTCATCCAGTTTCTTTCCGCCTATGAGATGGTGCCATCCCGAGTTGTCCGAAAGAGCAATAAGAATTATCCGGTCGGCCGGCCGGTTTGCGTTGCTGAAGCGGTAGGGTCCGCCGGTATACGTTTCAATATCCAATTGCATCCGATGGATGTCCTGAAACAGCATCCCCTTGAACAGCGTTCGGCCTGTTTGCATCAAATATTGGGTTACAGGGTCGGAGTAGAGAAAGATGCTGTCAAGCTGGGTATAGGACTCGATCTTCTGCTGTGTCAGCGCATTGAATGTTTCAAGCACGTAACGAACAGCGTCCCACATCGCGCCCCACTCTTCAAACGCACAAAGAAATTGATAGGATGAAGTACCATCCAGCTGCTTCAACCAGTGTCTCCTACCGAAACCGTTGAGGAGATTCTTATCGGCGAGGAAAAAGAAAGGGAAGAACTCGTCATCCTCATGTCGAACGGTGCCGTTCTCCCGGAAATAGATGCGCATCGTTCCGTTATCCTTATGATGAACAGCAACGATGCGCTCGTCAGCGTTGTGGCCGTAAAGGAGGCGATCCATTCAAGAATTACTTCTTCCCGTTCTTCTTGTTGTATGATTCGAGGAACGGAGCAATCAAGTCAATCGGAAGCGGGAAAATCGTGGTTGAGTTCTTTTCTGACGCCACTTCTGTCAGCGTTTGAAGATAGCGGAGTTGCAGCGCCGTCGGATGTCCTTCAATGACGCCGGCTGCATCTGCAAGCCGTTGCGACGCCTGGAATTCGCCTTCGGCATGAATGACCTTTGCGCGGCGTTCGCGTTCGGCTTCCGCCTGCTTGGCCATTGCGCGTTGCATTTCCGTAGGCAGATCAATGTGTTTGACTTCAACATTGGAAACCTTGATGCCCCACGGCTCGGTTTGGTGGTCGATGATCTTCTGAAGTTCCTGATTGATTTTATCACGTTCGGCAAGAAGCTCATCCAGCTCGGATTGCCCCAGAATGCTCCGCAGAGTTGTTTGCGAAAGTTGCGATGTTGCAATAAGGTAATTCTCTACTTCAACAATTGCTTTGTCGGGCTGGACAACCCTGAAGTAGAGAACGGCGTTCACTTTAATCGAGACGTTATCGCGTGTGATAACATCTTGCGGTGGCACGTCCATCACGACTGTCCGCAAGCTGACTTTTACCATTTTATCAACGAGCGGAATCAAGAAGATGATGCCCGGCCCTTTGACAGCGATCAGGCGGCCGAGCCGGAAGATGACGCCGCGCTCATACTCACGCAGAATGCGAATCGCATTCGCGAGAAGTATGGCAACGAACATGATGAGCATAAACATAAACATACTGATGACTTCCATGGTACACCTCGTTCAAGAGTGAGTGGGAAACGTGGGTTTTACGCGTAGATGCAGATTCTCAACTGCTACAACTGTAACACTTGTCCCCCGTGCAATTTTTCCTCCCGTGCTCGTTGCACTCCAAATCTCCCCGTGAACACGTACCTGGCCCTCCGGATTCAGCGTGGTGATGGCTTCGCCCTCCTCACCGACAATTCCCTCGATGCCTGTTGTCGGTTTCCTTCGTTGCGCCCTGATTCCCATCCCGATGGCAAAGGCGAAGAAGGCCGCGGTGAACAAAACGGCTGGTATAATGACACTCCATGAAATCTTGATAAACTCTAGTGACGACCCCGGTTCAATCAACATAATTGAGCCTAATGTCAGTGAAATAACGCCGGCGACCGTAAGAAGTCCATAGCTGGTGACCTTGATTTCTGCTATAAACAAGATGATGGCGAAGAGAATTAACGCGAGGCCCGCATAATTGAGAGGCATCGTGTGAAGCGAATACAAGGCGATGATCATTGCGATGACGCCAACTACTCCCGGAAGAATCGAGCCGGGGTTATACAGTTCAAACATTAATCCGTAGATTCCGAGAAGAAAGAAGATGTACGCTACGTTTGGATCGCTCAAAAGATCGAGGAGTTTGTATCTCCAGCCCATTTCGATGTGTGTAATCTCAGCGTCTTTGGTCATCAAGATGCGCTTGCTTTCCTTCACTTCAACAGTCTTGCCGTCAATTGAGTCGAGCAAGGCGTCGACAGTTGGCGCAACAACATCGATGACACGATTCGACAAAGCTTCCGATTCGGTGATGGAGATACTTTTGCGAACTGCATCTTCAGCCCATTCAACATTTCGGTTTCGTTTTTCGCTAATCGTGCGTATGAAAGCGGCTGCATCATTGGTGGCTTTTTCATTCATGATAGAGTCTTTTTCCCCGCCCTGAAGCCCGACCGGATGAGCCGCACCAATGTTGGTTCCGGGTGCCATTGCTGCAATGTGGGCTGCCAGCGTAATGAACGTGCCCGCCGAAGCGGATTGAGCCCCGGGTGGCCAAACGAAAACAATAACGGGAAGCGGCGCATCAAGTATGTCGCTCACGATGACACGGGTTGACTTGAGCAGGCCTCCGGGTGTGTTCAGACGAAGGACAAGGCAGGATGCGTTTGCTTCATGAGCCTGGCGGATTCCTTGACGGATAAAGTCTGCTGTTGCGGGATTGATTGATGCATCAATAGTAATGACATGAACCAAAGGTCCTGCAAGCAGCGTAGAGGATGAGAACAGGAGGAGCAAGAACATTCGTGATACAGAGAGCGTTGGCATGGATCGCTCCTTAGTGATCAGCATTTGCTGACCGTTGTGGGTGTATGCTTTCCGAACACTGAAACACTCTCGAAACACACTTCATTCGCGGAGAGGGTGGGATTCGAACCCACGGTACCCTTGCGAGTACACTACCTTTCCAGGGTAGCCAATTAAACCACTCTTGCACCTCTCCAGATGCTATTTCAGTTCTAACAGTCGAAGTTGATCATCCAACCATTTGCGGCCAACGCCCGATTTCAAGAACATCTCCCTCCGTCTTGCAGAGGAAGAATCAGAGAACTCTTCAGTGAGAATTGACTTCCAGGGGATGCCCGACTTCGTATAAGGGGAATTTCCTCTGTTGTGTTCGCGCAGTCTCTTCTGAAGATCTTTCGTGGAGCCGACATACCTTTTCCGGAGTTTTTCGCTCCACAATACATACACGTAATACATAGTCAGTTCAAGGGTGGGATTCTCCGCCGGAGGCGGATGCGCCTTTGGCGCAGAACCCACGGTACCCTTGCGAGTACACTACCTTTCCAGGGTAGCCAATTAAACCACTCTTGCAGCTCTCCGGATGCATTCTACAGCATTTCTGCAAAAAGATACGAAGAATGCGTGAGTGATGCAATTTGAAATCCCGACAAATCAAGGTATATTGGCATCGACCGATAGTGCACATTCCTCCACACCATGTCAAAGGCTAAGCAAACCTTCCACAGCGCGCTCTGGAATCACGGCGGGAGAATTCTCGAATACCTGCTGATGTATGTGACATCCATTGTCATTGCCCGCGGCTTAGGCGTCGAGGAGAATGGAAGATTTGTCGGGTTGTTCAGCCTCTCGCATTTGATCCTCGTCTTCTGTTCGTTCGGACTGGAAACATCGCTCAACAAGTTCATTCCGCAACTTGCCGATGAGCACGGCAACAAGCAGGCAGCATACATCTTGCGAATGTCTCTGCTCATTCGCGGAGCCGCGTTTCTTGCGGCAGTTGCGTTGTTCTCGATTGTAATTTACATCTTTACTGTCCCGTTTCTTGAGCGTAGCAGTGACGTATTGCTGATTGTGCTGCTGTTTACCGGTGCACGTTCACTGTTTCCCCTTTTTGCAATGGTTCTCACGGCACAGCTTCGCACCGCCCTTACTGCCCGCATCAACCTGGTCATCAGGACCATTGAACTTGCCGGTATACTCATGCTCACACAGATCCAGTTCACGGTGTTTGCATTGTTCGTTCTCTTTTTCTGTACAAGCATCTTACATGGTGTTGCATACGCAATATTCTCACGAATGAACATTCTCCGTGATGTTGTATCTGTCGACATGAAGCCGATTGTCACATTCGGGGGAATTTATTGGGTGAATACGATCGTCGATTTTGTCCTCGGCCGTCAAGGAGATGTACTGTTTCTGACTAATCTGTTGCCTGATTCATCGCAGGGAGGCCTGTACGACGTTGCGTATTCGATTGCTCAGATAGCTTCAATAGCGATGACGGTGGGCTTGTCTGGAGTCACGTTCGCCACCTTTGCACGGCTTGCAGTCGAGGATCAGGCGGCAATGAACAGGTTCTATGCATTCTCCATAAGAATCATCTCACTCCTGACAATTCCGCTGTACACATTCATCATTTTCAATGCGGAAGCCATAGTGGCAATACTGTATTCACCGCAATATGCGTCGTCAGCGCTGCTTGTGCAAGGAATACTTGTCTTTCGAATAGCATCACGGCTGTTCGGTGGACCGGAGAATGGAGAGTACCTACTTTCCCGCGGAAGAGTCGGAACGTTAGTGAGTATTGGCGTTGCCGCTGCTCTGGTGAACTTCGGACTGAATCTCCTCCTGATACCAAAATTCGGCGCGACCGGTTCGGTTATTGCAAGCGGATGTGGAAATCTCCTTGTGAATATGCTGGGAGCGAAAATGGTGTTCCGGATCTCTGAAAGCAGTATTCAGTTCGTGTATTGGGCCGGACTTGTTGCTGTGTGCTGCATTCCGGCGATGATATGCGCGTATCTATTGCCGTCAAATAGCATCTCCTCTCTTATCGCGGCAGCATCGCTGTATGGGATGCTTCTATTGGGGGGACTTGTTCTCCTCAAGCCGCTCACGCAAACAGACAAGGACTGGCTTTCGAAGATTGATGGTCGAATGGCCACCATTCTCCGACTGTTTACGCGTGACGGTCTTCAATCGATACGATAGATCTATGCAAGTTTCCACGATACCTTCCAGAGACAATTTCGCATTGCATATAGCCCTTGTTACACACTCATGCGACAATGGAACGGGAATCGGAAGGATAGTTCTCTCTCTCGCGGATGAATTTGAGAATCAGGGGCAAACTGTGAGTGTGGTAGCTCAACACTTTGACAAAGAAAATTATCGCTTCCGTTGTCGGCAGATTCCCCTGCGAACGTCATTCAATTCACTTGATCGTTTGGCACTACGATGTTTTGCCAAACCGGCCTTGCGTCATCTTAATTGTGATGTTGTCAACTCATATATGATCGGACGAGGCGCATCGGTTGTAACTGCGCAGAGTTGTCATATTGCAGGAATGGAGATACGGAAACAACACCAAACCCGACTTCCCTGGCGACGGAACCTCGGCATTTTTGACAGAATGACGCTACAGGATGAGAGGTTTCTTGTTCGTTCACATCACACAAAACGGATTATCGCTGTTTCGCAATTGGTGAAGGAGCAGTTTATTCAATTTTACAACATCAATCCTGAGCGCATTGTCGTTATTCCTAATGGAGTGGATGTTGAGAAATTCAAGCAGCTTCGAGCCAAAGTGAATCGGGAGAGCCTTCGCAATCAGTATGGAATTCCGCGAGATGGATTCCTGCTTCTCTTTGTTGGAAATGAATTTGATCGCAAGGGCCTCGACGTTCTCATCCGGAGTCTTGCCGTATTCAAGAGAGACGACGTGCAACTTCTAATAATTGGCGCCGATGATCCCACTCCGTATGCGTCTCTTGCCGCAAGTCTTGGCATATCGAACAAAGTTATCTTCGGCGGGAGAGTACGCGGCCCCGAGGCACTCTTCTTGGCTGCGGATGCTTTCGTTTTTCCAACGGTGTATGAACCGTTCGGGATGGTTCTCATCGAGGCGATGGCTGCGGGTGTGCCGGTCATTGCCACACGACATGCCGGCGCGCTGGAGGGATGTACACACGAGCATCACGGCCTGTTTCTTGCCGATCCTCTTTCTGTCGAGGAGTTATCGTACTCCATTCAAAGACTCATCGGTGATGAGCAACTCCGACACAAGCTCTCCGAAACGGGAATCGATTTTGCGCAGCAGCTCTCATGGAACAAAGTCGCATCACGGACCCTTCAGGTATACAGGGAAATAAGAGAGTTGCAATGATACGCCCGATCTTCAAAAGCCCGTTCCTTATTACCGCTATACTTATCACGATTTTAAATGTCTTTCTCATCTGGGCATTCAGGTTTCTTCCTCTCTATGACTATCCGATTTGGCTTTACGAAGTCCATGTTATGCTCGAGTTGTCTCAGCCGTGGTTTTCAATGGTTTACGAGATGGTATCGGCTCCTGTTCCTAATGTGGGACTTGTGGGAATAGTCTGGGCATTGAGTTTTGTCGTGCCGCTGGAAGCAGCGGGAAAAATCTTCTTAACCCTATGTGTCGTTGGATTGCCCTGGGCATTCCGGTATTGTGCCCGGAGAATTGCAGATAATGTCGATACGCCGGTTGCGTATTTGGGTTTCCCATTCGCGTTCAACATCTTTTTCTTTGGTGGTCAAGCTTTCCTGTTTGGGTTTACAGTTCTCCTGGTTGTTATCGGTTATATCTTTCCGAAACTCAATGCATTGAAAACAAGAGACTGGGCTGTTCTTTCATTTCTTTTCCTGATTCTGTATTTCATTCATGCAATAGCTTTTGTGTTAGCTGTTGTTGTTTTTCTCGGTGCTTTGTCCACGAGCGGATTGAAGCAGAAACACCTTGTTGCTTTCATCTTGTCGCTTGTTCCATCATTGATTTGTATGACATGGTACTACGTTGGGGAGACTAGTGCGTCGGGAACCGAGCTCAAATGGAGCATCTGGGGAGTTGCACAGAATGTCGTGAAATCTCCATTGCTCTTCATCAAAAGTTTTGGCATTCCAACGCCGCTTCCTCTTACTCTTCTCAATGGGTTGTGGGCCCTGGCGTTGCTCATTCTTGTTTCCGCGGCAATCATGCGTGCGCGAACGTCCAAGGCGTTTGACAAACGATTCACCTTCCCGATCATTGCATTGTTCCTTCTGATGTTTTTTCTGCCGGAAGTTCTGTTTGGAGTATATCGGCTGGGAGCCCGTTTCAGTTTTCCTCTCATGTTTCTTATCTTACTTTCAGTCTCAAGAGTTCAATTATCAACACAGTGGCGAACCGTTGCGGTGACAGTGGCAGCGGGAGTTCTGCTCTACAACATCTTTCATTTTGCATCAGTCAATCGGCAGATGAACGAGTTGTACGACGACCTTCAGACATCTGAGAAATCCGACATGACTTTTTGTGTCGTTCGGTTGGATTGGCCGCCTGAACGGCATATCTGTGACGTTGCCGCTGCTTCAATCGATCCCCTCTTCGGAGGAATCTATTATCATCAACTTGACAAGAAAGGGGCGGGTTGGATTTTCGGGACGGCCTTGCTCCGGCTGCGGAGCGACTATGAGAATTTGCGCCCGCTGCTTCACGGGGAATCACCGGAGGAACATGCTTCATCGTTTCTGGAATCGCAGAGAGAGGCGAAGACATTCGGGCACGTACTTCTCGTCGGATCGAGCAGCGTAGCGAAGGGGTTGGCGGATTCATTGGCGAAAGAGGGATACGGTATTGCAATACAAAAGGATAATTGGATAGTCCTGAGATCATCGGATGTCGCAGACTAACAAAGTTCATATTGGTTGCGGTAGGAATATTCTTGCAGGCTATGTCAATGTTGACCGGGCAAACTTGCCGGGTGTCGATGTTGTACATGATGTGACACAATTCCCGTGGCCGTTTGCGGATGAAGAATTCGACCATCTCATTATTGTTGATGTTCTTGAACATTTGCCTGACGTAATTCGAACGATGGAAGAAATTCATCGGATAACACGGAAGCAGGGGAGAGTGACGATTCGTGTGCCGTACTACAATTCGTGGGACGCGTCGTTCGACCCGACGCATGAACATTGTTTTAACGAGAATTCCTTCGACTTTTTCGATCCGGCCACGTCTACAGGTCAGCACCGTCTGTACTATTCAAATGCAAAGTTCCGGATTCAGGCAATCGGATATCTCATCTATCCGACCTCAAGATCATATCTGGTGTACGATTCGAAGGTTGACCATCGGGATTTGGTTCTTCCCGAAGTGTATGACAAGCCTGTCATTCGTTCCACGTTTCTGAAAAACATCTACACAAAGCTGGGACACAAGATCGGCAACACTATTCGGACTCTTCATGTAGAACTTGTACGGCAATAGAACATGAGAATTGCGTTCGACGTCAGCTATATTCAGAGGAACCGTGCGGGCATCGGGGGTCACGCGTTGCAACTGGCCAGGGCTTTGCGGGATCACGACACACGTAACGAATACGTTTTTCACGGCTGGTCGTTCAGGTTGGATGAGGATGAGATCGGCACATTGCAGGCACCGAACGTGTCTCTCTCGGTAAAGCGAATTCCCGGTGATGTGAAGCGATTCTACTGGAACCGTCTGAGGAAACCGCCGATCGAGGCCTTCGTCGGAACCGTCGACATCTTTCACAGCACTGATCCGATGGTTCCTCCCGCACGGCATGCAAAGCGAATTGCTACAGTTCATGATTGTGCCTACAAGAAGTTTCCTGCGCTGTTCGAGCCCCGCGTACTTGCGTGGGATGCATATGTGCAGCGAGCTCTTCGTGTGGCAGATGCAATAGTGGTTCCCTCTGAACAAACCATGCACGATGTCATGGAATTCTTCAAGGTCGAGAAAGCAAGACTTCACATTATTCATCCTCCGGTCGACGACATCTTTTCGTATCGGAGGGATAACTGCGGATCTACCGAGGACATGAGTCGCATCTCAAAACCGTATGTCTTGTTTGTAGGAACGATCGAACCTCGCAAGAATCTTCTTTCCATCATCAAAGCGTTTGAACACGTACGCCGTGAGCAGCGGGATGATGTCGACCTTGTTATAGCAGGGAAGAAAGGGTGGCTCTTCGAAGAGACATTGCATGCTATCGAAACCTCCTCCGAAAAAGCCTCCATCAGGTATCGTGAGTACGTAAGTGAGGAAGAACTTGCATGTTTGTACAGACAGGCGATCTGCTTTGTGTACCCCTCTCTCTATGAGGGATACGGATTTCCGGTACTCGAAGCCATGGCAAGCGGCGTGCCTGTTATTACCTCAAACAACTCGGCAATGCGTGAGTTTGCGGACGGGGTCGCATTGCTTGTTCCTCCGGACAACATCCATGATATTGCCGACGCAATACACATGCTTGTAACGAATGAAGTCAGAAGAGTTGAGATGAAACAACGCGGACTCCATGTTGTCAAGCAGTTTTCGTCCCGGCAGGCAGCCCAGGCGTTGCTCACACTGTACGGTGCACTCAAGCAATGAAGCTTCTCGTCGTTGACCACAATGCCCTTGAGCCTGCGAATCGAGTACTCTACAAAAAGATTGTGGAACTCGGAGGGATTGAGTTGCGCCTGGTGGTGCCTGCAAAATGGTTCAACACATTTCAAACAATCAAATTTGATCCGCCAACGGAGAAACTGGACTTTGAATTGTTCAGCAGCAAGGTCTTGTTTTCCGGGAGAACGCATCGCCTGATCTATCGATCCCTTCACAGACACATCAAGGAATTTCGGCCGGATGTGTTCTACATACATTCAGAACCGGAGAACTTTGCGGCGTTCGAAGCAGCCTCGCTGACTTCTTCTTCGACGAAACTTGTGTTCTATACTGCCCGGAACATTGACCACATTCAAGTCGGATATCCATACAAGCTTTCGGGTTTACACCAGTGGATCGAGCGGTTCGTTCTTCCGCGCGCAAGCCACGGGATTGCCTGCAACAATACCGCACGAACGTTGTTCGCTGCACATGGCTTTCCTCACATTTCTGTCATTCCGCTTGCGGTGGACACGGAGTTGTTTCAACCCCGGGGAGTGCAAAAGGAAGACGGGACATTTGTCATAGGATATGTTGGAAGATTAGAGAGGCAAAAGGGTGTCGATCTCCTTCTTCAGGTGTTAACACAACTACCGGATCGGTGTGTTGCGAGAATTGTCGGCGATGGAAGTGAGCTGCAAAGCTTGAAGCGCTTGGCCTGCAGTCTTGGTATTTCAGGTAGAGTCGAGTTCATTTCCTCGCTGGATCGCATTTCATTACCCGGAGAGTTGGCCCGATTTGATATCCTTGTACTGCCTTCCCGTTCAACACCACACTGGAAAGAGCAATTCGGAAGGGTTCTCATTGAATCCATGGCGTGTGGTGTCCCTGTGGTCGGCTCGGATTCAGGCGAAATCCCTCATGTCATTGGCGATGCCGGGCTTATATTCAAGGAGGAAAGCCTGGATGGGCTCAGGTTAGGATGCGAGCGCCTTATTATGAACGGGCAATTAAGAGGCGACCTGAGCAGACGGGGCAGGGAACGCGTTGAAAGAATGTATTCGTTGGAAGCAGTTGCCACATTGCATCATAAGCTGTTCACCTCGCTTTAGCCGTGGTTGGATATGGATTGGCAATTCCTTAATTTTACCCAAGATTCTTCATAGTTCGAATGAGACAGTGTTTCTCCGCCTCCTCATATCATTGCTCAGGTTCAAGGGCAGCTTCAGAAAGCCAAGAAACCTACAGCCTGAGCAAGTCCGCTCGATTCTGATAGTCGAGCTCACCCGACTTGGCGACGTTGTAACTATGTTGCCCTCCATTACGCTTTTAGCGAACCATTTCTCAAATGCACAGCTTGTCCTACTGGTCGATGCCCAATATGAACCGTTCTTGGCAAATCTTCGACTTCCGTGCAAGGTTTCTGGGGTTCAGAAACCCGAGTCAGTTGCCGGATTTCTGAAGGTCCTCTTGTTGGTTAAGAAAATGCACATCGATCTTGCTCTGAGTATGAGCCCTCCGAAGCGCAACGCCGCTGTAACCCTTGTGAGTGGCGCACGGAGCAAAGTGGGCTATCTCACGTACCGGCATACACTTACACCTTACCTTGAGGTAACTCCGGTTGAGTCGTTCGGATCGTTTCTTGAGAGTGATGAAAAATATGGGTTGGAGAATATTGAAGAACGGGGTCTCAAGGTTTGTCGTGCGTTGGGGATTCCGGCAAGCTTTCCGCGGGCCAAGAGAGGAATCCAACTCGAACACCAAGCGTTGGAAGCCAGACGCCAGCGGTTGATTTCCCATGGGTTTATGCCAGACAGTAAGTTTGTGGTTGTTCATCCTTTTTCCGGATGGGAATTTCGTTCATGGAGTCTTGAACGCTTCGGCGATGTTGTGGATACAATTGTCACGCGTTTGAACCATGAGGTGGTTCTCTTGTGCGACAAATCCGAAGAAGAGAAACTCGATCTTCTGCAACGGAGGTTTTCCGGGAAACATAACGTTCACTTCGTTGCATCGGATGACTTGCTGGATACATGTGTCATTCTGAAAGAGGCTTCGCTGTTTCTGGGGAACGATTCGGGCCCGTTACATCTGGCGTCTGCGTTGGGAACGCGGGTTGTTGGATTGTTCGGTCCGGCGTCACCCGAACTGACGGCGCCGCGGAATGCAGTGGGGACGTTTCTTTTCAGAAAGGTAGAATGTTCTCCGTGTGCCCAATTGCATTGCGAACGTCCTTCGAATTCTTGCATGTCTCTGATCGGTCAGGACGACGTACTACAGGCCGTGATGGAACAGTTGTCACTTGTCCCCGAATCCAAAGCGGTAGCGAATGCATAAGGTCGATATCCTGGGTGTACAGGTAGATGTAATTGACACGGACGGATTGCACACAGCGATTGAAGGAAGTGTGCTGCAGAATCGGAGAGACGTGTACGCATACGTGAATATCAACGCTATCAACATTGCACACGAGAATGAACGATTCAAGGAGTTTCTGAACAACTCACATGTTGTGTACTGCGACGGCGAAGGCGTTCGCCTTGGTGCCCGAATGCTCGGCTACCATTTGCCGCCTCGAGTTGTTCTTACATATTGGATTTGGGAACTCTGTGAGTTGTTTGAGAAGAGAAAGTTTTCCGTTTTCTTTCTGGGGGCAACGGAGCAATATGTTGAAGAGGCGGTCGGGCGAGTCAGGCAACGATTTCCGGAGATTGTGATCGCAGGCTGGCATCACGGGTATTTCGAAAAAACCGGAGCAGAAAACGAAGCGGTCGTGGAGATGATCAACAGCGCACGCCCGAATATCCTGATTGTGGGATTCGGCATGCCGGCACAGGAGATGTGGATAGAAGAGAATTTGTCGCGCCTTCCTGCAAACGTCATACTTCCGGCAGGCTCGATGATTGACTACACTGCCGGACGAAAAGGACTTGCGCCAAAATGGATGGCCGATAACGGAATGGAGTGGCTTTACCGTTTTTTGCAGGAGCCCGGTCGGTTGTGGAAAAGATATTTGATCGGTAATCCGTCGTTCATGTACAAGATTGCAAGAGAGTATTTACGAAAGGGGACACAACGATGAAGTTGATGGGGGGACTCAGTGTTATATCGGCATTGTTTGTATCGGTGATGGCGTATGCCGGAGCGGGATCAGACAAGCCGAGCGAGAAATCGTTGTTCAAGCTGCTGAACCAATCTCCCGAGGGGTGGGAGGTTGAATATGTTCCGCAACCCCGGCTTCTTATGACGGTAGACATTGACGGAAAACCGTACACACGATTTCTCGACGTTACACGTACTGACGGCGAGGATGCAGTTGGATCACCCGCCCTTCCGGTTGATGCTATCACCTTAGGCGTTCCTGACGGTGTAACGTTGTATGCTGACCTGCTCAATCCCGAATTCGAACTTGATGAACAGCAAGCTATCGCCCCCCATCCTGACTATGAATTCACCGAAGATCAGGAAGCTGTTGAAGTTTTCAATCGAGACCAATCGAAGTACTCGGTCAATCAGTTTCTTCCCGCAACACACATCAGCGTTGAACAGCCGTTCACATTGCGACAGCAGAAGATCAGCGTTGTTCGTATCCGGCCATATCAGTACAATCCTGCGACGCAGACATTGCGACGCATAACAAAAGCGACTCTGCGCATTCGTATGCAGAAATCGCCGGAGTATCGCCCGTCGTTTATCCCTGTACCGGATCCGTTGTTCGAACAATCCTACAAATCCCTGCTGTGGAACTATGAGCAAGCCAAGGAGTGGCGGTTGGGTCGGCAATCCCGGCTCTCTCTCAATACCGATCCGACACGAGACTGGTTTGAAACCGGCAAGAATTACTACAAGGCGGCGGTCGCAACAGACGGATGGTACAAGATAACCCGTGCGCAAATAGAAGCGGCGGGAGGAAATCTTACATCAGTTGATCTTTCTACAATCAAAGTTTATGCAAAGGGCGTTGAAGTTCCGATTATTGTACGGCCTGACACGTCGGTCGAGTTCTTTGCCCGCCGGAACTACGGCGATTCGACGTACTTTGATTTCTACACGGACACCTGCGCGCATTGGCTGACTTGGGGCGGGACGCAAGGAGTTCGCTATGCATCGTCATCTTCTTCAGGCCCCCCCCTCTCGACGTTCATCTCCGTGTTGCATCCGAGACACTTTGAAACACCCGGCGCATACTACGTCGGGACAACGGATGCCGAACTGATAGACAATGGTACTGTTCCCGGGGAAGGCTGGCGAATGAATAATTTCCCTGTCGGAAGGCAAACGGACTTTCCCTTTACGCTTGACTCAATTGATACTTCAGTCCCCACGGCAGTTCTCCGTTCACAGCTCTGGGGAAGTGCATACGTGAATCCTCCGGGTACTCCGGCGCTGCAGAAGGCAAGATTCTGGGTAAACGACTCTCTTGTCGGTGACGTCGAATTCGGTCAGCGGCAGGAAGGGTTGATGAATCGATCATTTCCGGCGAGTTGGCTGAGAGTCGGCAATAACACGCTTCGGATACGTGCAATGGAAACGACGGGCGGCGCAAACAACTTCTTCCTGCGATGGTATGCGTTTGACTACAATCGCATGCTTCGACCTGTCAACGGACAATTGGAGTTTACAGCTCCGCCCGGCTCACCCGGCGTGCCGAACCGGTTTTTTGTGAGAGGATTTGACAACGCGGACATTGAAGTATTCGATGTTTCGACGTATAGAAAGATAGAAGGCGGTATCGTAGAAGGCGATTCTGCAAGCGGCTTCACGATCTCGTTTGAAGACACGAGCACGGTGCAACGAACGTATATTGTTTTTGCCTCCGGGAATCAGCGCAGTGTTCCGCCGTTGAAGCAGAAGATGTTTCAGGATATTCGGGTCAATCCGCAAGGGGCCGACTACATCATCATTACACACAAGAACTTTCTTGCACAGGCAAACCAACTGGCTGCACACAGGGAAGCCGTTAATGGAGTTCGGACCAAGGTTATTGACGTAGAGGATATCTATGACGAATTCAACTACGGCCAAATCCACACCAAGCCGATGAAAGGATTCCTGAAGTACGCATTCGAAATGTGGCTGGCGCCTGCACCATCGTATGTCCTTCTCCTCGGCGATGCGAGTTGGGACTATCACCGCTATCTCGGAACGACGGTCAAAACGAATTATGTTCCTGCTTACGGCGTGCCGACAGGCGATAACTGGTTCGGATGCTTCAATCCCGCGTTGCCATTTCTCACATCGTTGTACATCGGACGAATTCCCGCCGAGGATATGACGCAAGCCCAACGAACCGTAAACAAAATCATGGGGTTCGACAATTACGAACTCTCTGAATGGAATAAGAACTTCCTCTTTATCACAGGCGGCGTTACCCTGAGCGAGCAGGCCGGGTTCAATTTTCTTGCCGACAGATCCGTTTCCTTGTACGTGAAACCTCCGCCACTCGGAGCGACAGGGTTGCGGGTGAGCAAAGCGACGCCGGGTTATATTGACGGAGAGAACAAGCAACGCCTTAAAGATCTGTTCCGGAGCGGATTAGGATTTGTGAGCTTTACAGGCCACTCCGGGGGCAAAATCTGGGGTGTTGATCCGGGCCCTGCGTCCGAGTTTGAAAATACGAACGGAAGACTTCCGTTTGTTGCCTCTGTCAGCTGTAACGTCGGCGGTTTTGCAACACCGTCGAACAACGTGTTTGCTGAAGATCTTCTTCTCGCAGACAACCGCGGTGCTATCGCCGCGTGGGCATCGTCATCCGTTGGTTATGCAAACTATGGCGCTGCCTTGACGAACAACTGGCTGATGAACGCAACGGCCGATTCGGTGCGCGAGTTTGGCAGACTGACAACCAACGCATTGTACCGACTGTGGACGGAAACCGGTTCAGGATATATCACGCTTGCGATGATGAACCTGAATCCGATGATGGGGGATCCAATGTCAAGACTCCCCATTCCGCTCAAACCGGAACTGGCGGTGTCGGCATCGGACATTTCTCTTGACAAATCGGAACCGACACCGAATGATTCGACACTCATCGTTCGGGTCAACCTGCATAATTATGGTCTGGTTCCGTCGGACAGTGTGGGTATCACCTTGACGGATATCTACAGCGGACAAACAACACATCTTCTCGACAACAAGAAACTGAAACCAACATTGCATATCGATTCGGTATTTGTTCCCTGGCATAGTACAAACAAAGTCGGGTTGCATACGCTTGTCGCGACACTGGATCCACTGAACGTGATTGAAGAAGTGAATGAGTTGAACAACATCGCATCAAGCGAGAAGTACATCTACGCAAACAATCTCTATGTCGTGAGACCCATTTCGAATATGGTAGTGCCATCGGGGGCACAGCGGCTGGTCGTGACAAGTCCTGTGGGCTACGATTCCATCGGATTTCAGTATTCATTCGAGCTGGATACGACGGAGACGTTTGATTCGCCTGCTCTTGTGACTTCAGGGATTATTGCCGCTGATCAGGTGAAAGGAGAATGGATAACCCCGCCATTGCCGGCAGAAAGAGTGTATTTCTGGCGGGCAAGAACGGTTGACGGCCCTCTCGTTGGGAACTGGGTTACTTCATCCTTCTCCACCTCAAATGATGTTCCCATGATTTCCGATGCAAACGCCCCGACAGTCAGGATGAAGCAGCATTCCAGGCGTCAGTTCTCGCGAAATCATCTTGTGAATGCAACCCCGACAGATTCCGGTGTAACAATCGCACAACAGGCCCCACTCAACGTGTTCTGCCGCTCAGTCGGGCAGCGCTACAATCAGACATTGGAGTACTACAGCACGATTGCCGTAAACGAACAGAAGATCATTGGATATTGGTGGGAATTAGGAAGCAGCTTCATGGTTGCCCGCATCAACGATTTCACGAATGCTGTTGAATACCGGAGCTTCAATACAGCTTCGTCGGCGGCTCTATCGGACAGCATGAAAAACTTCATCAACGCTACGCCGACGGGTAACTACATTGCGGTTTCGGTTATCTTCAACGGACAGACAAATGTAAACGAAGGGCTGAAGCAAGCAATGGATTCGTTAGGGGCGACGATGTTCCGTTCCATCCTCAACAACCAATCGTATGCGTTTATTGGCAGAAAAGGAACGGGCGGTCCTGGGATGACACCCCTTGAGCAATTGAATAGCGACACAGCGGTGTTGAGCCTTCAAGTCCCGAATGTATACTCTCTCGGAAATGGCTCCGTGACATCGCTGCCGGTTCCTGTCGCGCAAACATGGGAATCGCTGCGCTGGCAGCGTTCCGGGGACATGCAATTGACAAATCCCCGTCTTGCAATTGTAGGAGTCAGGCCTTCAGGTATCATCGATACGCTGCGTATCTTTCCGAAGGACAGCACGGACGTCGATTTGACATTCCTCGATTCGCTGACATCCGGAACCGGATATGCGTATGTGAACATTGCAGGCCTGCTAGCAACTTCGGATGCAAATGTTACGCCCGCAATTTCGGCATGGGAGATTGATTGTACGCTGCCTTCCGATATTGCCGTCAGCGCGAGGAGTTTTGTTCAATCGAGAGTGGCGACGTTTGATCTTCCCGTTACGGTGCATAATCTTGGCTATCGTAAGAGCGACAGCATCCGGATTGTGGTGAATGCTCTTGACAAGTTCAATTTGGGAAGACAAGTTGCAGCTACGACAATTGACTCTATCGAAATAGAAGGAAACCGTTCAGCGGTTATTCGGATTCCGATGGCAATTCTCCCGAAGAAGACGCTGCTGCAGCTATTGATTAGCCCTGTGAACGGCGGCAAAGACCTTATCGTAGAAAATAATACAGCATACTATACGCTGATCAGGACAGACATCGTTGCCCACAACAGGCTGAATGTGTACGCCGACGGCAAGCCGTTGATGGACGGCGATTATGTCTCAGCGGAGCCTGTTCTTCTCGTCAAAGCCGAACAACAGGAAATTCCAACGTCAGCCTCGCAGTTTGAGATGTTGGTCAACAACAAGCCCGTTCCCGGCATTTCCGCTCAGGCATCGTTGTCAAAAACGGGGACGGGGTCACGGGTCACCGAGCATACGTTCACGCCGTCGTTGATAAGCGGTGATCAGGCGCTGACGTTCCGCGTCGCACAAATGAACGCGCTGGGTCAGGTTGACACAATTGAAGAGACCATACATGTCCG
>JAANMY010000195.1_pt1 | contig 87004 bp, 72 predicted proteins | sample 7279691 | NCBI WGS metagenome assembly JAANMY01 (sample SAMN14094543, study PRJNA606508) | bioreactor metagenome | isolation source: A lab-scale SPAN reactor treating ammonium-rich wastewater day 388 | place: Ireland: Galway | collected 2018-02-07 | reverse complement strand
CCAGGTACATCAGCGAAAAGCCCATCGCGGCGCTGTAAAAGAGCAGGGGAATGGCAACGCGCGGGTAGTGGACGCGCGCCCAGAGGTACATGGCGAAGGTGACGCCCATGTGGATTGAGGGCATGGCGGCCACCGAGTTCGGCTCGCCCAGGGACTCATAGAACGTCCGGTAGGTTTCCACATCGACCTGGCCGCCCACGAAGTCCATCACCCGGTACGCGCCCGGGAGCACGCCCATACGCCCCGCAAACCACGGCGGTGCGGTGGGGAACAGGAAGAAGAGCACCAGGCCAAGGTAGAGCGTGCCCAGCATGAGCACCGTGTAGCGGGCGAAGAACTCGCGGCGCCAGATGAAGATCGCCACGGCGGCGGCGTGCGGCGCCACGAAGAACGACCAGTGGGTCATGACCGCCAGCCAGTCGAGGGCGTCGATGTGCCCGGGCGTAAAGTAGTGGGTCTGCAGCCACGAAACCGGAGCGGTTCCGAAGAAGAGCGCGCGGTCGGCGTCGATCGGGTACATCACGCGGACAGGGATGCCCGTTTCGTCGGCGTAGGAGCGCAGCAGCGCATAGAAGAAGGTCCCGGCCACGTAGGCGAACCACCAGCGGCGGGCGCGGGGCCGCCACATTTCGGGAAGCCACACGGCGGCGGTGACAGCGATAAGGACGAACCCGACCCAGATGTGGTCCTGCCACACCTTCGTGACAATCGTGCCGGTCAGGGCGAGCAAGAGCAGGGTTTGCACGGACAGGAGGAGGTGGCCGCGGGTCAGCCCACGGCGTATTTCCGCGGTCCGTTCGGCGGCCCCGGGGCGCTCGGCCGCCGGCCCCTCAACCTGGAGCGCGCTCATCAGCCACAGATTAGCCCACCTGAACGCCTGACGGAAGCCATGAATTGTGGCATCTTTGCGTGAAGATCCGGCGGTAGCATTCGTACCCGGAGGTTGGACAGCTTGCGGCGATTCGCCCTCGGGCTCGCCATCACCGCCATTTCTGCCGTGGTCCTCGTGTTCGCGGTCGACTGGTCGAAGGTCGCGGAAGTCCTTCGGTCAGCCAACCCCGCCTACGTGGCGCTGGCGGTCGCCTTCCTCCTTTCGTCCACCACCGCCAAGACGGTGCGCTGGCGGATGCTCCTGCCAGCCTCGGCCGAAGTGCCCACGGCGCGGCTCTTCCGGATTCTCCACATCAGCTACCTGCTCAACAACGTGTTCCCCGCCCGGCTGGGCGATGTCGCGCGCGTCTCCATGGCATCGCACCTGCGCGGCGCGCGCGTTGGGCACGTCCTCTCTTCTCTCATCACCGAACGGGTAACCGATGTCATCAGCCTGCTGGTGTGTTTCGTGGTGGTGAGCCCGTTCCTGCCCCTCCCCGACCGTTACCTGCGCTGGGTGCACGCCGCCTGGTGGGTGCTGGGGATTCTTGCCGCCGTTGTGCTCATCACGGCGCTCGTGCGCCGGCCCATCGCGCGCTCTTCGTGGCTGGCGTCGCTGGCGAAGCGGGTTCCCCTGCGCGGCTGGTTACGAGAAGAGGCGGCTTCCTTCCGCGACGGCTGGCGCCAGCTCTTCGCGCGCACGCACGTCTTCCGCATCTGGGGCTGGTCCTTCGCGGCGTGGGTCGGCGCCTTCTGCATCAACTACTCGCTCATGAAGGCGCTCGAAATCGATGCGCCGCTGACGGTGGCGGTCCTCATCACCTGCACCACGAACCTGGCGATGCTGGTTCCCTCTTCGCCGAGCTACGTCGGCGTCTTCCACGCCGCCGCCACGCTTTCGCTGCTGCCTTTCGGCGTGGGCGCGAGCCGGGCGCTCTCCTTCGCCATCCTCGCCCACCTGGTGAACGTGGTACCGGTGAGCGTCCTTGGCGCCGCCTTCCTCCTCTCCGGGCGCGACCGCATCTCCTTCAACATGGAGGCCCTCCGGCGCGGAAAGCCAGGGGAGGCGGTGGAGGCCAGGGACGAATCCGTGGCCGAAGCCGTCACCACCACGTAGCCTTCCGCCCCGGCGGGCGGCGCCGCTTAGATGCCGAGCTCGCCCCAGAGCTCACGCGCCTGGGCGCGAAGCTCGCCGCGAAAGTCCGGATGGGCGATGCTGATCAGCTCCTCGGCGCGCTGGCGGTGGTTCTTGTCGAGCAGCCTCGCCACACCGTATTCGGTCACGATCGTGTCAGCCAGGTAGCGCGGGATCGTCACCAGGGTCCCCGCCTCGTGCCGGGCCACGATCTTCGAGATCGTCCCTTCCAGCGCGGTCGAACGCAGCACGGTGATAGCCCGGCCACCCTTGCTCAGCGCCGCCGAGATGTGGGTGTCGGGCTGGCCGCCGGTGCCATTCACCATGTGCCCGCCAAAGCGGCACTCGCTCGCTATCTGCCCGAGCAGGTCAACGGCGATGGCGCTGTTGATCGAAGTCATGTTGTGGTTCTGCGACATGAGCGCCGGGTGGAGCAGGTAGTCCGGGTCGAACAGGTTGAAGTAGGGGTTGTCGCGGATGATGCGCATGTCCTCGCCGTCGCAGCCGCTCCAGGCAACGGCGACGGCGTGGTCCTTGTGAATCGTCTTCCGCGAACCATCGGCAATCCCGCGGTACCAGAGCTTCCCGAGCCCCGGCGCGCCCAACTCGGTGTGGATGCCGAGGTGCTTGCGCTCGTCAAAGGCGCCCGCCCGGACCATGAGCTGGCTGGGCTGGCCAACGCCAATCTGGATGGTGTCGCCATCGCGGATCAGGCCGCGCAGGTTGTCGGCAATGCCCTGCGCCTCGGGATCAACCTCGCCAATGCCGAACGCCTGCTCCAGGATGCCCGGCGCCATCGTCGGGAAGACATCCTGCACGATCGCGACCTGCTCGGGGAGCACCAGGCTGAAGATGCGGCGCATGCGCTCGCGGTTCTCGGGGGGAGTCTCGGTTTCTATCCGCCGCGCCATCACCTCCATGTCGACGCTGGGGATGGCTCCCTCCACGAAGGCCGTGATCTCGGAGACATGCACCCAGACGTCGCCGTGCACCGGCATCATTTCCGGGTCCACCACGGCAACCGACTTCTTGCAGCGGCGGATGTAGGCGCGGCGGGTCCACTGGTGCGGCCCGAAATGCACGTACCCCTTCTCGTTGGGTGGGCTGCACGGCGTCAGGTAGACATCGGGCATGCGCGCTTCTTCGCGGCCGGCATCGAAGGCCTTCATGCCAAGCATGAACGTGTTGGGGAGGTAGGTTGCGGTCTTCGTATCGTGGGCGGGGCGCACGGAGTCGCCGATGAAAAGCTCGATCTCCTTTTCGCCCTTGGGACCATCGGAGCCGAAGAGGACGACCTCGCGCGGGGCAAGGGTGCGCAGGTCCACCCTGCCGAGCGATGCGGCGCGCTTCTGCAGGCCGCTGGTCAGGGCGCCGGGGGCGAGTATCGAAAGGCAAACGAGATCGCCCTCCTGGATGAGCTCCATGGCCTCGTCGATGCTCTTGAGCTTCGACTTGTAGATGTCTTGCCAATCGCTGTAAATGGACAACTGGGACCCCTCCATCGATGTTCCTCGCGCACCCTCGAAGCGCGAGACGCGCGACGCGCGTGAGGAATCCTGTACTGCCGGCCAGGATTGCGCAACGCTCCCCGCCCGCCCCGCGGTAAACCATAATGGGCGGCACGGGCCCGCCGCAGCCCCCGGATCGGCTCCCCCGGGATGCGCGGGACCGCCGTGGCTGGTATCGTGCCGCGACATGGCGGGCGGGCCCCAGGGCCGCACGCGCCCGCAAAACAGATCGATCCGGGAGGCGCCAGGTTGCAGGCCTTAGACAACATCGTCGTCCTCGACCTCACACACCACATCGCCGGGCCCTACGCCACAAAGCTGATGGCCGACTTCGGCGCAGATGTCATCAAGATCGAGCGGCCGGGCGGCGACATCGCCCGCACGCTTGGCCCCTTCAAGGACAACACGCCCGACCCGGAACGCTGCGGCCTCTTCTTCTACCTCAACACCAACAAGCGCTCGGCGGTGCTCAATCTGAAGGCTGCCGCCGGGCGCGATGCCCTCGCCGCGCTGGCGCGCCGGGCCGACATCGTCATCGAAAGCTTCTCGCCGGGCACGCTCGAACGGCTCGGGGTGGGCTGGCAGTGGCTGCAGCAGGTCAATCCGAAGGCGCCGCTCATCTCCGTAACGAACTTCGGGCAGACGGGCCCCTACCGGGACTACAAAGCGAGCGACCTGGTCCTCTACGGCTTCGCCGGCGAGATGTACTCGATGGGCGAAACCGACCGCGAGCCGGTGAAGATGGCCGGAACGGCGGCGCTCTTCGAATCGGGGTCGGCCATTGTTGTGGCGCTCATGGGCGCCCTCTTCGCGGCAAAGCGGCACGGGATCGCTCAGCACGTCGACATCTCCCTGGCGGAGACGCACGCCGGCGGCGTTGATCGCCGCCACGCCACCACCATTGCCTACCAGTTCAGCGGCCGCAAGACGATTCGCGTGGCCAGCCAGGCGAGCGGCATGCCCACTGGCATCTACCCCTGCGCCGATGGCTACGTCGACTTCACCAATGCGACGCTCTATCCCGACCGGGTCGATGACATGCTCCAGCACCCGGATTGGAACCAGGACCCGCGCTACGCCGACCCTGTTCAGCGCATGAACCCGGTGCTGGTGGAGGAATGGAACAGCCACTTCCTGGTCTGGTGCCTGGAGCGCACAAAGCGCGAGATCTGGGCGGAAGCGCGGCGCGCGCGCATCCTCTGTGGCCCCCTGTTCACGGTGGAGGACATGTTCGAGGACGAGCACTTCCGCGGCCGCGGTTTCTGGACCTCGGCGAGCCACCCGGCCCTCGGCGAGGTCACCTTCCCCGGCCGCCCATTCATCATGGGCCGCGATGGCTGGGAGCTGCGGCGGCCCGCGCCGCTGCTGGGCCAACACACCGCGGAAGTGCTCCGTGAGGCAGGGCTCGCCGAGCCCGCCATCGAAACCGTGGTCCGCGAAGGAGGCGCAGCATGAGCCCGAAGCCGCTCGAAGGTATCCGTGTCATCGACTTCTGCGTGGTGTGGGCGGGGCCTTTCGCGACCATGCTCCTGGGGGACCTTGGCGCAGAGATCATCAAGCCCGAAAACCCGAACGTTTTCCAGCCACTCACCCGCGGACCAATGGCGCGCCCGCCGGCCGCCTATCTCGCCAACACCATCGCCTGGGCCGGCGGCATGCCGCGCAACGAGCCCGGCACCCGCCCGTGGGACTATTCGCCCACCTTCGTCAGCCTCTACCGCAACAAGAAGAGCTTCTCCGTCGATACTCGCGCCCCGGAAGGGATGGAGGCCCTCCGCCGCCTGGTGGCGGTCTCCGACGTCTTCTACGAGAACAACGCCGTTGGCACCATGGAGAAGCTGGGCATCACCTATGAGTGGCTGAAGAGCATCAACCCGCGAATCATCATGGTGCGGGTCCCGGCCTACGGCAGCACGGGCCCCTACGCGCACGGGGCGCGCGCCCTCGGCGTGCACCTGGAGGCGGTCATGGGCCACACGCTCCTCCGCGGCTACGACGATACCGACCCATCGTCGAACTCGGCCATCTACTCCGGGGACTACCTGGCGGGCGCCCAGGGCGCCTTTGCCGTGATGACGGCGCTCTGGGAACGCGAGCGCACCGGTGAGGGCCAGCTCATCGAGATCGCCCAGGCCGAGAACGCCGCCGCCATGTTCACCCAGGCGATCATGGACTACAGCCTGAACGGCAACATCCAGGGCGCCATTGGCAACCGCGACGTGCATGGCCGCTTCCCCTGCGGCGTCTACCCGGCGAAGTCCCCGGGCGGGCCCGATACCAGCGACGATCACTGGATCGCCATCTCCGTGGAGGACGACGCACAGTGGCAGGCCCTGGCCGGGGCAATGGGCAGCCCCGAATGGGCGCGCGATTCCCGCTTCGCCACCAACGCCGGACGCGCGGAACACTCCCGCGAGATCGACAGGAAGATCGCCGAATACACTTCCGCCTTCGAGGACTACGACCTGATGGCGCGGCTCCAGGCGGCAGGCGTGCCCGCGGCGCCCGTGCTCGAAGCCTCGCGCCTCTACGACGACCCGCACATGCGCGCCCGCGGCTTCTTCCGCAAACAGCATCAGAAGTCCTCGGGAGAGTACGAGTACATGGGCCCCATGTGGCAGTTCCCCGAAACCCCGGTGGAGTTCTACCAGCCCCCCGTTATGTTCGGCGAACACAACGACTACGTGTACCGTCAGCTCCTGGGGTACAGCGAAGCTGAATTGGAACAGCTTCGCGCCGCCGGCCACATCACCACGGAGTATGCGCCGCACGTGGCGTGACCGCCGTCCGGGGGGTGAGCCATGACCACCGAATTGCCACACCTCTACCGCGAGCTGGCACCCTGGTTCCACCTCCTCACCGCGCCCGCGGACTACGCGGATGAGGCAGAGCTCTACCGGAGGCTCGCCGCCGAGGCCTGCGCCGTTCCGCCGCGCACGCTGCTCGAACTCGGCTCCGGCGGCGGCAACAATGCCTCCCACTACAAGGCTCACTTCGAAGCCACGCTTGTCGACCTCTCGCCTGCGATGCTGGCGGTCAGCCGGGGGCTGAACCCCGCCTGCGAGCACATCGAGGGCGACATGCGCTCCCTGCGGCTCGGGCGCCTGTTCGACGTGGTGCTCGTCCACGATGCGGTGATGTACCTGCTCACCGGCGACGACCTGCGCGCCTGCATGGCCACCGCCTTCGCGCACTGCCGCCCCGGCGGCGCGGCCATCTTCGCGCCCGACTGCACCCGCGAGACGTTCACGCCCGGCACTTCCCACGGCGGCCACGAGGGCGATGGCCGGGCCCTGCGCTACCTCGAATGGACCTGGGACCCCGACCCCTCGGATACGCAGTACACGGTCGATTTCGCCTACCTCCTGCGCGAAGGCGAGAGCGTGCGCGTGGAACAGGATCGCCACATCTTCGGGCTCTTCAGCAGGGATGAGTGGCTGGCGTGGCTCCGTGAGGCCGGGTTCGCCGAAGCCCGCGTCACGCCTGGCGTCGAGGAGGGCCTGGAGGTCTTTGTCGCCTGCAGGGCAGCGCACTGAGGCAAGGCCCCCCGTACACGCAAAGCTATGCGCTCACGCGCGCGCCTCTGTACGCTGGAAACGTGGCTGAGATCCCGCTTCCCGACCACGTCACCAGCCGCCGCCGCGACGGGCTGCGCGAGGTGCTCCTGCACCGCAGCGTGGCCGTGATCGGCGACGACAGGGTCGAGATAAGGGCGGCGCGCAGCACCATCGTGCTGCCCCTGGCCGGCCTCGCGCTCTCCGCCGCCGCCGGCTACCTGATGGTGGCCCGGATGGGCGAACTCCCCTTCTGGGCGCTCGTTCTCATGCTCCTTGCCATGATCTTCCTCGTTCCGCTCTCGGGAATGAGCCTCGTGAACTCGATTGTCGGCGCCCACGTCGTTGTGGACCGGGCGAAGAACTCCGTCACCTGGCAGCAGGGATACCTGGGCATGGGCGTCGGCACGAAGGAGGTGGCGCCCTTTGAGAAAGTGGACCACCTTGAGGTGACCGTCGAGGGCGGCGAGCCCGACCGCTGGCAGGACCTCAGCGACGACCTCCGCCAGTTCGAGCTTTCGCTGGTCAAGGCCAGCGGCAAGCGCCTGCGCATCGCCCGCGTCCCCGTCCCGGCCTTCGGAGAGACCGATGGCATGGACCGCACGCTGGCGGTGGGACAGGCCATTTCGGCCATCACGGGCGCCCCCATCCGGCTCCCCGAAGGCTGGGAGATGGTGGAGATCGATACCTCCACCGGCGAGATCGTGACCCCCGGCCATGGCGGCAAACCGCCGGCCGGCACCGAAAAGGAGACCCATGGACGAGGCAGTTAGAGCTCTTCTGAAGGCGAAGACAGTTGCAGTGGTCGGGCTCGACACCCGCCAGGAACGCGCCGCCTACCGGGTGGCACGCTACCTGAAGGAACACGGGTACCAGGTGGCCCCGGTGCCTTTTCAGCAGCCCGCGGACGAAGTGCTCGGCGCGCCCGCCTACCCCGGCCTGCGCGCCATCCCCTTCCCGGTCGACGTTGTCGATGTGTTCGTCCGCCCCGAACAAACAGACCCCATCATCGATGACGCGATCGCCATCGGGGCGAAAGTGCTCTGGCTCCAGCAGGGAATCGCCAATGATGCGGGGCTGGAGCGGGCGCGCCGGGCCGGCCTCGTCGTCACGCAGGACCGCTGCGCGATGGTGGAACACAGGCGCGCCGCCGGTGGCATGACCTCCGCGGCGAAGTAGCGCCTCAGATCCAGCGGTTCAACCAGTACTTCTCGAAGGCCACCTTGCCCAGGTGCCAGGAACGCCCTGGCCGGTACATCGAGACCTTCGGCACGGGCGAGGCGTAGAAGTCGCCCCGCGCAAGTCCCGCCCTGCCGCCGCCCGTTTCCAGGAAGCACATGCCGTGGCCTTCGAAGGGCCTTTCGCGCAGGTCGCCGCGCACCCGCCGGGCGATATTCCCCGCCACCACCACGGCCTCGCCGTGGGCAAAGACGCCAGCCTTCGGCAGGGGCATGCCGTTCTCCAGCGGAATGGCCGTTATGTCCCCTATCGCGTAGACGTTGGCGTGCCGGGTGCGGAGCGTCGCCCGGTCGACCGGCACCCAGCCGTTCGGTCCCGCCAGGGGGCTCGCTGCCACCACCGCGGCCGGCCGGTGCGGCGGGATGACGATGGCGAGGTCGAATTCGGCCACCGTCCCGCCCGCGAACACCAGTCTGCCCTCCTCGACCCGTTCGAGCTGGACCTTCGGGTGGAAGGGGATGTCGTGGCGGGCGAGCTCGGCCGCCACCCGGTGGCCGATGTAAGGCCCGGTGACTGGCATGGGAAGCGGCTCGGGCGTGAACATCGTCACGCTCGATCGGTCGCGCAGGCCGCGGCGGCGGAGGTAGCCATCGATGAGCAGCGCGGTCTCGTAAGGCGCAGCGGGGCAGCGGTAGGGGAGCGAGGCGATGGCCACGGCGACGCGCCCCCCGCCGAAGCCGGCCAGGGCATCGCGCAACCGTTCCGCGTGCTCCAGGTCGTAGGGGTGGTGGGCGTGCTCCTCCATACCCGGCATATCCTCCGGCACAGCGACCGCGCCCAGCGAGACCACCAGGTAATCGAAGGCGATGGGGCCCTCGGACGTTTCGACGCGGCTGTTCTCCGGGTCGATGCCCGTGACCTCACAGTGCAGCACCTCGATGCCGCGCCGGGCGAGCTTCGCGTAGCCCCGCGTTATTTCCCCCGGGCGCCGGTCTCCGGTCATCACCCAGGGGAGAGAGGGCGCGAAGACGAACTCCGCAGCGCGCTCGACGACGATCACGCGGCCCGTGCGCCCCAGCCCCCGGGCGAGCTCCGTCGCCGCCACCTGCCCGCCAATGCCGCCCCCGAGCACCACCACCGTCGTCCGGGAATCCTTCGCTGTCACGCCAACCTCCTCAGAAGACGAGCACGTGGCCGCTTTCGACGACCCAGGCGGCGAGGTCGGCCATGGTCGCCATGATCGCCTCGGGCATAAGGTCACCACGGCCCATGCCGCAGCGGTTGATGCAGGTGGTGCAGATCTTGAGGCGAGCACCGCGGGGGAGCAGGCCGCGCAGCATCGCCTGCAGGTCGAACTCCGCCCCCCCGGGCGCGCTGCCCTGGCGGACCAGGTCGATGGCATCGTTCATCACGAAGAGGCGCACCGGGGCCCCGCGTTCGAGCAATGACCCGGCCAGCCGCAGGGCATTCCAGGTGACATCGCCCTCGTAGGGCGCATTGCTGAGGATGATGAGCACCGCGGGCGGCGGTGCGGCAGGGCGTACGGCCCGCTTCGCGCGGCTGGCAACGGGCGACAGGAAGGGAACGGGCATTCGGACCCTCTCAGGCGTTGGTTTCAACGGGCAGGCCGGCGGCGCGCCACTCGGGCAAACCGTCTTCCAGGCGGGAAGCGGCCAGGCCGCGTGCGCGCAGCATCCGCACGGCGTCGACGGCCAGGAAGCAGTACGGCCCCCGGCAGTAGGCGACCACCTGGCGGCCGGGTGGCAGCGCGGCCATGCGCGCGGCGAGCTCATCGAGCGGGATCGAGACGGCGCCGGCGATGTGGCCCGCCCGGTATTCGGCTCCGGGACGGACGTCGAGGACGACCACATCGCCGGCGGCCATCCTCTCCAGGAGCTCGGCCCGGGAGATGGCAGCCAGGCCCGGGTCGCCCGCCAGGTAGGCGGCCACCGCGCGGTCGACTTCGGCCAGGCGGTCGCGGGCGAGGTCGCGAAGCGCGAACCAGAAGCGGCCGACGGCGTCATCGGCGAGTCGGTAGAACACCTGCCGCGCCGCGCGGCGAGAGGAAACGAGGCGCGCCCCGGCCAGCACCCTGAGGTGGTGCGAGGCGTTGGCGACGGTGAGCCCCGATGCCTCGGCCAGCGTCTCCACGTTCTGCTCGCCCTGGCAGAGGCGGTCGAGGAGCTTCAGGCGGCCCGGCGCCGCCAGCGCGGCAGTGACCCGGGCAAACTGGGCGAAGAGCTCTTCGCTGGCCGAATCGCTGCCTGGCTGCATTAACAAACATTCAAACAAGCGTTTGAATATAAGTCAAGGACAGGGCCGGGCCCGCGTCCCCCGGGGTACGGCCGCTTTGACCGTTCGCGGCCGGTTAACGAAGATCGCTCGCATCCCTGCGAGAGGTTGCCCCATGACCACTGCGACCCTTCCCACCACGCCTGCCGAAACGACCCCCGAGTGGCTCACCGGCGCGCTCCTCGGCACGGGCGCCATCGGCCCGGGCACGCGCATAACGGCCATCACCTCGGAGCTGGTGGGCGAAGGCGCGGGCTTCATTGGCCTCGTTGCCCGTCTCGGGTTGACGTACGCAGGCGACACGGCAGGCGCGCCGGGGACCCTTATCGCCAAGTTCCCCGCGCCCGACCCGGGTTCGCGCCAGGTGGGCAACCTCTATGGCCTCTACGAGCGCGAGGTGCGCTTCTACAACGGCCTCGCCGGCGATTGCGGCCTGGAGGTGCCACGCTGCTACTTCGCCGCCTACGACGCGGACGCCGGCCAGTCTCTCGTCCTCATCGAGGACCTCGACGGCCTCGGCCGCTTCGGCGACCAGGTGACAGGGTGCACACCCGATGAGGCGCGGCTGGCGGTGCACTCCCTGGCGAGGTTCCAGGCGCGCTGGTGGCAGCACCCTCGCCTGGAGACCTTCCCCTGGATGCCGACAGCCGATGCTCTCGTGCGAAACGCCATGCTCACGGCCTACGAGCAGTGCTGGGGCCTCTATGCCGAGCGCTACGGCCACCTGCTCACCCCCGGCTTTAGCGCCGCAGGCCCCACCCTCCACCGGCGCATTCTCGCCCACCTCGATCGCTTTGCATCGAACCCGCTGACCATCTGCCACGGCGACTTCCGCCCGGACAACATGTTCTTCGGCAACGCCACGAGCGGACGCCCGCTTATCGTCTTCGACTGGCAGAGCCCGAACCGCGGCTGGGGAGCCTACGACCTCGCCTACTTCATTGCCGGTTCCCTCGAAACGGATTTGCGCCGCAGGCACGAAGACGACCTCCTGGCCGAGTACCACGGCCTGTTGATGGAAGGCGGCGTCACCGGGTATCCCCTGGAACAGCTCAGGAACGACTATCGCGCCTGCATGGCCGTCATGACCGGCATCAGCATCATCAACGGCGCCACCCTGCCCATGACGAACCAGCGTGCGCTCGACCTCTTCGTCCAGATGTTTGAACGCTTCGTCGCGGCGATAGAAGATCAGGATGTGCTGTCTGTCCTCGCCACCGGGTGAGAGCGGCGCGAACCACAGGACAGCCTCGGGCTGAGTGAGGGCAGGAATGCGCGTACCGGCTGAAACACGGGTGAAGGTGAACGGCGTTGAGCTGGCGCTCTTCGAGTGGCCGGGCGAAGGGCGCCCCATCTTCCTCGCCCACGCGACCGGGTTCCACGCCCGCTGCTGGGACCAGGTGGCCGCGCACCTCCCCGGTCGCCACCTCTACGCCGTCGACATGCGCGGCCACGGCCGCAGCGAGAAACCGGCGCCGCCATACCTCTGGCTCAACTTCGCCCAGGATGTGGCCGCGCTCGCCCGCTCCCTGGGCCTGCGCGACGCCCTCGGCGTGGGGCATTCCAAGGGCGGCTACGCCGTCGCCCGCGCCGCGGCCATGGAGCCGGGCGCCTTCGCGAAGCTGCTGCTCATCGACCCGGTGATCATGCCCCGCCCCGTCTACGCTGCCTTTCCGCTCACCGAGCACTTCGCCTCCCGCCGGCGGAACGAATGGTCCTCCCCGGAAGAGATGTTCGAGCGCTTCCGGTCGCGCGCTCCATTCGACCGCTGGGACCCGGCGGTGCTCCGCGACTACTGCGCCCACGGCCTGCTCCCGGCGCCTTCGGGCGATGGCTTTGTCCTCGCCTGCCCTCCCGCGATCGAGGCGGCCACCTACCTTGGCAGCGCAGGCGGCGACCCGTACGACGACCTTGAGTCGCTCACCATCCCCGTCCGGCTCCTGCGCGCCCGCGCCCGCGCCGAAGGCGCCCCCATGGATATGAGCGGTTCGCCCACCAACCCGCGCCTGGTGGAGCACCTCGAATTCGGCGAGGATGTCTACCTGCCCGAATACAGCCACTTCATCCCCATGGAAGCGCCGGGGCTGGTGGCCCGTCACATCGAAGAGATGGCCTGAAGGCACACGACGCCTTTACCGCGAGCGGAACCCGCACCCCTCCGCGGGCGTAGGAACCGGTACCCGGAGCGGTGGAGGACACGTTGAGATTGCTGACAATCGCAGGCCTCGCGCTGCTGCTCGCCGGCGCCGTGAGCGCCTGCAGCGACCGGGAGCCCGCGGGCCACGGCGGCGACGAGCCGATCTCGGCCACTCCCGCGCCGCCTTCGGTGAGCGACCGCTCGCTGCTCCACGAGGCACGCCTCGACGCCGCAAGCGCCCGGCGCCTCAACGTGGACCCCCTGAAGGTCGAGCTCGTGAGCCTTCGCCACGCCGGCTGGGACGGCTGCCTGGGGGTCGCATCGCCCGGCACGCCCTGCCGCGAGATCTTCGTTGCGGGGTACATCGCCGTCTTTCGCGCGGACGACCGGGAAGTGCGCTACCACATTGGCCTGGGCAGGTTCATCGGGCCGGTGGACCCCGCGAAGGCGACGGTCAGCGATGGCTCCCCCGTTCCGCCCGAGATGCAGACCGACTTCAACGCCGTGCTCGCGCTCTATTCGCGCCACGACTTCACGTTGCGCACGAAGCAGAGCATCTCATCGAACGTCACGCAGGCGATCCTGCCGGTGGCGTTCCCGGACACCTGCCTGGGATGGGAGCGGCCCGGGGCGATGTGCGCCCTGGTGGTGACGCCCGGCGCCATCGTGCTGCTGCGCACCCCGGGCGACAAGACCTACCGCTACCACGTCAGCGCCAGCGGCATCATTGCCACCGACTTCACGCCCGGGGCCGCCAGCGTGGAGCCCGCCGCGGCGCTGCTTGACCTTCAGCGGCGCCTGCGCGAGGACGTTGCCGCCCGCACCGGCGTCGCCATCGAGAAGGTATCGCTCTACTCGTTCCGGGAGGTGACCTGGCCGAACGGCTGCCTCGGCGTGGAGCTTCCGGGCGCCGTCTGCACGCAGGCGCTGGTCGATGGATTCTACGCTACGCTCTCCGACGGCACGGGCAGGGAGTACCGCTACCACGGCGCCGGCGACCACTTCATCGCCGCCAGCTTCGAGCAGGGCGCCCGCCTGGCGGACCCGCTGCCCCGCGAGCCCTGAGCAGGGCGGGCTAGCGGTTGCCGGGGTCGCCGGGGCGGATGGGGTCGGTGAAGGCCCTGCCCGCATCCGAAAGGTCGCCAAGCACGTCATCGCCGCCCGGGCGGGTCCCGGCCGTCACCCAGAGCGTGAGGTCGTTCCAGGCGCGCGTCAGCTCCTGTTCGCTGAACTCGCAGTGGCCGCCATCGCGGATGATGCGCTGTACGAGGAGACCGCCGCGCCCGGCCGCATCGGCCTTGCGCCGGTAGCTCTGCTCCTGGGTGATGGGCACGAACACGTCGCCGGTGTTGTGGAGCGTGAGCAGGGGGGCGCTGATGCGGCCCGAGGTGGGCGACTTGTCGGGGTAGGCGGTCGCATTCCTGATGGCCGGGTCGGCCGCGAGCCGGCGCACGCCGCCGTTCAGCTCCGCATCGGTGAAGCCGAGGCCGGCATCGATGTGGTAGGTGTGCCCCTCGTTCGTCGCCGCGCGGGCCGTGAGCGAGGCGCGGTCGGGGTCGGAGACAACCAGGCCGAAGTTGACCAGGAACTGCTCGCGATACCCCTCGCTGAAGAAGGGCCGCGGCCCGCCGGTGAGGTGGAGCATGACGTTCGCGAACGCCCTGCCCTTTGCGGTGGGCGCCTCGGCCGGTCCCAGGGCGGGCCCGATGCCGGTAAGGAGTGCCGCCGTCACCAGCGCCTGCCCCTGGCCGATGGGAATCCTGGTCCCGGCGATGAACTCGGCCACCATCGCCCACGAGATCAGGTAGTCGATCATCTCCTCGCCGCCAAGAGCGCCGCACACGGCCAGCCCGCCATCGTATTCGGCGGGGAAATGCTCAAGGGAAAGGGCGACCACGTTCCCGCCCATGGAAGCGCCGGTGATGTAGGTCCGCCCCGGCTTGCCGAACTGCTCGGCGAAGTACTTCTTCAGGGCGAGCGTATCGTCGGCGCCGATGCCGGGCGCGTAGCCATTCTCGCTGTAGGAGCTCGCAGCCCACGCGAACCCCTGGCTGATGAGCAGCTTTCGCATCGACCCCCGCGGGCTCTCCACCGTCAGCTCGGGGCCGAAGCCGCGGAAGCCGTGCGCCCAGAGCACCAGGTCGCCGTTCCAGGCTTCGGGCACCTCGATGCGGTAGGCGGCGGCGCCGAGCCTGCCGAAGTAGGCCTTCGCCCCCGGGAGCGCCGTGAAGGAAGGGTCGGCAGCGGTATGGGGTGCGCCGGTTGGAGCGCCAAGGGTTCGCGCCGCTGCGGGCGTGGCCACGGCGGTGGGCGTGGCCGTGGCGGCGGCCGCCGAGGGCGTGGCCTTCTCCCCGGTGGCGGCTGCGGTGGTCCCGGGGCGGTCCGGGGGCGCGTCGCTGCAGGCGCCCAGCGCCAGGAACAGCATCGCCGCCGACAGGAACAGCCATGCGCGCGTCCGCATGACCACCAGTCTAGCGCAAGGGGCGGCTACCACCGCCGGCCCGCGCCGGGCGCCAACGCGCTGCGCCGGTAGAATGAGAGCTCACAGCGATTCGAACGGCGTTAACAACAGGAGGGTGCCTTGGCCTACATCGACCGCGACGGGGTGAAGATCTACTACGAAGACCACGGCGCGGGCCCTGCCATCCTGCTCACCCACGGGTTTGCCGACACCTCGATCTTCTGGCGGGGGCAGGTCGCCGCCTTCAGCGATCGCTACCGGGTCATCACCTGGGACATGCGCGGCCACGGCCAGTCCGATAGCCCGGCTGACCCGGCGCTCTACAGCGAAGACCACACCATCGGCGATATGGCCGCCATCCTCGACACCTGCGGCATTGAGCGGGCGGTGCTCGGGGGCCTCTCCCTTGGGGGCTTCATGTCGCTCGCCTTCAACCTGCGCCACCCCGGCCGGGTACGCGCCCTCATGCTCTTCGACACCGGCCCCGGCTATCGCAGCGCCGAAGGCCGCGCCGGGTGGAACCAAACGGCCCTCGCCCGCGCCGCCGGCTTCGAAGAGCGCGGGCTCGACGCGGCAAACCGGCGCCAACGCCTGGAGCACCGCTCTCCCGAGGGGCTGGCGAAGGCGGCCCGGGGCATGCTTGCCCAGTTCGATGGCCGGGTGATTGAATCGTTGCCGGGAATCGCCGTCCCCACCCTGGTGCTGGTGGGCGCCAACGACCAGCCCTTCATGGCGGCCGCGGACTACATGGCCGCGAAGATCCCGGGGGCGCGTAAGGGCGTCATCGCCGGGGCCGGGCACACCATCAACCTCGACCAGCCCGAGGCCTTCAACGCCGCCGTCGAGGAGTTCCTGGCCAGCCTGACCTAGCCGGCCGGGCCCGGGGCCTCTCCGCCGGGGCGCGCGCCGGGCAGTGCGGGCAGCATTCCCAGGGCCGCGTAGATAGGCGCCGGTCTTTCGTCGCGCAGGCGCCCCGGGAGCGCCCAGAGCAGCGTCGCGCACGCGGCGAAGAGCGCCACCATGCCGGCGATGCTGAGGATGTCGAGGGCGGCCGAATCGGGGCCGGCCATGCTGAAGAACCGGTCGCCGCCGAGCGCGTAGGTGAGGAAGTTCCACGACCCGTGGACCAGCACGCCGAGCGGGTAGCCCACCAGGTACCGGGCATCCCGGCGCAGGAGGGCATAGAAGCCGAGCGCGGAAAGCCCCGAGGCAAGGGCGTGGATGGCCCCCGTGCCCGTGCGCGCGATGGCGAAGAGCCACCACTGGTTGCCCATCGTCTGGTCGGCCAGCTGTTCGGGGGAGACCAGGGCGATGCTGTTGTCGAAGGTTTCGAGCAGGTTGAAACCCGCCCCGGCGAGCGTGCCCCAGAGGAAGCAGCGCGCCGCGCCGCCCCGGCGATAGAAGAAGAGGGCCACGAGCGCCCCTTTCCAGAACTCCTCGTTCAGGGGCGCGACCACGGAAAGGACGGTCAGGTCGAAGAAGAGCCCCCAGCCCCGGGGGAGCGTCTGCAGGTTGTCGCTGATATCGAAGGCGTCGCCCTGGCCGAAGCGGTCGATCAGGAAAGCACCCATGAAGACCAGGTAGAGCGTATTGATGAGCGCCCCCATGGTGGTGGCGCCCACCGCGCCGTAGATGAAGCCGCTCGACCATTCGCGCCAGCTTACGGGCCAGGAGAGGGGGTTGCGCCGCGCGTAGCGGACCGCCACCACGCCCGCGATCACGATCGAGGGCACGCTTACCACCGCCAGGTTCGCCAACGGGAAGAGCCAGGGCAGGCGTTCCGGGTGATTCACCAGCCACTGGCCCAGCCACACCGCCGCCGGGAGCAGCGGCGCCAGCAGCCACGGGCGCCGCAGGCGAAAGGCCGACGAGCCGGTGCCCCCGAGCGCCGATGCCGCCTGGAAGACGAGCACTCCGCCCAGCGCCATGTAGACGGCAGCCGTGCCTATCACGAAGTTGATGAGGAAGAGCTCGTACTCGGGGTCATCGTCGGCCCAGGGGAGCGCCACCAGGACGCCCAGCCCAAGCAGAAAGCCGAATGAGCCGGTGACAACCGCGAAGCCGGCGACAGTGTTGCGTCGCCGGATGGCCTTACTCCCCTTCGAACCGGGTGAGCGCGCCGGCGGAGACGATGAAGCGGCCCGAAGCGCGCGTCATCACCTCGCGGACACGGTCGGGCTCGGCCGTGGTGACAATCGTCTGCTGGAAGTTGTCGAAGAACTCGAGCACGCCCTTGCGGCGGCGCGCGTCGAGCTCGCTGAGCACGTCATCGAGGAGGACGACGGGGTCATCGCCGAGCACGTTGCGGAGGTAACTCGCTTCGGCCAGGCGGAGCGAGAGGGCCGCGATGCGCTGTTGCGCGCGGGAGGCGTAGGAGTCCGCGGGCATGCCGTCGATCTCGATCGTGACGTCGTCGCGGTGTGGCCCAACGATTGTTGCACCGGCGCCGATTTCGCGCCCGCGGAGCGCACTCAGGGCCCTGAGCATGCGCGCTATCCACTCCGTCTCGTCGATCGGCAGGCTGGAGTCATCGAGCCCGCCCAGGGAAGGGCGGTAGGTGAGCTGCAGGCTCTCCTGCCCGTCGCTCAGGCGCTCCATCTGGTGGGCCGCTTCGGGGACGAGAGAGCCGAGGGCATCGGCCCGTGCCTTCATGATGATGCCCCCCGAATGGGCCAGCTCCTGGTCCCAGAAGTTGAGCTCGCCGGCCGAAGCCTCCCGGGCCTGGATGCGCTTGAGCAGGCTGTTGCGCTGCTGCAGCACCTTCGCGTAGCGCTGCATGGCGCGCAGGTAGCCCCGGTCGACCTGGGAGATCATCATGTCGAGGTAGCGGCGGCGAAGGAGAGGCGGGCCGGCCACTATCTCGATATCGAGCGTGCTGAACAGCACCGCGCAGAGCTGCCCGACGGCATCGGAAGCGCGCCGGGCGACGCCGTTCACGCGCACGCGCTTGCCCGCGCGGTGGTTGGCATCGGTGGTGCGGCCCACAATCGCCACTTCCAGGTGGAGGTTCCCGGCCGAGCGATCGACCTGGCATTCCAGCCGCGCAATCGGGAATTCGCTGCTGATAATGTCGCGGCGCACGAGGTCCGCATCGGAGCTGGCCCGGCTCGAGCGGAGGGTCGAGAGCAGGTAGATGGCTTCCAGGAGGTTGCTCTTGCCCTGGGCGTTGTCACCGACGAAGAGGTTCAGTCCCCGGTCGAGCCTGATCGAGGCCCGCACGTAGTTCCGGTAGTTGGTGATCTGGAGCTCAGAGATAAACACGACTCGCACCCAGTATAGACGACTGGCGCGACAGGGAACGTCAGGCCGGGGGAAACTCCCTGCAGGAGTTCGCGGCCAGGAGCGCAATTGTTGAGCCGCCTAAGCAGTCGCCTTGTCTCGCGGCCGCATTCGACCGTATAATCCGTCGAATCGCTTAGGCGGGTGAACCAGTGAAAGTCCAGGTGCTCCAGGAAAACCTGCATCGTGGCCTCAGCATCGTCGGCCGCGCTGTGGCGACGCGAACCACACTCCCGATCACGGCCAACGTGCTCCTTGCGACCGAACGCGGGCTGCTGAAGCTTGCGGCCACGGACCTCGAAATCACGATCAGGACGTGGATCGGCGCCAGGATCGACGAGCCCGGCGCGACGACCGTCCCTTCACGCCTCATCACCGACTTCATCTCCTCGCTGCCGCCGGCCACGGTGGTCCTCGAAGTCCCCGAACGCGGGCGCCAGGTGAAGCTCGAATGCGCCCGCAACGAATCGACGATCAACTCCATGGACGCCGAGGACTTCCCGCACCTGGCCACCATCGACGAAGGCGCGAGCATCGCCCTGGACCCGAAAGCCCTGAAGAGGGCTATCGAGCGCGTGGAGTTCGCCGCCGCTTCCGACGAATCGCGCCCCGTGCTCACAGGCATCGAAGTGAAGACCGAGGGCACGCGCCTCACCTTCGCCGCGGCCGATGGCTTCCGGCTGGCCGTCTCCGACATCACGCTCCCCGAGCCGCCCGCCGAGGCGCTGGCCGCCATCGTGCCCGCGCGGGCGATGCGCGAAGTGGCCCGCCTGGTTGGCGAAAGCACCGAACCCGTCACCATGCGCCTCAATCCCGGTCGCACGCAGGTGATGTTCACGATGGGCGACCCAGAGATCCAGCTCGTCACCCAGCTCATCCAGGGGACCTTCCCCAACTACACGCAGCTCATCCCCGGCGAATGGAACACGCGCTGCGTGGTGAGCGTCGACGAGTTCAAGCGCGAGGTGCGGATCGCGGCCATCTTCGCGCGCGATGGCAGTGGCATTGTGCGCCTGCAGATCCAGCCGGGCGCGGGTATGCCGGGCAAGCTCACCATCAACGCCAGGGCCGACGAGATCGGCGAGAACCAGGGCGAAATCGACGCCCGGGTTGAAGGCGACGCAGGCCGGATTGCCTTCAACAGCCGCTACCTGCAGGACGTGCTCAACGTCCTTTCGGGCGATGTCGCGCTGGAGATGACGACCCCTTCGAACCAGGGCGTCCTCCGCCCCGTGAGCGAAAGCGACTACGTGCACGTCGTGATGCCGATGTTCGTTCAGTGGTGACTAAGTTCTGATTCTGAAGTGACCCCAAAAGAGGCACCGAGGCCTCTATCACCGCCCTCTCGCGGTTCGCTCGAACGCGGACATCCAGTGCGCGCAGCAGGACCTCGATGTCCTCGGCCTTGGCATTTCGGGCCCAGGACGCTACTTGCTCAACGATCACCGGCAGGGCTGCGCGGATGTCCCCAGCCGACGCCGAATGCCATGTACCCGGAACGCCCCGATTCAGCTCGTGCTCAAGCCGTTGCCGCTCTGCCCGAAGCCTTGCAGCTTCCGCCTGGAGGAATTCCTCTGGCAGCTCGCCGCTCACGAACAGTCGCATGAGCCGCTTCTGCTGTTCTCCCACTCGGGCCAGCTCCCGCTTGATAGCCCGCTTCGGCACCTGCTGTTCTGTCGGGCCTATGGCACGCTCCACTTCTTCCCGCAGACGCTCCCGATCGGTCATCACGGCAACAAGCTCTTCGAACACAGTGCGCTCGAGGAGGTCGCGCGGGACATAGCGCTCGTTGCAGGTGCCCCCCAACGCCTTGGTGTAGGAACCCCGGCACCGGTAGTAGCGCCATCGGCCTCGTCCGAGCGCCTGGCCGGTCATCGGCGTTCCGCACGCCATGCAACGCAGCCGGCCACGGAGCCTGTAGGCCGCGGTTGCATGGCCGCGCTGGCGGCGGTCTGGGGACTCGAGAATCGCCTGCGCCCTGACGAAGAGCTCGGGCGAGATGATCCTCGGCGATGCGTCCGGGACTTCGACCCACTCGGACTCGTCCCGAGTCACGACCTTCCGAAGCCTCTTGCCGGTAGACGGATGCCGTGAGAACTGGACTCTCGTTCGGCGGTACACCGTCCGGCCCGTGTACGTCTCGTTCATCAAGATGCGCCTGACCGTGAGGGGGTGCCATGTGCCACCGCTGAGCGTCGGCACGTGCTCGTCGTTCAGAATCCGGGCGATGCGACTCACCCCCTGGCCGTCGCAGAACTCCTCGAACACTCGCCCCACGATCGGCGCTTGGTTGGGATGCAGGCGCCGCGTGCCGCTTGCCTCGTCATAGATATAGCCGTAGATGCCCTTGCCGGTCGCCTGCGGAATTCGGCCGGACAGCGCCCGTTCCGTCTTTCCACGCGTGGTGCGCTCCGAGATCTTCTCGCGTTCGACCTCGGCAACGAAGGCCCTGGCTGCCAGGATGAACCGGCCGATGGCGGTATCCTCGAATCTCTCGGTTACGAACTCGAGGCGAACGCCTGCGCCAGAAGCTTCGTCGAAGAGCACACCAATCTGGTTCTGGTTGCGCGAAAGGCGGTCGACCGCGTGCGCAAGCACCACTTCGACCTCTCCCCTTCTGACCATCCCCCGAACACGCTCGATGCCGTCGCGTTCAAGCGTGAAGCCACTTGCAGCATCTCGCACACACTGAACCACGTGCCACCCGTGGCTCGCCGCAAAGTCTGCGCAGCTCGTCTCCTGTGAATCCAGGGAGGTCCCATCGCGTTCCTGCGCATCCGTGGAGACGCGCGAATAGATGATCGTTCGCATGTCAGTCAACCTCCGACGACTCACCGTCCTGCGTCTGCTGCGCAAGGAGCTCGGCGAGTCGTATGTCGGAGAATACCCGGCGCCACAGGTCCTCCCAAGCAGCGTCACGGGGTCGCGAAGAAAGGACCACCTCGACATCGAGCCGTCCCTTGCCGGGACAAGCCAACTTGGGAGTGTTGCCGCCTCGCGCACCTGGGGTCATGGCCCCATGGTCCGAAGCCTCGTGGGTCCTGTGCGACACTCCTTGCTGGGCGCTTGGCGAGGCTTGCGGCCGATTGACCTCGATGAGGATCGCCGAGTTGCGCGGGCGCGCGGAGGTCCGCGACCACAGGTCGTTAGACCATCGCGCACGCGGGTCCGCGCTCAAGGTCGCGCACATCAAGGGGCGGAACCTACCCTCCGAACGGTCCGAGTCCTCCAGCGTCGCTTCGCCACCAGGGTCCGATTAGCGGGCTGCGAAGAACATCCGAATCGACGCCAACGAGGACGGTCATCGCGGATGCCTTCGCCGACCTGGCCTGGTTCACGAGCCTCGCTGCCCGGCGATGGGGAGCCACGACGGCGACGCGCGGACGGAGAGGAAGACCCGGTACAAGCTCCCGATGCGCGCCGCTCCGGAACCAGCGGTCATAGGCACGGAGTTTCGCCGGCAGGGCTGCAAACGGCTCGCTCCCCGTGTCCATCTCGAACAGCACGACCCCTTCGAACCGGTCAAGGCGCCAGTGGCAGAGCGCGTCGGGGCGCGGCGCGTTTGACCCCCTTAGAATTCCGCGAAGCTCGCCCTCCCCTACCCACTCAATGAGCTCGCCCCCGGCCGCAGACAGGTCGTTCGCAAGACGAACACGCAGCTCGGCAACCTGCAGGTCGTGCCCGACTGGGCCCTGCGGCCCGGCACGTCGGGCTGGCGCTCCGATCACGGTCCGGCCGCGAGGCGCAAGTCCGTAAGCGTTCGGACCCGACCCACGACCCCGGTCAACCTTCATCGCGTCGAGATAGCCCAGGTCGATGAGTCGCCGCAGGCGACCATGAACCGTTTGGGGAGCCACGCACTCGCCATCGCTCCTGCGGAACAGCAGCCGCCGGAGCTGGTCTGCGGTCATCCGGCGATGGACGCGAAGTGCGTTCATGACCGCCAGGTCACGCGGCGTGGGCGCGGAATGGGTCAATGATGTCATCAGGGTTGAGTACTTCCGGCTCCGCCGAATCCAGCTCGAGCTCGCGTCGGTCCAGCTCAGCCTCGACCTCGGCTCGCGGCCGCGTGTATCGACGGCCCGCCCGAAGCAACTCAGCGGTGACCATGGAGGCGTCTTGGTGGTCCCCGGGCGGTGCCGGAATGCGAACCCACGCAGGTTGCCTTCGATCGTCGGCAACGGTGAGGTGCGCATAGGCCTCGAATCTTGGGAGTCGCATGAGGGCTTCGTCGGTGAAGGCAGCGACGGCGCCGCGCCGGGCGAGAGCGCGGGCCTCGTCGCGGTCGTGCATGCGGAAGACAATGGTCGAGCCCACATTGGCCAGCAAGGCGTTTCGCACGCTCTCCGGCTCCAGCTGACCCAATCGCTGAGCCGCAACGACCAGCCCGACGTTGTATTTCCTGGCCTGGTCAAGTAGCTCCGCGACGGTCGTGGACAGGAACAGCGCGGCTTCGTCGATGATGACGACGTGAGGACGCGATCTCGGCTGCCGGCGCAGCGCAGCCTGGCGGAGGATGAGCAACAGGAGCGAGCCCATGAGCTGTGCCGCCCCGAGCCCGAGTCCTGACAGGTCGATGAGCAGCGAGCGCCCGTCGTCCATCACCGCTCGCGCGTCCACGGTCGTCTCGGTCTGGCCCAGGACGTTTCGAATCCAGTTCGATGAAGTCAGCCGGTGCAGCCTGGTGAGCGCTGGCTGCAGCCTTGCGCTGGAATCGTCAGCCCGTTCGAGGAATCGAGATGTGGCTCGGTTGCCGACCGCCGCACGCACACGGTCCCGGTAGACGGAATCCTCGAGCAGTCGGACAGCCTCGACGAGCGTCCCGCCTGTCTCGCTCATGGCGATCGCGACGTGACGTAGCGCGAGGTCCAGGACGGGACCCCAGTGGCTTCGGCCGGTGACGCGGCGAAGAACCTCAACGAAGTCGTCGGCGGCAAGAAAGGCGTCCTGAGCCTGAAACGGATTGATGCCGATGGGATGCTCAGTTTCGGCGATTCTTAAGAGGGCGCCATCTCCCACCCGCCTGTGGGGGTACGTGCGAGCAATGCTCTCGATCAGGCCGCCGTGCGGGTCGAGGACGGTGACTCCCACTTCAGCATCGACAAGTTGGCGCGCGAGATGGGCGAGCAGCGTCGTCTTGCCAGACCCTGAGGGCCCGACGACGAGCAGATGGCGCATCAGATCCGGGACGGGAATCGCGACTGAACAGGGGCCGCCGGCCTGCGTGCGGCCCTCACCGACCGTGACTCCGCCCGCGCAGGACGCCGCAGGAAGCCGAGGGGACGCAGACGCTCCAAGGAGATCCAGCCGCCCAGGCTCGGATGGAGGGTGGTAGAGGTAGGCGAGCTGCCTCGGCGTGCATGGCTCAGCCTTGGGAAACAGTCTGCGCGGCCACCGGCATGCTCTCATCGGAGCGATATCGACTATGGTGTGGAACCTTGAAGCGCGTACGCGGTTCGCGCCCGCAACCTGGCCGAGCGCCCCGACGACCCGGCGGCCTTGAGCTACGCAAGCTGCGGGGGTAACGCCAGCCGTCGCGAGTCTCCCGGCCACCCACAACCCGGGCGTCGGCGCTTCGTCCCAGCGCAACCGCGCAGGTCGCACAAGCCATTGAAGCAGGACGGCCTGAACGCCGGACGCCGGAGTCAGTGCGTTCAGGAGACCGGTCACGATGTCGACGGCCGGCTCCGGGGCAAGGTTGACCCATCCGGGTGCCGCCAGGCCGATCTCGGCGACCATGGTGCAACCGTATTCCTCAGGCCACTCGAACCCCACTTCGTGACACTCCACCTGCGGGAAGTAGCCGGCCATCAGGGCGGGCGTCAGCTCGCAAGCCGTAAGGTCCGCGACCGCGATCTGGTACCTGGCTTCGGAAGGAGAGGCGAAAAGTTCCAGAGCTATGGGTGCCGAGTTCCACCAGAGACGTGTGCGCGATGGGGCGAGGATTTGCGACAGGGCGAGGAGCCAGCGCTCGATCGCCGGAATCGGAGAACGTATCTCCGCCGGGAAGCCGAGGGCAATCCGCGCGTATGTTGAGTTTGACAAGTGCATGGTCGCGGTTCCGAGAGTCGGAACGTCCGTAGAGATGTGACTCTCAGACTTGTCGACCGAGCCTGAACTGGCCTTCTCGTGGACCACTAACGCTCAGGGACCGGGACTGTACCCGCGACAGAAACCGCATAAGCAGTATATCATATACTCGAGCTCTCTTCCCAGGAGCGTCGACTGGTCACAAACGTGGTCGAAAACGCGCCGAAACAGGCCCTACGTCGCACGTTTGGCCTCAATGTCAGTTGGCGGCCCAGGAACACCTTCGGTCGACGTTACGCGCCGTCGCGCAGCCACTTCGTCCAGGAGGTCCTCGAGGATCCGGAAGAAGTAGGCTCCGGCACGGCGAACTGGACGCCTTCCGTTGCGAGAGCGCTCCTTGAGAAGTGCGTGGGCCCGAAACACGCACACCATGAACCCCGATTCGCTCAGCCCCGATCTCGCCAACAGCCGGGATGCCCGAACCACGTTCGAGCGCCCGTTGGCGGTGTCACCGATGGCCTCACTGATCTCCGTAATCCCGGACTCAAGCTGCCCAGTCCCCGCTGCGAGACGAACCGGCCGCACGGGAAGAGCCGCGAGCGACTCCCGCACCGGCCCGTTCGGCTTACGGGCGGCGAGGATGGCGGCGATTGGTTCGGCTTCCCTCCTCTGCGCATCAGAGGGAGCAATCCCTGTTGCAACGACCGAGCGCCGATAAGGCTGTTGAGTTCCTGACCCATCGGACCTCAGGACTTCATTCGCAGAATTCGAAATCAAAGATTGGTCTTCTTGGGATGCGTCTTCTTCGGAGGAAGGAACCTTCCGAGAGCCCTCGGAAGCTTTCTTCCCAGGGCTCTCATTCGACACGGAGTCGCGCTCCACGACGGCCCGGATGAGGGGACCGAAGTCATAGGTGTTCGACAGCTGACCCTTCCCTGCCTCCACGCGTTCGGTGACCAAGAGGAGACCCTTCGTTTTCAGACCATGCACATAGCTGCGTGCCTGGCGCCGGCTAATGCCCATCCGTGCAGAGACCGTACCGAGAGACGGGTATGGGTTGCGAGCCGTCCATTTGTGCTGCAGGCAGATGAGCACGAAGACGAGCTCACCCGGGCTCACGCCCAGCGCCGCGTAGTGGTTGAGAACAAGGTTGGGGATCGCCGTGTGTCCGGCCTCGAGCACAGCATCGCCAAACCGCACCTCGATTCGGTAGTCGCGGTCGGTCTCGGCCTGGTTTGATGCGCTCGTGTCCCTCATGGTGGCCGGGCGACTGGGGCACTAGCCCGGCACTTGAAATCAATCAAGAACCAGGGGTTGGAGTCAACCAGTTTCCTGGGAGGCAGGGAGGCGGGGAAGCCAGTCAACTTCCCTCCCAGGTGTGAAGGTTGCCGGGAGGCCTCCTTCTCAGTTTCCCTCCTTCCCTACTTCCTCGGCGGCAGGCGGTTGAAGTGGTGGACAGAGTGGAGGGCGGACACGGAAGCCGCGAGTGATGGGCTTGCGCCGAACGCTTCGAAGGGGATCAGGTTCGTTTGCTCGCCGCGGCCAGAGCGATCCGGCTGCTACCGCGTTCCCGGGCGTAGTCTTCCAGGGCGGCATGGAGCGCTGCACGGACGATGTCGTTCTTGGTCGCGGGTAGGTCGTGGGTGCGGCGCAATTCCAGCTTGAGGTCCTCGAGTGCCTCGAACTCCTCGTCCGTAAACAAGAACGAATCCTTGCGATACGGCTTCACCGAGATGTCGAACGCGAGCCCCAACCATCGTGAAGCTCCGGCGGCCGTGGGATCGCCTGCGGAGCTACGCACGTCGCCGGGATGGGATCGCGGCAGGTCCTTCTTCGTTGGGTTTGTCTCATGCGAGCTCGCCGATGAAGGTCTGGGAAGCGGTGGCGACACAACGGGACCGGACTGGATGTCGCCCGGGGAAGCAGCGAAGAGCCGCTGATCGAGTCCGGCTGGCGAAAGTCCAGTCGAAAGCTGCAAGCCCGTGAAGGCGCCCGAGCGGCTCACGCGGCCTCCTTTCTGGCGAGGTTCTCTGCTCGGTCGGCGGCAACCGCGCCGATCAACTCGGCATCAATGCTGCGGAGCTGCCGATGGTGGGCCAGCAGCACTGCGTTGTCGGCCAGTATGTTCGCCTCTCGCGGCATGCCACGGGAGTGCTCGTAGAGAACGGCAAATGAGTCGTCGGTGAACGGATGCTGAGCGCCGCCCGAGGCCACGCTCCATCGGAACGCGACCATCTTCCTCAGTTCATGGGGAGAGAGTGGCTCGAGCGTGGAGGCCATGACGATCCGGGACCGGAAGTTCCGTTGCTGCTGCCTCGCGAGCGTGTTCCGGAGCTCTTCCTGTGCGAACAGGACGACCTGAAGAAGCTTGCGGTCGTTCGTCTCGTAGTTGATGAGCTGGCGGAGCAATTCGATCGCCGGCGCGCGGAGCGTCTGGGCCTCGTCGATGATGAGCACGACGGTGCGGTCCTGGTTGACGGCCGTCTCCCAGAGGTACTCCTTGAACAGGTCGAGTGTCCCCTTGAAGCTCCGATGGGTCCTGGGTGTGCCCAGCTCCTGGGCGATGGTTCGGAGTAGCGAGTTCGGGGTTGGGTAGTTCGGATTGACCAGAAGCGACGACTGGAACCCGGCGTCGAGGAACTTCTGGTGCAGGAGCCGCGCGAGGGACGACTTGCCCGTCCCGGTGTCACCAAAGACGACGGACACGCCCTTTCTGGCTGAAACGACGTAAGCGGTCTTTTCGAGTGCGGTCGAGTGAACAGATGTCAGGAAGAAATATCGCGGGGATGGCACCGTCGAGAACGGCTCCTCTTTAAGTCCGAAGTAGTTGAGATAGGGCAACTCCATACGTGTGCTGGGCCGGATGGGACAACCTCATGAGAGGTGGTGTCCAAGTTGGTCCAACTCTTGTACTTATATCAAAGGTTGATAGCAATGTCAAGTATTTGTTATCATCAGAATAACTGGGAACGCCGGCGGGATTGGTAAAGCTGTCGGGCCCCGCATCTATGACAATCAGTCAGTTTGTAGCGGCACTCGCCGCCCTTCTGAAGCTTATCGCTCAGGCCGACCCCCGGTGGCTGCGAGGGCTGGTAACCAGTCTCTCGTGGCGCCGCCCGTCACACTCGTACGAGAACATTCGGCTCTCCTTCGAACTCGACATCCTCGATCCAGCGGGCCACCGCGCGCGACTGACGCGCGAGCAGCACGTCCGCTTCAACACGTCCGAAGCAGGGGTGCTTCGTGATCTTGCCTGGGGCGACGGTGAACCGATCGCCGGCTATCGCGCGTCGGGCGCCAATGCGGTCACCCGGCGGAGAGAGGGATCTGTGCGGGTCGTGTGGCTTGCGCTCCCAGAGCGGCCCGTTGCCGGCCAGCGGGCGAAGGTGCGGAGCACACGCACCGTAGTGGATGGGCTAAGGCGGCACAATGAGTTCCTCGAGGCTCGATTGGAGCGGCCGACCAAACGGCTCACATTGTTAGTCGTGTTCCCAAAGCAGCGGCCGCCGCTCTCCGCGCGAATCGACGCCGTTCCTTCAGCGGACCAACCAGCCCGGCCGGTCGTAGCCCGGCTGAGGACCGACGGGCGAGCCGTCTTGCGATGGTCCGGACGCGATCCCAAGCCGCACGCCGCTTACCGGATCTCCTGGACGTGGTAGCGGGGGAGTGCGCTGATGGGCCCACTCCCCCGCCTCGAGGGCCTCTCAGCCCCCGCCGCCAACGCCGGCCATTTCGGCACCCCCTTTTCTTGACTCCCGAGGCGCCCCGGTGGGAGAACTATATCGGATATCCGGTGTACTTATCAACGACTGTGCTTTCGCGGGTCCCGGCTCCGTTTCAGCGGGTCCCGCATGTACTCCTCGACCGCTGCGCGAGTCGTCACCCAGTTACGCCCGATCTTCCTGGCCGGAAGGTGTCCTCTCCTGGCGAGAAGGCCAAGGTGGTCACTGGTGAGCCCGCAGATGTCAGCGGCTTCGGAGAGCGATATCAGCTCGCTTACATCCACCTGCGGCAGTCTACCGCGCTCGTCCGACCTGGGCTCGGCCTGGCTGCAGCGACCGCTGAGCTTTGGGTGATTGCGGCGATGGTTTAAGGCTCGACTGGGGCGTACGAGCGCAGCCGCGGCAGGCTTCGCGGGGTCCGCCTCTCTTGGTGCTGAGAGGATGTCACGAGAGATCACCGTGAGGCGCTGCCATCGGTTAAGATGTCGACATCCTGGAGGTTGCGCCCCTCTCCGCTGCGACCCGAACTGCAGCATGCGAGTGTGCCTTTTCCGACAGGGATCAACCTTTCCGGGGGGCGCATGAACCCCGCAAGCGGACCGGTAGCAGTCCTCGAGGAGTTTCACGAACGTCTCGATAGGCACTTCGCTGGCTTGCGCCGCGAGCGCACTCGTACGGCGCCAGGCAAGCCCCTGTTCGCACTCGAGCATGGTCTCTCCGACGAGGAACAAAAGGTTCTGCAGGATGCGATCCGCGAAACGCTCGGGCGAGATAGGGTTCCGTCCCGGACATGGCTACCGGTCGTCGTGTACGCCACCGAAATCGGCTATGCGTACGACGGGCAGGAATACTGGCAGACGTTTGAGGCTCGCACCCCCGGATGGATTGTCAACGGCGACCGTCAGCGTATTAGGAGGCTCTTTCAGGAATTCGCGAAGGTGTACGGGGGGGCGATGCCAGTCGGAGCCTGGGCGGAACAATTCTCCATCATCGCGTGGCCCATCACTCACGCCGTGCTTCCCACGGATCTTCAGAGACAGCTTGCCCGACTCCTGTTCGAATTCCGTAATGCGTTGACGCAGGAACTCCTGGCTGACGCTAGCGCGTTAGGGCGCACGCTCGCTTCTCGGGCCTGGAACACATCGTCGCGGTTTCAAGTCTTTGCCCAGAACACGGAGTTGCTAGGCCAAGTCGCGTCTGCACTCCTCGCTGGAGAGGGCGACGACTCCCCGCTGCTCCTGTCTGATGCTCAGCGACGAATCGTCGCGGACCTATCGTCTGAGCGAGAAGCCGCGCGATGGCTTCGAGAAGCTGCGCGCAGCGCGAGCCAGGCACGCCTGCGTGGGTTCGCTTCGGGGTCGACCACTTCGCCCTCTGGCGCCACACCGAGAACGCGTGCCACGACGCCCCGCCGAACAGACCCTTCGCTCACGGCCAGACAGGATCCCGAGGGCTGGTCGATCATCATCGAACTACCCGACTTCTCTGTGCTGTCCGAGAGGCTTCCGGCTCTCCATGACGAGTTGGCGCGGCTTCGGTGCCAAGTGGCGGGCTCCAGCGGGTCGCCCCTGGCGCGCGGGTTCCTCCTCGGGTCTGGGCGCCGGATTCGCTTGGGAACTTGGCCCGACGAGAGTGCTTCACTCTTCACTCTGGAGAACGGGTCGCCGCAGGCGGCCGAGTTGCTGCGTAACCAATCGAAGCTCCCGCCGGGGCCACCCTGGCTGTTCGCCATGTCGGACGATGGAGAAGCCACGGAAGTGCGAGGAAAGCTTGTTCGCGCGAAGCGGAGGTACCTGCTGACGACGACAACATGTCCGTCGCCAACCGAGCTCTCACAATTTGGCTGGACCCGACCTGCGGTCTGTCGGACACAAGGGCTGTTCGGAATCGAACTGGACGTTCCACCCATCATCCGGCAGGAGCATCGAGAGTTCCTTGAGTCCCTCGGCATCAGCGTTGTTACCGACGTCGAGGTTCGTCCTGCGGGTTCGCTTCCCGCACGGTGGGACGGTGAGGGTGCCGCCGAGTGGGTTGCTGGCGACGAGCAAATCCTCGCACTCCGGGCAGAAATGCCAGTAAGGGAGTGCGTGGTTGCAGTGGGAGGCAGTCGCGATTGGTTCCGCTGGCCCGCAGAAAGCGCTGAGGTCTTTCTGTCCCTCGGTCAGCTTCCGGTCGGCGAGCACGAAGTCGTCTTTAGGCTTCTCCTCGACGATTCGTCTACGAACTCACTTGAAGGACGTTTGACGGTCACCGTGCGCAACCCTGCCGCTTCATCGCCAACCGGGTCGCTTCGGGAAGCCCTTGTCGTCCTTGCCGCGCCGCCGAGTCCCTCGCTCGCCGAGATCTGGGAAGGGAGAGCGAGCATCGAAGTCATGGGGCCTGAGTACATTGTTGTCGATGCCGAGGTAGCAGCGGTCGGGACGGACGGCTTCAACCTCCTCGGTGCTCATCGATTTCCCCTCTCGCTTCCAGTTCGACCTGAAGCATGGGATGTGGCGTTCCATCGTGAAGTACGAACGCGTGATCTATTCGAGCACGTATATGACCGGACGGAACGATTCCGCTTGACCTTTACTCATCCCGAGCTCGGCCGCGTCGGTCTCCAGTGCGAACGAGAGTTCACGCCCCTTCGCTGGGCGGCCGATGTAGACGCGGAAGGCCCATTCCTTCAGCTGATCGACCGTACGGGACGGGTCGGATCGATTGTAAAATGGCGCGATTTCCGGACGCCAACGGCCGCCGCGGACTTCCACCTGGCGCGCTCGGGGATAGCAAGGCGGGCAGACGGCGGCCTGTTCATCGCCGAAGTCGACAGCCTGCGCCGCGCCGCGATTCTCCCTCGCTCCGGATCTTTCCACAATCTCGCAGATCTTCAGTTGCGACCGGAGGCTCCCCTGAAATCCCGAACGAGAGAGGCGGTGGTTGAACATATCCAGTTGGCGGCACTCTGGAGGTCCGCCAGGCTCCCATCCAAGTTTGTCGGGGTCTATGACTGGCTCACTGTGATGCGCGCAATCACTCAGCAGCTGGCGGTCGGAATCGGCGCGAGCGGGTATTGGAAAAGCGTCGAAAATCGACACGCCTTGTTCGACGAATCGCTCACGCCACGAGACTTTGCTGATGCGGTCGGGCAACCTGGACCACACCGCCAGCTCGGTGAAATGCTTGCCGAGACGAGGGAACGCTTCAGGAAGGCTTCGCTCGACGACAAGGTCAATCTGTTCGCAATAGTGCTCACGGGCTCTCGTGACGAATCGAAGTTGCGTCGCGATGATCGTCGTTGGAGCGAATTCTTGCTGCGGCTCGCCAGCGATCCAGGAACTCTACTTGAATGGCCAACGCCGGAGATTGCGGCTTGTGTGGATCGCGTCTTGAAGCAGCCTGTCTACATGCGAGCGGCGCGAGAGGTGGTGCTATTGGTGCACAGTGGAAGTCCGGCTGGAGACGACACGAGCTTCTACCAAGGATTCGCATGGCAGTGAAGCTCTTATCTTCCGAAGACGTTGTGCGGCAGGTCCATCGTTCGTTCGGCCTTGACGCCACGACCTCCACCCTGGCGCCAGAAGCGCTCGCGGGTCTGCTCCGCCGCGCGGCGTCATTCCACTGCCCCACGACTCCGCGAAGATTAGTTCGAAAGGTTGCACGCGTGGTTCAGGGACTACCGTCGGCCGTTCCGTCCCTAGAGGAGGAACTGACAGAGATCATTGACGCCTTGGTCGCGAGTGGCGACCTCTACGAGGTCACGGCCGACGATCAGACGTCCGGAGACTCGTCCCGAGAACTCCGGCTGGGTCCGCCGCGGTTTGTTCGGCGGTCGACAGAGTCCTGCATCCTCCTGGGAATCCGCCCGGAAGGGCTCAACCTTCTAAGCGAGGAAGCAGACTGCATCGTGGAACACCGGGCGCACTTGCGGATTGCCCATGCCGCCCCAAACGGTTCGACACCCATCGATGAACTGATGGCGGCCCAGGGCATCTGGGAGATCGCCATGAGTCAGTGGCTGAAGGCCCCCCGCGCCGCTGCTCCGGAGGAGTTGGTGCATGAGTATGACCAACGGCTCGACGCGTCACCTCGGTCGAGCGACATCTCGAATTTACTTATCGCGGCAGGATCGAAGGTCGCGTTCTATCAGGGGCGTTGGCAGGAGCCTAGGGCAACCGACCATGGCCGCTTCGTCGCGCGGCGCCCCCAGAGATTCGGGGCTGGCGTTTGGTGTTACGCAGAACTTGAGAGCGGCATGGTGGTTCGGGTCATCGACCTCCCTGCCCTGGAAACTTGGCGTCGTGGCGCGGACGAGGCTTGGCGGCTTCTGGCGGCCAAGGATGCGGTCGCAGGAACCCCGCAGCTGGCTCGAGTGACCGAAGCTGGCGCAGACGAAAGTCGTCTCGATCTGTATTCTCCAGTCCCAAGCTGGGTTCAGCGCCGACTCGATGTGACCAGCAAGCGCGCCCCTCGGTTCGCAGGGAGCCTGATCTCGTACCTAGTCCCCATGGGCCAAATCGAGATTGAGCGCGCGTTCGTTGCCGAAACGATGTGGGTCAGCTTTCACTGATGACTACGAGGAGGGACTGGTGACAGCTGAAGCACTCACCATCGGGCAGACGATCGAGGAGATCCGGACCGCGCTTCGGGACTATATCGAAGCCACCTATCACATCAGCCATCCCACGCTCGTCGATCAGCGTCGCCAGATCCTAGAACAGCCCGGTGTGATCCACCAGCGGCCTTACCTCGAGAGCACACCGCGGTACACAAGCGGCGCCAGCTTCAAAGATCTCGGCCTGGACGATGCAACTCTCGATGTGTTTGGTGCTGTCTCAAGTCCCGGCGATGGCCGTGGGCTCTTGATTCACGACCCTCCCTATTCACATCAAGCGGACGCGGTCAGACTCTCTCTTCGCGACGGGCGAAGCCTAATGGTCATGACAGGCACTGGGTCAGGCAAGACCGAGTGCTTCTTACTGCCGATCCTGGGGAAGCTCGCGCGCGAAGCCAAGCATAGGGGACCAGAGTTTGGTGCGACCCCCGCCGTAAGGGCGATGGTTCTCTATCCGATGAACGCCCTGGTGAACGATCAGCTTGGGCGCCTGCGCCTGCTGTTCGGCGACACGCGGATAGTCGAGCGATTTGTCGCCTGGGCCGGAAGGCCGGCCCGATTCGCGAGATACACCAGCCGAACCCTTTATCCCGGAGTCCGCCATGAGGATAAGGACAAGGACCGACTCAAGCCCATCGGGGACTACTACATTCGCAACCTGGAACTTGCAGCGACGGCCGATTCACCTCAGCAGGCGACAGCGGCGGCCCTGGTCGAAGAGCTCAAGAAGCGGGGGAAGTGGCCCGCCAAGCCGGATCTGCTTCGCTGGTACGGCTCACGGGGCTCAAGGTGGCGGGATGCGAAATCTGGAGCCTTTAGAAGGGCTATGACGCTGGAGGGTGATCCCGAACTGGTGACGCGCCATGAGGTTCAGGCTGCACCACCGGACATCCTCGTTACGAACTATTCGATGCTCGAGTACATGTTGATGCGGCCGCTTGAGCGCCCGATTTTCGACCACACGCGAGCGTGGCTTGAACGGAACCCGCAGGAACGCTTTCTGCTTGTGATAGATGAGGCCCACCTGTACCGAGGAGCCGCAGGGGCCGAAGTCGCACTGCTCATCCGGCGGCTGCGAGCGCGGCTGGGGATCTCCGAAGATCGCCTGCAAGTCATCTGCACGAGCGCAAGTTTCCAGGACCCGCAGAACGCCGTCCGTTTTGGTGCGCAACTCACGGGAAAGGATCCTGGCGACTTCGAGACGGTTGAGGGACAGCTGCTACTTCGTGCCGGTGCGGAGAGAGGAGATCTCGCGGATGCCGAGGCATTACAAGGAGTCGAACTTACAGCATTCTTCGAAGCGGAGACCGACCCTGACCGCCTGGCACAGGTAGATTCGTTCCTACACTACCGCAGCGTGCTCACCCCACGGGATTTGCAGTCGGCACTTTACCAGGCACTCGAGTCGTTCGGGCCAATGACGAGGCTCATCAATGTGACGATGCAAGAGGCCCAGCCAGTGAGTGAGCTGGGAGCTGACCTGTTCGAGGGCACGCCAGGCGATGTGGCGGCCCGCGCCGTCACGGCATTGATTGCCCTCGGCAGCATCGCACGCCGGGACCCAACAGAACCAGGACTCCTTCCCTGCCGTGTCCACTCTTTCTATCGAGGCTTAGCTGGCCTTTGGGCATGTATGGACCCCGAGTGCGAGCAAATCCCAGCCGCCCAACGAGGCGGCCCAACTGGAATGCTGTTCAGCCAACCCCGGGACACTTGTGCTTGCGGCGCGCGCGTACTGGAACTCTTCACGTGTCGCAACTGTGGTACCGCATATGGACGCGCATACGTCAACAACCTTGCCGAGCCCACTTACCTCTGGTCGGAGCCCGGAGGCGCCTTTCGCACGCAGTCCGGTTCCTACGACGAATTGGCGCCCATCGACCTCCTTCTCGAAGAGCCGGTCTTCCGCGACTCAATCGAGCCGGCTGAATACGACCTCGTAACTGGACGCCTCAACCCTCCCAAGTTAGGGGCCCGGAATCGGCAGGTGTTTCTCCGCAGTGACCGGTCTCGTCCGCCAGTTGGCTCCAAAGAACCTCAGAATTCTCAACCGGGTGAGTTTCGGCCATGTGCGGTCTGTGGTGGGAGCGCGGCCTTCGGTCGCACGTCCGTTCAAGATCATCAGACGAAGGGCGATCAGCCTTTTCAGGCTGTCGTTACAAAGCAGCTCCAGGTTCAGCCGCCGGGACCGGTCCCGGCAACCCGGCTGGCTCCATTGCGTGGTCGAAAGGTGTTGATTTTTTCGGACTCTCGGCAGACCGCGGCGCGCCTTGCGCCCAACCTCCAGACGTATTCCACGCAAGATGCGCTGCGTCCGCTGGTCGTCGCTGGGTACGCTCGGCTTCTCGAGAAGACGACCGTCGCAGGACACGTCTCGCTCGCCGACCTGTACCTCGCTGTGCTGATAGCGGCGAAGGACCTCGGAGTGCGTCTTCGCCCCGAGTTGAAAGTCGGAGAGAGCTTCCACGAAGAATCACTCGTCGAGGAGGCGGTCAGGAGCGGTGCGCTGTCGTCGGACAGCGACCTACTGAGCAGGTTGATGCAGCTTCGCACGGCAACACCTCCGGAGTCGCTCCTGAAGGCTATCGCGACTTCATTGACGGACCGCTACTACGGTCTGGAAGCGCTCGCTCTCGCCTCTGTCGTCGAACGTGCCCAGCATCGGTCACGTTGTGAGTCCCTGCCCGATATCGATGCGGTCGCTGAACTGCCGGACGAGAAGATTGCGCTCGTCCGAGCGTGGTTGCGGTGCTGGGGACGGGCGGGGTTCTGGCTCAGCGGGATGCCCCAGGGTTGGTGGCTCAATGAGGTGCAGGCTCAGACCGGAAAGTTCCAGGAGATGAGCCGCGTACTTCCTGATCAGGCGTCGCGGAGGATGTTCGAGCGTGAGTGGCTCCCGCAGCTCCTTGCGCTATTCACTGAGCAGATGGCCCCTGGCCGTTACCGGCTGAAGGGCAGTGAGCTGTCCCTCGCTATCGGGGGAGCATGGGCCTACTGCCAGTCGTGCCGAACTGCTCAGCGCCCGTTTCCCCGACGCTCGGTCTGCCTCAACTGCGGACAGCTGACTGCACTCCCCATAGATCCCGAACTCGATCCGGTGTTCACTGCGCGCAAGGGTTACTATCGTGCAAGCACGGTGGACGCCTTGCGCTCGCCCGCGCAGCCGCCGATCTCGCTCATCGCTGCGGAACACACGGCACAACTAAACGCTGCCCAGGCAGATGAGGTCTTCTCCAAGGCAGAAGAGAACGAGCTTCTGTTTCAGGATGTCAATCTCGGATCGGATGATACTGGGCGAGAACGACCATCAATTGACGTCCTATCGTGCACCACAACCATGGAGGTCGGCATTGATATCGGGAGCCTCTCCGGAGTGGCTCTACGTAACATGCCTCCCGCACGATCCAACTATCAGCAACGAGCTGGTCGAGCCGGTCGTCGAGGCAATGCCGTCGCTACAGTTACCGCGTTTGGCAGTGCGGACAGCCACGATGAGCACTACTTCTCCTATCCGGATCAGATGATTCGCGGACCGGTCGATGACCCAACACTCACGTTAGATAATCGCGAGATAGCACGACGGCACATCACCGCCTACCTTCTTCAGCGATACCACCAAGCCAGGCTTCCGGATATCACGCCAGAAGACCAACCCACGCTGTTCGCCGTTCTTGGAACGGTCGCCGAGTTCAGAGATCCACAAGCAGTGCTCAATCGAGCAGATCTCGCCACTTGGTTAAATGAAAGCGAGGCGTTGTTGAAGCGTGATGTCGCCGAATGGCTGCCCGAAGAAATATCGACGGGTGAGCGTCAGGGACTCCTGGAGGGACTCATTAGCGAGACCCTCGAGTTAGTCGACGAAGCGATTGACTACGAACGCCATGGCTCGCGAAACGACACGGGAGAGCTATCCGGAACTCAAGAGGATAGCACCGGCCTTGAGGCGCCGGACGAGGAAGGTGAGGAACGGCCAGGGCGCCAGGCAACGTCGGAGAATCTCCTCGATCGTCTCCTTTACAAGGGCGTACTACCGCGCTACGCGTTCCCAACTGACGTGGCGGCCTTTCACGTCTTCGATCAGGAACGTTCGACGCGTTTTCGTCCCGCGTTTCGATACACGCCCTCGCAGGGCCTTCCTGTCGCTCTCTCTCAGTACGCACCGGGTAAGGAAGTATGGATCGGTAGTAAACTATGGACCTCTGGGGCAATATACTCCCCGATTCCAAGCGAACGCTTTCACGCTTGGGAAGCTCGTAGGCTTTACTACGAGTGTTCGTACTGCCACTACGCGAGGACTACCACGGTCGAAGACGGCTCCCGTGGGGAGGCCATCGACTGCGAAGCTTGTGGAAGCGCCCGGACCTTCGGGCCTGCCCGCTACTGGCTCAGACCCCCAGGCTTCGCACATCCAATCGCAAAGGAGGAAGGGACATCGCCGGACGATCAGCCCGCGAAGAGCTATGCCACGCGTGCCAAGCTGATGGCGCCCACACCAGCCGATTCGTCCAAGTGGACGGCCGTGAATGATCGACTTCGCGTTCACTACACCCGGCAGCATCTTTTGGTGACCAACCGCGGGCCGAACGAGGAAGGTTACACGTACTGCACGAAATGCGGCCTGATCGAGCCGACGGCACTGCCGATCGGACAGGTCGCCGCGGCGCATCGCAAGCCCTTTCCTGATCTGCGTGAGCCCAATTGCCCGGGAGGCGGTACCACCAAGGGTCTCGTGTTGGGGACCGACTTCATCACCGATGTGCTCTTGGTTTCCCTAACTGTCGAGCCACCGGTGTCGCTCTCGCCTGGTCTCCTGGCCACGGATGTCGCCCTCCGTACGGTCAGTGAAGCCCTAACGAAAGCGGCGTGTGACTTGCTCGAGTTGGAGGCCCGTGAGTTGCAGGCAGAGTACCGGCCCGCGCTTACGGCAGCGGGGCGTGATGGCCTGGAGGCGGAAATCTACCTGTACGACACATTGCCAGGCGGTGCCGGATTCGCCCAACGAGTTGGGCAGATGGGCCTTCCTGTCTTCGAGGAAGCACTCCGCCTCCTGGAGAACTGTCCCGACCACTGTGACCGGTCATGCTACCGTTGCCTTCGGAGCTACAAGAACAAGTTCGAGCATGAGCTACTCGATCGACATCTTGGAGCCAGCCTCCTGAGGTTCGCGCTCACTGGCAGTTTCCCCAGGCTGGAAGTCGACCGAATCGAACACTCTACAGACGTCCTGTTCAACGATCTTGAGCGCCACAACGTCGCGGGGCTTCAGCTAAGGAGGCGGCAGGAGGTTACTGTGCCAGCGCTTGGGACCGCGGTGGCGCCGATATTGGCGCGCTCTCCCTCAGGTCGCGAATACGTGATAGGGCTTCACAATCCGCTTACACCAGATGAGCCGCTCGACGCCGCCTTGCGCGATCTAAAGGAGTACTCACTGGCGCTCCCCGTGATTCTCGTCGATGAAATCCTCGTGCGGCGAAACCTTCCGTCGGCAACCGCTGGCCTTCTCAGACGGATCTCAGGGGAGAGCCCGTGACTGCCGATGACGCCATGTGGACTACGAGTCTTCCAAGCAGCTGGCCAGAGCCGCCACAGGATATGACCGTCAGCACTCTTCTCGAAATCGAAGCGTGTCCACGGCGCTGGGCCCTGACCAACGCCAAATATCCCGCGCTTTGGGAGGGGCAGGGCTATCCTCCGCAAATCCAGACGGCAGCGCTGGGCGGAACTGTCGTGCACTCAGCGGTTGAGGTGATCGTCGGCGCGCTCGCTCAAGCGGGGTGCTCGGCGGTCAATTCTGCCGAAGCCATTGACGTCATCAGAGACCTCGGCGGTCTCACGAGCGTGGTCAGAGATCGCGCAGAGCATGCGCTGAGTCGGTATGCCACGAACCCGAGAACAACCCCCGAGTTGGCCAATGCCCGTCGGGCTTTGGCCGGACAACTGCCGAGTTTGCGGGCCGTTGTGCAATCAGTCCTCAGTCGGCTCGTGCTACCCGATCGCTCGGTCGTTCGCAGGCCGCCAGCGGTTTCTGAGGTCCGTCAGGCGCTGGGCAATGGGGCATTCGTTGAGGTCACCGTGCGGGCAGGCGACTTGCGCTGGAAAGGAATCACAGATCTCCTTCTTGTCGCCGACGACGCTTGCCAGATCATTGACGTCAAGACCGGGGCGCCACATGACACCCATCGTTTCCAACTCGAGGTGTATGCGCTGCTGTGGAGTCGTGACGAGGAACTGAACCCTGGCAGGAGGCTCGCGACGCGGCTCACGTTGAGATACCTGGGACAGGATATTGACATCGATGCGCCGACGGTCGCACGGCTAGATGGTCTTGAGCGCGAGGTTATCGAGCGAGCGGACCTCGCTCGCTCAGCCACGACGGCGTCACCTCCCTTGGCGAGGCCAAGTAACGAGAATTGTCGGTTCTGCAGTGTGCGCCAACTCTGTGGCGAGTATTGGGACGGCCTCGGGCGCAACATCGACGCATGGAGCGGTGTCGACACTCGGTACGGTGACCTGGAGTGCTCAACAACGGGACGACACGGACCGTCAAGTTGGGATGCGATTGTAGCCGAACCAGCAGAGTTGTCCGGAGCCCGTGTGGTATTACGCTCTCGTACCAAGGCCCTTCCCTCCCCCGGGCGTATTAGAGTGCTCAACGCCGCGCTGACGCAGGATGGGCAAGAAGACGATGAGCCCGCGATCGTCACGCTAGGCAGCGCCAGCGAGGTATATGTGGTGGTCTGAACGAGTGCTCCTGGGCGGGATCCCGATGAACTGGGTTGATGAGGTCCGTCGACTCGACGCTGCTTTCTTTGGACTCGGCACACGCTTACTGCCCGGTCAACTCGTCAGGGAACGGTTCAGTTGATGCCGGCGTCGGCAGGGTAACTCGCGCTCCGTGGCGAATGGGGCGCACCAATGTGTGCCCGGAAACCTGCGCCAGAACCCGATCGATTGCAAGTCGTCGCGATAGCCACCGTTCGCGCCACCATTCCGCGATCTCAGCGCTGGCCTCAGTCCCCCAGACAGAGAACGGGTAGTCGGCGACGCGACTCAGTCCAAGCAAATACTCGCGAGTGTTGCGAGCCAAGGGCACTCCGTAAACGACCCTTGCGCGACCGTGTCGAAGCAGCCGGCCAGCCGGGAAGTTCAGCAATTCGAGTCCCTCTCGAACCTTACGCAGTTTCGGGCTGACTCCCTCGCCAAAAATGCTGTTGACGCGTTGGCCCCGCTTCGACTGCTGCACGATATCAACGAGGGCTGCCACTGTCGCAGAACTGAATTGCGATGTGCCGAAGGACTCGGACTGCCCGAGTTCGATGTAGCGAATCTCCTGGTCTTCATTGCCACCGAGGCGCCAAGCCGGGACTCGAATACGGTTGTACTGACTGGACCCCGCGCCGTACAGAGATGTCGTACCGAGGAAGACCAGATCCGCGGGACGAACGATGGGTCGCCCGGCCATGGAGGACGCTATCTCGCTTTCAGCCGTCGCGTATCGCTGGCGGTACGCCTCCACGACCTCCGGACTGGCGGCCAGCATCGCCACGAGCTTGCCGCCAAGGAGAGCGCTGTACGGTGCGATCGCACCGCAAACGGTGATATCCGCCATGGCGATGCCCACGCGGTCGGCCTTGGCCTTGCGCAGCGTCCTGGCGACCACCGTCCTCCCTTCTCGATCGGCGAGCAACGCGGCCACCCCAGCCGATGTTGGTGGGGAAGCAAGAAAGCGATCGATGACTTGTCGTGCGTGCAGGAGATCGGCCAACGCAAGTGCCCGTCGGCTTCGGAATAGATGTGTTTGGGCTTTCGCTGTCCATCGCGAGCCGTCGCTCGTACCCGTCACCCTACGTTTGTAGTCGGTCGGCCGGGCATACCGATGGTGAAGGCGACGCTCCTCGGTCCCGAAGGCCTGGAGCCTCAACAAGGTATCAGCGGTCGGGTGGCGAAGCTCGCCCACACTGACAAGACCATCAGCGACGAAGTCCTCCGTGTGGATCTCATTGAGTGCCTCGCTGACGACCTGCTGAAGCCAAGTGCCGATGCTCGGGTTCGGGTCCTCAATCGCACGGTCAATGAAGGAAGCCGGGTGCCATCCAATCCAGAGATCGCGCTCCCTTATCTGTACTACTGGACTGCCGATCGCAGCGATACCGATCACCGGGTGCATGGGTGCTGCCCGGTCGCGAATGAGCATCGCGATGGTTCTGCCGGGCGTCGAAGAGTACTGATTCGACCACGTGTGCCGAAAGTAACGCCAGATGTCCTGCAGGCGGATTCCGGTGTGGGGGCATCTACTATCGTCCGTTACGAATTGGATGTAGGGGTCCACGATGGTGCGCAGCGCTTTCAGCCGATGCTCGGCCGAAGCCCGGCCGGCAACCCTAAGCCCATCTGCGAGTTCGCGGCCATCTCGCATGAGCGAAAAGATCGACACGAAACGCTCGGCATGCAGACGCGGCTGCTCCATCTCCTGGACGAACCGCCGGACCGATGGTTGTCGGAGTTGTTCGTCGCGTTTGATGAGCTCCTGCCTTCTTACTCGTGCCTTGGCGGCGTCAACGCTAGTGGGGGCAGCGGGTGGCGTACCAACTTCCACCACCCCATCGCGCACTCTGGTACGCCAGCCCTGTACACCTAGGTCGATGAGCACGCGCAACGCCGCACCGAGAAGGGACTGATCGGGCGCGGGCACGGAACTCACTCCTACGAGCGCCCTCTCCAAGGCATCCGAAAGCGCGGCCTCGGTATCCTCCTCGGCCCTCCGCGACTCGACGACAGCCATCGCCGAAGCGCATTGCACGAACACGGCAAGGCTCTTCTCCGACGAGAGCGGCGGCCGAAGAGGCGTCCAACGGTACTGTGATGCCGATGTCATGGTTACCAGTTGAGGAAGGTCGCTAGTGTGTCGCTCCAGACTCGACGATACCGTTCGAGGTGTGCCGTTGCGAGCGCATCGCTCTCCGCGGCCTCCGCTCGTGCCGCAGCAAGCAACACGAGCTCGATCTGCGTGCGCAGTTGGCGAGCATGGGGGTCCTCCTGGTCGAGGAGCCGACCATAGAAGAGCTTGTAGAAGGGGTGGTTTGGGTTTATGACGAGGACCAGCCGGTCGTCGGCCCTCGCATAGTTGAAGAACGGGGTCTCTCGTAGGTCCGTGTCGACGATGTGGTAGGCCATCCTGCCGTTCGCCCCTACGGGCCGACCCTTGATACGCGCATCGATCGCGCTGTGCATGTGCAGGACACTGAGTATATCCACATCACGGTCGCGGGGGCCGCTTGGTAGCGGGGCAAGCAACGACTCTTGCTTCTCTGCCAGGCGAATCGACTCATCGAACCGGTCGCCGATTCTCGCGGTGATGTGTGCCTTTCGTACTCGTGCGTTGAGAGCTCGTGCGGTTGCCTCCACATCCGGCGACAGCGCCTCAAGGAGGTAGCCCTTTGGACGAATCTGTTGCTTCGTATGAGTTAGACCGAAGGCGTCATCGAGTATTGGGTCGAACTGAATTTCACAACGCCACCAATCATCGTAATTTTCCCGCGCCTTGCTGCCCAAGAAATACCAACCGTAGTCCACTTCGCGTCCGGACCGAACTATTGAAACGCCAGATCCCTTCGAGATACCAAGCTCGCGCTTCCGATCGTTGGAAAGCGTATACCACTCGTGGACCGGCAATTCTGAGAACGTCACAGATACACGACCCGTCGGGCTTTGGAGATCATCGGGATTGGAGAGCACTTCGTATTCCATCGTATGCCCGAATACCGCTGCCCCGGAGTGCTGAGCCTTCTCGTTCAAGAAGAGCGGGTCAACAGGTCGGACGTCGGAACCGTTCACAGAAATCGTGAGTCCAGCCGTGAGCAAGTGACGAAATTGTCGCCCAAGATCGCCGACGAGCCTACGTACGATAGTCGAGATGCGTCGGTGGTCAAGCCTGTCGCACCGCGACCAGGCGACGATGGTACCACTACCTCCGGTGCACTCCGGTGCGGGATCGACCCGACATGGGCGTGGAACTTCGATCATCGAGCCTGAGGCAATCTCATCGACGTCGAGGTAGGTCATGAAGACCTCTTGCGCTGCCTGCCAGGAATAGACGGTTACGCGGCGCGCCTGACTTAGTGAACTGTTGGGAAGGCCCATCCCAAAGCGCCCGAGTCCGGTGCGCGCGTTGAAGCGGGTGCTGCCACCGAAACGAAGCGACTGGCGAAGGGTGCTTCGGTCCATACCGGTCCCATCGTCTACAACGCGAAGCTCGATGGAGTGACTGTCCGTGGGCTGCGCCTGTACGACGTTTATAGCGATATTGTTGGCCGAGGCCTGGACGGCATTGTCCACCAGTTCGGCGACAGCGTGTGACGTCGCCTTGTAACCCGAATCCCGAGTGGCGTGAATGAACGTGGAGAGGGCGACGATCGAAGAGTCATGACCAGTCGATGGAGTCGAACTCTCTCCGGTCCAAACCACTCCATTCTTTGCCTCAGGTTGCGGACGAGATTTTCGGTCCACGGGAGAACTACTCATCTGACGGATTCTCCTTGCCGCTCGGCCCACCTCGGACCATCGCTGGACACTGGCCTGCGATGGGGGTGGCGCACGGAACTTGGCGCGTGCTGAGGGATTCGGCCCGTCGACTGCCTGGTTCGGGGTGAGCTGCCAATACGCCGTGTGGAAGCGGTTCTACCTCCGCTCATTCTCGTCCAACCCAGGTCCGCCAGGTGTCTCGAACCCGGCTGGAGAGAGCTCACGCTCGAGAAGCTTGACCACGAAGTCTTGAATCGTGAGATCGAGTTCGGCGCACCGGATCCGCATGAGCCGGTGTAGGTCCGCGCTGACGCGGACGTGCATCTTTCTGCCCGGCGAGTCACCGGCTCCTGCCATTTACTGGCCCCCAGGTACAAATGAGGCACAAGTAAAAAACGGGCAGAACGATCTGTCAACTGAGTCAGGCCGTGGAGCGCCAACCCCGAGCCGTCGACCTTGTGCGCCGGGGTATAGGTCTTCGTCCGTGACGCCCGTTGTCGGACGGGGAGTGCCGCCAGCCCGTCTCTCTGGACCTGTCGTTATGTTATAATGACTTCGTTGCGTGGTTCCCGGGCTCCGCGACATGCTGAATGGAAGGAAGGCTCGGACGGGGCGGCGACCCCATTCCTCAGACCGAGGCGCTCCGGCGCCTTGAGGATGCCGTGGCCTCGATCCAGGACAGCGAGAGCTTCCGCCTCTGGCTTTCGGTAACAGCGCGATTCCACAACTACTCCCTCGGCAATCAGCTGCTGATCGCCTGGCAGCGACCCGACGCGACTCGCGTCGCCGGCTTCCATGCCTGGCGGAGGCTTGGGCGTTACGTTCGCAAAGGCGAGAAGGGGATCGCAATCGCCGTGCCGCGCACTCGCACGGTCGTCAGCGAGGAAGGCGAAGAGGAGAAGCGAGTTACTGGCTTCGGCACCGGATTCGTTTTCGACGTAAGTCAGACGGAAGGCAAGCCGTTACCCGAGCTCAACGTGCCCACACTCGACGGCGACGCCGGTGCTGAACTCTGGGACGGGCTCCGGGAGTTTGCATCACGGGAGAATGTGTCAGTAGACGTCGTCGACCCCGGTAATCTCCCCGACAAGGTAATGGGCTTCTATCGCCCGGCAACGAAGGAGATCGTCGTTGGCGCCTATGGTCAGCTCCAGCGAACCAAGACCCTAGCGCACGAACTCGGCCATCATGTCGCCCGAGTCGATGACCGCGCTGAGAACGAGTGTATTGCTGAGGGGATAGCGTATGTGGTGTGCGCGCACTTTGGCATCGACACTGGCGAGCGCTCGTTTCCCTATGTCGCCGGGTGGGCCCAGGACCAAGCGAAGCTCAAAGGCGTGCTCGGCGTCATCCAGTCTGCCAGCGCCACTCTTATCACTGCTGTGGCACAGGGCCAATCGACGCACCCGGACTTGTTGGTGAATCTCTGAAACCGAGCCACTAGTCCCACCACCGATAACCGATCGGCCCGGGCACCGCATCCACGCGGTTCGACAAGGCTCCTGCAACAAGCGCGGCCGTGCCCAGCGCAGTGCCGGCCACCAACACGATGACGAACGCCACGAAGTGCAACACGATCAAGACCATGATAAAGATCACTGCCATCACCATCACGACGGCGCTGATACCGACCAGGGCTCGGATTGCGTCGGAATCCTGGTCCAGCGACGTGTGTGCGCAGATACGGTCGAACACCCAACCCTGCGCCGCCGCCAGTCCCCGGAGGACGTATCCTCCGACGCGCCAAAGAATGAAGCCGCCGGCCAGACCAATCAGCAGAGACAGCAGAACGACGCCGACAGCGACACCCGACCAATCATCGTTCCGTGCCACTCGTGATTCCTCCAAGACATGACCGAAGGGCGGGAGTGTTCTAGTCTCCCGCCCTTCGAGGAACTACGATGCTTTTCGCTCGCGGATGGTAAGCGGACCGTGATCGGCCGCCGCGGCTTGCACGGCCCGCATCCGCGCCGACAGCATTCGCGGAACGAAGTCTGGCCCGGAAGCCAGATCGGCCATGGCGTTGGCAGCGCCGAGTTCCATGTCGGCGAGGACGCCGAGCGCATGCTCGAAGGCTCTAAGCTCGGCATCGCAGGCCATCTCGACGCGATGGCGGCCCTGCTCAGCTTGGTTCTCTATCCGGGCCAACTGCCACTGATGTGGGAAGGCCGTCAGAGTTCTGGCTGCCCATCGAAGGACGCTCAAACTACCCTCCGGTCTGCGACTTGAAGTCACCCATCACGTCGGTCACCAGGTCCCGCGTCCGCGCAAGCGAGTCGAGAGCGAGCATCTCGGCGAACGCTCCGGTCATGGACTCGGGATCAAGCTCCGCGAGTCTGTGTTCGTACGCTCGTGCCAACTCCACGCCCTTGTGGAAGCCGGTGTGTTCGATAGCGGTCCCGCACACCAACACAAGCTCCGCCTGGACTGCTCCGTGGTAGATACTTGCCATGCGCCGGTCGTGTGCCTGGAGCTCCTTCGACCTCTTGGGACCGAAGAACCCTACCTGGTCGGGGCGCTCGGTCCGCGGCCGCTCGAGTTGGAACCTGTTGTTCGGAGCGTTTGCGAGCTGGCGGAGCTTAGCCCCCGCCTGAATTGACTGCTCTGACGTAGTCCGCTCCGGGAGCGCGTAGAATCGCCGCACTGGCTCAGCCATTGAGTTCCTCCTGTCTCCGGTCTTGGGCTCGAGCCAAGCCGGCGTCCCAGTCGGCCCAGAGCTGTTCGTCGTATGAGTCGAGGCGTTCCCACGCTTCCGCCAACAGAGCCTCCTCTGCCTCGCGGAGCGCGCGTCGGGCGTCGGCGCGCTCCTGAAGCCCTCGGAGGAAGCGGACTCGTGAGAAGCCTCTTGCCGTCGCTCCGGCAGCCGATGCGACGGCGCGGTTCGGGTGGCGGATGGGGTTCATGCCGCACCGTCCCGGTTATCTCCGACACTAAGCGCGTGCAACGCGGCCCGGAGCGCATCTCGCTGATCTGCAGCGCGATCGCGTTCGTTTCGCAGGTGCTGGGCAAGGGCCGACCAACAGATGAGCCCAACCGCAGGAATCGCCCCGCCGGAGAACCAGGCGGTCGCCACGGTGAACGTCCGTGCATCGAGTCCGAAACCCATCGCCGGGGCCAACCGGTCGGCGGGGAGGACCCCGTGTGCGTGGAGATAGGCGTTGCCCACGTTGGCGAGCAGTGTGAGCGTGAACAGGACACTCGCGCCGGCGAGGAGCCAGCGGTGCGTGGAGGATTTGAGCGGCTGAGCCGCAAGGAGCAGCAGTGTGACCTGGAGCGTACAGAACGCCGTGGCCACGAGAGCTGCCGGAACCGGCGCCTCGAAGAACCGGTACCAGAGGAACAGTGACGTCGTGGACGCCGCCTCAACCGGGAGAAGGATGAGGCCGGCCAGGACCAGCGGGCGATTGCGCACAAGCTGCTGGCGTAACGATGACGGTTGGGCCAAAGAGATCACCTCCGATATTGGACTGATCAAGAGGGTGGATCAGCCCGCCCAGTTACCCATCGACTCGGTGATTCGCGGTTGATGCACATTGACGGTCGGTCCATGAGGGCTTCACTCGTGCCCCACCGCACGGCCCAACTCGGGCAAAGCGCACCCCCGGATCACCTCCGGAATCCGACTTGGTTTGTGTTCCAACAAGGGTCCGGCCATGCGATCGAAGGGGTGATTCGCCGTTGACGCTTAGCGCGGTGTCAGGCCACTCGGTCGTGAGGCGCCCCCAACCGCGAAGAGCAGGAGAACGCGAGAACTGCGAGAGTGCTTCTCTCGAGTTCGAGAGGCATGCAGGCGGGTGCAGGTTTGTCGATCGCGGTCAACCTGTCCGTGACGCAGGCTGTCAGAATCAGCAACGGCTGCCATCAGGCTCGTAATCCACGTCTCCGGCGCCCGAGCAGCACCAGGTCTTGAAGACGCGACGCCAGACCCGGGGGTAAGACTCGCCCCAGCGTCCGCGTCAATCATCGCCAAGAGTGGCGCAATATCGGGTCCGCGAAGAACGCGCCGGGCGTCAGGATGGCGGCATGACCCCAATATCAGCACCATCCAAACCACGCCGGAATATGAAGAACCGAAAGGTGTTCGTGGCCGAGCCTGGACGCCGAGGGCTGCTCGTCACTAGCACCGAACTCGCCGCCGTCGAGGACGTCGCTCGATTCAGAGCACTGCGGACCGATCAGCTCCTGCGGCTCCACTGGCCGAGGCCGTCGCAGCGACGCCATGGCGAGAGTCGCCTGAGGGAGCTCTTTCACAACCGTTGGCTCGACCGCACTCCCCTGTACGACGCGCCTGGCCCGCCTCGAGTGGTCTATACGCTTGGCGACCTCGGTCGCTCTCACTTCCGGGGCAATCCGGCCTTGGGAGTTGAACTCGCGGTTGGGCGCGAGCGGATGCGCGATGTCTTCTTTCTCCGCCATCTGCTCTTCACGTCCGACTGCGTGATCGCTCTTCGCCTTGGTGCGGAGGCGACAGGGGGCGGGCTCGTTCAGCTGCTGGACGAGCGTCGGCTCAGGCGGATGATGGGCGCCCCGGGAAGCGATATGACAGTTATCCCGGACGCTGTCGCCGTCCTTCGGGTGGGAGACTACGTTCGGAGTTTCTGCGTGGAGGCCGACCGGGGAACCGTAGATCCTCGGGCCTGGCGGTCCAAGATCGATCGCTACCTGAAGTGGAAGGACGCCCCCTCGTTCCGTGAGACGTTCTTCTCGCCAACGGTCCTGACAGTAGTTGATGCGACCGCCTGCGACGCCCGGCGACGAGTCACCGATCTCGCTAAACTGACGGCCTTCGTGGTCGCCGAGCGCGCCAAAGACGGCACGATGTTCCTCTTCACGAGTTCCGACTCGTTGAGTTCACGTACCGCAGTGGGGTCGCCCATCTGGCTCGTGTGCGGCCGCGACGGGCTCATTCCGCTGGGGCCATCGACCCATGGTTGAGGCCTACAACTTGGGTTCCCGACCGATAGTCCTGGGTCTCGCGGATTCAGGGCCGGTCACACTCGGCTCCACCGATGTGAATGCCCACAAGCACATCATGGGCGTCACCGGCATGGGCAAGAGCCGCCTGATCCAGTCGCTGTATCTCCAGCTACACGAGCAGCGGGTTGGCGTGAGTGTACTAGACCCGCACCGAGACCTCGCATGCGACCTCAAGCGCACCCTTTCAGCTACCGGGTATTTCGACAGGGCGGCCGCGTATAGCCGCCTCGTGTACCTGGACTTCGCCCAACCCGACCCCATTCCTTTCAACGTTCTCCGCGCTCGCGGAAGCTCCCACGACGCTGCGTACGCATTCGTGGAAGCTGTGAAACGCGCCTGGCCCGGCATCGCTGACGGTAATGCTCCGTTGCTGGAGAACATCCTGCTCGCCGGCACACTGGCGCTCGTGGAGGCCGGGCAACCCATTACGCGCCTGAATGCGTTGCTCACGGACCCTGACGACCGGGCGTGGATCCTGTCGCGCGTGAAAGACCCGGCAGCGCTCGACTTCTTCCATCAGCGATTCGCGAAGTGGGGTCCTCGTGCCGCCGCCATGGCTGAGTCAACACTGAGACGGCTCTTCCTCCTGACGTTCGCTCCGGAGCTCCGGGGTCCGCTCGGACACGTTGAGAATGTTGTGAACATCGCCCGGTTCATGGACACCAGCACGTCCGTCATCTACGACCTCGGCGGCCTGCGAAATCCGGAGGTACGGCGGCTGCTCGGGTGCCTTGTGACTGTGGGCTACGAACTTGCCGCCCTCAACCGCGCGTCGGCGCCGGCCCAGGCACGTCCACGACACCACCTCATCATCGATGAGTTTGCCGAGTTCGTGAGCCAGAGCAGCCAGGCTCTCGAGAGCATGCTGGCCACGTCTCGCAAGTACGGTCTGTCAATCACCCTCGTGAACCAGACATGGGGACAGGCGCCGCGTGGCCTGCACGGTGCCATGCAGAACTGCCAGTTGAGGGTCTTCTTTCGTCTGGGGCGGGAGGATGCCGAGCGCATTGCCGCCGAGGTGGCCCCCGCAGCTGTTGGCGCTGAACGTCAGTCTTGGGAGGCCAGGCTTCGACAGCTGAGGGCCAGGCGGGCAATCGTCACGCGGCCTGGTTGGTCGCCTGCCGAGATGGAGACACTGGACGTCCCGGACTACGCGGTACCGGAGGATGTCCTGACGCGGATAGACCGCGAGTACCTTGCACGGTATCACCGGCGACCGCCACTCGAACCACGGTCCCGAGAGGCCTCAGGCAAGACCGCACCAGCGGAGCCCGCCTCGCCAAAACGCAAGGCTCATATCGATGCCCTCTGGGACTAATTGCCCCGAAGCATCGTGAGGCCATCAACCGTGCACAACCCGGCTGCAAGCGCGAGTCGACGACCGATCCGGGTCGTGCGAAGTGAGAAATAGCCTCGTCCCACGGTTCCCTCGCGGCGCCTGACGCCGTCGAAGGACACAAGCGAAAGGACGGGCCGAATGAACAGACAGCAATTCGCGATGAAGATTGGCGTGGCGTTCCTGACGGCGTTAGGAACACTGGCAGCCGGCTGCGAGGACGCCGAAGCAGTCGCACAGCCTTCAACGCCAGTGCGAGTTGCCACCGCCGCTCCAAGCCCCACGGCGAGACCCACCGGTGTGGCGTTAGTCACCCTCCGGCACTCTGGCAGCGCGCTCTGTGCCAACGGCTGCACTGGCCCGGCGTATTGGCTCGACGGTCGTGTCGTGCCCGACGAGCGAATACAGGTGGCAATTCTCGCGCTGTACAGTTACTTCCCAGAAATCCGATCGATAGTCGATTCCAACGTGGCGCGGGGAACCCGATTTCGCATCGGTCGCCCGTCCAACCCGCGGGCGGCGGCGATGTACGAACACGCCAGCAACCTGATCATCGTCGACCCCGGCGAGTTGGCCCGGCAAGGCGATGCCGGCGGCGCGGCGGCTCTCGCGGCGCTGGTCGCCCACGAGTTGGTCCATGGTGCACAAACGGGCGGCGGCGACCGCTGTGACGCGGAGGTCGTGGCCTACTCGTGGCAGGCGGCCACGTGGGAGCAGCTGATGCCCAGAGGTGCGGGCGTCAATCCGTGGTACGACACGCTGGTTCGAGGGTGGAAGACGGGCCGGCTGCGAGCGTTGGTCAGCTCCTGGGAGCTGTACTGGGACGTGTGCTGACCCGCTGCCGCGGCGGCCTGTTCGTGGACGGAGAAGAAGCCGGACTCCGAAGAGCCCGGCTCTCTCATACCCTCGGACCGCGATCACTCACGCGGCGAGGTCGCGACGTTTGAAGAAGAAGCGAGCGACGGCGACGACGAGCCGAGACATGTAGGTACGGGAGATGGTCTCCTCTCGGATTCCGAATCGTCGGGCTACGCTGGCATTGGTGGTGCCACTGAGGCGCGCAAGCGCGAGCGCGCCGACTATCGAAGAGGGGCCAAGGTCTGTTGCCACCACCTTGAGGGCGGACGTCAATTCCTGTTGTACGACAAACCCTTCCGGGCAGACCTTGACCCCGTGGTAAGGACGCGCCGCCTCAATGATCCATGGGAGCGCCGCAAGCGGGCACTCGTCGAGCCAGAAGCGGTCGCCCAGATGCCACAGGGCCTCTCGAATCATGTTGAGCTCGTGCGAATTCATCCGAGGCTCTCCCCACTAGGAGCGTGCTCGTCGGCCCGTTGAGCCAGGCAGCGAGATGAGCGCTCCGGCGCTTGGGTGAAGTGATACGATCGGGCTTGGTGCAAAGCACGCACCACGTGGATGGGTCCCGTATGCCGGGTGAGTCGAGGCCGCTGGATCGAAACGAGCGCGCGATGAGTACCGGAGCTTGGCTGAGAGCTAAGCGCGAGTCGTTGGGTCTGACACAGCGGGAGCTTGGTCGCGCAATCGGCGTGGACCACTCGAGCGTTTCTCGGGCGGAGTCAGGACAGTCGATGATGGGCGCGGACTTGCTGCTGAGCGCACTGATGGCTCTGCGCGCACGTCCCGACGAAGTTCGCGACGCGATGCGGATGGCGGGCTATTCCGCCGAATTCGGCGACCTTGGCGACCCGCTTGACATCGCGCGCGACCCAGAAGCCGTTGATGAACTCGTGAGCGACGCCCAAGCCGCGCTGGCATCGGGAGATGTCAAGGAGGCCGAGCGCTACTCAAGGCTCGCGCTGCTCCTCGCGGCGAATGCCGGAGGACCGTCATTCGCTTCCCTCCGGGCGCGGGCGAATATCCTGCTCAGCGAGTCACTCCGGCTGCAGGACGACACCCCTCAGGCGTTGCTTGCCGTTCACAGGGCCCAGCGAGCTGCGATCGCCGTGGGCGACTCAGACCTAATTGGGCTGGCACAGCACAAGCTCGGGGTCACTTTCCACAAGCTGCAGAACGACGATGCCGCGCGGAGGTGCTACCGGAACGCAAGGGACCTCTACTCGCGGGACCGTCGGGCGAGTCTTCAGCTAGCCAGGGATGAGGTTGCGGCGACGCTCACCGCCGGCGAGGCCCATGATGCGGCCCTCCGGGCACGGGACTGTCTGGCACTCGCGGAGCGAGCAGCAGACCCACGCACCTACGTGGACTTTGCCGAACTGTATGGCCGCGCCCAGGCCACGGCAGCGGCGGCTCGACCGACGAGACTCGAATTGCTCGCAGTTCGGGAGTTCATCGAAGGCCACATTGGGTCGCTAATTCGAGCGCCCCACACAACCGTCATGGAGCAGGTGAAACTCGAGGTCATTGTCTTCAAGGCCCGTGCCCTCCTGGGCGTGGAGGACGCCGCGTGGGAGGCTTGCGGCGAAATCGTAGACCGCGTTCAGAAGAGTCAGCTTTGGATGGAGCTCAACTGCATCAAGAACATCGGGAAGGAAGTGCTGGACTTCCGCGAAGATGATCGCTGGCTTCGCCGGGCGCCGGCGATCAGTGCGCTGGCGAGGTCAGGCAGGTCCTTGCTGAACTAGGTCGGAGAGTCAGGCGTAGAATTTGCCTCAGATAGTGCCAAATCGCGCCGTCAATAGCCGGCCGACCGTGTCAAATGGCGGCTCCCCCGGCAGCGCCCGGTACACGTCTATCACTTCGTCTGTCAGCTCAAGGCGGCCCGTCAGCACATCGACCGACGCGTGAGCCAGGAGTGCTGCCCCCGCTAGAACTGAAGCCGGCGGGGCGTTGTTCACAGGCGCTGAACACCCCACTGCGGCGCGGGCCACGTCGTCCTCGGCCTCGGGCGGAATGAGCGGATACCGCGGGCTGTCGCGTTCGTCAAGCGGCGTGTCGTCAGCCCGCGCATACCGCCGTACACGTGCGATCCGACCCCCGCGATAGAGCGCTCCTGAAACGAACGGGCGACCGGCCGTTCGTGTTCTCGCTGCCACCGCATACGTCGTGGCAGCGTTGCCGGTCGCATCCACGACGACATCCACGTCCGCGATGAGCGCGTCGATTCGGCTTGGCCGAATGGGTGCCTCCTCTACCAGCGCGACCTCGGACCACGGAGCGTGCGCGCGGATCGCCGCCTGTACTGCATGCACCTTGGCGGCTCCGACGGCGTCGTGGCCAGCGACGTGCCGCACGACGTTGCCGGGCGTCAGCGCTTGTGCGTCGACGAGCCGGATGAAGCCGGCGCCGCTCTCTGCGAGCGTTACCGCCACGTGTCCACCCAGTGCCCCTGCACCGAATATCGCAACGCGCCGACTGCGGAGCGACTCCGCGTCCGGGCCGGCACGCAGGATCAGGTTTTCTAGATCGTTCGGAACGGCTTGCAAGGCCACACCCTCCACGCTATCGCCGGTTCCCCGGCAGGCGATCACCAAGACATCCAGTTGAGCCCCGCGTTCCCAGCACAGGAGGATAAGATCCGCACCCCCACTGGGTAACAACGGCTCAGCTCTTCGGCGCGCTGCGAGCCGCCGCTCGAGACCCTTCCACTGGGAACGAGGCAGGCAACGGCGGAGCTCGGAGAGCTGCCGGGGCGGAACTTTGAGCGCGCCAACTCGAAACCAGAGGCCGACCAGCTGGCTCGGCTCGCGTGCACGGCCTGGGGTCAGGTCGACGCGGAACGGGTCAACGTGCAGTTCCCCACGGAAGTCACCCCAGCTGCCTCGGGCGGTCCCAAGCTCAGGCAGATTGAAAACTGCCAAGGTCCGATCCTTGGGCTTGAAATTCAGTAGGGCGTCGCGTCCGAGATCATCGGTGTCCCACCCGTGCTCGGCATCGGCGCACCATTTCTCGATCCGGGCGAACAACCCCTCGACGGTGGTCCAGTCGAAGCTCGCATCTCCGTCGCGCCACATGCATACGAGGCCGTCGAGAGTGTAGTGGTTGGTGTCGAGTCCTTTGACCAAGAGCGCCGGGGGCTCATACGGCCAGCCGTCGAGGAGTACGAGATCCATCGTGGCCGCCTTCGTCAACGCGGAGAAGGCCGGATGGATCGGGCTTCCCCACGCCCGGCGTTCAGTGCCAGGCACCGGCTCGAATCCCGCGCCGACGAGGTCGGCCGTGAAGGCTTCGAGCGATGCCACGTCGTATGTCTCGACGATCGGGACCGTCATCCGAACCCTTGCGCCTCCTCACGGCCGCGCCGCGCCACAATCAACGTGGAACTGGCAGCCGCTCCAGTTCCTCCACAGCCTGGCGGCCACGGGAACACGGGATCCGCCCGGTCGTTGCCCCCGAGGATCTCGCGCCACTTCGCGGCCGCTTCGCAGTTGTCCGCGACCAAGGCGTTGTCCGCCAAGTCCGCTAACCGGCGAAAGGCTTCTGCGGCATCGGTGAGGTCCTTTTCCGCAACCGGAGGCTCTACCGGAGTCCCGAGGGCCGGATCGAGTATAGGAACCCAGGGAGCAACCGTGAGCCGATCGGCCACACATCTCAACGTCCGGGCGAACAGGGGGTCCCATTCGCTGCCGGCGACGAGGCCGGCACTCCAAGCCTCGTACACCATGAATTCGATGAAGAGCCCTCCGGGTCGAGGGTCCCCAACATGGATGCGCCGCGCCTGCCGAGCCAGCTTCACGATCGGCTTGTAGGCATTGCGACCTCCGACAGCCGGACTCGCCAGTGAGGTGCTGAGCATGCTGGAGAGCGTCCCGAATTGCTCCGGATCGGTCGTCACCCAGCGTCCACTACCGCCAGTCCAGCGGTTACGGTCCTTCGTTGGAATCGCCCACCGCATCGCATCCTTCACGGCGGGAACCGAGTCGATGGAGAAACTCGCGTTTTCATCATCGGGGTCGTCCTCATCACGAAACGCGACCTTGATGCTCCTCGCCTGCTGTGTCGCCCGGCCGCCGTCGTCGGCGTCGCCATACTCACGCACCAATGCGTCCCTTACGGCACCGTAGACGTCCTTCGGCATCGCCCCAGTGTCCAGTTCCGTGAGCTTCACGAAGACGTCCACGTCCTTGCCGGGGTAGATGCCCGTGTCTCGGCTGTAAGAACCGATGAGGATCGTGTCGACTCCCCATTCGAGTAGCTGCTTGTCCGCTTCCAAGACCGAGCGGATCTCCTCGTGTGCGGCTCTCGCTCGGTCGGCCTTCTTCCCGTTGATCTCGATGTTCGTCAGTGCCAGGTTGAACTGACTTCGCAGAGTCGCCATCGTGTTTCTCCCCTATTGAGTCAGATGACCGGTCGCGCGGGCAGCGCGACCTGTTCGATGGGGCTCCCCCCGCCACCGGATCGGACGATGAGGCTGGGCAGGTAGCGCGGCTCAGCGAGCGAGCCGTCATCAGCCGGGCCGTCCTCCCACTCGTACAAGTGGACCCGCAGCGTGTTGAGGGTGCGCCCCAGCAGAAGCGCGACAGTCCACGGGCACCGCAGCAGGAGATGCACCTCCGCACTGCGGTGGTCGCCGGCGAGCTGCCGGATCCGCTGCGCAGCCTCGCCGACCAGGGCCGCGGCATCCTTGGAGGCCAGGCTGCCATCGCTGACGGGACGGAAATGCACGACCGAGGCGAGATCTGGGGCACCGGCGGTAACGTACCTATCGAACGCCGCGTCGCTCCTGGTTGGCAGGAGGTCGAGAAATACAGCGACCGCCCCCCCAAGCGACTGGCCGTCCGCATGGGACACCTCGCCGAGCAGCGGGTCGGGTCCCGGCTGTGCGTTGCCGGCGAGAGACCAAGACTGGCCCTCTGTGTCAATGACCTCGACACGTCCCACCAGTGTCGTCGGGAGGGCTGCGCCGAGTGCGAACGCTACCGAGAGGTGCGCACCGCCTCGGACACGGGTGTGCTCGGCCCCGGCGCGAGCGCTGAGCTCGGGAAGGTCGGCGAGGAAGTGCTTCAAATCCTCCAGGCCGTCTCGATTCGGCCGCCGGTCGCCTTCAAGCGGCGGGCGAAGGCGGAGGACGAGGTCGGCGTCGGCGCGCGCAGCGAACGGTGGGATACGCGTCTGGACATCGATGAGGAGGACACTTCCCGATGTCTGGATTTCGCTCTTGATGGCGTCGATCCGGCGCCGAGCTTGAGAGCGAGCGAGATCCGCCCGCTCACGAGCCGTACCGACCGGCTGCTGGTTCATGTCGCGGAGCCGGTTGCGCCCCTTGCGAAGCAGGCGATCGGGCGCATCGTAGTCGAGCTGACCAGGCTTGCGTTCGATGGTCGACGCGATCGAGAACGTGAACCCGTCCGACCGTGCCAGCTCGAATAGCTGCGGCAGCTCCGTGTGTCGTATCACATCGGAATCGGCGACCTCGGGCGTAACCACCAAGACTGCGCCAGAGATTCCGGAGTCGAGCGCCTGCTTGAGGCGTCGGCGGGTATCGCCTGGAGGCAAGTCGTCCTGATCGCGCCAGACGGGCACTCCCGCGGAGCGGAGCGCCCATGCGATGTCGATCGCGAGCGACCGACCATCGCTGCGCCGGTACGAGATGAATACGGGCCCGCGAGGGTCGGCCATGCCACCCCGCCTCGCCCGCCATGGCCACCGGAGAAATCGGTCCCTCCTGGTCACAAAGGTAGCCCTACCATCATACATCATGTAGCTCGGACGATATAGACGTCGTCGCTGTGCAAACGTATCATACCCAGTCAGGGAAACATAGGCCGGGCCGGCCTTTGCTTTAAGGAGGGGAAATGGCGGTTGAGGTGACAGGACTAGCTCATGCGCTGGGTCGCTGCCTCGACTTTGAGTCGGTCGATCCCGTCGAGCTCGAGGATGCGCTGTCTGCGACCGAGGCGACATTCGAAATGTCGTTTGCCGAACCCGCCCTTAATCACCCGCTAATCAGCTCGGGAGGCGACTTCAGGCACCTGATCTTCGTCCAGAGCGGCGTTGTCGTCCCGTGGCAATACCCATATTCAGAGCTAAGCGCCCCATTCCTCCTCGGTGAACACGAGCTGCTCATGGGTGCCGAACGGTGGGTCGCTACGTACTCGGCGATAACGCCCACGACGGTTGTCCAGATTCCCGTGAAGGCCATGATGCTCGTGGTCGCCCGGCTCCCACGAGTCCGCGAGAGGATGCACCAGCTTGTAACGCGTCGCCTCTCCCGTTTTTATTGGACGTCGTTGGCAACGACTGGCGCGCCAGCCCCTCGAGTGGCAGCCGCGCTCGTGTCCCGACTCGCGCTCGAAGGCCTAGACCATGGATTCGCCCGCACCATCAACATCATGCAGAAGGATCTTGCGCGATTGACGACGTTGTCGCGGTCCGCAGTCGCGGATGGTCTCGCAGCGCTTGTCGACGGAGAGGCAATCTCGCTTGCCGCCGGGGCGTCCAGGTTCTCCGGTGTTATCGTGGTACCGAACGTGGACCGGCTCAAGGACGCGGCCTTCTTGCAGTTCCAACAACGCGAGCTCCGGCGGCTTCTCAATCTTGAAGACAAAGGTTGACGGGGTGGCTGGTCCGCCACGGCAGGTCGCTCCGTGGAGGCGACGCCGACCGACAATGGCATGACCGGGGACACAGTCGGTCGCCGATCACAACGTCGATCTGCTCGCTGCAGGCCCCCTGCGAGTCGATGACGAACGCGGGATCGGCTTGATACCGGTACGGCAAACGATCCTTGAACACCCGGAGCCAGTCCTCTTCGGACGCTTCGCCACGGGCTCCTGGGTGCGCAACGCCGAACGCGATTGCCACGGAGCTGGCCCTCGAGCCGCACTTGCAGGCCGTCGAGTATCTCCGCCAGCCGGTCGGGTCCGGGACTGCTCACCAGATGATCTTGTCCCAGTGCTGTTCGCGCGCCGACTGGGTAGCCCTCGCTGCAACTCGCTGCTTCTCCGCCTGGGTCAGATCGTCCGACAAGACGTTATTGGTGTTTGAAGGGTCCATGATGCGTCTAGAGGTCAGCGTCGAGCCGACTGTTCGCAGCACATGAAGCACGTTCTCGGAGAGCGCCGAGCGGGAGCGTCCTGACAGCGCATCAAGCGTGAAGAGCTCGAGATAGAGCGAGGGGAAATCGAGCCCATGGAGCATCCGCCAGATCTTGACCGCACGAATCTCCTTTGTTCGGCCCGAATTACGCACCGTATCAACGTGCAAGGCTACATTCGTTTGCGTCCAGGATTCCCGTTTGCGGAGATAAAGACTGTGGTAGTTTCGATGGTCTGCCTGAATTCTCCCTGGCACCAAGTCACCCCGAGTGCCATTTGCGGTAACACCCACCGATACGTTCTGCCGCCGAGGTAACCAGCCGCTGTTGTTCGCCAGCGATACGAGCTTCTCGTAGATCTCCTTCAGGGTGCCGTCAGTGTCAGACTCGAGCGAAATGAACACATCCACGTCGGAGATTCCACGAACGCCGGTCTCCTTCGCGTAGGAACCCGAGTACTCCAACCCGACGAGTTGCTGCCCGGCCCAGGTCCGCAGGGGTCCCGCCACGGTCGCCCCGAACAGCTCTGCAGGTGAAGTTGGGCCGCGGGGTACTGCGTACTTACCGAGCACGGCTTCGACATACTGGTCGGGTGTCAATGAGGCACTCCCGCGCGTGCGTAACTTTGGACTCTACCCGCCGGGCGACAGGACCGCGGGGGCCGGCTTTCGGAGGTCCTACGAGAAGCCGGGAACGCCGGCGGCTGAGGGAGGTCACACGGCACCCTCTGGCCGGTGTCGATGATAACGTCGATGAGTCCCCGGCCGACACCCCTTGGAAGGCGCGGAACCCTCCAAGGCTCTTCGAGGTCAGTTGCGTTCTCGTTGCGTCGGCAAGCTGAACTCAATCAGAACCGGCACTAAGACTTGGTCCGTTTCGAACACACATGCCGATGTTCGTACAATGGTGAGTATTTCATTTCCAGATATTGAATCTGGGAGGCGCGTGCCGACCGGGATCGTCCCGCTGATCACTGCCCGATCGGGCGCCGCCGTCACGGTCACGTCGAGGGCCTGGAGCATCAGGCGGGATGCACTTCCCATTTCGCTTTGGCCCGGACGGACCCACGAGCACGGACCGGGTGTCCGTTAGTGGCGCCGCTCACCCACGAGCAACATGGGCGGAGCGGCTGGTTTGTGGACAGCCGGGAAGGATGCTGGAATGCTCGCTACTCCTCGTAGTTCACTTCAGGACCCACAGGTACGGGTCGCTCTTGTGACTGCCGTTGTACTCCTCGTGCAGGCAGTGCTCGCCAGGAACGTCCTTGATATCGAACTGGACTTCCTCAGTCAGAATGCGCCTCTCCTTGTGTTCGTCGCGTTCTTGCTGGGCGGTTCCAGGTCGCGCAGTGCCGAGGTTGCATTCGATGTCATGATCATCGCAGTATCAGCTGCGCTGCTTCTTCTCTACTCCCTCTGACTGCCACACGGGCCAAATGACCGCCCCCGTCTGACATCGAACTCGAACTCCCGTGTCCCGGTCTGTCGCGTGATGAAGAGCGCGGGGTCGCCGGCGTGATGCTTCGGTAGACGTGGTCATCCACGCCTCGCGGCAGGACGAGCCTGGCTTCCCGGGCGTTCCCGGCAGACCCTGGTACTTGTTGGCAGTCCTCCGGAGGCCGTGTCAGTTGGTCGCGACGTCCGTCGGAAGGGGGTCTGCCGGCGATGCGCACAGGCTGGTTCGGCACGTGGCGCATGGCCGCGCCGGTGCATCCACCGCGCATGTGAGCCGGCCTCGACAGCCATCCACTTGCCACCCCAGACCAGCAATGCCACCACTACCGGATAGAGGTCTGGGCCCTTCACGGTCAGGAGGTGTTCGTGTCGCATTGGGCGATCCTGGTAGGGCCAAAGCTCCAGCACTCCGTTGTCTATCGAGCGTTGGAGTCCGGCCGAACAGGTTCCGAGCCATGTGCGACCCGAGGCCTGCCACATCGTTCCACTCGCGGCCGGCGGCTCGAACGAGCCCGCCAACCTGCGAACCCTGTGCGTGCCGTGCCATCGAAGGCGGGCGGCGAGAAAGGCCGAACACCCATAGCGTAGAAGCTATTGTCGCCCGGGCACCTCCAGGCTACCATCAGGCTCTGGCTTGAGGATGGCAGTGAACACGGATGCGAAGGACGACTGGAAGCGGTTCCGCCGGGAGCTGCTCGAAGCCCCGGCCACCCGGGCGGCGTACGAAGCGCGCAAGCCGGCCTTCGAGTTCGCCGTGCAACTCGCCGAGCTGCGACGTCAGAAGGGGCTGTCGCAGGCCGCGCTCGCAAAGCTGGCCGGCATGACGCAGCCTGAGGTGGCGCGGCTCGAAGCGGCCGAAGCCTCTCCGACGTTCGACACGATGGCGCGCCTCCTGGCTGCCGCGGGCGCCGACCTGGACATCAAGTTCAGGGACGCCCACGGCAAGGTCGTGCGCTTGCCAATGGTCCTCAAAGGGGCCGAGCTGGCGCCGCGGTCCAAGCGCCGCCCTCTCCGGCAGGCCAACGACTGACCCCGGTTGAACCGGCGTGGCAACGGACGCGCGTGCCTGTGGCGCAGTGGGGCAATCATCTGTTGATTGGGTGCTGAATCAGAGGCCGTTGGTTCGAGGCCTGCCACACCGTGCCGCTGGCGCCCGGGGCTCGAACGAGCCCGCTGCCCTGAGAACGCAGTGCACCCCGCGCCACCGGAGGCGAGCACCTATCAAGCCGCTGAAGGCAGACGCCTGTCTCCGCCTCAAACCCACCGGGACAACCGCAAACGGTTGTGACGGTCTGCCTCAGCGGGTAGGCTCTGCGGTACCCGCTGTCTCGCGCGGAGGTCGTCGCCTGGAAGCAATCTCACGTGGCTTCCGGATCCACTATGTGGACGAAGGAACCGGACCCGCGCTGGTCCTTCTTCCCGGCCTTCTCATGTCGGCCGCTCGTTGGCGTGCTATTGGTTACATCGACCGGTTCGCCCGCGACTTCCGCGTTCTCGCGGTTGATCCCCTCGGACATGGATTGAGCGAGAAGCCCCACAATCCTGGCTCCTACCGGATTGAAGACTGCGCCGCGGACGTACTTGCCGTGTTGGACCACGCGACCGTGGACCGGGCCCACGTTTGGGGCTATTCGCGGGGAACCAGCATCGCGGTTGCCCTGGCCGCATCAGCGCCCGAACGTGTGGCGTCGCTTGTTATAGGTGGCGGTTCCCTTCACTTGCGACCCCAGCCAAGGTCCCCACTTCCTGCCCGGAGTCTCGAAATGGTCGCGGCATTGCGCGCAGGCGACTGGGGCGGATTCTGGACCGCCATGGGCATCGATGATCGCGAAACACAAAAGGTTCTTGAAGCGGGACAGGATCGCCTTGCCATCGCCGCATCGATCGAAGGCCTTGCCTTATCATCGTTCTTCAACATCGCATTCGACCCGGCGGTGCTTCTACGGCCTCCGCTTGTGTACTCAGGCTCATTCGAATCGTCCATTTCCGACGACCGATCGGAGGCAGCAGCTGCCGGCGCCCAGTTCCACGAGATACCCGGTCGCGGACACGCGGGGGCGTTCCAGGATATCGTGGCCGTCGCCCCCATTGTGAGCGAATACCTCTCCCGCCAGGCACCGCGCAATGCTTGATGGACGCACCCACGCGATTGGGCGCGTGGGAAGTGGGCGACCTCTCGCCGCCGCAGCGGCATCATTTGCTTCCGTTGCACTCGCCACGCTCTGAACGACGGATTATTGTCAAGTATTCTGTTCGCTGAAAAGCTGGATGGCTGCCTCGATCTGCGGGTCACGGCGCGCACGTTCATCCCCGGCTGTCGGAATCACCGGCAGGTCGGGCCTGAGCCCGATACGATTGAGACGCCACAGCACAGCTGAAAGCTGTACCTCTGCAGCGGTGATGGAGAAGTTCCACCCATCGGCCAAGTTTGGCCGCCGCAGGACGCCGAGCCAGCCCGCCGTCTGCTCCCCGGCCAACTGCGCGCGAGCCAAGGCCTGGAGAGAACCGGCGCACACTTCGGCGCCAGACGAACTTCCAGACCCCACCAGCACAACCAGTGGATGTTGGAACGGCAGCGCCGTGCCGTGCCGCTCGCAGCCCGGGGTTCGAACAAGCCCGGCGACCTGGGAACGCTGTGCGTGCCGTTCCTTCGGAAGCGAAGGTAGTAATCGCGAGTGAGTATAGTCCCATAACAATCGCGCCTTCAGGAGCGGCCGGTGGCTGACGCTCAGTACACGATGCAAACGAACCCTCGGGTCATGCAGACCTTCGCCTTGATCACGCTGACGATTCCAGTCGAGCCATCCGGACATCGCTGATTCCGTGGAGCAGCTTCTCGATCCCGCCGCCGGAGCCATGCGAGACGCCGCGCCGGTGACCGACCTTCTAGTTGAGGGACTCTCCCATGCGCGGTCGCTAGTGGCGGCGGCGTGCAGGGAAGCTGCGCGTGAGTTGAGTCGCCGCGGGTTGGAGATCCCAAGGCAGCCTTCGCCGAACGAGTACGGAAGAGCGCTGGCGATCTTGGTTCGCACCGGGGACTACAACCGTCAGGATGCTGGCCCTGTTATCTCGGAATGGGTGCGCAATGCCGGGTTGATCCAGATCCGAGCAGCGGAAGGCGTCAGCGCACAAGAGGACTCCCGGGCAGAACACCCGCGCGTGTTGGGTTCCAAGCCAACTGACCGAGGAGGGGACGGGTGAAATCTCTACCCGGGCAGGCCACGGAACCGTCGACCCTCCCCGTTTTCCACATGCGCGAATGAGTGCGCAGGCGTGGCGACCCGACGACAAGTCCGCCGCGGCGCGCTGGTGATAGGCCGCGGGCGCCGCTACTATCCGTGCCATTGGGTTGCACGGCGACTTGCCGCGGGGTCTGGTGATGGCTGTACTTGCGAAACGCCTCGAATCGCTGCCGGGGACCTTTGCCGAAGCGGCGGAACGGTACCGGGTCCCCGGCGCTTCCCTCGCCGTTGCCCTTGGCGACGAGCAGTTCGAGCTTGCGACCGGGGTGCTCAATGCGAACACCGGCGTCGAGGCCACCACCGATTCTGTGTTCCAGGTCGGCTCCATCACCAAGCTCTTCACGGCCACGCTCGTCATGCAGCTCGTCGAAGAGGGGCGCGTCGCGCTCGACGAACCAGTGCGCACCTACCTGCCCGGGCTCGCCTTTGCCGACCCGGTGGCGACGGAGTGCGTCACGCTTCGCCACATCCTGACCCACACCAGCGGCATCGACGGCGACTTCTTCCTCGATACGGGCCGGGGCGACGACTGCGTCGAACGCTACATCCTGGCCCTCGGTGCGCTGCCGCAGCTGCACCCGGTGGGGGAGATGTTCTCGTACTGTAACGCCGGCTTCGTGGTTGCCGGGCGGGTCATCGAACGCCTCACGGGAACAACGTGGGACACGGCGCTTCGGCAGCGGCTGCTCGACCCCATCGGCGCAACAACGATGGGCACACTGCCCGAGGAGGCGCTGCTCTTTCGCGCCGCGGCGGGCCACGTCGCCGGGCCCGGCGGCGCGCCCCGGCTCGCGCCGGCCTGGTCGCTGCCCCGCTCGAACGGGCCGGCGGGCGCCACCCCGTTTGCGGCCGCCCGCGACCTGCTTGCCTTCGCGCGCATGATCATGGCGGGCGGCACCGGCGGTCGCGTGCTTTCGGAGGAATCGGTGCGCGCCATGCTGGCGCCCGAGATTGAGCTCGACCCCCAGGGCGACCCCACCCACCGGAGCCTCGGCTGGATGCTGTTCGACTGGGGCGGCAGGCGCGTGGTGGGTCACGATGGTGCGACCATCGGGCAGTCGTCGTATCTGCGGATTCTGCCCGGCGAGGGCCTGGCGGTTTCGCTGCTGACGAACGGTGGGAACGCGCCGGCGCTCTACCGGCGGGTGTTTGGGGAGGCGTTTGGCGCACTGGCGGGGATTGGCCTGCCGCCGCTGCCGGAACCCACGGAGGGCTTCGAACTGGACCCCGCCCCCTACGTTGGTTCGTACGAGAAGCTCAGCGCACGCATCGAAGTTGAGCTGGCCGGGGGCGAGCTCCGCGCGACCATCCACCCCCTCAAGGTGATCGTTCCCGATGCGCCCCTCCAGGTGCTGGTGCTGCGCCCCATCGACCGGGCGCGGTTTGTGGCGAAGCCTGCCGAAGGGGGCATCCGCCAGGTGATGACCTTCTCCGGCTTCGGGCCGGAGGGCCGCCCCGGCTACCTGCTGGCAGGCCGCCTCCACCGCCGGGTGCGGTGAGGCGCGGGTGAGCGTCTGGGGCTCAAGCAGTCGAACGCTGAAGATTCCATGCCGGCCGAAGGCTCGTGATCAGCACCCTCTCCAGTTCGCGCGGGCCCGGAGTCTGTTTGAGCAGCAAGGCAATCCGGCTCCCGGCCATCGCGGCGCGGCAGAGCAAGGAGTTGACTCTGCAGGTCGTCCTGGGTCCGCCCTCGAAGCAGTTCCGCGGCGAGATCCGGCCGTATTCCTGGTTCAATCGGTGGCGCAGGTTGGCTGAGATGCCTACGTACACAAGGACGTCGTCGACAACGAAGGCGTAGACACCGGCGCTCGCCGGAGCGGAGGGAACCCTGAACCGGCAGAACGGGCCGAAGCCGTATGGGTGCCGCTGCGTCGATTCGGCGTAGGCGAACCGCGGCCCCGGGTCCTCGACAACCGGCCAGCCATCGGGCCCCGATAGGAGTTCCAGGGCAACCGGCTCGAACCCGCATTCTACGAGCAGACCGCGCGGATCGTCGTTCACTGGCTGATCATCCACAGCGCGGCTGGTTGCCGCTATGGCGCCCTGCCTCTCTCACCCCACCCGCTCCCGCGGCACGCGTGGAGCGAGGGGAACGGTCTCTCCGGCGGGCGGCGGGGGGTGGCGGGGCGGCTTCACAGTGAGGCGGGTGATTTCTATTCGCGCTATCGAGACCCGGGCTTTGATCGTGGGTACGCGGCGGGCGATGATTGGGCCCTGTCATATGGAGGCTCGCGCCTGCAACCCGCAGCTGCGCGCTGCGGAGGAATCGGATGAGTGAACCTGTCGTGTACGAGGGCGCGGGGGTCGCGCCGGGAATGGCGCCCCTGGCCGGGAGCGAGGACCTGGAGGCTATCTACCACGCGGTGGTGCGCCGGAACCCGGCCGAGCTGGAGTTTCACCAGGCCACGCGTGAGGTGCTGGAATCGCTGAGCATTGTGGTCGCGAAGCGGCCCGACCTGGCGCAGCGGAAGATCATCGAGCGGATCTGCGAGCCAGAGCGGCAGGTCATCTTCCGGGTGGTCTGGCAGGACGATGCGGGCGAGGTGCAGGTGAACCGGGGCTTCCGGGTGCAGTTCAACAGCGCCCTGGGCCCCTACAAGGGCGGGCTTCGCTTTCACCCTTCGGTTTCACTGGGGACGATCAAGTTCCTGGGCTTTGAGCAGACGTTCAAGAATGCGCTCACAGGGATGCCGATTGGCGGCGGTAAGGGTGGCGCGGACTTCGACCCGAAGGGCCGCAGCGACGATGAGGTGATGCGGTTCTGCCAGAGCTTCATGACGGAGCTGTACCGGCACCTCGGCGAGTACCGCGATGTGCCCGCGGGCGATATCGGTGTCGGTGCGAGAGAGATCGGGTACCTGTTCGGCCAATACAAGCGCATCGCGAACCAGTACGAATCGGGGGTGTTGACGGGGAAGGGCCTCGGCTGGGGGGGCTCGCTGGTGCGCAAGGAGGCGACCGGATACGGGGCGGTGTTCTTCCTGAATGAGATGCTCCGCGCGCGCGGGCTCTCGCTCGAAGGGCGCCGCTGCATCGTCTCGGGCTCTGGCAACGTGGCTGTCTACACGGTCGAAAAGCTGCACCAGCTGGGGGCGAAGGTGGTGGCGTGCTCCGATTCTTCGGGCTATGTGTACGACGAGGCAGGGATTGAGCTCGACCTGCTGAAGCAGGTGAAGGAGGTCGAGCGGTTGCGCATCTCGGCCTACGCAGAGCGCCGGGCGGGGACGCGGTTCGTCCCGGGCGGAAACGTCTGGGAGGTGCCGTGCGAAATCGCGATGCCTTCGGCGACGCAGAACGAGCTGAACGGGCGCGATGCGCGGATGCTGGTGAGCAACGGCTGCATCGCCGTGGCCGAGGGGGCGAACATGCCCACGACGCCCGAGGGGGTACGGGTCTTCCAGGAGGCGGGCGTCGCCTTTGGCGTGGGGAAGGCGGCGAACGCGGGCGGGGTGGCGACTTCGGCGCTTGAGATGCAGCAGAATGCGAGCCGGGATTCGTGGAACTTCGAGTACACCGAACAACGGCTCGCGCAGATCATGAAGGACATCCACCGGACCGTGTACGAGACGGCGGAGGAGTACGGGGCGCCGGGCAACTACGTGCTGGGCGCCAACATCGCCGGGTTCCTGAGGGTAGCCGAGGCGATGGAGGCGTTCGGGCTGATCTGACCCGCAGGGGGCCTGGGGGGGAGCAGCCGGCCCCCGGACGATCCCGGGAGCCGGCGACGGCTATTCCCCGCGGGTCACGAGTCGCGCAGGAAGGCTGTGATGAGGCTGCCGGTTTCCTCCGGCGCTTCGAGGAAGGGGAAGTGCCCGATCCCGGGGAGGAAGGCAAACCTGCCGCGAGGGAGGCGGTCCGCCAGGTCCCGGGCGGCCTCTACAGGCGCCATGTCGTGGTCGCCGGAGATGACGAGTACGGGCACGCCAATGCGGGAGACTTCGTCGCCCAGGTAGACCTCTGGCCGGAGCCCTTCGAGGGTGCCAAGGCGGGGCAGGATTGTCGCCCAGGTGCCCTGTTCGGAGGGAAGGCGGAGGCCGGCGATGCGGGTCTCAAAGTAGAGGTCAGGCACGGTGTCCGGGTCGATGTGGAACATGTCGCGATACTGGCTGCGCTGGGCCTCCATGGAGGCGCGGCTGGCCATGAAGGCCTCGGGTGCGCCGGGCGTGCCGCAGAGCTGGGCGAGGCCGCCGATCTCCCGGGTCGTGCCAGCAGCGTAGCCGGCAAGCACGAGCCGGCGGATGCGGGCCGGGCGGTCGAGGGCGGCAGACAGGGCAAAGAAGCCCCCCATGGAGCCGCCCACGACGGTGGCCGCCGAAAGCCCGAGAGCAGCGAGCAGCGAGTCCACGAATTCGGCGGCGTGGGCGCGCAGGTCAACCTGCCGGTAGTCGAAGGCATCGCTGAGGCCGAACCCGGGCCTGTCCACGGCGTAGATGTGCGCGTGGTGCTGTAGCACGGCCATCAGCGGGGCCCAGTTGACGGCTTCGCCGTCGCCGCCATGGAGGAAAATGAGGGGCTCGCCCTCGCCGGCTTCGAGGTAGTGGGCCCGCATGGCCGGCCGGGCGAGGTCCACGAAGCGTGAAGTCGCCCGGACCCCGTAGTGGTCAAGGAGCCGGGATTGGAGGGTCACGAAGCGTTCGACCGCCGAATCGGCGGGGGCGTCGCGCCCGGGGGAGGGGTTGGTTGCCTGGTGGGTGGTCATCTCTGGTTCTCCTGGGGCCACCGTTGGGTCTGGGGCCGGTGGCCCATGCCCTTATCGTCCGGCGGGGGGAGCGCGCCCACCATCGACACCACCGCCACACTTCCCCTACAGTGCAGCACACGAGGAGGCACGGCGTAGCAGGGGGACCGGGATGGAGGAAACGTTCGGTCAGCGGCTGCGGCGGCTACGCACCGCGGCCGGCCTTTCGCAGGAGGAGCTGGCGGAGCGGGCCGGCCTTGCGAGCTCTGCGATTGGGGCGCTTGAGCGTGGGGAGCGCCGCCAGCCTTACCCGCACACGGTGCTCGCCCTATCGACCGCGCTTGGACTGACTGCCGAAGAGCGGAGCGCACTCATACGTGCGGTCCCGCCGCGGGGAAGCACAGCCGGGCGAACGCCAGGCATGGCCCCGGCGGACAACGAGCCGGCCCGGCCGCACGTCCCGGTCCCGCTGACGCCTCTGATCGGCCGCAGCGAGGAGCTGGCCCGCCTGCGGGAGCTGCTCTCGCGCCCCGCGGTGCGCCTGGTGACGGTGACGGGGCCGGGGGGAGTGGGCAAGTCGCGCCTGGCGCAGGAGCTGGCCCGGGACCCGGGCGGCAACTACACCTCCGGGGCCGCCTGGGTGGACCTGGGCGGGCTCGTGGACGCGGCACAGATAGCGCCGGCAATGGCGCAGGCACTTGGCATCAGCGGCCGAGCGGGAGCGAGCGATGTGGCGGGCATCACCGCCTACCTGCGCAACCGCCGCCTCCTGCTCTTCCTGGACAATGTCGAGCACATGCTGGAGGCTGCCCCGGCGATCGCGGAGCTGTTGCGGGCCTGCCCGGGCGTCGAGGCGGTCGCTACGGGCCGCTCGCCGCTTTCCATTCGAGGCGAACATGAGCTCCCGCTCGGGCCTCTGCCGCTGCCCGCCGCTGGCGAGCGGGAGCCCGAGGCTGTCGCGGCGGCGGACGCCGTCCGGTTGCTGCTGGAGAGGGTGGTTGCCGTCAGGCCTGGTTTCGAGCTCACCGCCGCGAATGCGTCCGACGTGGCCGCACTGTGCGCACGGCTGGACGGGATCGCGCTTGCCATCGAGCTCGCGGCGAGCCACCTGAAGTACGCCACGCCCGGGGCCCTTCTCAAACAGCTTGAGACGGGGAGCGCCAGCCTTTCCGGCGGGCGTGACCTTCCCGCGCGGCAGCGAAGCCTGGATGCGACGCTCGACTGGAGCTACCGGCTGCTCAATGAGGAGCAACAGGCTATGTTCCGTGCCGTTTCGGTGTTCACAGGCGGGTTCTCGGCGGAGGCAGCGGCGAGCATCGCCGGGGGGCAGCCCGGGGCCGCTGGCGAAGCGCTCACGGCGCTGAGGTCGCTTGCCGAGGCGAGCCTGGTGCGGGTGGATACGGCAGGGGAGCGACGATTCACGATGCTGCAGACCGTGCGGGACGCCGGCATCAGGCGGCTGGAGGAACGGGGCGAGCTGGCCATTACGCGGTGGCGGCACGCCGGCTACTTCGCCGAACTCGCTGCGGCCGCCGGGGCAGGGCTGCCCGGGCCAGTACGCGATGGCGCGTGGCACGAGCTGGACATGGAATCGGGCAATCTCGATGCCGCGTTCGCCTGGTCGATGGCAGAAGGTGACCGCTCGCATGCAGTGAAGCTGGCGGCATCGCTTGGCTGGTTCTGGTTATCGCGCGGGCGCGTGACGCTGCTCCGCCGCTGGTCCGAGCGCCTGGAGGCGAAGCCGTGGCCACCATGCCCGCCCGGGCAGGTGGCAGGGGCACTCTACGCGCTTGCTGCTGCCGCCTGGAAACAGGACGCTCTCGCTGATGCATTGAGGATCTCAGAAGAGGCAGTGGCCCTGCTGCGGAACGAGACCGAACCGCGGGCGCTTGCCTTCGCGCTTGCCCTGCGCGGGCTCATCCTTGCTTCCCGCGGAGATGCCGCGACGGCAATCACCCTGCACCGCGAGTCGCTGGCGATGTTCCGCTCTCTCGGGGATGGCTGGGGGACCGCCTACGCTCTTGCGAACCTGGGTGACGCGCTGTTCCTGGCCGGGGACCTGGCCGATGCGGGGGAGCACTACACGGAGGCCCTGGAGCGATTCACCGCCGAGCGTGACCGGTGGGGGCGCGCGATCGTGCTGCACACGCTTGGGAACGTGGCGCTCGCAAGGGAGGACTTCGCGGGCGCGAAGGCGAACTACTTCACCAGCGCCGCGCTCAGCAGCGAGCTGCGCAACCCGATCGAGGCGGCACGGAGCCTTGTCGGACTCGCCGCCGCCTGCCTCGCCCTCGGCGACCCCGCGGCGGCGGAAGCGCACCTCCAGGCGAGCATGGAGGGCTGGCTCGACGCGGAGAACGAGCAGGGGGTGGCGCTGTGCCTGGCAGGGCTGGCAGCCGTGGAGGCGGTCCGCGGGAACCAGCCGGCAGCAGGTGACCTGCTCTCACAGGCGCGGGCGATGGTAGCGGGAGCGCCATCGGTGTACGCGGTGGACCGGGCGATCTTCGACCAGTACCTCGGAGGCATCGCGGCAGAGCCCGGCCAATGAACCGGAGCGGCCGCCCGGGGGCGCCGCGTACCCGTCGCGCGTGCAGGCTCAAGCTGCAATCGGCTACGCTGCGGGCGAGTTTGGACTGAATGGCAGGTAGCGTTGTGGACTTCGAGACGATCCTCTATGAGAAGCGGGCGCCCGTCGCGTTTGTCACCCTGAACCGGCCGGAGAAGCTCAATGCGCTCTCCCAGCAGCTGCAGGCGGAAGTGCGGGCGGCGTTCGAGGACGCGGGCTGGGCCGACAATACGATCCGGGTCATCGTGCTCAAGGCTAATGGGCGGGCGTTCAGCGCGGGCTTCGACATCAGCGGCGGAGGTGGCGAAGGAGGGCCCCCGGATGCGCACACGATCCGGCGGAACTTCATGCACGGCAAAGGGTTCAGCGCTTCGGGCTGGTGGGATGTGTTCTGGGGCAACCCAAAGCCGATCATCGCCCAGGTCCACGGCTTCTGCATCGCCGGGGGGTGTGCAACGGCTTCATTCTGCGACCTGCGCGTGGCCTCCGAGGACACCCTCTTCGGGGCGCCGGAGATCCGCACAGGCGGGCCGTACATCCCTGCGGTCTGGCCCTGGCTGATCGGGTCGGCGAAGGCGCGCGAACTGCTCTACACCGGCAACCTGATCGGCGCCGAGGAGGCCCACCGGCTCGGCCTGGTGAACTACGTTGTGCCGAAGGAGAAGCTGGACGAGACGGTCGAGAAGCTCGCCCTGACGATCGCGAAGGTGCCCGCGCCGACGGTGGAGTACAACAAGAAGCTCGTGAACATGGCCTACGAACAGATGGGCATCCGGCAGGTCATCGAGCGGTCCCTGGAGCTCGAGGCGGCGGCGATGGCAAGCCCGGGCTCTTCGGCGGAGATCGCCGAGTTCAACCGGATCCGTGGCGAGCAGGGGCTGAACGCGGCGCTGAGCTGGAATGCAGCCCGCTTCGCCGAAGAAGACGCCTGGTTCCGGGAGACGCGAAAGCGGACGTAGTCGCCCGTCCTCAGGCGGGCGCGCGCAGCGGCTCGGGGCGAACCGCGAGCAACGACGGCCGCCAGGCGAAGGCGCCGGCCGAAAGGACGAGGGCGGCGATACCAAGCGCGGGCACCATGAAGGCGAGGCCGGTGTGCTGGCCGGCAAGGCCGATCGGCGCCGTACACAGGTTCGCCACCCCGAGCATGAACGGGAACAGGCCCATCACGCGGCCGCGCACGGCATCGGCAACGGTGTGCTGGACGATGGTGGCCGAGACCAGGGACGTTGCCGTGAACCCGAAGCCGAAGAAGAAATCGAAGAACGCGGTGACCGGGATTAGCCGCGAAAGCCCGAATCCGACGACGCCCACGCCGAAGATCATGGTGGCGGCGCCGAGGGCATCGCCACGGAGGGTGAGGGAGCGGAAGCGGGCAAGGGAGAACGAGGCGGCGAGGGCGCCCAATCCCCAGGTCATGCCCATGAACCCCACTTCGGCGCTGCTGAAATCGAGCACTTCGATCATGAAAACGGGGCCGAGCGGGGTGGCGACCGGCATGCCCACAAGCTGGACCACCACCACCACGGCGAGCACCCCGGAGATGGTGGCACTGGCACGCGCGTAGCGGATGCCTTCGCGCACGTTGGCCACCATCCCCCGGGTGCGGTCGCCACCGCCGGTGCTCTGGTAGCGAAGGGCGGCGATCATGGGGATGATGCCTGCCCAGGCGAGGAGCGAACCGGCGTAGACCTGCCCCGGTTCAAACAGGCTGTTGAGGACGCCGACCAGCGAGAGCGAGAGGGGCATTGTCACCTGGCTGATGACTTGCGCGAGGGTGATGGCGCTGGCCAGGTTCTGCATGCCGACGATGGAGGGCATGCTCGCGCTCCGGGCGGGCCCGTCAATCGACATCACCCCGGCCGAGGCGAAGGTGCAAACGATGACCGCGGCCACGGTGGCCTCACCAAACGGGCTGGCGATCATGAGGGCGGCGATGGCGGCGTTCACGGCGAGTGAGGCCGTTTCGGTGGCGAGGAGGATGCGGCGGCGCTCCATCCGGTCGGCAATGGCGCCCCCGACCAGGCTGAACATCACCATTCCAAGCCCCCGGCTGGCGGCGATTAGCGATGTGTAGAAGACCGCCCGGGCCGGGTACTCGGCCTGGGTCCAGAAGACCTGGGTGAGGAACTGGAAGGGCGCCGCCAGGTTCACCAGGGCAAGGCCCCCCAGCAAGAGGCGGTAGTCGCGAAAGGCAAGCGGACGCAGGGCGGGGCGCTCTTCGAAGAACCGGGAGGGCATCACGGCACTATCGCGGGCGGCCTTGCCCGGCGGTGATGACGCGCGTCATAGGGACGGCGCGGGCGGGTCAGGTGAGGGCGCCAGCGATCGCGAGCTCCACCACTTCGTCTTCGGAGTAGCCGAGGATGCCGGTCATCACCTCGTGCGTGTGCTGGCCAAGGACCGGGGCCGCCTGCAGCTGGCCCGGCGTGGCGGAAAAGCGCGTGACCAGCCCTTCGTAGGGCGTAGGCCCCATCTCGAGGTGGTCGAGGGTGACGAAGAAGCCCCGGTGGGTGAGCTGCGCATCGTGGAAGAGTTCGGAGGGCCAGGCGACGGCCGCAGCCGGGACGCCACACTGCTTGAGGTGCGCGGCTGCCCCGGTAGCCGGGCGGGACTGGCACCAGGCCGCGATCGCGGATTCGATCCGGCCCTCGACGGCGCGCCGGGACTCACGTTCGTCGAACGCCGGGGAGGAGAACTCATCGAGAGCGAGGGCGGCAACCAGGCGCTGCCACTGGGCCGGCGTCTCTATGGAGATGGCAACGTACCGCCGGTCGGCGCAGGCGAAGACCCCGGATGGGGTGGCATAGATCGAGCGAGCGCCGAGGGGGCGCGCCGCCCTGCCGTTAACGGTGTAGTCGAGTACCTCGGGTTCGAGGAAGCGGATGCCGCCCTCGGACTGGGAAAGGTCGAGGTAGTCCCCCTGCCCGGAACGGTCGCGCCGGCGGATCGCGGCGCCCAGGGCGGCAATGCCAAGACGCGGGTTTATGAAGTCGGTATAGGCGCCCCAGGGGCCGGAGGGTGGCCGGTCGGGCCAGCCAGTGACGGAGTGGATGCCGGCGAGGGCAGCGCCCTGGCTGCCGAAGCCGGTGTACTTCGCCTCCGGGCCGGTCTGGCCGCGCAGGCAGGTGCTGAGCATGATCAGGCCGGGCCGATCTTTCGAGAGGGTGGCGTAGTCGAACCCCAACTTCGCCATTGTGCCGGGGACGAAGCTCTCGACGACGATATCGGCCCAGTCAACGAGGCGGCGGGCGACCGCCCTGGCCTCGGGGGAACTCATGTCGAGGGCGAGGCCAAGCTTTGAAGTGTTGACGTAGGCCCAGAACTGCGAGCGGTTGAGGCCCGGGACGGAGTCCTTGTACGGGCCCACCAGCCGGAGGACATCGGGGTGGGTCTCGGATTCGATACGCACGACGGTTGCGCCGTGGTCGGCAAGGGCCTTGGTGATCATCGGGCCGACGCCAACCCAGGAGAAGTCGGCGACCTTGAGCCCGGAGAACGCGCGCTCGCGAGGCGCAGCGCTGGGTGCGGCGGCGGGCGCGGTGGCCCGGCGCGGCTCTTCGAGCAGAGCCTGGTGCTCGCCAGGGCGCGGGGCGCGTTCGAACGGCCCCACCAGCCCCGAGCGCGTGCGCACGAAGGCGCCGGGGTGAAGGCGGCCATCGATGCGGCGGAAGTAGTCGCGGGCCTGGTGCTGGGGGTCGGCGACGATGTCTTCGATGGTGTAGACGGGGCCGATGATGGTGCCGGTTTCGAGCGAGAAGTCCTGGACCTGGCGCTTGGTCTTCCCCATGAGGAATGCCTGGACGGCCTGGACGAGCGCACCAACGTCGTCCGGAGACGTTCTGCCGGCAACGACGTCCTCGATCCACTTCGTCCAGTCGCGGCCGCTGAGCGCGGGGGCGAGCGCGGCTTCATTCTCCATCCACTTCGCCAGCGAATCGAGCGTTCGCCCGCCGACGATGGGTAGCGCCACGTTGATCCCGATGCAGCCATCGGCGCAGTCCATGAGGGTGGGGAGAACGAGGCCGGGGAAGACCTGGAGGGGGGTCTCGCGGTTTTCGCAGGTGCCCGGGGCGTTTGTACCGGTGTTCGGGGGGTAGCCGTTTGCGTTCATCAGCGTCCAGGCGACGGCCGCCTGGGTGGAGACATCGAGGCGCTGACCGAGGCCGGAACGGGTCCGCTCATGGAGGGCGATGATGGCGTCGGCGGCGGCCTGGGCGCCGGCGTGGAAGTAGGCCTGTGGCGCTCCGCCCACGGGGATGGGTGGGCGGTCGGGGTCACCCTGGAGAGAGACGAGGCCACCGGCGGCCTGCAGGGTGAGGTCCGTAGCGGGGCTCAGGGCGTCGGGGCCGTCCGCTCCGTAGGGCGTGATGGAGACGTAGACGAGCGAGGGGTGGCCGGCCGAAAGGGCAGCGTAGCCGAGCCCGCGTCCGTCCAGGAACCCGGGGTCGAAGGATTCGACGAACACGTCGGCACTGGAGATGAGCCCCAGGAGCTGCTCGCGGTCCCCGGGGGAATCGATGTCGAGCACGACGCTCTTCGTCCCGAGGGAGACCGTGAGCCAGAAGAGCGACAGGCCGGGTTCCGCATCGTTGGCGCCAGCGAAGGGCGGATAATGGCGTATCTCCGAACCGCCAGGGGGTTCAATGCGAATTACCTCGGCGCCAAGGTCGGCGAGCACGCGGCCACACATGGCGCCACGGGGGCCGGTCAGATCGACCACGCGAATCCCGGCCAGTCCTGGCGCCCTGTCTGTTGCTTCAGCCATCTCGTGCACTCCCTTGTTCGTTGACCGGCCCCGGTGGTCCAAACGGCCTGGAGAGCCCGGGGCGTGGCGGCGTCAGGGCCTTACTCTAAGGCCTTTCGGGGTTATCGATGTATCCAGAAGGTCGGGGGCAGGCCGGGCATTTGGGCTCCCGCCCTCCGGCGCCCCGGCCGGAGGGAAGTTCCCTGTCCCGGAGGGCCACTGCCCTGGTTATGTCGCACATACGGCTCGTGGGCCACGGTCGGGCGGGACTCAGACAATGGCGGAGATACCGGTGAGCCGCCGCCCGACGACGAGCTTCTGGATCTCGGTGGTGCCGTCGGGGATGGTGAGCGAGCGGGCATCGCGGAAGTAGCGTTCGATCGGGTAGTCCTCCATGAGCCCGAGGGCCCCGTGGAGCTCGATGGCCTTTGAGGTGACGCGGACGGCCATTTCGGTGGCGAACCCCTTGGCCATGGCAGCTTCGGCGGTTGAGTCGCGCCCTTTGTCCTGGAGGTCCATGGCGCGGTAGGCGAGGAAGCGGGCGGAGTCGGTCTCGACGACCATCTCGTAGAGCATCTCCTGCACGAGCTGGAAGCTGCCAATGGGCCGGCCGAACTGGTGACGCTCCCTGACGTAGCGGATGGAGGCGTCGATTGCGGCCTGGGCAATGCCCACGGCCATCACGGCGAGCAGGGTGCGCGGTTGCTGGAAGTCCCAGACGCGGGCGGCCGTCGCCTGGTCAGACTCATCGCGCATCGCGCGCATGTTCACGCGCGGGACGCGCACGCCATCGAAGCGCAGCTCGCCGTTCGGCCAGGCGCGCAGACCGAGGAGGTTGTTGTGACGCACGACCTCCCACGGCGAGGTGTCCTTGCGGACGTGCAGGCGGCGCACGCTATCACGCCCGGCGCCGGGCTCGATGGTCACCATGAGGTCGATGTGGTCGGCGATGGGGCCGCAGGAGATCCAGGTCTTGGTACCGGTCACCACCCAGTGGTCGCCATCGGCGACGGCGTGCGTCCTGAGGTAGGAAGCGCCAGAGCCGACCTCGGGCTCGCTGATACCGCCGCAGGCGATGCTCTCGCCGGCGCGCATCCGGGCCCTGTACTCGGACCTTTCGGCATCGCTGTGAACTGCCGGCGGCGCGCCCGCAATCCAGATCATGCCGCAAAGGCCCGGCCAGACGCGGGAGAGCTCTTCGTTGATGATGCCGTAGGTCTTCCTATCGAGATTCGAGCCGCCCCAGTCCTCATCGAGACGGCCGTTGTAGAAGCCGAAGGGCATGAGCTGCTTGATGAAGGCGATCGCTTCCTCGCGGGTGAGGGGGCCTTTGCGTTCGTAGTCGTTGACCTGTGGTGCTATCTCCTTTTCGACGTATTCCCGGACCGTTGACTTAAGCAGCTGTTGCTCTTCGGTGAGGTCGAAATCCATCGGGGCGGCGACTCCTCTGCGTGTGTAGTGGCGGTCCGGGCGAGGCCGGTGCGGGCCACGGTCATGTTGGTGCTCATCTTGGTGGTACGGGCGAGGCTCTGCAAACGCGCTGAACCGGCGCCATGGCATTCCCGGCCGGTGCCGGCCCACTTGGCGGGCTCTTCGTGTGCCGCCCATTGCGCCGCGGGAAATCCATTGAGACGTTTCAGTGCCAAACGGGGCGCGGCCAACGGCAGGGCAGGGCGCGGCAGGGGCGCGTAGAATGGCGGAAAGCGGTCCCTCTGGGCCGCCCGGGAGACAAGGTATGCTCGGCACTGAATTCACCAGGCGCTTTGGCGTCCAGCATCCGTTGATCCAGGCGGGGATGGCAGAAGCGGGGCCCGACATCGTGCTCGCTGTCTGCGGGGCGGGGGCCCTTGGCAGCCTGGGCACAATTGGAAAGACCCCCGACCAGGTGGCGGGGGAGATCGCTGCCGTTCGCGCGGGGACATCGGGGCCTTTCGCGGTGAACGTGGTTACCTTCGACTGGGCGCCATTCGCCTCCAGGTTGCTCGACGTCGCGCTCGAGGCGGGGGCGCCGGTGGTGACGCTGTCGTTTGGCGATCCGCTGCCCGGCCTGGCGCGGTGCCGGGCGGCGGGCGTGCAGGCGATCGTGCAGGCGCAGGACTCGGAGACGGCACTGGCTGCGATCGCCGGGGGCGCCGATCTCGTCATCGCGCAGGGGAACGAGGCGGGCGGGCACACGGGCCGGCGCGGGACGCTCAACTTCGCTGCGGAGGTCATTGAGGCGGCCGGGGAAACACCGGTTGGGGTAGCGGGCGGGATTGCGACCGGCCGGGCGATGGCGGGAGTGCTGGCGATGGGGGCAGCAGCGGCGGTGGTTGGCACGCGGTTCAAGGCGACGGTGGAGTTCCCGGCGCCGCAGAGCCAGAAAGAGGAGATAGTTGCGGCGGGCGGCGCAGACACGCTTTACGACACGATCAACGACGAGGCGTACGGCATGGTCTGGCCCCGGGGCATCACAGGCCGGGTGATTCGGAACAGCTTCACGGAGAAGTGGGAAGGCCGGCACGCCGAACTGCAGGAAGCGGTGGCGGCGGCGGGGCAACCGTACGGGTTTGTGCGCCAGCTCTTCCAGGCCGGCACCACCGTGAACTGGGGGGGAGAATCGGCCAGTCTCGTGAAGGCGGTGCAGCCGGCGGCGGAGGTGGTCGCGGAGATCGTGCGCGAGGCGGAAGGCCACCTGCGCGCTGCGGCGGCGCTGCTGGCGCTGCCTTCCGGGGCCCGGTAGCGCGCCCGGGCGGCCGCCCGGCCGGGACGGCATCGGCGGTAGTCCACGGGACATCGGCGCCGGTGGCTTAGTCACGCCGGGCGGAAGGCGTAATCAGGGGGCGGGGCGCACCGGGGGTGGAGTGATGCCGCGCAATTCGCAGGTGTGCTCCGATTCGATGCGGAAGGCACAGTTGAAGCGCGCGCGATAGTTCTCCATGGCGATTGTGCCCACCAGCTCGACCATTTCGCCTTCGTTGTACCACCGGCGCGCTTCCGCGAACGTCTCGTCGGTAACGTCGACGGGAGTGGCGGTCATCTCTTCGGCGAGCACCAGGGCTGCCTTTTCGGCAGCGGTGTAGAGGCTGCTGGTGCGGAAATCGAAGATGGCGGCGAGTTTCTCATCGGAGGCGCCGTTCATACTGCTCCCGGCAGTATTGGTGTCCATTCAGAAGGGGCAGCCCACCATCTGGGCGGCCCTGAGGCAGACGAGGGTGCGGATAAGCGGTGGGAGGAGGCCGCTCTTCGCGGGTGCGGCGCCGAGGGCGCGGCTGGCCTTCATGATCTCGGGGGCGTAGGCCTGGATACCCGCACCGGGGACGGGCTTTCCGAGCCACTTCTCCCCGGCCTCGAGGGCGTCTCGCACCTCGCCTTCGGGCACCTCGTCCCGTTTCAGCGGTCGCATTCGCGGCATCTATCTCTCCTCGGTTCCAGGGTCACGGGGTGGCGCGTAGCTCGCGCGCAGTGCAGCGGCGGTGTCCTTCAGGGGCGCGACCAGGTCGCGGTAGAGGCCGCTGGCGAAGGTCACCCGCCGGACGCCGATCCCGGCGAGCTGCGCGAGCGAGAGCGGGTGGCGCCAGGCGAGGATGTTGACGGGGGCATCGACCGCCCGCATGACGGCGCGGGTCACCTGTTCATCGTAGAAGCCGAAAGGGTAGATGCAGTCGGCGCCGGCCTCGCTGTAGACCTTCGCGCGCCGCGCGACCTCGGCGATCTGCTCTCCGGGGGTGCCCACACGGTGAAACAGCGAGTCGACACGGGCATTGATGACCAGGGCGACCCCCGCCCTGCGGCTGGCTTCCTTGAGGGCGGCGATGCGCTCGGCCTGCAGGTGCGCGGGGACCAACACGTCCGGACCGTGGTGGTCGGTGTCTTCGTAGTTGAAGCCTGCGGCGCCAATTGCGATGGCGCGCTCGACGACGGCTTCGGGCGCGAGCTGGTAGCCCGCCTCGAGGTCGACGGAGACGGGGACGTTGACGGCGGCGATGACCCGGGCGGCGGCGGCGAACATCTCATCCGGGGGCGCCCCTTCGTGGTCCTCGTAGCCGAGGGTCGCGGCGATTGCGTTGCTGCTGGTGGCGATTGCGGGGAAGCCGGCCGCTTCGAAGGTGCGCGCGCTGGCCGCATCCCAGGCGTTGGGGAGGACAAGCATCTGCGGCTGGTGGTGGAGCTGGCGCAGAGCATCCGCCTTCCCGGCAAGAAGCCTGCGGGAGTCCTGCGCCTGGGCCATGCACCCAGTCTACGGGCTCGTGGCCGCGGTCACCACCGAACCTCCTGGCGCCCGGGATGTTCGCCCGTTGCTGTAGGCTTGAAGCGGAGAAACACCAATGGATGGACGAACCCCGGCCCGGGACTCGACGGGCGCCGAGCGCGTGGACGAGCGCATTGCCGCACTTGACGACTGGCGCGGAGGGACGCTGCGCCGGATACGCGCGCTGGTCAGGGAAGCAGTCCCGGGGGTCACCGAGGAGGTGAAGTGGGCGAGGAAGGCGAGCCCTGGCGTGCCCACGTGGTCGCACAACGGGCTCATCTGCACGGGCGAGCCATACACGTCCGTGGTGAAGGTGACCTTTGCCAGGGGCGCAGCGCTGGAGGACCCGGCGGGGCTATTCAACGCCAGCCTCGACGGGAACGCCCGGCGCGCAATCGACATCCGCGAGGGGGAGGAAGTCGCTGCGGAACCTTTCCGGGCGCTCGTTCGTGCGGCCGTGGCCCTCAACAGCGCTGGCGTGAAGGCCACACCAGCGCGCGGACGGCAGGGCGGGGTGGCCACCGCTCCCGGGGAGCCAGGCGCATCGGCGCCGGCCCTGCTCACGGGCGGCAATCCGCAGGTGGCAAAGGGCGAAGGCGACGCCCCGGTGAAGGCGTACATCGCGGCCATGCCGGGCTGGAAGCGCGAGGCCGGGGAACGGCTCGATGCGCTCATCACGCGCGAGGCGCCGGGCGTGCGCAAGGCGGTGAAGTGGAACTCGCCGTTCTACGGCATCGAGGGGCAGGGCTGGATCATCTCCTTCCACGTGTTCACGCGGTATGTGAAGGTGACCTTTTTCCACGGCGCCGGGCTGCAGCCAAACCCACCCGGGAAGGGGAAGGACCAGGACGGGCGCTGGCTCGACATCTACGAGGGCGGCTTCGACGAGGCCCAGATGGCGGACTGGGTCCGCCAGGCGGCAGCGCTGCCGGGCTGGGGAAGGGTATGAGGCGTGGGCCGCTGCGGCCCCCGGGCGGTAGTCACCGGCCGACCCGGCCGGCGAAGGCACCAACGCCGTTTGGCCGGTTGGGTTCTCCCGGCAGATAATGTGCCGGGCCAGGCGGCGGCGAAGGAACCGGTTGAGACCGGCCCGGCGACCCGGCAGTCAAGGTGATAGAAGCGGGATGGGAGTGAGACTATGAGCACCTACAGCGAGCGATTCACCTGGGACTCGGTCCACTGGGGCACCCACTGCGTCGACTGCTACCCGGGCGGTTGCCCGATGCGGGTCTTCGTCAAAGATGGGGCGGTGGTTCGTGAGGAGCCCTCGGGAACATTGCCGGTGATTGACCCGGCCGTTCCCGACTACAACCCGATGGGATGCATGCAGGGCGCGAGCTGGAGCCGGTCCCTGGATGGACCCGACCGGGTGCAGTATCCGATGAAGCGGGCGGGCAAGCGCGGCGAGGGCAGGTGGGATCGCATCTCCTGGGACCAGGCCCTGCGCGAGATCGGCGACGCGCTGGTCGACGCCATTGAGGAGCATGGGCCGCGCTCGATCGTGCGGGAGGGGACCCCGGAGGCGGTTGTAGGCGGCCCCACGGCCAGGTTCTTTGCCCTGGTGGGTGGCCAGACGATGGACCTCAACGCCGTAATCAGCGACTTCAACAGCGGCGTCTACGCCAGCTTCGGGAAGAGCCATGTCGAGGGTTCGGCCGACGATTGGTTTCATTCGGAGCTCCTGGTCATCTGGAACAGCAACCCGGTCTACACGCGGATTCCTTTCTACCACTTCTTCAGCGAGGCCCGGTACAACGGGGCGGAGATAATCAACGTCTCGCCCGACGTGAACGCCTCGCACACGCACGCCGACTACCAGGTGAACATCGAAGGGGCGACGGATGCTGCCTTTGGGCTCTCGCTGGTGCAGGTGATGTTCGCTGAGGACATCGCCGCCTGGGACTTCATGCGCGAGCAGACGGATATGCCGCTACTTGTTCGCACCGATAATCGCCGGTACCTCCGGCAGACCGATGTGGAGGGGCAGGGCAGGGAGGACCAGCTCTATCACTGGCTCCCGGGCAAGGGCCTGGTGGCGGCCGACCGCGGCAACCTGAAGCTGAATGGCGCCCCTGTCGCGCTCGAAGGGCAATTCGAAGTCCAGCTTCACAACAGCCGCACGGTGACGGTGGAGCCTGTCTGCGCTCTATTGCGGCGAAAGCTCGACGAGAGCTACACGCCCGAAAAGCAGGCGGCGATCACGGGCGTGCATCCGGAGACGCTCCGCATGGTGGCGCGGAAGATAGCCACACGGAGGACGAACATCTTCCTTGGCATGAACGCCTGCAAGATGTATCACGGGGACCTCATCGAACGGACGATGTGCCTGGTGCTGGCGGCAAGCGGCAACTGGGGCCGCAGGGGGACTGGCCTGCGGACGTGGGCAGCGGGACTGCACGACGGCGCCCAGATCGCCATGAGCAAGCGCGCCCCCGGGGCGCAGGCGGCGGCCACCGCGATCGCGGGACGGGACGCCGCCCTCGCGAAGCTGAAGCAGGTCGACCCCTCGCTGGTGAACGACGAGCTGGCGATGTGGGAGCTGACCAAGGGCCGGCGGGGCATCCTGGGCATGCTGGACGAGCGGACGGGCGACGATGTCCCGGCCGAAGCGAACACGCCGCCGGTGTTCTGGTGGTACAACCAGATGGACTACCGCGAGCGCTGGAACAACCCCGAATGGAGCGATAGCTCCATGGTCCGCAGCTTCGACGAGTACATGGAGGCGGCGCTGAAGGAGGGCTGGTGGGACGGGCTGGACCACCCTCGCAAGGAGGAAACGCCGCAGGTGTACATCGAATGCGGCGGCAATACCATCCGGCGGACGCGCGGCGGCAAGAAAGCGGCGGCGACGCTCTGGTCGAAGCTGAAGACGGTGATCGCGATCGACTTCAAGCTCAACATCACGGCCCAAAACGCCGACTACTTCCTGCCCGCGGCCCAGCACTACGAGAAGATCGCCTTCTCCATCCCCGGGCCGTTCGTAGCGAACCTGACGCTGGCGGACCAGGTCGTGGCCCCCGCGGGCGAATCGCGCAACGAATGGGAGATCTTCCTGGCAATCCTTGCCAGCGTGGAGCAGCGGGCGAAGGAACGTGGGCTTGAGTCATTCGCAATGCCGGACGGGACGCAGGTGCGCTACGACCAGCTCGTGGCCGCCTACACCATGGGCGGCTACTACAAGGACCAGGAGGTGGTGGCCGACGAGCAGATCCGCGACTCGGTGCTGGCAGGGACCCTGCCGGAAGGGACCACGCTGGAGGAAGTGCGGAAGACGGGTTTCAAGCGCTTCACCAGCATGGGCATGAGCCCGGCCATGCTCGGGCAGACCACGGACCTGAGGCCAGACGACGTGATCACGCCCTTCACGGGCCACGTCGAGCGCGGCGATCCCTTCCCCACGTATTGCCGCCGGGCCCAGTTCTACATCGACCACGACTGGTTCCTGGAGGCGGGCGAGGAGTTCCCGACTCACAAGCCCAACCCCACCATGGGGGGCGCCGCGTACCCGCTCGGGATGTCGTCGGGGCACAACAGGTGGTCGGTGCATTCCATGAACCACTTCAACGAGGTGGTGCTGGGGACTCACCGCGGCTCGCCGAACGTGATGGTCAACAGCCGTGACGCGGCCGCACGAGGAGTGAAGGACGATGATCTGGTGCGGATCTTCAACGACGTGAGCGAGTTCCACGCGCGGGTGAAGGTGGCGCCCAACGTGAAGCCCGGGCAGATCATCTCGTACAACGGCTGGGAGCCGCTGCAGTACGCAAACTGGTCGGGTGCGAACGAGATTGAGCCGGGGATGGTCAAATGGCTCGCCCTTTCGGGGGGCTACGGCCATCTGAAGTACAACAGCCTGAACTGGCAGCCGGCGCCCGCCGACCGCTGGGTGCGCTGCGACTTCGAGCTCGCCGAAAGGTGAGCGCGGGGGCGCCCGGTGGCGGGCTTCATCGCCGCCGTGGGTATCTGCGCGCCAACGGCCGCGTTAGCGGGCGGCGGTGTATGCTTGGCGGGCAAGGGGAGTAACCGAGCGCCCACCCCCGGGCGCGGTAGCTGTCGTCAGTACGCCCGCGAGGGCCGGCACTACAAGCGAGGCATCCCTCGCCCGGTGAGACCTGGCTAACCACACATGGTGCGGCCGGGTCTCTTTTTTCGTCCGCCCCGGCTGCCCGGAAGGGATGTCAATTGCTGGACGAGATCTTCGAGATGTTCGAGCGCGACCGGGACGGCCGGGACGGGCGCGAACCGGAACGGCGCGGCATACGCGGGTTCCTCAGCCGCCTGTTCGGTGACGGCGACGACGACGACCGGGGTTCGAACCGGCCGCGCCGCAGCGATGCCGGCGAAGGGACAGCGGACCCGGGGCGGCCACGTCGCGAGCGCGACCGGGCTGACCTCTGGGACGATTGACCTCTCAGTAGAGTCGCCTGAGGTGGTGGCCCGCGTGGTTCGCGCGGGCCATCTCCCGTGATTGTGCGCAGACGGCCGAGGAGGAGCACATGGATGAACTGAACGCAGACCTGGTTTTCGCAGCCCGGATGGCGCTGGCAGCGGCGCTCGCTTTTGTGATCGGCTGGGAGAGGGAGAGCCAGGGCAGCGCCGCCGGGGACCGGACGCACGCGATGGTGGCGCTGGGGGCCGCCGCCTTCACAAGCATCGGCGTGGAGTCGTTCCCGGCCACGGCCGAGAAGCTAATCGCGGGGGTTGTCACGGGCGTGGGGTTCCTGGGCGCGGGGATGATAATGCGCGACGGCACCAACGTGCGCGGTTTGACCACGGCAGCGGGGATCTGGGCGGTGTCAGCAGTGGGAGTGGTGGTTGGCGCGGGCGAGTACGTCCTTGGCGTGATCCTGGCGTCCCTGATACTGCTCATCCTGAGCTGGGAACGGCTGCCGTTCCTGTCGCGCGTGGGCCGTGTGAAGCGGCACCTGGAGGCCTCGGAAGAGCGCCGGGAGGAGCGCAGGCAGCCGGGCAAGTAGACGCTGGCCGGCCCACTCCTGCCCGGGCGCCGTCGCCCCTACACCAGCAGGAGCGCTGGCTCGGAGAGCAGCTCGGCGAAGCGGGCAGCGAAGCGGGCGGCAGGGGCGCCATCCACAACACGATGGTCATAGGTGAGGCTGTAGGGCATCACCGGGCGGATCACCACCTGGCCGTCGATGGCGACGGGCCGGTCGGTGACGGGGCCGATGGCGACGATCGCGGACTGGGGCTGGTTGATGATGGGCGTGCCCACGAACCAGCCGCCGCCCACGGTGGCCAGGTTGGTGACGGTAAAGGTGCCCCCGGAGACGTCGTCGGGAAGCAGTTGCCCGGCGCGGGCCTTCTCGACGAGGGCGGCGAGCTCCTTCGATACCTGGCGGAGCGGCTTCCGGTCGACGTTCCGGACGACGGGCACGATGAGCCCGCCCTCGATGCCCTGGTCGAGCGCGACGGCCACGCCGATGTTGACGTCGTCCCAGACCCTGATCTCTTCGCCCACGACGCTGGAGTTGAGGATGGGCACATCGCGAAGGGCGCGCGCCGCCGCCATCACGATGATGTCGGTATAGGTGGCGCGGAACCCGAGCGATGCCTCCTGGGCGATCAGCTTCCGGCGCAGGGCGACGGTACCGGACATATCGGCCTCGCCGATGTAGGTGAGCTGGGCGGCAACCTGGAGGCTGCGGTGCATGTGCTCGGCAATGGCGCGGCGCATTCCCTTGATGGGGATAGTCGCTGCAACGCGCTTCCCATCGACGATCTCGGCACTGGCGGACGCGGGAGCCGGCGCCGGGGCGGCCACGGGTGCGGGCGCTGCCTGCCTCGCCGCGATGGCGCGCTCCACGTCCTCGCGGACGATGCGGCCATCGGGCCCGGTGGGAGTGATGGCCGAGAGGTCGATGCCGTGTTCTTCGGCGATCTTCTTCGCGACGGGGGAGGCGCGGGTAGCGCCCTGGCGCCCGGGGGCGGCCGGCGCTTCTCCGGCGGGAGGGGGCGCAGCGCCGGGGCCGGGTTCGTCGGCGGGCTCCGGGGCGGTGGTCATGATGATGGGCGCGCCCTTCGCCTGGAGGGTGGCAAGCTCGGCCTCGGTCTCCGCCAGCAGGCCGATGACGCGCCCGACGGGCACGGTCTCGTCTTCGGGCACGAGGAGGTGGAGCCAGCCTGAGTCCTGGGCTTCAACATCCCAGTTCGTCTTTTCGGTTTCGATGGTGACGACGACCTCGCCGCGGTTGACGTGGCCGCCTTCGGGCACCTGCCACTTCACGACGGTGGCCTCGATCATGGCCATGCCAAGCTTGGGGATGGCGACGTAGCCTGCCATTCCTATGCCTTCAGGGTGCGGCCCGTGACCGCTTCGATGGCCGCCAGGATGCTGGCCGGCTGGGGCAGCACGCTGGCCTCGATGAACCCGCCGGGGATAGGCAGGTTGGCGGCGCAGACCCGCTTCGGTGGTGCGTCCAGCGAGTCGAAAGCGCGTTCGATGACCTGGGTGATGATCTCGGCGCCCACGCCGCAGCGCTCGGTGTCTTCATCGGCGACGACAAGGCGGCCCGTCTTCTCCACGGAGCGGACAATTGAATCGATATCGAGCGGCTCCAGGGTCCGCGGGTCTATCACCTCGACGCTCACGCGGTCCTTGACTTCGTCGGCGACGCGGAGGGCGTGCTGGACCTGGAGGGCAGTGGCGACAACGGTGACATCGGTGCCTTCGCGCTTCACATCGGCGACGCCGAAGGGGACCGTGTACTCCTCCTCGGGCACGTCGCCGCGCAGGCCGAGCAGGCGCTTGTGGTAGAAGAAGACGACCGGGTTGTTGTCGCGGATGGCTGACTTCAGGAGGCCCTTGGCGTCGTAGGGCGTCGACGGAACGGCGAGCTTCAGCCCGGGGGTGTGCATGATGAGGGACTCGGGCGACATGGAGTGTTCGGGGCCGTTGCGGGCGCCGCCACCCATGGCGGCGAGGAAGACGAGGGGCAGGCTCACCTTGCCGCCGTGAGCGAAGCGCCACTTGGCGGCGTTCACCAGCACCTCGTTGCCGGCGATGTAGATGAAGTCGGCGAACATGAAGTCGGCCACGGGACGGTAGCCTGCCATGGCCGCGCCGAGGGCGGTGCCCGCCACCGCGGTCTCGCTGAGGGGGGTGTCGATGACGCGTGCGGGGCCGAAGCGCTGCACGAGCGTGGAGGTGACCCCGAAGGTACCCGCCTGGACATCTTCGCCGACGACGAACACTTTCTCATCGCGCGCCATCTCTTCGGCGAGCGCTTCCTGCATGGCGATGCGATAGGGGATGTCTCTCATGTCTGACTCCTCTGGTTAGCGGGCGTAAAGCAGTTCGCTGAGGATGGAGGCGTCCGGAGGGGGGCTCTCCATGGCGAAACGCTCAGCTTGGTCGGCCTCCGCGGCGGCTTCGGCGTCGATGCCGTCGAGCTCGCTTGCCGTGGCGACCTCCTCGCGGAGGAGCCTTTCGCGAAAGAGGAGGATGGGGTCGCGCCTCTTCCATTCTTCAACCTCTTCCGGTGGGCGGAGCTCGAAGTGGGCGACATCGGGGGCGCCTTCGGAGTGAGCGCGGAAGCGGTAGGTCTTGCACTCGACGAGCGATGGGCCTTCGCCGGCGCGGGCGCGCTCCACGGCCCACTGGACGGCCTCGTGGACGGCGACCACGTCCTGGCCGTCGACGGTCTGCGAAGGCATGCCGTAGGGGATTGCGAGGTTGGCGATGTCCTCGCTGGCGAAGGCGTCGCGGAGCGGCATGAACTGGGCGTAGAGGTTGTTTTCGCAGACCCAGGCGATGGGGAGCTTCATGACGGAGGCCATGTTCATGGCCTCGTGCAGTGTGCCGCGATTGGAGGCGCCATCGCCAAAGAAGCAGACCACGGCCTGGCCGCGGTTGTTCATCTTCGCGGCTACGCCCCAGCCGAGGGTGACGGGGAAGGCCGAGCCGATGGTACCGGAGAAGCCGAGCATGCCATGTTCGGGGTCGACGAAGTGGAAGCCGGCGACGCCGTTGCAGGCGCCGGTCGCCTTGCCGAAATGTTCGGCCACGAACTCTCGCGGCGAGCCGCCCTTGGCGATGATGTGGCCGATCCCGTGCCCGCGGTGGTGATACCAGACGAAGTCGTCGGGCCGGAGGAAGGCGCAGCCGCCGACGCCAACGGCCTCTTCGCCGAGGCCGCTGTGGAAGAAGGAGACGGTCTTGCCATCAGCGATACCCTGCACGATCTTTTCATCGAAACGGCGGGCACGGACCATGTTCGCGTAGAGCGTCTTCAGCTGTTCGTTGGAAAGGAGCATGCGACGACCTCCAGGGGCGACCTTGAGGCGCGGGGGACTGCCCGGCCCGGTGCGCCGTAGAAGGTTCTCTTACGCTACGCACGCGCACCTGACAAGTGGGAGGGCGGCGCGGGCCGAGCGGTGCAACTCCGCCATCACGCCGGCGAGGCGAACACAGGCGCGGCGGGCGCGGCCGGTTTGCTGGCGGGTCAGACGGCCGCGGGTTGGTGGGTGGGGCGGCGGTTGGCGGCGGTCTTGATCGCGCCGCTGGCGATTACGGCGCTGCT
>JAANMY010000194.1_pt1 | contig 87073 bp, 74 predicted proteins | sample 7279691 | NCBI WGS metagenome assembly JAANMY01 (sample SAMN14094543, study PRJNA606508) | bioreactor metagenome | isolation source: A lab-scale SPAN reactor treating ammonium-rich wastewater day 388 | place: Ireland: Galway | collected 2018-02-07 | reverse complement strand
GACCTCGACAGCATGCTCCGCGGCATCATCCAGTTCACCATCGAGGAACGCCACGATCTTCTCACGTTCCTCGTCGGTGAGTGGGGCAGGCTTGGCGGTCAAGTCAGGGTTGTGCGGCTCACTTCCCATCGTTCGCTCCCGATTCGGAGAGTGCCGTCGAGGATTCGGACAACGCATCCATTTTAACATAATCGCGCAGCAGGTCGCGTAATTGACAGCGAGCGCGGCTCAACAGCGATTTCACGGCCTTGGTCGTGATCCCCATGATCTGAGCGATTTCCTCGTAGCTCAATTCCTCGAACTTATTCAGCACCACGGCCAGGCGCTGGCGGTCGTTGAGTTGATCCAAGGCGGAGCGGATGACCTTGACCAGTTCTTCTTGATGAAGCTGATGATCGGGGGGAGCGGTTCGGGCCGCCGCCAATGCCTCGACGGGCCTTTGCCCCAAGGGACCTGAATCGGTCGCCAGGAGTTGCACGGTCGGCTTGCGTTGTTTGCGCCGCAGGGCATTGAGGGCGACGTTGTTGGCAATGGTGAAAAGCCAAGTAGAAAATTTGGCCTGCGGATGATAATCCTCCCTGGCGCGATAGACGCGGAGGAACACTTCCTGGGCCAGGTCTTCCGCTTCATCGGCCCGCCCGCATAGGTGCGAAAGCACATTGATGAGCCGGTGTTGAAAGCGCTCCACCAATTCCTGAAAAGCGCCGTGCTCGTCACTCCTGACCCGGAGCATGAGCCGGACGTCTGGATCGCGGATGGCAAATTGGGCACTGGTATTGCCGATGGTGGGCATACTCTCAAATTACCGCATACGCCATGAGGAAGAAAGAGTGACTTCCGCTTCGCCGGCCTTTCCATTATTTAAGACTGCGGATGATGAAGAGCGAATGAACAACCCAAGCTTCGGCTCTCGTTCGCCAGCCGTTCCCCTGAATCTTCGATCCTGGAAACAGGTCGTCATTGCCACGGCAAGTAATGGAGGGGAGGCACCTTCATGACTTCCCGCCAAATCCAAGCCCCCAAACAACCCATGCAAGCCCCCGCCAACAGCGGCCCCACAATGGCGTTTTTGGTCACGTCGCGAGCCGTCATCTGCCCGGCGATGTTGCCCATCAGCATCCCGGCAATGCCGCCCACGACGGCCCCGCCGATCAAGCGATAGGTGAAGGGTTCAAACCCCGTGCCGCGGGACATGATGCCGAAGACCACGCCGGTCACAAAGCCCACGAAGCCGCCAAAAATCAGGGATGATAGGGGACTTTTTTTGGGAGTCATGCTGCACCGTCCTCGGAGCCAACCGCTCAAAAATGCAAATAGATCGCCTCGCACAGCTTGGCTAGCATTTTACCTTCGCGAATGGATTCCTTGGGTGATTGGAGATGAGTGTAGTTGACAAAGAGGGTAAAAACCACTTTCCGCCCCGAATGCGTGGTGGCATAACCTGCCAGGGCCTTGCTGGTCAGGATGATGCGTCCGTTGAGATGGTTTTCCAGGTAATAGGTGCCGGTTTTCGCTTGGATCTGGCCTTTGGCCGGGCTGCCTGGTTCAAGGACGTTGTAGAGCGTGCCATCGACGCCTAGGATCGGCAGGGCCGCCTGGAAAGCGGGGAAATCCGGTCGCTGCCGCATGGCCATCAGCAGCTGGACCGTCACGCGCGGCGAGGTCAGATCGCTCCGCGATCCCCCTGCTCCGCTGCCCAGCGCGATGCTATCCACGTCCACGCCCAGCTTGCGCAGGATGTTTCCTTGTTGGCGCAGCCCTTTCTCCAACGTGCGCTCGCCATTTTTCGTCGCCAACATCATCGGCAGAGCGCTGGCGTGCAAATTGTGGCTCACCTTGAGGACCAACTTGAGCATTTCACTCAAGGGCGGCGACGGCAGTTCAGCCACGATCGGCCAAGCGTTGACTTGCTCCTGACTCGGCAGCGCCGACGCGGCATTACGCTCATGCAGAGACGCATCCACTCGCACCCCGGCTTGCTGGAGTTCCTCGATGAGGCAGGCTCGGGCAAAGGAAGCGGGATCATCCACTTCGTGCACCCGCAAAAGCGGCTTGTGCCCCTTGGGGATTTGTCCGCGAACGACGAGCCGCCCCGGTTGCGGGCTGCTGCTCTTGATGTGCAACGGTTTCTCCGCATCGACGGTTTCGACCTGGATATCCACCTGAAAGGCCGCGGTCTTGGGCCGCCATTCCACCGCGGCCAGTTGACCAGCCTCCGCAGCAGGCTGAATCTGCAAGTCGATCAAGTTATCGTTGAGCATGATGGGGGTCAGGCGCCGCGGTCCGCTGCCCGTGGTTTCCGAACCATCGAAGAGACGGTCGTCGATGATGATCCGCCCCTGGATCTGCTTGATGCCATGGGCTGCCACTTGACGCGCCAATGCTTTCAGCCCGGCCAGGGGATCGCAAGACGTGATGTCGCTGTCCAGGCTGCCGTTGGCATAAGTGTGATCGATGTTCCGAAATTGGATTTGACCATCCTCGCCGGTCCTGCCGCCAAGCGTGAAGTCCCCTTTGGCGATAAGCACCAGGTCCCCCATCAAGACGCCGTCCTTGACCTCGCCGCTTCGGACGATGGGCGTGACAAAGCGGTGGTCGGGGCCGAAGACGGCCAGCGCCGCCGCGCAGGAGTACAGTTTGGTCGTGGAAGCCGGCACGAAGAGTCGATCCGCGTTTTGCTCGAAGAGGGTTTGGCCCGATTCCGCGTCCATCACCAGGATGCCCCAATGAGCGTTCTTGTAATCGGGCCCCTGGATCAGGCTTTGAATGGCACGGGCAGGGTCCGATTTCTGCGGTGCCTGGGCCATGGCGAGCACCGTGCAGCCCGCCAGCAACGATAGGATCACGCACCATCGGTTGACCCATGAGATCATTTTGCACATCGGACCGCCCTCGAACGCTTTACCAACTTCCATCGCAACGGAAACACTTCCGCACCAGTGTAATCAGCCGCCACGCCGCTTGCCAAGCCTTTGCCTTCGAGATCAGGCTGGCGCGTGCCTAGAGCAACTGCAACGTCCCGCGCGTGACGCCGATTTGATTCAGGCCCCGCACCTTTCGCCAGGCGTTTCGGCCGTCATCGCGGCCTTGCAAAACCTCTTGGTACAACTCCCAGAGACGGATGATGTCGTCGCCCGATTCACGCAGCAGTTCCAACCGAAAATGCCTAAGCCCAAGCTGTAACATGCGCGGCAAGAATTCCGCCGCCGATTGAGGCAGGCTGTTGTAGACCGTGTTGCGACAACCCGCGTCCGGGATGACCGGGAAATGGGCTTGCTGATGGTCGCTCAAGTCGAGCCGATGGCGATCGCAGGGTCGGCCGCAGTCGCGATAGTCCTGGCCCGTGGACAAGAAGGCCGCGAAGACGCAGTGTTCCATGTGGAACATCGGCATGAAATAGTGAATTACTACTTCGAACCAATCCGAAGGCGCAGTCTGGAGCAAGGCCGAGAGCTGATGCCAATTCACATCATACCCGGGCACCATGCGGGCCAACCCCTGGCTTTTCAGCCAGGCCGCGGAGAATTCGTTGACGACATTGAGCGAATAGTCGCCCACCAGCGGCAGATGCGGCGTATTTTCACGGAAATAGGCTAGTGCAGCCAGGTTGCGAACCAGGATGAAGTCAGCCTCACATTCCGCCATCAGGCGCAGCCAAGTTTCCTCGCCCGGTTTGATGACGCGCAAGGTCGCCAGCCCGATCTGCAAGCCGTGGTCGCGCGCCATGGCCACCGCCTGGTGATAGCGCCGCACGTCCTCGAAATCGCAGTAAATCTGCTCCGGACGGGGCATGCCCTGGCGTGGTTGGTATTCCGACAAGGTTTTCACCTGATCGAGCGTTCGGGCAAGCACATGAAGGCGAGCCGGCTCGGTGGATCCAACCTCGCTAACAGCAAGCACTTGTTTGCGTAGTGCATCGACCGTCTCCACTGAAACGGCCGCGGGTCGGGCCGCATGGACTTGCGTCTGCTCTTGCAATTGAGCGACAAGCTGCCGGCGCAGACGGTTGAGCACGCTCGGCGGGATGAGCACGGCGTCGTCGATTTCTGACACCACTTCGATCAGTTCGAAGGGCGTCTCCTTCAATCGCCCCAAATGCTCGCGAAGCTGATGGAGATCGGCGGGATGCTGCTTGGCCGGTTGCAATGGGCCTTCCCACGCCGCCTGGGCATGTCTTCCGTCCTGGGTCGCCGCGACGATCGACAAGGCAGCGCCGCTGACCCCGCGAACCACGATGCGCAGCCCAACGCGCTGGATCGGTTTATCCTTGGCGTAGGTTTGTTCGAGCCGCTTTCTAACGGCGGGATCATCAGTCTTCCAGACGATGGCCCCTTCCTCGACGTTGCGGGGATCGACTTGATGGCGGTCCATTTGCAGTCTGACCCAGCGTCCACCTTGCGAAGAGGCGATTTCCTTAACGGCAAAGACGCGCCCGCCTGTTTCCTCCTCTTCGGGACGCCCCTCGTCGAACACCAGACCATCGCCAGGCTTGATCCATTCCTCCAGCGTGCCGTCGGCGTGATCCATCCGCACGATCAGCCAGGGGAATTCCCGCCGCGCCACCGTGCCCAACCGCACGCCCCGATGCTTGGGGAAACGGGCGGGGGTCGTGATTTGATGATTGACGCCGTCGAGAAAACCGTGAAAGAGACCGCGGGAAAAGGTTTGCTCCACGTCCCGCATTTGCCCGGCTGGCGCACGATAAGGGAGGCCTCGGATCGCAGCATCCAGGGCGTCGCGGTAGAGTTTGGTCGTGGCGGCGACGTAAGGCCCCCCTTTGAGCCGGCCTTCGATCTTCAGACTGCTGACACCGGATGCGACGAGATCGGCGACGAGTTCCGGGGCCGCCAAATCCTGCGGACTGATCAAATAGGCGCGATCTCCCAAGTCGCGCCGCACGCCGTCGACGTGAAGTTCATACGGCATGCGGCAGGCCTGGGCGCAGTGCCCGCGGTTGGCCGAGCGGCCGCCAAGAGCCTCGCTGGTCAGGCACTGCCCGGAGTAGGAAACGCACAAGGCGCCATGAACGAACACTTCGACCGGCATGCTCGCTTGCGCCGCGATGGTTCGGATGTCCGCCAGGGATAACTCGCGCGCCAGAATGACGCGCTGGATGCCCAACATGCTCAACAAGCGGATGCCGCGCGGCTCGGTTTGCGTGGTCTGGGTGGAGGCATGTACCACGAGATCGGGATAGAGTTGCTGTATCAGCCAGGCCAAACCCCAATCCTGCACGATCACGGCATCGACCGCCGCCGCCCGCAGTTGGTTGAGATAGGCGACGACCTCGGGCCATTCATCGGCGAAGATCAGCGTGTTGAAGGCGACGTAGCCCTTGACCCCGCGGTCGTGCAGATAGCGCATCACAGCGGGCAGTTCATCCAAGGTGAAATTCGCGGCGCGATAACGGGCGTTGAATTGGGGCAAGCCAAAGTAAACGGCGTTGGCCCCGTTGGCGACCGCCGCGCGGAGCGCTTCCCAATCCCCCGCGGGAGCCAGCAATTCCGGCGTCGAGGTTTGGCTCTGAGCGTGCAATCCCGCCTCACGGAGTGGAAGGTGCCGGCAACGTGGCCGACGTGCCCGCGGCGGAGGTCGTCAACGGCGCCGTGACCGTCGGCCGGGTTGGGACCGAGGTATCCGAAAACAGCTTCTGGAACCATTCCATTTTCGTCAGATCGAGCGCGGTGACAAAGAGCATCAAGCAGAGGATAAACGCCAGCCCGGCCAGCGTGATCCAAGTCAGGATGCGCTCATTCATGGGCTTGCCGCGAATTTTTTCCATCACGAGCAGCACGGCATGGCCGCCATCGAGCACGGGAATGGGCAAGAAATTCACGATGGCCAGATTAATGCTGATCATGGCAAGAAAATGCAGCAAATCCTTGAAGCCGCGTTCGGCAAATTGATATGTGGCGCGGGCCATGTCCACCGGTCCGCTGAGCAGTTTGAAGGAAATTTTCCCGGTGATGAAGCTGTAAAGGTTCATGTAAATGCGGATGACAAACCGCTTGGTGTCTCGAAGCCCCAAACGGACGGCTTCAAGGAAGCCCTCGGCGACCTTCTCCGACATTTCGTTCTCCAGCTTCAAGCCGCGGCTCGGATAGGGCCATGTGGGATCCGGTTCCGGTTGGATGTTGACGGTCAAGGAGCCTTGCTGCTCGTCCTTGACCGTGATCTCCAAGCGCGTCAGTTTTAGGTGTTGCATGGCCCAGAAGGCGCGGGGCCAGTGGCTTTGGTCATTGATGGGAAACCGTTCTGGTTTGAGGAGATCGGGCGAGAAGAAAGCGACTTCCGTGATGACTTGTCCTGGCTTAAGCCCTGTTTTGGCGGCGGGGCCGTCCGGTTGGACGCCGGTAATGATCGGATCCACGGCGTAATTGAAACCCAGGGCGGGAAACGGCATGGGATGAATCGCCTTGCCCGGCGACGACTCCACCCATGTGCCCCGACCTTGAATTTCCTTAGGTTCAATGGCCACGGTTAGCGTTGCGCCGCGCCGCTGCACGGTCAGGGCAATGGGTTGATCGCGGTCCGCCAAATCTTGGACGAGGTCAGGCAGACGCAAGGGATCGAAGTCCTGTTGCCCATTCAGCGCGAGGATCAAGTCGCCCGGCTGCAGCGCCTGGGCCGACGGGGGCATCTTTTGAGGGATGGTTTGTGTGATCGGTCCCATCTTGGCGCGTAAGCCGAGGGTCTTGAAATGGTGGGTCCGGACTTTGAATTCGAGAATCTCCTCGCCGCGCTTGACCTGGTAAATGAGCGGATGGTGCCGCCAGCGAGTTTCGGCGAACATCAAGTCCGGGCCATGCTTGATCGGCGTGAACTGGGGGTGATCCGGGGAGTCGGGCCGGACGCCGATAATGCGATCGCCGCCGCGAAACGCAGCTTCGGCGGCGGGCGATCCCTCGTCGGCGGGGCTGGTGTCGGGTTTCTCGCCGCGATAGAGGATCATCCCTACGGGAAAGCCAATGCCCAGGGTCGGGCGGAGTTCATTATCCAACTTGCGCGGCACCACGTCGGCCTCGGCGATGTGTCCGTCATGCGTCTTCCATTTCAGGCGCACGATGGTTTCGCCCGGCGTGGAGAGCAGCGAGGCGTAAAACAGGTCTTCATAGGAAGGATGCGTGATGTCATCGACTTGAAGCAATTCCGAACCCGCCCGCACGCCAGCCAGGTCCGCGGGCGAGCCAGGCTCGATATAGCCGAAGAAGGGCGCCGGTTCCGTCTTGCCTATGAGGTAGATGTAAATGAAGACGAGGAAGCCAAAGAGCAGATTCATGACCACGCCGGCGGAGATGATGAACAGCCGCTGACCCACTGTTTTTTTCATATAGGAGCGCGGCGAATGGGCGGCGGCATCCTGGTCTTCTTCCTTCTCGCCGGGGTCGGCCTGGCCCAGCATCTTGACGTAGCCGCCGATGGGGAATAGCGCCAGCTTATAAACGGTCTCGCCCCATTTGAACGCGCAGCCCGGGATGGCTCGGCCGAAGCCGACGCTGAAGGTTTCGACCTTGACGTCGCACCATTTGGCGGCCAGGAAATGCCCCAACTCGTGGATGAAAATCAAGAAGCCGATGCCAAAGATCACGGCCAGGACGTTGCCCAGCGCCACCAGCGTTTCGCTGAACGATTTGCCCTTGAACAGCCCGAAGTAGAGGGCCGCGAACAGGCCGATCATGATCCCGGCTTCGATCAACCGGCCAATCAGGCGCGCCGCGCCAGGGGAGCTTTCGTTTTTGTCGAGGGTTTTTACTTCAGGTTGGGCCAACGTTCGGTCTCCTGGCGCGCCCAAGCATCGACGCGAAATAGCGCCTCGAGCGTCGGTTGCGGCTGAAAAGGATGATGCTCCACGGCGTGTCGAACCGCGGGAACGATGTCGAGGAAGCGGAGCGTACCATTCAAGAAGCGGTGCACGGCCACTTCATTCGCGGCGTTGAGGGCGGCCCCCGAGGTGCCGCCGCGCCGAGCGACGTCGTAGCCCAAATCCAAGGCGGGAAATGCGTCCCGGTCCGGCTGCTGAAAGTGCCACTTTTCCAAGCGCCGCCAATCCAAACGCTGCGTCGGACCGCAAAGACGCTCTGGATAGGTGAGGGCGTATTGAATCGGCAAGCGCATGTCGGGGGGCGACAGTTGCGCGAGCACCGCGCCGTCCCGAAATTCCACAAAGGAATGGATCACCGACTCGGGATGAATGAGCACCTCGATTTGCTCGGGCGCCAGGCCGAAGAGCCAATGGGCTTCGATGATCTCCAAGGCCTTGTTCATGAGCGTGGCGGAGTCCACGGTGATCTTGGGGCCCATTTTCCACGTTGGATGCCGCAGGGCCTCCGCCACGGTCGCTTGCTCCAATGCAGCGCGAGACTTGTTGCGAAACGGTCCGCCGCTGGCCGTGAGCACGATGCGTTCCACCTCGCGCTGCTGCCCGGGATGGAGGATTTGAAAGATCGCGCTGTGCTCGCTGTCCACGGGAATCAGGTTAGCGCCCTTGTTCCTGGCCAACTCCATGACGATGGGGCCCGCCATGACCAAGGTTTCCTTGTTGGCCAAGGCCACCGTCTTGCCCATCTCCAGGGCGGCCAGGCTGCTCCGCAGGCCCGCCGCGCCCACGATCCCCACGAGCACGACGTCCACATCAGCTTCTTGGACCAAGCGCACCAAATGCTCGGAGCCGTGATACAGCCGGGTGCCATGCGCTGGCAAGGCGTCCTGTTCGGTTAAAGTTCCCTCGCCCAGCACCGCCCAGCGCGGACGGTATCTTGCGATCTGCTGTTTGAGCCGTTCGCCATTCCGCTGCGCCGACAGACCAACGACCTCCAGCCGATCCGGCAAGTGATCGATCACGTCCAGGCCGCTGGTGCCGATCGATCCCGTCGAACCGAGCACGGCAACCCGGCGGCGAAGCGCCAGGCTTGGGCGTGCATCAGAACTCAAGATCGGTGCGTGCATGGGGACCCTTGGCTTGAAGGGCGGGGCGTCACTTCGCTGGACCACGTACCGGCACGGGGATGCGGTCCATGCCCATCCAGGGCCGCAAGACCTCCGGAACGATCACGCTGCCATCGGCTTGTTGATAATTTTCAAGAATGGCTACCAAGGCCCGGGAGACGGCCACCGCCGTCCCGTTGAGCGTGTAGGCGAAGCGCGTGCCCTTCACCCCGGCTTGTTTGTAGCGGATGTTGAGTCGCCGGGCCTGATAGTCGGTGCAATTCGACGTGCTGGTCACTTCGCCAAATTCGCCTTTGTCGCCGCGCCCTGGCATCCAGGCTTCCAAATCATATTTGCGATAAGCCGGCCCCCCCAGATCGCCGGTGCAGGTGTCGATGACCTGATAGGGCAGGCCCAGTCCTTGGAAAATGGCTTCTTCGATGGCCAGCAATTGCAGGTGTTCGGCTTCGCCCTGCTCCGGCGTGCAGAAGATGAACATCTCCACCTTGGTGAATTGATGCACGCGGTACAGCCCCCGGGTGTCTCGACCCGGCGCGCCGGCCTCGGTGCGGAAACAATGCGACAGGCCGACGTAGCGCAGCGGCAATCGGCTGTCTTCCAAGATTTGATCCCGGTGCATGCCGCCCAAGGTGATCTCCGCCGTGGCGACCAGGCACAAATCCGTGTTTTCCACCGCGTAGATTTGGGTTTCCGGCCCGCGCGGGATGAAGCCGATGCCCTCCAAGACCTCCGCCTTGGCCAGATCGGGCGTGATGATCGGCGTGAACCCCGCTTGCACGAGTTTCTGCATGGCGTACTGAATGAGGGCGATTTCCATCAACGCGGCGGCATTCTTGAGGAAGTAAAATTTCTGCCCCGCGACCGAGGCTCCCGCCTCGAAATCGACCAGGTCCAGCGCCTCCGCAATGGCGACGTGGTCCTTGGGCTTGAAAGAGAACGCAGTCGGCTGCCCCCAGGTCTTGATGACCCGATTATCGTCGGCCGTGGTGCCGACGGGCGCGTCGGGATGGGAGAGATTGGGGATGTGCATCAAAAGCTGCTTGAGTCGTTGTTCCAACTCCTTTTGTTGGGCTTCCAGTTGCTGCACCTGCTCGCGCAACTGCCGGCCTTCCTCAATCAGCGCTTGCCGCTTCGCGGGGTCTTTTTCCTTGCCCGTCAGCTTTTGTTGTTCGTTTTGCTTCTGTTGGAGGGCTTGAACTTCCTTGCTGAGCCGCTTCCTTTCCTCCACGAGCGGGGGGACTGGCTCCAGGTCGACGCGAACGTTCCGATTTCGGCAATTGTCGCGTACTTGCTCCAAGTGTTCGACGATGAACTGTGCATCCAGCATGATCCGCCTCGGAAAAAAGAGCCGGAGACCCCTCGTCCCCGGTGGCTTGGTCCGTTTCCATGCATTGAACCGGGCCGCTATGCTCCGCCCTAAGTTCGCTTCTCCATCGGCACGTAGGGCTGATCGCGCTTCCCGATATAAATCTGTTCGGGCCGATAGATGCGATTGTGCTTCAATTGTTCCATCCAATGAGCCAGCCAACCAGCCGCCCTGGCAATGGCGAAGATCGGCGTGAACAAGTCCGTGGGGATGCCCAGCGCGGTATAGATGATGCCCGAATAGAAATCCACATTGGGATAGATGCCCTTTGGACCCAGCAGTTCCACGGCGGCTTTCTCGACCGCCAAAGCGGTATCGTAAATGACGGGCCGGCTCGATTCGGCGAAGAGGTGCTCCGCGAGTTCCTGCAGGACGGTGGCCCGCGGGTCCTTCACCTTGTAAATCCGATGGCCGAACCCCATGATTTTACGCTTGGAGCTGATCGCTTTTTCGAGCCAGGCTTTGGCGTTGTCCGGCGAACCCACTTCCTCGAGCATGGCGATGACTTCCTCGTTGGCGCCGCCATGAAGCGGGCCGGTGAGGGTGCCGATGGCGGCGCTGACGACCGTGTAGGGGTCGGCCAGGGTCGACCCCGTGACCCGTCCGCTGAAGGTCGAGGCGTTCATGGTGTGCTCGGCGTGCAGGACCAGGCAAGCGTCCATGATCCGCCGCGCCGCGGGGGAAGGCAGCCGCTCGAACAGCATCCAATAGAAATTGGATGCATAGTCCAGGTCATCGCGGGGATGGATGGCTTCATCGCCGCGGCGCAGCCGATGATAGGCCGCCACGATCGACGGCATCTTGGCCAGGATGCGGACGACAGAGACCCAATTGTTCTGGGCGTCGGCCACGTTGCGCGCCGGGTAGAACATGCTCAAGGCTGCCACGGCCGATTGCAAGGCGTCCATCGGGTGGCCCTGCTCGGGCAAGCACTTGATCATGTCGATGAGTTTGTATTTCAGTCGCCGATGAACCCGCAGTTCGTTGTCGAAATCGAGCAACTGCTTCTGGGTCGGCAAATCCCCCTTGAGCAACAGCCACGCGGTTTCTTCAAAACAGCTTTCCTTGGCCAATTGTTCGACGGCAATGCCGCGATACTCCAACCTGGCCCGTTTGCCGTCGATGTAGCTGATCGCCGACTCCGCCACAGGGACATCTTCCAAGCCAGGTCGAAGGGGGGGGGTATCGTTGCTCATGCTTTCCTCGCCAAGTCGACAAAATCACGCCACAAACCAACCACCTGCCGCGTTCAAACGACAGTGCGTCCGCCGTCATGCCATTTTCACTTCCAACGACTCTGAACCTCCGACCAACGGTCCAATGTCGCGCCAAAAAACTCGGCCGCTGCCCCGCACCCCCGCCACCAGAAAGCGAAAAAGCATGGCGATTTGGCCGATGGTGTCCAGGGGGGTATTGAGTGCCAGGCCAAGGGCCGCCACGGCCGTGGTGATGTCGCGAACGCCCATCCAGTCATATTGGGGCAGCGGGGGCATGTCCAGATGAATGACTTGCCCCCCCTCGGGCCCGGCGGGAAAAATGTCCATGCCTTCCTCGAACAGGGTGAGGAAGATGTGCCGCTGATATTCCCGCGCATAGCGGGCCGCCATGCCTTTGACGTCGGCCTTCATTTCGCCCTCGGCCAGGGCGCGCATTTCCGTCGAATTCAAGACGATGGCGTCCAGGGGATGGCCATGCAGCACGCGCGATCGCGGAATGGCCACCACCCGTGCCGCGTGTTCCTTCGCCAGGCTCACCAACGGGATCGATTCAGGCCCGATGCAACCCAGCCCATGATCCACCAAGATGACCACGTCGATCTGCTCGGGACAATGGGCTCGAAACTCCCCTACCAATTCTTCCCTGGCGCGTGCGGGCAAGGGGCGGTCATAATCGATGCGCTGCACCAGCTTCACCTGCCCATCCAGGCGGTGGTAAATCCAATCCTTCTTAGGAGTCAGCCACCCCTTCTCGGTGATCATATGGCTGATGAATCCTTGCCGGTCGATAAGGTTTTCCAACTGCCGGCCGGGGAGATCGGAGCCGACGATGCCAAAGACCGTCACTTCCACGCCCAACCGGGACAGCGCCAAAGCGATGTTGGCCGCGCCGCCGATGCTTTCGATGGTCGTCACGTCCCGCAGCAGTGGAATCTTAAACTCAGGGTGCAGCGGCGTTGGCACGCCTTCAATGGCGTTGTCCAGGATCATGTCGCCGACCACGGCGATGCGGACCCGCCTTTCGCTCAATTGCCGAACCATCTTCTGAACTGCATCCTGTAGCGCCGGGTTGAGCGTGGCCGTCATGAGCGCATCCTAGAACTCGATCCCAATCGATTCGCGCAGCCCATGCCCCCTTGGCACGGACCTTGGGATAGCTGCTATTATCGCAACTCCCGCCATCCGGGGCAAATGATTGTAGAGCACGATTTCACCCATCGAGGCAAGTCGGCCTGATCATGGTTTCCATGGCTCCCAAGGCCGAAACCATGTTCACCATGGCCGTATGCGATGATATGAAAAGATCTGAAAAACCCAATCCGCGCGGGGCGGCCAAGTCGCTGGATGGATGGCGTCTGAGTTTTTGGAATGATCTTTCAGCAATCGTCCAGATAGAAACCAGTTAATTTAGTTACTTACCTAACTATCACGATTTGCTTGTTTTTTCAGTGCCCCCTGAAGGACTCGAACCTTCAACCCATTGATTAAGAGTCAATTGCTCTGCCAATTGAGCTAAGGGGGCGTGTCTCCTTATAAATACGTCTCGATTCCCGTTTCGGCAACCGGATCGTTTCATCATCGGCCAGCCATTCGGGGCAATCCAATGATTCCATGCCGCGAACCCAAATGTTCGCGCCGGCTGGATCGCCTTTTCAGGAAAGGACCGGGACGCCAACCGTTAGGTTCAGGCTTGCTGCCGCGCCAATTTCCTGCGATCCGCCTCTTTGAGGTGCATCTTGCGGAGCCGGATGGACTTGGGCGTGATTTCCACCAGTTCATCCTCCTCGATGTATTCCAACGCCAACTCCAAGGTCAACCGGCGCGGCGCTTTCAAGGGGATGGTCTTTTCCGAGGTGGCGGAGCGGATGTTGGTCAGCTTCTTTTCCCGGCAGATATTCACGGGGAGGTCGTTGTCTCGACAATGCTCGCCGACAATCATGCCTTCATAGACCTGCTCTTGGGGCGCGACGAACAGGATGCCCCGCTCCTGCAGATTTTCAATGGCGTAGGTTGTGGCTTGCCCCATTTCCGTGGACACCATCACGCCGTTGATGCGCGCGGGGATGTCGCCGCGAACGGGCTGATAATCGTAAAAGTTGTGATGCATGATCGCCAACCCATTGGTGGCGTTGAGCAGCCGGGTGCGCAGCCCGATCAAGCCGCGCGCGGGGATGGTGAACTCCAGGTGGCTCATGTCCCCCAACATGTCCATTTTCTGACACTCGGCCCGGCGATTGCCTAGCAGCTCCATGACCGACCCCACCGACGCCGGCGGCACGTCGATGACCAGGTATTCGATCGGCTCCAACTTCTCGCCGTTTTTTTCGCGGAAGATCACTTTGGGCTTGCCCACGGAAAGCTCGTACCCTTCCCGGCGCATGTTCTCGAGCAGGATGCCCAGATGCAGCAATCCGCGGCCGGAGACGTAAAACTCGTCCGGCTTTTTGGGGTCCGGCTCGACGCGCAGAGCCACGTTGCGCTCCAGTTCCTTCATCAGGCGGTCGCGCAATTGCCGGCTCGTCAAGAAGGAACCATCCTGCCCCGAAAAGGGCGAATCGTTGATGCGAAAGAGCATCGTGAGCGTGGGATCATCGACGCGCAGCGGCGGCAAGGCTTTGGGCTGCTCGGCGTCGGCAATGGTGTCGCCAATTTCCACTTGCTCAAGCCCCACGATGGCACAGATGTCCCCCGCCAACACCTCATCCGTTTCCACCCGGCCCAAGCGTTCGAAGACAAACAACTGCTTGACATTCGCATCCTTCCGTTGGTTGTCCCGTCCCAAAATGGCCACTCTTTGCCCTTTGCGAATCTTGCCGGTCATGAGCCGGCCCACGGCGATGCGGCCCACATATTCGCTGAAGTCCAAATTCGTGACCAGCAACTGCGTCGGGGAGTCCAGGTCCACGTCCGGCGGGGGCACGTGCTTCAAGATCGCTTCGAACAGGGGACGGATGTCGGTGCTGGTTTCATGCAGTTCGCGCTTGGCGACGCCGTTGCGCCCCGAGGCGTAAATAATGGGGAAATCCAACGTGGCGTCGTCGGCCTCCAACTCGACAAAAAGGTCGAAGACGTGGTTCAACACTTCCTGGGGCCGGGCGTCGGCGCGGTCGATCTTGTTAATGACCACGATGGGTCGAATCTTGGCCGCGAAGGCTTTCCGCAGGACGAAGCGCGTTTGCGGCAGCGGCCCCTCGGCGGCGTCGACGAGCAGCAAGGCGCCATCGGCCATTTTCATCACCCGCTCGACTTCGCCGCCGAAATCGGCGTGGCCGGGGGTGTCGATGACGTTGATTTTGGTGTCGCCCAGCTTGATGGCGATGTTTTTCGCCAAGATCGTAATGCCGCGCTCCCGCTCTAAGTCGTTCGAATCGAGGATGCATTCGCCGCGGAGTTCGCTTTCGCGAAACAATCCCGATTGCCGAAGCATCTGATCCACGAGGGTCGTCTTGCCGTGATCCACGTGGGCAATGATGGCCACGTTCCGGAGTTCATTGCGAATCATGAGTGATCTCTGTTCAGTTTCTAAGCGGCATCCTGCTCCATGGCTGACCATGATATTGTACGGATCAACCGCTCAAGTTGGATGGAAGCGGTGGCCGAATCCTCAGCTCGGCGGCCAGGGCTGCGAGCGCGCGGAGCCGAGGAACCCGCTAAATCATAGGCGATTCGTTCGGCTTTGCACCCTTGGTGATATACAACAAAAAATATAGATAGCCTCCCTTGGCGATGATATGTTAATGGATAGGTTAGAGTAGAATGTTATCCATGATAGGCGCGGATTATGGTTAACCCTATACTGTTGCTTATCGATGTGAAAAACCATCTTATTTGACATGTTGAAGCGTATTGGTTTTCTTTTTTTTACGATGAGGAACCCATGGCAAAGCGCGTCTCGGGTAAATCCGGCCAATCGGAACGTGGAGCAAAAACCAAAGCCATGATCGCGGCGATGGATAGCCATCCCGCGAGCAAGAATCATGAAATCGCAGCCATGGTCACGGCGTCTGGCATTCATTGCACGGCGCAGGACGTGGCCAATCTCAAATCACGTTTGAAGAAATCGGGATCGACGCGCGGCGGCGGCGGCGTCATCACCCTGCAAGACCTCAAGAAAGTGCGTGATTTGGCGCATGAATCCGGCGGGCTGAGAGATTTGGAGTCCGCCGTGCAGCACGTGGAAGCCCTGGCCTCCAAGCTCGGCGGGCTGGACCGTCTGAAACGTTCCATCGCAGCCCTCAAGGAATTCCAAGAGTAATCCATTCTCCCTGAATGATTCCTCCCCTCGCCTGGAGCTGGCTCCAAGCGGGGGGATTGTTTTTTCATGTCGCATGTTGTTATTCGTATCCTCGGGCGATGAGGAGTTGCTATCTTATACGATAGTCAACATGGTTGACCTCGCATCGCCATTATTGATCGGCTTTGCAACGAACTGTCATTGCACATCCCAGAAATTGAGGTAGGGCATGACGACCATCCTGGATCGCTTCTGTCGATATGTTCAAATCGACACCCAAGCCAACGAAAACGCTATCACCTATCCAAGTTCCCCTGGACAGCGCGAGTTGGCGGAAATGCTCGCCAAGGAGTTGCGGCACATCAGGGCCGAAGAGGTGATCCTGACCGAGCACTCCCTGGTTTACGCCACTATCCCGGCCACTTCCAAGAAGAGCGTCCCTGCCGTGGCCTGGCTGGCTCATGTGGATACCTCGCCCGAATCCAGCGGCAAACACGTCAAACCCATTCTGCATCGCCATTATCAGGGCGGTGACATCCACTTGCCCGGCGACCCCCGGCAAGTCATCCGCGTTTCGGAAAACCCTGAATTGCAGAATTACCTTGGCGGAACGATCATCACCAGCGATGGCACGACCTTGCTCGGCGCGGACGATAAGGCCGGCGTCGCGGTCATCATGTCCGCCGCGGCGCATCTGTTGGCCCATCCCGAAATTCCGCATGGCCCCATCCGCATTTGTTTTACCTGCGATGAGGAGATCGGGCATGGCGTGGATCACGTCGACCTGCAGAAGTTGAACGTGGCCGCGGCCTATACCCTCGATGGTTTGGGGCAAGGGGAGATCGAAAATGAAACCTTTTCCGCCGACAAGGCCATCGTCACCATCCATGGCGTGAACATCCATCCTTCCATCGCCAAGGGACGCATGACCAGCGCGATCCGCCTGGCGGGGGCCTTCCTGAGCCGACTACCCCAAGACCGCCTCAATCCCGAAACGACCGCCGGCCGCGAAGGCTTCATTCATCCGGTCACGATCGAGGGCGGCGTGCCGGAAGTCACTCTGCGGATGCTCTTGCGGGATTTCGACACCGCTCAATTGGCGGTCCAAGCGGAAATGCTGCGGCACATCGCCGCTGATTTGATGAAGCAATACCCCACGGCCAAGATCGAGGTGAAGATCGAAAAGCAATACCGCAATATGGCGGAGGGCATGGCCAAGGAGCCGCGGGCCATCCCTTACGCCCAGGAGGCGATGCAGCGGGCCGGCTTGCAGCCCAGGCTCGGCTCGATTCGCGGCGGCACGGATGGTGCACGCTTAACCGAGATGGGACTGCCCACGCCCAACCTGTCCACCGGCGAGCACAATCCGCATTCGCCTCTGGAATGGACCACGCTGGAAGATTTGGAAGCCGCCCAGCGCGTGCTCATCGAACTGGCTCAAGTCTGGGAGCACCACGCTTAGCGGCGCTGGCTGCGATTAAGCGTGGCATTCAGGAGTGGGGATGGAGTCCGTCTCTTCCACCGGGGCTTGGCAAGCAGGTGAGGCTGGATCGCTGAGAGAGGCCGGGCTATTCTCCGACGGCGGCGCGTCTGATGCTTGATTCTCCGTTAGCGGCGCAGCCCTCGACGTGGACATCTTGTCGAACCAATCACCGCAGTAGGGCGCCAGTTGCTCGCGCATCATCTTGCGGGCCCGATGGAGCCGACTTTTGACCGCGGCAAGCTTTAGTTGCAGACGATGGGCAATCGTCTCATTGGGCTGCTGGTCGAGATCGGCCAGGAGATACACTTCACGGTACATCGGGGGCAGCTTGGCGATGGCCGCATCGATCAAGCTTTTCAGTTCATGATTCATGGTTTCCTGATCGGGTCGTTGACTGCGGGGTTGCCAGGACTGCGCCTGAGGCGTGCTGGAAGCAAGGTTCGCTTGATCGATGGGCCGCTCTTCATGGCGGGCCTGATGCGCCTTTTGCCGGCGATAGGCCAAGGCCGCGTTGACGGCGATGCGATGCAGCCAGGTGCCGAGCGAGGCGTCGCCGCGAAAATTCTTCAGATGCTTGAGGGCGGTCAGCAGCACTTCCTGCAGCACGTCCTCCGTGTCGTATTCATGGTGGTTGAGGATGCGGCGAATCACATTCCGCAGGCGCGGCATGTGCTGCGTCAACTCTTCCGGTCGAACGCGCGGCGCAGCTTCGACGCCGCCAGGCCCCGAGGGGGTTCCTGGCCGATGCAGCGCCGGCGGCCGCGGCGTGCGCGGCGCTGGCGCCATCAGCGAAGAGTGAGCCAAAGGCCTCATCGTCTCCCATCCATCCCATTCCGTATGCGGCATTTCCTTGATCACGAACAACGAACGATCACCTTTTTCCTTCCCATTCCTTCACGACTTCCGCCAATAATTCCGGCTTGCCCTGCTGGACTACGTGTTCGATCCGACGCTCGGGCAGGCCCAGCTTCGTCAAGCTTTGGCGCACTTGCTGCCACAGCTTTTCTTTTTTCTTTCCTTCCGCCAGGTACAGTTCCGTCACCAGTTCCGCCAAGCGCTGCAGCGTCAGGGCCGGCAATTGGTCGTAGTAGCGGCGGATGACCTGTTTTTGATACCGGGAATAATCGCGTTGACCCGAGTCCGCATCGGCCATCGTGAAATCCCCATGCACCTGGCATGGCTCCCGTAAGAGTCATGCACGAAAACAAAACAGCGACCATCTTCCAGAACATGGCGGCTTGCCATGAACAGGGAAGACCCGAATTGGCCACGGAAAGTTCATTGGACAGGCGGATTCTGGATCCGCGCTGAAGCACGTCTGCGACGGCGTGCTTGCCTGAGTGTTTGCCACTCAAGCGGTGGCCGGGCTTGGCCGGCGGTATGATCGACGGGGCATCATGCGTCCCCATCTGAAGACCGACGCAACCTCGCGTCCTTCTGGTTGTCACTTCCCCCTATTATAGTCGAAGCCTTGAAATCAGCAACCGATTGTTATCGGATTCCTGCCGGCCGCCGTTGAATCAGATTCCTGCACGGCTCGCCTTGCCCTCGGTTCCTAAAATAGGAGCCATGATGAACTCGGAACGATCAGCGGTGTTATGCTCGGGGGGTTTAGACAGCGCCATCCTTTTGGCGGAATGGGCTGGTTCCAGGCCGCAGGTGTTTCCCCTCTACGTGCGCAGCGGCCTGACTTGGGAAGAAGCCGAACTCGAACACGTGCATGCCTTCGTGCGGGCGCTGCAGCCGCGCTGCCCTGCCTTGCAGCCCTTGGTCGTTCTCGAACAGCCTGTCCGCGACCTGTATGGCGACCATTGGAGCGTGACCGGCCGCCAGGTGCCTGGTGCGGACACGCCGGATGAGGCCGTGTATCTGCCTGGCCGCAACGTGCTCTTGCTCACCAAGGCCCTCCTTTGGTGCCACCTGCACGAGGTCCGGTCTCTGGCCATTGGGGTCTTGGCCTCCAATCCCTTCCCGGATGCCGCGCCGGCCTTTTTCGAGCAACTGGCCGAGGTCATCAGCGCGGCCGTGGGAGATCGGTTGAGCATCGAACGGCCCTACGGTCATTTGCATAAACGCGACGTCATGCGGCGCGGCCGCCAGGCGCCGCTCGAGTGGTCCTTTTCCTGCATTCAACCGCGCGGGTCGCTCCATTGCGGCCAATGCAATAAGTGCCATGAACGGCAGACCGCTTTTCGCGACGCCGCGATGCCCGACCCGACCCGCTACGCCGCCGAGGATTTCATCAAGCCGAACTGACCCGGGCTGCAGTCAGCCCCATCGAGGAGACCATGAGATGCACCGCGTGACCAAGGAACTCCATTTCTGCTACGGCCATCGCCTGCTGCAATACGAGGGCAAGTGCCGCCACCTCCATGGCCACAACGGCGTGGCCGTCATCACCCTCGAAAGCGAAACCTTGGATCGCCTGGGCATGGTGATGGATTTCACGAAAATCAAGCAGGTCATGCAGGCTTGGATCGACCAGGAATTGGATCACAAGATGATCCTCCATCGGGACGATCCGCTCCTGCCCGCGCTGCGGGCCATGGGAGAGCCGTTCTATCTCCTCGATGTCAATCCCACCGCGGAGAACCTGGCCAAGTTGATTTACGATCATGCCCATCAACAGGATTTCCCCGTGGTCGAAGTGAGCTTGTGGGAATCGCCGCACAGTTTCGCCACTTATCGCGCCGGTCCGTAGCGCAAACAAAATCACGGCAAACGCCGCAGCGCGGTGCATTTTGTCCACTGAAGGACTTGGCAGGAGACGCCGCGGCGTGCACAATGGGTCGATGCGATCCTTGGCGACAGGGAGCGATCACGGGTTCACGCACATGGGAAGATTCCATGCCACTTCGCATTGCCGCCGCGGCGGCTCGACGACAACCGCTGCCTGACATGCTCGAGCAGACCATGCGCCAGGTGAAGGAAACGCTGGGCCCGGGCCCTGTGGATTTGGCCTGTCTGTTCTTCAGCGTTCATTACGAGGATGAAGGGGAAACCCTGATCGAAGCGCTCCGCGATCAGTTGCAGCCCCGATCCGTGATCGGCTGCAGCACCGAGGGCGTCATTGGCCCCGAGCATGAGTATGAAAACGAGCCTGCCCTGGTCGTTTGGGCGGCCCGCTTCCCCGAAGGCACGCGGGTCCATGATCTCGTCATCGACGCCAACCGCATGGCCGCGGCTCAGGAAGCGTCGGATTGGCGGTCCCTCTTTCCTGATTTGAGTCCCGAGGATCAACCCTCCTTTCTCTTGCTCGCGGATCCGTTTTCGACGCCGATTCATTCCCTGCTCACGGCGATCAATCAAACGTTTCCCGACGCCTCGGTCCACGGCGGCATGGCCAGCGGCGCCGAAGCCCCCGGGCAAGCGAGCCTGATCAGCGATCAAGGCGTGCAGCGTGAAGGCCTGGTGGGCGTCGCGCTGACAGGGCCGCTGCGCGTCGCTTCCCTCGTCTCTCAAGGCTGCCGGCCCATCGGCAAACCCTGGGTCATCACCAAATCGGACCGCAACATCATGTATCAAATCGGCGGCCAAAAGCCGCTCGAAGTCCTGATGCAAACGTTCGAGGAATCACCCCCGGATATCCAGCGGATGATGCAGCAGGGCATTCTGCTTGGCCGCGTGATCAAGGAAGAGCAGGAGCGGTTTGGCCGGGGCGATTTCTTGATTCGCAATCTGGTCGACAAGGACGACCAAAGCGGCGCCCTGGCCGTCAATGATCTCCTGCGTCCGGGCATTACCATTCAGTTCCACGTTCGCGACGCGGCCACCGCTCACGAAGACCTTGAGAATTTGGCGCAAAAGCAACAAGCCGAGCCTCCCCGAGGCGCCTTGCTCTTCTCTTGCAACGGCCGGGGACTGCGCCTTTTCGAACGCAAGGACCATGACATCGGCGTTTTGAAGCAATGCTGGGGAGACGCTCCCATCGCGGGCATGTTTTGCGCGGGCGAATTAGGGCCGATCGGCGGTAAAAACTTCATTCACGGCTTCACGGCCAGCGTGGCCTGCTTCCATGAAGCCGACGGCGGCGAGTCGATGGTGTGATGGGTCGTCTGACCAAAGAGGCCCTTCAACTTTGCAAAACGGAACGCAGTCTCTGAATCTGGTCCTCCATGGGGCGCGGCGGGCGCGGCGTCTTTTGGCCGAGGCGGGGTTCGATGGCGAGCGTGATCAAGACCGGTCCAGGACCGGACAGGGCTTCCGCGGCCTTGGCTTCCCAATCCGTCCGCTCCAGGAAATGATAGACGCGCGGAAATCCAGCCGCCTTCGCCAGGGCGGCGAAATCGACGCGCCCCGCCCCCGCGGTCGGCTGACCGCCGGTGACTTCGTACAGCCCGTTGTCCATCACGATCAAATAAATCGGCAACGTGTATTGGGACAGCGTCGCCAAGACGCCCAGGTTCATCAACATGCTGCCATCCCCGTTGAGCACGATCACGCCCTGCCCGGGCTTCGACATGGCCAATCCCAGGGCCAGGGACGGCGCCTGCCCCATGCTGCTGGGCATGTAGGCGAAATCACGATGCGTGTCGGAAAAGGCAGGCCAGGCGCCGACCGCCGCCATCGTCGCCACGACGAGATGATTCTGGCGATGTCGGGCCACCACGGCGAGAGCTTCATCCAAGGTCATCATGGCATCACTCGGCGATTAAAAGGGCCAGGGGTTGTGGATGCTGTCGATACGTCTTCAGGGCGGCATGCACGTCCTTGGCCGTGGCGTTTTCCCCCAACCATTGATAGGGCACTTGCCAGGCTTGCATGATCGGCTCGACGAAGCGGGGACAGGTGTCGTTCGTGGCACCCTTCAGATGGGCCAGCCAGCCGCGCACCCCCACCATCATAAATAGCGGCAGCTTCAAATCGTGTACGACGTTGCGCAGGGCATCCCCTGCCTCGAAAAGTCCGGTGCATTGCAAAATGACGGCGGGACGCTGGCCGCCGATCATGAGGCCTGCCGCCACGCCGAACGCCTCGCCCTCGCGGCTGACGCGCACCAGACGCAGAGCGGGGTCCGATGTGAACGCCGCTTCCCAGGTCCCCAAGGTGCTGTCCGGGATCCAGACCACGTGCGTGAACTGGGCGTCGCGCAAGGCGTTGGCCACGTCCGAACCCGTGAACATGTTCTTGAAGCTCCAGAGGGAACGAAACCATAACGTCCAGGCTTGCCCTCAGTGTATGAAGCACAGGGGAATAAAAAAACGGCGGCCCGAAAGCCGCCGCGTGGTTTGCTTTATCTCAACCAAGGAAAGACGTTATGGACGGTGATTGTTGTGGCATCCTTGGCAGGTTTTGGCGATCTTGCTGAGGGCGGATTGGACTTTCGCCTTGTCCTTCTTTTGCGCGGCGGCATCCAACTCGTTGACGAAGCCCAGGTATTCATCGCAGGCCTTCTTCCAAGCGGCTTCGGTGCCCTTGGGAGGCTTGTTCTTGCCAAGGTCCCCGGCGATCGCCTTGAAGTCCGTCGCGGCGGTCTGCAGCGCGGACCAATCGGGACTGCCCTTCTTCACTTCCGCGTTGATGACGTCGCGATAACCGCCCCTTTTGTGGCCCTTGGTCATGACGTCTTCAATACTGGCAGTTTCCAACATCACCGCCATGGAAAGCGACCCCATGCCCAAAGCAAATAGAGAGGCGAGGAGCATCGTTCGTCGATACATGCGTTCTCCCATTCATGTCAATTAAGGTGCGTTTGATGCCTTCCGTCCAAACATCATGGATAATCCAACCTCCGCCGTCTGTCAACTGACTTGTGCTGGATTCATTGGTTCCCAGGTCGTCTGGTTGGCCGCCCCGATGGCCAGCCTGCTCAAAAATGACTCGGTAACAGCACCCTTCAAGGACGGCGTGCGTAGAATGATAATTGAACTAGTTGAAATCGAGGGACTTAGAGATGACCCCATCCGCATCGCGTGAATCTGTCGCTGATCAACCGACCTCAAATCCAAGGAAATGGCCGATGGAGTTGCTGTTTATCTTAACCGTGTTCGCCACCTGGATCGTCTTGCAAATCTGGGTCCTGCCCCGCTTCGGGATACGCACCTGACTGAGCGGCGAGTGCGGGCCGAGTTCGCGGCCCTTGGACCAGACCGTGGAAACGAAACCGTCCGCCGATCCTGCGTTGCCGGATCGCGATCCCTCCCCAAACCGCTAAGCCCATCTTTTCCACCGCCCGCAAAATCAACCCGCCGCGTCTCTCCCGGCGGGTTGTTTGGCTTGGTATGACCTTTTTCAAATAATGGCTTGACGACTGGATTGGTATAACTTAGTATGTTTGTGATATAACGTTATTCGTACTTTTTCGATCACCGAGGGCTGCCATGAAAACCACGCGCCAAGGATTCACGCTGATCGAAATGCTGGTCGTCATCGCCATCATTGCCCTGCTCATGGCGCTGCTGCTGCCGGCGATTCAAAAGGTCCGCGAAGCCGCCAACCGCATGATCTGCGCCAGCCATCTGCGGCAAATCGGCCTTGCCGCCCACCATTATCATAACGACCACGGCCGGCTGCCGCCGGGCTATTTCGGTCCCGTGCGCCGCAATGGCGGCACGATGGTGCCTCCCGACGATCCCCGCGGCCCCTGGGTGGGCTGCCTGGTCGTGCTGCTGCCCTACCTCGAACATCAGACCCTTTATCACGAACTGCGCGATTCCCAGCAAACCTATCCGCCAGGCTCCGCCGTCGTCACGAGCCAAAGCCGCCTCAGCCTTTCGCTGGAAGCGGAAAAGCTGCCCTGGTGGACGGCCCCGGGCAATAATCTCGCCATGAACCGGGGGCAGGTGCGCATCAAGCTCTTCAAATGCCCCTCCGACACGGTCGATGAACGCACCCAGGAAGGCGTGATTATGTCCATGCACGTGGCCAATGGCTATTTCGAGCACCTGCATGATCTGCAGTACGATTTCCTGGGTCGGACCAATTACGTCGGCGTGGCCGGCGCCGCGGGGAATTTCGATGGCAGTTCGCCGACCGCCGTCTATTGGGGCAAGTGGGAAGGCATCATGTGCAACCGCTCCGATGTCTCGCTTGGCCAAATCACTGTGCAGGATGGGACGAGCAACACCCTGCTCTTCGGCGAAGGCTTGGGCGGCAACGGGGTGGGCAAGCGGGTCCATGCCTATTCGTGGTTCGGCGTCGGGGCCTTGGGCACCGGTTATGGTTTGGGTCGAGCTTCCTTGCCCTGCGAAGATGAGCCGCCCGCCCTGGGTGACGCTCCGGACGCGGACGCTCTGGGAGCGCATTGGTTCCGTTTCAGCAGTCGGCATTCCACCGCCGTCATGTTCTGTTTCGGCGATGGCTCGGTGCGGGGCGTGCGCTTTGGCAGCACCATCCATCCCGACCTCAGCAACGGCGGCAACAATGCGTCCGATTGGGGCCTGTTGCAGCAAATGGCCGGCCGCAAGGACGGCTTCAACCGCGACATGAACAGTCTCTTGGATTAACGTGGGACAGGTTTTTGATCATGCACCATGGCGTACATGAAAAGCCCCCTCCAGCAAACCACCGATGGCGCTGGAGGGGGTATGTCATCCTCGGCTTGTGCTGCGGCTTTCTGGCAACCGCGCCAGGTTGCCAATCCAAGTCTTCCGAATTTGGCACGGTCGTCATCACCTCGACCGCCCAACTTCCCAAGCCAACGCAAACCAAATCGTCCCCGCCGCCGAAACTGCCCACCTCGCCATGATCCGGGTTCGGCCGCCTGGCTAAACGCTTCGCTGGAGACCCATCATTCTTCTTCTTCGCCGCCATGGAAGAGGTCGAGATAACTTTCGTACCGCTGGCTGGCGATCCACCCTTTTTCCAAGGCTTGCTTCACGCCGCAATTAGCCTCGTGGGTGTGGGAACAGCCCGGAAAACGGCAGCGGGCCACGTGCGGCCGAAACTCCGGAAATGCGCCGTCCAATTCCTGGGGAATGATTTTCCATAAACCGAATTGCCGGATGCCCGGGGTGTCGACGACCCATCCGCCTTGGTCGAGATGGAGCAATTGGGCGGTGGTGGTCGTGTGCCGGCCTTTTTGATTCAATTCGCTGACCTCGGAAACGCGCAGGTCCAAGCCGGGCTGAATCGCATTGAGCAGCGACGACTTGCCCACGCCGCTTTGGCCGCAAAAGGCGGTCGCTCCTTGCTTCGTCCAGGAGCGGAGAATCTCGACGCCCTGCCCGGTGCGGGTGCTGGTCATGACAATGCGGTAGCCCAACTGGCTGTACAAGCCCACGAGCGGCTGCACCATCATCGGGTCGATCAAATCCGCCTTGTTGAGGCAAATGATCGGTTCGATGCGGCCCTGGGTCGCACTGATGAGATAGCGGTCGATCAGGTGCGGTTTCAGGGCGGGTTCCGCGAGAGAAGCGACGATGACGACCTGATCGACGTTGGCCACGAGGACCTGTTCCTTGCCGCGGCTGGCCCGGGTGAGCAGGCCGTAGCGCGGTTCGACTTTTTCGATGAAACCTTCCCCCGTGGAGGTGACGCGAAACCAAACGCGATCGCCCACGGCCACCACGTTGCCCTCGTCGATGACCAGGCTGCGCAGCAAGCGGCGCACCGCGCAGAGAACTTCGCGCCCATCCTCATCCTGGACGTAGACATTCTGCGTGCCGTGGACGCGGACGACGCGGCCCATGCGGCATGCGGTTAAATCCACCGCCAACAGGTCCGCCGCGGAAGCTTCGTCCGAAGCCGCGGATACGCCCTCGGTGATGATGGTGCGTTTGCGCGACAGGTCGCCCTTGGCCCGAACCTGCTGCCGCTGGGCGGCATCCTCTTCCGCGTCGCCATGGGCATGGAAGCGGCGCGTCCAATTCTGATCCCGGGCGGGCTTGGACCGATTCTTGCGAAATTCGACGCGCACCTTGCGTTTTTTGCTCATACTCCCATTCTATCATGCCGATCTTAACGAGTTGAACGCTTTCCCCGCGGCCGCCGCGGATTCGCGGCTTTGATTCCATCAAGTCCTTCCGGGCCAGCGGTCGATCTAATTCGAGAGTCTCCCGTCGAATGGAAACGTGCCCCTGGTGGAGAGGTTCGCGGTGGCGCAAGATTATAACGTCTTGGCTTTGGTCAAAGGCGCTGAACAATACGTTTTCATTTATGACGACGCCAGCCATTTGGCTTTGACCAATGTGCTCCGGGACTGGGCCGCCGACCCCCGGCTCAGCTTTTCCTTTTTCGACGCCGCCGTGCTCACCCAAAAAAGCATCGAGCAGCTTCAACTCGCCGAAGCGCCGCTGCGCCGCAGCACCAATCCCATCCCCGACTCCGAATCCTGATCGGCCGTTCCTTGGGAACCTCAACGATGCGCCGCACCGTCAGCCGCTTTCTGCAAGCCCTGGCCATTGAAAAAAACGCCTCGGAATGGACGGTCAAATCCTACCGCGAGGATTTGACCCAGGCCGTCGATTTTTTCGTCGAGCAATTGGGCGAGGAGGCGTCCGTCGATCGGCTGACCCCGCGGCTGATTCGCAGCTACCTGGCCTGGCTCAGCGAAAAGGGCTACGCCAAAAGCACCGTGGCGCGGCGATTGGCGGGCGTTCGCTCCTGGCTGCGTTATCTCTGCCGGCTGGGCGAGTTAAGCTCGAATCCAGCCGAAGGGATCAAAGGTCCCAAGCAGGGCGCGCATTTGCCCCATTTTCTCACGGAAGAGGACACGGTCAAACTGCTGCATACCCCTGGGACCGGCGCCAACAAGAAAGGCAAGCCAGTTAAGTCCGCCAAGGGTTCCAAGCCGTCGCCTCGGCAAACCTGGGTCGCAACACGGGATCGCGCCCTTTTGGAAACGATCTACTCGGCGGGACTGCGCGTCAGTGAAGCCGTGGGATTGAACGTGGAGGATTTGGACCTTGACGGTCAATCGGCCATCATTCGCGGCAAGGGCAAAAAGGAACGACTGGTGATCCTGGGCAAACCTGCCGTGGCCGCCATTCGAGAATGGCTGGTGCAGCGCAAGCAACTGCTGCATCATGCCAAAAAAGAGACCCCGGCTGTGTTTCTGAATCTGCGGGGTGCACGCTTGACCACCAGAAGCGTGGCCCGGCTGCTGCATCACTATGTCGTGGAAGCCGGACTCAATCCCGAGGTCAGCCCCCACACTCTGCGGCACAGCTTCGCCACGCATCTCCTCAACCATGGCGCGGAGATACGCGGCGTGCAGGAACTCCTGGGCCATCAAAACCTGGCGACCACACAAATCTACACACACCTGACCACCACGCGGCTCCAAGAGAGCTACCGCCAGGCTCATCCGCGGGCTTGAGCCTTTCACTCCGCTTTGCGCGTCGCCCCCCATCGGTCATTTTGAAATGTTGTAGAGGCGAATCTTCCGATCGAGCGTCGAGCGTTCGATCTGCAGAATCTGGGCGGCATGGCTCTTGACCCAGTTGGTGAACTGCAGCGTTTCCAGGATGTGTTTGCGTTCGAGGGCTTCCAAGCTCAGGGGGGCGTAAGCCAGGGCCGCGTCGGGCTTGCCGTTTTCATGCTCAAGGTTGGAGAGCCAAATATCCTCGGCATCCAGCATCGGCCCCGAAGCTAACGCCAGGGCGCGTTCGACGACATTGCGAAGTTCGCGCACATTGCCCGGCCAGTGATAAGCCTTGATCTTTTCCATGGCCGCGGCCGTGAAGCCGCGTATTTTGTGGCCCGTCTCCAGGCGAAAACGATTGAGGAAATACTCCGCCAGGAGGGGAATGTCCGTAGCGCGTTCGCGCAGCGGCGGGACGCGGATTTCCACCACCTGCAGCCGGAAATAGAGGTCGCGGCGAAACTGCCCGCTGTTGACGGCTTCCTCGAGCGGCCGATTCGTGGCGGCGACCACCCGCACATTGACGCGGACCGGCTCATTGCCGCCGACGCGCTCATAGGGATGGCCTTCCAGAATGCGCAGCAGCTTGGCCTGGGCCGTGGGCGGCAGTTCGCCGATCTCATCGAGAAAAATGGTCCCTTGATGGCTGGCCTCGAACTTGCCAATCTTGCGTTCGGTAGCGCCGGTGAAGGCGCCTTTCTCGTGACCGAAGAGCTCGCTCTCCAGCAGCGACTCGGCCAGGGCGGCACAGTTGAGGCAAACAAACGGCCCGGTCCGCCGGGTGCTGGCCAGATGAATCGCCCGGGCCACCAGCTCCTTGCCGGCCCCGCTCTCGCCGCGGATGAGGACTGTCGCCTGGGTCGGCCCGACGCGCATGATCTGCGCTTCGATCGACAGGATCGACGGGCTGTGTCCGATGAGTTGGACTTCCTGGGCCACCTGCGCCTTCAGGCGCTGATTTTCCTCATATAGCGCCAATTGGCGGCGCAGGCGCTGACTGGCCACGCCAAGCTGCCGCCCGATGGCCACGGTCAGTTCCAAATCCTCCATGCCCAGCGTTTGCAAGGGGTTCAGACAGGCCAGGTGAATGAGAAAGTCGATCCGCTCGCCATTCATCACGGGGCAGCAGATCAGGCTGGAAAAGCGCGGCCCGTCCGCGGGCGGACCATGCAGGCGATTGCGATCCTCGGCCAACACCGCTTGCCGCGACGCCAGCACTTCTTTCAGGATGGAGGCCGGCAGCGGTGTGTAGCTTTGCCGTTCGTCATTGGACTGATACGCCGCCAGCTTGACCTCGTGCCGATCGCTGACCATCAGGATCGCGGCTTCATCCACCGGCGTGGAGTCGATCAACTCGCGCAGCACTTCCCGGATCAATTCGTCAAACTCGTTGATCTCACCCATCTTGAGGGCCAGCCGATACAGCAGGGAGAGATGCCGGGTCCAATGTCCGGCGGAAGGGACGTCCATTGCGGCATGATTGGCGAGCGTCGTGCCGGTGGAGTTCAAATCATAGCGGGTTTGCCCCAGGCGGTTGACGATGCTGATGTCGGCGGCCTCGGCCGACGGTTCGGGCGCGGTCTGCGGCGGCAGGTCCGCCAACTGCGTCACGAAGATGAGCCGGCTGCGGCCGAGGCTGATCTCATCTCCCGTCGCCAGCAACTCATCCTTCTCAATCTTGCGATCGTTGACGCGCGTCCCATTCATGCTCTGGCAATCGTGAACCCACCAGCCGTCATCGGTGGCGTAGAGCTCGGCGTGGGCCCGGCTGCAGAGTTCGTCGTGCAGCACGATCTCATTGGTTTCGGCGCGGCCCATGAGATAGCGGCGCCCCGGCTGCAGCATCGAGACGTTGCCATAACTGTTTTGTCTTTTAAGAACGAGATACGCCGGGGAACCTGCAGTCATGGGAAACGACCCAAAAGTTGGCTATTCCCTTACCCATTCATGATAACATAGAATTTCTCCGAGGGAGGAGGAGACTCATGGCGAATTCGCTGAAATCCATGGGCTTGGTCGCAGGAGTTTGATGTGCATCGTCGCGCTTGGCTGAAACTCAGCACCTGCTGGCTGATCGCGGGTTGTGAAAAACGCCATGCGGCTCCTGCCGCCGCAGGCACGCAGCGCGTCGTGCTCTATTGCGCCCAGGATGTGGAATACATCGAAACGATCATGAATGACTTTCGCCAGGCGACGGGCATTCGCGTGGACATCAAGGGAGACACGGAAGCCAACAAAACGGTCGGCCTGTTCGAGTCGCTGCGCCGGGAGAGGAGCCAGCCGCGCGCCGACGTTTTTTGGTGCAACGAACCGTTGCTCATGCATCGGCTGGCGAAGGAGAAGCTCCTCGAACCTTACCGCAGCCCCGCCGCCGCCGACTTTCCCGATTGGACTCGACCTGACGACCATGCCTGGCAAGGGTTTGCCGCCCGGGCCAGGATCATGATCGCCCAGGAAGCGCTGCCCAAAGAGGAGCGGCCTCAAGGTTTGCTTGATTTGGCCGAACCGCGCTGGAAGGACCAGGCAGCCATGGCCAAGCCCTTCTTCGGCACGACGGCCACGCATTGGGCTTGCCTGTACAGCCATTGGGGACCGGAAAAAACCAAGGACTTTGGGCGGAAGCTCAAGGCCAATGTCACGCTGCTCGCCGGCAATAAGGACGTCGCTCGAGCCGTGGCCGCGGGGCGGTTCAAGATCGGTTTGACGGACACGGATGACGCGATCATCGAAGTGCAGCGCGGCCAGCCCGTCGAAATCCTATACCCCGATCAGAACGGCATGGGCACGCTGTTTCTCCCCAACGCCATCGCGTTGATCAAGAGCGGCCCCAATCCCGAAGCAGGAAAGCAACTCATCGACTATTTGCTGCAACCCGATATCGAGAAACGCCTGGCGGAAGGGCCCAGCGCGCAGATTCCGCTCAATCCGAAGGTGGCAGCCAAGCTCAGCATCGCCACGCCGAAAACGGTGGCAAGCATGAAGGTTGATTTCGGTCAAGCCGCGGAAGCCTGGGAGGCCGCTCAAGCCATGCTCCGCGAACTGTTTGGCGCATGACGCTGGTCATGCACGGCACAGGGAGGCTCGCCCATGGGCGCGGAAGCTCATCGACAAGAAGCGGGAAACATCGCGGTTCAATCCGCGATTCTCACCATCAGCGACACCCGGCTGTCCGACACGGACCGGAGCGGCCAGACCATTCGCCAGCTTCTTGAGCAAGCCGGCCATGACGTCCTGCAGTACGCCATCGTCCCCGATGAGCACGCGAAAATCACCTCCATCCTGCACCTGTGGTCCACCCTTCCCGAGTTGCAATGCCTACTGCTCAACGGCGGCACGGGCATCGCGCGCCGGGACCGCACGATCGAGGCCGTCACCGCACTCTTAGACAAAAAGCTCGATGGCTTTGGCGAACTGTTCCGCATGCTCAGCTTCCAGGAAATCGGCGCCGCGGCCATGCTCAGCCGTGCTGTGGCCGGCACGATGAAGGGCAAACTGCTCTTCGCCATGCCAGGGTCGACCGCCGCCGTGCGCCTGGCGATGGAGAAGCTGATCCTGCCGGAATTACCCCACTTGGTGCGCGAACTGACTCGTTAAGCGCATGGCTGGACCGCGTTCCGTTATTCATCCCTGACGGCGCCCGTTCCCTTGACGATCCCTCGGCGACCACCAACAATGACATCTCACCTAATATTTTAGGTAAATGGGAGATGCTGCCCATGATGACCACTGCCTCGCTTGTCTTGAGCCTGTTGTTTTTCACCCAGCCGCAAGAGGCCAAGGGCAGCACGGCCCGCGGCATCGACCTCGACCAGGCACGCTCGCTGTTCAACCTGGCCAAGGAACTGTGTTTGCAAGACGCGGGTCGGCTTTGGGGCCAACCCTTATCCGGACCGTGGCTGTTCGTCGACCCCGCCACTCGCCAGGTCGTGGCCAGCCAGGCGGATGCCGAGGGACAATTGCGCGAAGCCCAGGGGGTATTCCTCGGTCAACTGCCCGCCTCCATCCCAGCCGCCAACACGTCCGTCAAGTGGCTGGGGACGACCTGGGTGATGGTCCTTTGGCCGTTGCCCGAGAAGCCCATCGTTCGCCGAAGCTTGCTGATGCATGAAACCTGGCATCGGCTTCAAGCCGACCTCGGCTTCCCCGCCACGAATCCCAAGAACGCCCATCTGGAAACGCTCGAAGGCCGATACTGGCTGCAAATGGAATGGCGGGCGCTGGCGGCGGCCCTCTCTGCCAAGGATGAGGCCCGGCGGCAAGCGGCGGCGGATGCTCTGCTCTTTCGAGCCGTCCGCAGGGAGTTCGCATCCCATGCGCGCATCGAAGAACGGCAACTGGAAATGCACGAAGGACTGGCCGAATACACCGGCATCCACCTGAGCGGCTGCGGCCAAGACGAACAGCAATCCTTCGTCGTTCAAGAACTGCGCGAACGGCCCGCTCGCCTGGACAGCTTTTCCCGTTCCTTTGCCTATCTGTCGGGGCCAGCTTATGGCTTGCTCCTGGAGGAAACGGCACACCCCTGGCGCACCGGCTTGAAGCCCGACCACGACCTGGGAGAAAGACTCCGCGTTTTTATGAATCTCCCTGAGATTCATCCCGACTTGAACCAAGCTAAGAGTCGAGCGGAGATGTATGAGGGCAGCAAGCTCTATCAAGCCGAACGTGAACGTGACGAGCGTCGTCAAAAGGAATTGGCGAAGTACGAACAGCAGTTTATCAAGGGGTCTGTCCTCATCCTGCCCCTCAAGAAGATGCAAATCCAATTGAATCCAAACCGCGTTTTCTCCCTGGGGGAAGAGGGCACGCTGTACCTCGATGCCCGCCTGAGTGACGAGTGGGGGGTCTTGTCGGCCAAGGGCGGCGTGTTCATCGCCAAGGATTTCAAGCGGGCCATGGTGCCGCTTCCCAAGGAGCTGCAACCGCGCCCCTTGCGCGGTGAAGGCTGGGAACTCCAACTCGAACCGGGATGGGAACCGCAAGCAGCGGAGCGAAACGGGGATTGGCGCATCGGGCGGACCGCCAAATGAGCGGGCATCTTTGACCTGATTCAGTCAGTCTTCCTGCAGTTATTCAGGACGATCCCTGGCGGTTTATCTGCATAACGGCCGCCGCGGGGTTGGCTGCCATGCCCCTTTCTGGAAATGCAAAGGCCATCGATGCCCCCGCCCACCACCCTCGTCTGGTTTCGACAAGATTTGCGCCTGACGGACCACCCTGCCCTGCATGAAGCGGTCAAGCGCGGCGGGCCAATCGTGCCCGTTTTCATCTGGTCGATGGAGGAGTCCGGCGGCTGGCCCAGGGGGGCAGCTTCCCGATGGTGGCTGCATCAGTCCCTGCTTTCCTTAAGCAAGGACCTGGAGGCCCGAGGTTCGCGATTGATCCTGCGCCAGGGTCCGGCCAGGGAGCAACTGCAGGCCTTGGCCGAGGAATCCCAAGCCAGTCTCGTGGTCTGGAACCGGGTTTATGAGCCTGCCCACGTTCAGCGGGACAAGGAGATCATGCAACGCTGCGAGGCGAACGGGCTAGAGGTCCGCTGTTTCCCTGGCTCTCTGCTCCATGAACCTTGGGAAGTGCAAACCGCCCAGGGCAACCCCTATCAGGTGTTCACGCCTTTTTGGAAAGCTTGCTTGCAACGACCCGCCCCCGGCCCGGTGCTCAAGGCGCCGACGACGTGGCCGACCCCTTCGTCATGGCCGCGATCGTTCTCCTTGCCAGACCTGCAACTCGAACCGTCGATCCCCTGGGCGGATGGCTTTCGCACCGCATGGCAGCCAGGGGAGGCGGGCGCCAGGCAGCGCTTGCAGACTTTTCTTGATGGCCCCATCGAATCCTATCTGGAGGATCGCAACCGACCCGGCCTGATGGGCACGAGCCGATTGTCGCCCCATTTGCATTGCGGCGAAATCAGTCCCCGGCAAATCTGGCACGCCATCACAGTGACCCGCGCGGGCAAGCCCGCCGCCTGGCAACAGCAAGCGGATGGCTTTTTGCGGGAGGTCTATTGGCGGGAATTCGCTTACCACCTGCTCCATCATTTTCCTCGGACCATCGATCAGCCCTTGCGTGAAGCCTTTCAACGCTTTCCCTGGCGGCACGACCCGCGGCTCCTCAAAGCCTGGCAACGAGGCAACACCGGTTATCCCATCGTCGATGCCGGGCTGCGTGAATTGTGGCACACGGGTTGGATGCACAATCGCGTCCGGATGATCGCCGCCTCCTTTTTGGTGAAACACCTGCTCATCCCATGGCAGGAAGGCGCCCGATGGTTTTGGGACACCTTGGTCGACGCGGACCTCGCCAACAACACGCTCGGCTGGCAATGGACGGCGGGATGCGGGGCTGATGCCGCACCTTATTTCCGCATCTTCAATCCGATCTTGCAGGGGAAAAAGTTTGACCCGAAGGGGGCCTACGTGAAACGGTGGGTGCCCGAGTTGGCTCGGCTGCCCCTTGCCTGGCTGCATGAGCCATGGGCGGCCCCGAAAGACATCCTGCGCGAGGCCGGCGTGCAGATCGGTCAAACCTATCCGGCGCCGGTGGTCGATCACGCCCAGGCTCGGCAGGCCGCGCTGGCCGCCTTTGCCAGCCTCGGTTCGTGAGCCGCGATCACTTCATGCGGCTCGGATACTTTTGCACGATATGGTTGACCTGGGATTCGAAATCAGCGGGCAACCGGACAAAGCCATTGAACCGCCAGAGCGTGAGCATCTGTTTGCCCTCGGTCGAGTCGTCGGCCTTGAGCAGCGCCTCCGAGAATTTGTCGATCCGCTCCCGGTCGGCGTTTTTGTCGAGGAAGACGACCACCGGCGCGGGAAAAGGCTCCGACTCCACCAGGATTTTCAGCCGCTGATACCGTGCCGGTTTCCGCTCCTGGAACACCTGCAAGGCCGACTCGCTGAGGGCCGCGGCCTGGACCTTGCCGGCGATGACCGCTTCGATGGCGTCGTCCACGTTGCGCTGCGGCGCCACCTTGAAAAAATCGCCCATCGGCTGCTTCGTTTCCTGCTCCAGGAAGAAGCGGACGAAATGCTGCGTCCGGTTGGGCAGGGCCAGCGATTGCCCCCGCAATTGGTCCAGCGAGGCGAACGCGGCATCCTTTTTCACCAGCACCACCGACTTCAAGCGCCCCCCTTCCACGGCCGTCGTCAGCATCGGCTTCATCTCCGGGCAAAGCGGCTTCACCCAGCCGTAATGCAGCCCCGAGAGGACCGCGATCTGGATCACCCGATCATTCAACTGCTTGGCCAAGGCGTCGAGGCTGTCGACGATCACGAATTCCGACTGCACGCCGACCTGCTTCTCGACGCGCTTCGTGAAAGGTTTCATTTGCTCCAGCATTTGCTCGCGGCTCTGCTCATCGAAGAGCAGCGCGGAAAGGCCGACGCGGATCGGTTTGGTCCCTGGCGCCTGGCTGGGAGCCGTGGCCTGACACAGAAACAGGGCGCCGATCACGAGACCGCTCATGATCGCCCAGTGGAAGGTGGATGGTTTCATGGATGCACACTCTGCCAAAAGCGGGTAGATGCTCGATAGGTACTCTATGACGGCTCATCCCCGGGAGAAGGGACCCGCGTCATTCGCCGCGGTGGTTCCGCATCTGCCGCAAGTAGAGGGCACGGATCGACAACAGGTCCTGCGTGTAGCGGCCATCGCGAAAATCCTTCATCGTCCATTCGAAGGGCTGGTAGGCGCCCGCTCGAAAGCGCAGCATGAGGTCGGCATAAATCCCCTGCCCCAGGTAGATTTTTTGACCGGCGGGCTTGATCGACCCCAAGACGATTTTGTTGTGGTCCAGGTAGCCAACGTCGAGGTTAAAGACCCGGCAGCCGCCGCGGCGGGCTTGATCCTCGAGTTCGATGCACTGCCGTTTGGCCTGAGCCAACCGATCCGGCCGCGCCAGCGGCTCGAAGCTGACCATCCTGCGGACCAGGTTCGGTCCCATCTCTTCGTCGTAATAGGTTGAAACGTTGAAGGGATGATCCGGACCTTGAAAATCCATCGGTCCAAAGAGGGGCACGAGACCATCCAACGCTTGCTGCAGGGCCGAAGGCTCGCGCCACAGGATGGCGACGATCCACTTCACCAAGGCGGGCGGCGGGAAGTCAGCCAAGCCGTTCTCCTTGTCGACGCAGGTGAGCCAAGGCACGCTCCACGAGCCGCTCATCGATGTGAAACGTCTTCGCGATCTGGATGCCAAGCTCCGCCGCCCCCCATTCCACGCGCTGCGCGCCATGGGCCTGGCGCACCAGGAGATGACGCTTCTGCACGTAAAGCTGCACCTGCCCATCGGATTGGGTCAGCACCGGATAGCGCATCATCTCCCAGCCATAGGATGCTTGCCAGCACCGTTCGAAATGATCCCTCTCCACGGGCGTGGTCTTGTAGGTCAGGCGGTATTTGGTTTGACCGCGATAGCGCGTCGACAGGTCGAGCCGATCGCCCCCGCGCTGCTGCAAAATGACCTCCTGCAGGCCCGTGGGAACGACCATGCAGGGTTTATGCTGCAGCGGCAGCGGATCGGTGAGCAGATACCCAGGATCGAGCAAATGGGGCTGACCCTCGACCCAGACGAGCAAGGCACAATGCGTGTCGGCACCGTATGCGCGATCGGCCAGGATCGGCTCCGCGCGCCAGCCCAATAGCCGCAACACGCTGAGCCAGCACACCGTCAGCGAGAAACAGGTGCCGCCCGTGCCCAAGCGCAGATGATCTTCGATCAGTTCATGAGGGCCGCGCGGCAAACCGGGCCGATCGAGGGTTTCGATGATCTTGCTCAAATTTTCATAGGGCAGCCGGGCAAAAACTCGCCCGATCCGGCCCAGCCGGTCCCGTTCGGTGGCGGTCTCGGACCAGGCGAGGCCATAACGGCGCGCCAAGCGATCCCACGCTTCACGCAGCGGCACCGCCAGGCTTGTCGGCGACGGATCGATGAGTGGGATTGCCATTACGCCATGCCTCGGCCCATCACGGCCAACACGTCCTGTTTCTGCGTCCATTCTCCGTAAATTATCCCCATGACGATGGAGTCGATCCATGCCATTATAGCGTCCGTCCTCAGACCCGATGGCTTTTTCGTGAAGCCGCCGAGTCGCTGGGCATGCTCATTGATCCAAGCCGAAACTCGCCGCTGGGAACTCTTTCGCGGCCAACTCCTCGACCCCAACCATACGAGGGAGACTGCCACCTTCACCGCCTGGCACGTCCAGCTTTCGCCGGCCGACCGCCTGACACAAGGTCCGATCCTGAGCCTACGACTCGCCCCCGAACCGCCTCACCGGGTCTATGTCACCCGTTCCTTCGCCGCCTTCGGCCAAACGACCTACATGGAACATGGCGCGATTCACGCCCAGCCGGCGGAGAAATGGCATGAGGAATTGGTCGGCGTTTGGGACACGGACGTGGACGCTTCCCCAGAGGCACATGCCCAAGCGCTGCAAGCCTATGTGGAACAAGGCCTGGTGGGCACGAGCCGATTGCCCATCACCTCAGTGGAGTCGCCCCATCCGCTCTATCTGCTCGGCCGACTCGCCTATCTGCCGGGGCCGGCCGGGGCAACGTCCACCCATGCTGCGGAACCCATGTCGCGCCCGGCGGAGCTGCTCGCTCGGCTGCAGCAAGCGAATTCATCCGCGTCCAAGGCCCGGCTTCTCGACTTCCTGTTCCGCACCGCCTCGGCCGAGGAATGCCTACCGCTGTACCAGACGGACCTGATGAGCATCGACGCCTGGCCAGTTTGGCAAAGCTTTTTTCAGCGACTCGCCCTGAACCACGGTCGCCACCTGCTCGATCGGTTGATGTCCTGCCTGCGGGATGGCTGCACGCCCGCACTCCGGGAGCGCATCGTCAGCCGCTATCTCATCGGCTTGGTTCGCCATCTTTCCGCATTCGATCTCAAGCGGTTTCACGGCCAAGGCAGCAATTACCCCGATGCCCTGTTCCTTGATGCACTCCTCAAGGCGGGATTGCGGAGCACGACGGACGCCACAGGCCGATCAGCCGATCCATGCCTTCCTGATCAGCAGCGAGCGTTCCGTCAGGGTTGGATGATGCGGAAGGAGTTGGAGGGGCTGTCCGTCCCGGCGGAGCCGTTGTCGCCAGGCGATCAAATGCGGGTATGGTCCACCGATGCCGAGGAGCCTCCCGGCGAGCCGCGCCCTCGCCTGCGCTTGTTTGCCAGCGAGCCAGCGGAGGATTTGCTTGATGACGCTGCAAGAGAGTCGTTGCGGCAAGCGGTCGTGAAATTAAGTCAGCCCGAGGAACTTTTCGAACTCGGTCGAGCCACGTTCCTGGACCGTCCCCTGGGACTTTACAAGCAACAGCAGCGCGTCTTTCAGGATCGCACTCCGCTGTTTTCCTATCAGTCATGGAGCCAGCGGTTGACCCGTCAGCGTCTGCACGACTGGCGCCGCTGGGGCTGGCTCGATGGGTCAACCCTGGAGCGGCTTTTAGCGCTGGTGAACGACCTATCTCCGAAGGGCGTGCCGGCGGCGGCGGTGGCGCTGCCGCAGCCTCGGCCTGGCGTGGTCGGCCTCGAAGATGCCTTGTTAGCGCAGCCCGATTTTATCTTCGTCCGCAGCACGCGCTCTTCGTTGGCTGATTTGCTGAACGGTTATGATTTCACACCCTTGGACCGGCATCCTGCCAGCCTGGGAGCGTGGCTCAACAGCCCCGACTGCGTCCTGATCCTGCGAACACCTTTGAAGGAACAAGGCGATCCGCCGCGTTCGCTGCTCACCGCTTACGACGCACGGGGAAGCGCACGCCTGGAACTGGGGCCAGCCCAGCCATTCGACCAACCTCGGGAGATTCGCTATCGGGAATGGGCCGGGGTCGAGTATTTGGCAGATGGGTTGCGATTGATGCGTTGCTGGGACGCCCAGGGCGCTGCGCTTCCCTTTGAACCAAGGGAAATGATCTTCCCTCCACGGCGGCCCGGACGGTAAGGTGTTGGCCAGGAGACCGACCATGATCCACACGAAAGGATGCGCATGTCCTGGTTGAAAAAACTGTGGCCCGCGGCGCTGGACGCGCCGGCGCCTCCCCAAGTCGGACCGCCCGCCGAGGCCGCCCCCCTTTTGACCTACGGCAAGGACGGTCTGTGGACCTGGCATCTGGCCGACTTCCTCCGCGAGCCGCGGTTTCAGCGGGCTTATGCCGCGGGAAAGGCCACCGGCTCCTGGGGCGCGGCCGACATTGAATGGCGGGCTTACGTTGTCTGCTGGGCGGCGGAGCAAGCGGTGCGCAAGCCAGGCGACTTTGTCGAATGCGGGGTTCATCGAGGCGGGCTGGCCCGATGCCTGATCGAATACCTCGACTTCGCCAGGCTGCCCAAGACGTTTTATTTGCTCGACACGTTTCAGGGGTTTCCTCCCGAGGATCGCGCCCGCGCCGCGGCGGTGCATCGCCACGACTACCTCGAGGATTGCTATGCCGACGTGCAAGCGACGTTCGCGGCCTATCCCAACGTCCACCTCATCCGCGGGGCGATCCCCGGCACCTTGGCGCAGGTGTCCAGCCCGCAAGTGGGCTTCCTCTCCATCGACATGAACTGCGCCGAGCCGGAGGTGGCCGCCTTGGAATTTTTCTGGCCGAGGCTCGCGGCCGGCGCCATCGTCATCCTGGACGATTATGCATATAGTGAAGCCTATCGCCGGCAGAAGGAGGCCCTGGACGCCGCGGCCGCTCGGCTGGGCGCCGCCATCCTGGCCTTGCCGACGGGACAAGGACTGATCCTCAAGCCTTAATGAAGGTCCATGACCGCCGATCGTCTCTGAATGGAATCGATTCACCATGTCCACCGCGAGCAGCTATTCCGCCAAGGATATCACGGTTCTCGAAGGGCTGGAGCCGGTGCGGCGCCGACCGTCGATGTACATCGGCGGCACGGACAGCAAGGGTTTGCATCATCTCGTGTGGGAGATCGTGGACAACGCCGTCGATGAATACCTCAACGGCTACGCCACGAAAATCACCGTCGTGCTGCACAAAAGCGGCCAGGCGATCACGGTCAGCGACAATGGGCGCGGCATTCCCGTCGACCTGCACCCCAAGTTCAAAAAGCCCGCCTTGGAACTGATCCTCACCACGCTCCACAGCGGCGCCAAGTTCGGCGAGGGGGCCAGCTATTTCCATGCCGGCGGACTGCACGGTGTCGGGTCATCGGTGGTGAACGCCCTGTCGCTCAAATTGATCGCCACGGTCCGCCGCGACGGCCATGAATGGCAGCAAACCTTCAAGCGCGGCAAAACGTCCGGCACGCTGCAGAAAGTCAAACCCTGCCGCGACCATGGCACCGCGATCCACTTCGAACCGGACCCCGACATCTTCCGCTCCACGCAATTTGACGCCGACACGATTCGCCATCACCTGGAAGACATGGCCTACATCCACAGCGGCCTCCAGGTGTTTTTCCACATCGAGGCGACGGGGGAAAAGCTGGACCTGTCCCATCCGGGCGGGCTGCCCGAATTCCTGACCCAAATGGTCAAGGAGGCCAACAAGGCGCCGGTCACGGAAAATCATTTTCACCTCTCCCGCGACAACAACGGCAAGGACGAAAAGATCGAGCTGGCCCTGCAGTGGACCGAAAGCACCGAGGAGTCCATTCGCAGCTATGTCAACGGCATCCGCACCAGTTCGGGCGGCACCCACGAGAACGGCTTCAAGTCGGCCATCGTCAAGGCCATTCGCAACTACATCGAGACGCACGACATCAAGACCAAGGGACTGTCGATCACCGCCGAGGACATCCGCGAAGGCCTGGTGGGCATCGTCTCGGTCTTTTGCCGGGAGCCGATGTTTCAGGGGCAGACCAAGGAGCGGCTGAACAACCCGGAGATGGCCGGGATCGTGGATTCCTTCCTGCGCCCCAGCCTGGAAGCCTGGCTCAACGCCAACATGCAGTCGGCCGACCGCATCGTGGGGCGCATCGTCCTCGCCGCCCGCGCCCGGGAAGCGTCCCGCGCCGCCGCCCAGGAGGTGAAACGCAAATCGGTCTCGCAGCGGCGGCTCAATCTGCCCGGCAAATTGGCCGACTGCACCGCCACCGACCTGGACGACACGGAGCTTTTCATCGTCGAGGGCGACTCCGCGGGCGGCTCGGCCATCGAAGGCCGCAATCGCAAGACCCAGGCCATCCTGCCCCTGCGCGGCAAAATCCTGAACTCCGAGGGCATGGCCACCTCCAAAGCGCTGCTCAATCAGGAACTGGCCGACCTGGTGTCGGCCATCGGCACCGGCATCGGCGACGCCTTCTCCCTGGACCGGCTCCGCTACGGCAAGATCATCCTCCTCATGGACGCGGATCAGGACGGCCATCACATCAGCACCTTGCTGTTGACCTTCTTCTTCCGCCACATGCCGGGCCTGCTCAAGGCGGGCCGGGTCTACCTGGCGCAGCCGCCGCTGTATCGCATCAACGTCGGCAAGGAAACCCATTGGGCCAGGGATGACGACCATAAAGAACAGATCCTCAAATCTCTGCGAAGCAACGCCAAGTACGATATCCAGCGGTTCAAGGGGCTGGGCGAAATGAATCCCCGCGTCCTGGGCGAAACCACGCTCAACCCCCGCAACCGCACGCTGCTGCAAGTGAAAATCGATTCGGAGCTGAGCGCCGATCAGACCTTCGTCACGCTGCTCGGCAAGGACGCTTCGCTGCGGTATCATTTCATCATGAACTCCGCGGCCTTGGCCGATGAACTGGACGTCTGACGGCACAGGCTCGGGGCAAGGGTTTTTTGAGGGTTGCACATGTCCACCGCCAAGCGCGTCGCCCTCATCACCGGCAGCGGAAAGAAACGCATCGGCTGGCACGTGGCCCGAGCGCTGGGCCAGAAGGGCTACGCCCTGGCGCTGCATTACCGCAGCTCCCAGGCGGAAGCCATGGAGACGGTGGCCGAGTTTCGCGCGCTCGGGTTCGAGGCGGAAGCTTATCAGGCCGACCTCGCTGATGAGGCCGCCGCTCGGCAACTCGTGCAGCACGTCCTGCAGCGCTTTGGCCGGCTGGATGTCCTGGTGAACTGTGCCGCGGCCTGGCCGAGAAAAGCCTTGGAGTCGGTCGCCGCCCAGGACGTTCGCGAAGCCTTTGAAATCAACACCCTGGGGACGTTCCTGTGCTCGCAGCACGCCGGGCTGGCCATGGTCAAGCAACCCGAGGGCGGCTGCATCATCACCCTGGGCGATTGGGCCACGATCCGCCCCTATCGCCACTATGCCGCTTACTTTCCCTCCAAAGGCGCCATCCCCACGCTGACGCGCACCCTGGCCGTGGAATTGGGCACGCGGAATCCGAAGGTCCGCGTCAATGGCATTCTGCCCGGGCCGGTCATGCTGCCTCCCGATTTGCCGGACGCCGAGCGCCAGGAAGCGATCGCCGCCACACTCGTCAAGAAAGAAGGCAGCCCCGAGCATGTGGCCCATGCGGTGCTGTTCTTGATCGAGAATGACTTCATCACGGGCGTCAACCTTCCGGTCGACGGCGGCCGGAGCATCTACGCGCCGGATTCGTGATTTTCTCCGGATGGTTTTCCGCCAGAGCCGGCCTTGCTTCAGCGGCTTCGGGCTGGATCGAGAACGGACGAGTGCGACGGCGCTCGGCGGCTGCCGCTGCGCGCCGGGGATGGCTTGGACCGATGCTGCCACGCACCCCAGAGGATCAGGCCGAAGGGAATCCACCAGATGAGGTCGTTGGTCAGGATCATAACGCCGAATTCGAGATGAAAGCGTTCCTTCATGACGGCGATGAAAAAGCCGATGGGGCCGAGCACTTTCCCCATCAGGCCGACGAAGACGATGGGCCAATGGCGATAGGGATTGGACGCGGCGATCATGTAGCCGAAGCCATAGACGCCGATGACCATGCCCAGGCACTGCCACAATTCGGGATAGTTGACGGGTTCCATGCCCGCCCAGTGAAAGGGCACGTCGGGAAACCAACCGGCCAACACGCCCCAGGCCACGTTGTACACACCCGCCAAGAGAAGACACAGCTTCATCCAGATCGGTGGTTGACTAGTTGTTCTATCCATCGCGCGGCTTGCGAATGACATCGTCTGTTCCCCGCGTGCCGATTCCATGACCTCCAGGGAGGAACCGCGTGCCAGCGGCAAAAATTAACTTGCATTCGCAAGGTGGGATCGTGTCGATTATTCCAAAAATTCCAAGAGGGTATCTTGAAAGTCGTGTGAGGGTCTGTTAAGTTAACGACCTCATCAGACCTTAAAGGAACGTTTCGAACTACGGTGTGCCAGTCGAAGTGCAGGAAGCTTTTTGACTAAAGCATGGCGGAAAGGGAACAGATCGAGACGTAAAAGAGCCCCAGGATGGGAACCCCAGGCACGGATGCCTACTTTTTGCAGATCTTCACTCACTCAGCCTTTACCGCATCAGACGCCGCCACATGTTCCGCTTCGCGATTTGCAACGAACTCTTCGGTGATTGGCCGCACGAACGCGTCTGCGAGTTCGTTCGCGGCTGCGGCTATGAAGGCTTGGAACTCGCCCCGTTCACGCTCGCTCCCCGCATCGAGGACGTGACCCTCGCCGAACGGCTGCGTCTCCGCCGCACGGCCGAGCAAGCGGGCTTGCACATCATCGGCCTCCACTGGCTGCTGGCCAAGACGACCGGCCTGCATCTGACGGCGCGTGATGCCGCTACCCGTCAGCGCACGGCATCCTACCTCAAGGAACTGGCCCGGGGCTGCCGCGACCTGGGCGGCGAGGTCTTGGTGCTCGGCTCGCCCCAACAGCGGTCGCTGCCGCCGGACATGACCATGGAAGAAGGCGTTGACCTCGCCGCGGCCACCCTCGCAGCAGTCCTGCCCGGTTTGGAAGAGACGGGCGTGGACCTGTGCCTGGAACCTCTCGGTCCGGAGGAAACCAATTTCATCAACACGCTGGAGCAGGCTCAGGTGCTTTTGGACCGGCTTCGGCATCCAAGGGTTCATCTGCATTTGGACGTCAAGGCGATGAGCACGGAAGCCGAGCCGATTGTGAACTTGATTGAACGCCATGGCGGCGCGGCGCGGCATTTTCACGCCAACGATCCCAATCGGCGCGGCCCGGGCATGGGAGACGTGGATTTTCGGCCGCTGTTCGCGGCCCTGCGCGGCGCTGGCTACCGCCGCTGGATTTCCGTCGAAGTGTTTGACTACTCCCCCGATCCCGAGACGATCGCTGCGGAGTCGATCCGCTACATGAAGGCTTGTCTGCCGGGCTAATGCAGGTCAGAGTTGCTTTACCCCAGCGAAATTTCCTCTCCGATGCCGCCACAGCTCACGGCAGCGGCGGTTCGCCCTCTTCCGACTCTTCCGTGTCCTCGATCCGGGCTGGAATTTTGAATTCCTCGCCCAGCCAACGCCCCAGGTCGATCAAGCGGCAGCGTTCGGAACAGAACGGAAACGCCGCCGGTAGGTTCGGAGCCTCCGCGGCGACGGGCTTTTGACAAGTCGGACATGGCAAGACGGTCATCGCTGACGGCCTCCCGGCGGCCCTGGCCTCCCTACTTCTTGGCGTCCGAGCCGGAGCCGGTGGAAGGGGCGGGGGGCGATGCCGATTTCGAGGAGGAGGAATCGCCGGCCGCGTCGCTCTTCGCGGGTTGATCCGCTTTGGCCGCGGCTTTGTAGGAGTCGCTGCGGTAATCGGTGATGTAGAATCCCGATCCCTTGAACAACAGGGCCGCTCCGGCGCCGATGAGCCGCTGCAACTGCTTCTTCTTGCACTTGGGGCATTTAGACAACGGCTCATCCTTCATCGATTGAAACTCATCGAAGCGATGGCCGCAACCCTGGCATTCATATTCATACGTGGGCATGGAGGTTCCTCCTGGGATTAATCGTCGCGCTTGGAGACGACGACCTTGCTCGGCCGCAAGACGCGGTCATGATACAGGTAGCCCGCCTCCAACACGTGCAGGATCGTGTTGGGTTCAACGCCGGGGGCCGCTTGCTGCATGACGGCCATGTGCAGATTCGGGTCGAATGCTTGGTTCTCAGCGGGAATCAGGGTGATGCCATGGCGGCGCAGCCCCTCGATCAGTTGCGTGCGCACACCGGCCACGACTTTCACCAACTCGGACTCCTCGCGTACGGACGCCAGAAAGCGATCCAGGTTGTCGATGGCGGGTAGAATCTCCTCGGCCAGCGGGGCCAAGGCAAATTTGCGCTCCGTCTCGCGGTCGCGCATGGCCCGCTTTTGGTAATTGTCGAAGTCGGCCTTCGTCCGCAGAAGCAGATCGTGATACTTGTCGCGCTCCTGCTGGAGCTGCTCCACCGAGGCATCCTGGGTCATGGCTGGCTTCTTCTCGGCCGGAGCGGGATCGACGGCTTCCGTTGGCTTGCCCTGCAACTCCCGTTCGCTCATGGTGCTTCCTCTTCAGGTTTCTCCTTCGACTCTGGCTTCTCTTTCGGAGCAGCTTCCTCGGGTTGGATCGAATGGGTAAACCAATCCTTGAGCCGGTCCATGAAGCTCTTGCGCTGCGGTGAAACGTGTTTGTTTTCAAGCTCCGCCAAGGCGCGGAAGAGTTCTTCCTGCTGCTTGTTGAGCTTCTTGGGGGTTTCGATCACGATCCGCACGAGCAAATCGCCGCGTCCGCGGCCGCGCAGGTCCGGCATGCCCTGGCCGTACAGGCGAACCACGTCGCCGAACTGCGTCCCGCGCGGGATGGCGACGGTTTGTTTGCCGGAGAGCGTGGGGATTTCCAATTCGGACCCCAAGGCGGCCTGGCTGAAGGTGACGGGCACCTCGCAGAGCAAATCCCGGCCGTCCCTTTGAAAGAAGGGATGCGGCCGCACCCGCAGCAAGCAGTACAAGTCGCCTCGCGGTCCATGCGGCTGGCTGACCTCGCCCTCGCCGGCAAGACAGATGCGGCTGCCCGTTTCGACGCCCGGCGGAATTTGCACTTCAAGCTTGCGTTTCACTATGACCTGGCCTTGGCCGCGGCAATGCGGGCAAGGATCGGTGATGACGTCGCCGCGGCCCGAACAGCCGGGACAGGTCACCTGCATCTGGAAAAAGCCCTGCCGCTGAATCAATACGCCGCGGCCGCCGCAGCGCTGGCAGCGCGTCGGGGAAGTGCCTTTCCGCGTGCAAGAGCCTTGGCATTCCTGGCAGACCTCGGCCCGATCAAACTCGACGGGCTTGGTCGCGCCTTGGGCGGCGTCGATGAGGTCGATCTCCAGGGTGAGTTGGAGATCCTGGCCGCCGCGCGGCCTGCGCCGGCCGCCGCCGCCAAAGAGGTTTTCAAAGCCCCCGCCGAAAATGTCGCCGAAGAGATCGAAGATGGAATGGATGTCGGTGAATTGCGGTCCGCCGCCCATGCCTTCCAGTCCGGCGTGGCCGTAGCGGTCGTAGCGCGACCGCTTGTCGGCGTCGCTCAGCACGGCATAGGCTTCGCTGGCTTCCTTGAACTTAGCCTCGGCTTCGGCGTCTCCGGGGTTGCGGTCGGGGTGATACTGCATGGCCAGCTTGCGGTAGGCCTTCTTGATCTCCTCGGCCGAGGCCTCCTTGGCCACGCCCAGCACGTCGTACAAATCCCGCTTTCCAGCCATGCTTTGACTCATCATGAACGACTCCCCATGCCCTGAGGAGGTGAATGAACCTGGACTTCACCGCGCTCCTTGGTCTTCGGCCATGAGGCCGGGTCGACCCATGCCTTTGGGACCATGGGAGCGGGCCTGGCGCGGCCGCCTGGGAACAAGTCAAGGGTGGACCTTCCGACCCACCCTTGACCGCTTTGGACCATGGCCAGGCCGTTCAGGGATTAGCGAACGGCGCCTTCGATCTTTTTCTTCGCGTCTTCCTCGTCGATCTTCGTGATCATGACTTCCGTGGTGAGCATGAGGCCGGCGATGCTGGCGGCGTTTTGCAACGCGCTGCGCACCACCTTGGTCGGATCGACGATGCCCGCCTTGAACATATCGACGTACTCGCCGGTGTTGGCGTTGTAGCCCAGGCTCGCCTTGTCGGAGCGGAGCACCTCGTCGACGATGACGGCCCCATCGACGCCGCTGTTCTCGCCGATCTGGCGGATGGGCGCTTCCAAGGCGCGGAGGATGATCTCGGCGCCGAGGCGTTCATCGCCCTCCAGCTTCTTGACGATCTTTTCGACGGCTTCCTTGCAGCGGAGCAAGGCCACGCCGCCGCCCGGCAGAATCCCCTCGGCCACGGCGGCCCGCGTCGCATGCAGGGCGTCCTCGACCCGGGCCTTCTTCTCCTTCATCTCGGCCTCGGTCGCGGCGCCCACCTTGATCAGGGCCACGCCGCCGGTCAGCTTCGCCAGGCGTTCGCTGAACTTTTCCTTGTCATATTCGCTGTCGGTCTGATCCATCTGAGCGCGGATTTGATCGATCCGCTTCTGGATGTCGGCCTTCTTGCCCGCGCCGTTGATGATGGTGCAGTTTTCCTTCTCGACGCGAATGGTCTTGGCCTGACCGAGCTGCTTGAGGGTGACGTTTTCGAGCTTGATGCCCAGGTCCTCGCTGATGAGCTGACCGCCGGTGAGGACGGCGAGGTCGCCCAAGATGGCCTTGCGGCGGTCGCCGAAGCCGGGCGCCTTGACCGCGCACACGTTCAGGATGCCGCGCAGCTTGTTGACGACGAGCAAGGCCAACGCCTCGCTATCGACGTCCTCGGCGACGATGAGCAAGGGCTTGCCGGCCTGGGCGGTCTTTTCCAAGAGGGGTACCAGGTCGCGCACGCTGCTGATTTTCTTTTCGTGAATAAGGATGTAGCCATCCTCCAGTTCGGCGGTCATCGTGCCCGCGTCGGTCACGAAATAGGGCGAAATGTAACCCTTGTCGAACTGCATGCCTTCCACGTAATCGACCGTGGTCTCCGACGTTTTGCCTTCCTCAACCTGGATGACGCCGTCCTTGCCGACCTTTTCGACCGCGTCGGCGAGCATGTCGCCGATCTTCATGTCGTTGTTGGCGGAGATGGCGGCGACCTGGGCGATCTCTTCCTTCTTGCTGATCTTCTTGGACAATGAAGTCAGATGCTCAACGGCCACCTCGACGGCCTTTTCGATGCCGCGTTTGACGTCCGTCGGATTCGCGCCGACCGTGGCGCCGCGCAGGCCTTCCTTATAGATGGACAGCGCCAGCACGGTCGCCGTCGTCGTGCCATCGCCGGCCACGTCGCTCGTCTTCTGGGCGACGGCGTTGACCAGCTTGGCGCCCATGTTTTCGAAGGGGTCGGGCAGGTCGATTTCCTTGGAAACCGACACGCCATCCTTGGTCACGGTGGGTCCGCCGAAGCTTTTGTCCAGGATGACCACTCGACCGGTCGGCCCGAGGGTCACTCCCACGGCCTTGGCGAGCTTCTCGGCCCCCTGGAGCATCTTCTTGCGGGCTTCGTCAGTAAACATCAATTGTTTGGCCATTGCGTTGTATTCCTTCTTTCCGATGGATTAATGCGAGTTCGATGAATGCGATCGAATGATTCAGGGTGACCGGCGCCGCCAAGCGGCCCAGGGCCGCGGCTGGGGGACGCCGCGCTGTTTACTTGACGACCTTGGCCAAGACGTCGCTTTCGCGCATGATCTTGTATTCCACGCCGTCGATCTTCACATCGTTGCCGGAATATTTACCAAAGATGACCTCATCCCCCTTAGCCACGGACAGGGCGGCCCGGGTGCCATCGTCCAGAAGCTTGCCGCTGCCGATCGAAATGACCCGGCCGCGTTGGGGCTTTTCCTTGGCGGCGTCAGGCAGCACGATGCCCCCCGACGTTTTCTCCTCGGCCTCCAATGGCTGAACCACGATGCGATCATCCAAGGGTCGAAGCTTCATATGCGTTTCCTCACCTGTTGTTTGCAAATGTGTTTGCGACGTCAAAAGTCACGGTTTAGTTATTGGAGTGGTATAGGGCGGATCACATATCCATCCCCATGCCTCCCATACCTCCCATGCCACCCATGCCACCCATGCCGCCCATGCCGCCGTGGTCATGGTGATGGTCGCCGCCTGGTTTTTTCTTTTCCGGGATGTCAGCGACGAGGGTTTCGGTGGTGAGCAAGAGGCTGGCGACGGAGGCGGCGTTTTGCAAAGCCGAGCGCGTCACCTTCACGGGATCGACGATCCCCGCCTTGCGCATGTCCGTGTATTTCTCGGCGTTGGCATCGTAGCCATGGTTCTTGTCCTTGGCCCTGCGGATCGTGTTGACGACAACGGAACCGTCCAAGCCGGCGTTCTCGGCGATGGCGCGGCAGGGCACTTCAAGGGCGCGGCGCAGGATATCGACGCCATGCTGTTCTTGATCGTCATCGAGGGTGAACTTTTCCAAAACCTTGGCAACGTTGAGCAGCGCGACGCCGCCGCCCGTGACGATGCCTTCGGCGAGAGCGGCCCGAGTGGCATGCAGAGCGTCTTCATACAGCGCCTTGCGCTCCTTCATTTCCGTTTCCGTCGCAGCGCCGACCTTGATCTGCGCCACGCCGCCCGCCAGCTTGGCCAGGCGTTCTTGCAGCTTTTCGCGGTCATAGTCGCTGGTGGTGGTTTCGATTTCCCGGCGGATCATTTCGGCCCGGCCCTCGATGGCGTCCTTTTTGCCGGCGCCTTCGATGATCGTCGTGTTTTCCGAATCAATGCGAATCTTCTTGGCCTGGCCCAAGTCCGTCAATTTGACGTTTTCAAGCTGAATGCCCAGGTCCTTGAAGATGGCCTTGCCGCCGGTCAGGATGGCGATGTCTTCGAGCATGGCCTTGCGGCGGTCGCCGTAGCCCGGCGCCTTGACAGCGCACACCTGGAGGATGCCGCGCAGCTTGTTGACGACCAGCGTCGCCAGGGCCTCGCCTTCCACGTCTTCAGCAATGATGACGAGCGGCCGATTAGCCTTGGAAATGGCTTCCAGGATGGGGACGAGATTCTTGGCGTTGCTGATCTTGTCTTCGTAGATCAGGACGTAAGCCTTTTCGAATTCGCAGATGACTTGTTCTTGATTGGTGACGAAGTGGGGCGAGAGATAGCCGCGGTCGAACTGCATACCCTCGACCCAATCCACTTCGGTGGCGAAGCCCTTGCCTTCCTCGATGGTGATCACGCCGTCGGCGCCGACCCGATCCATCGCCTCGGCAATGCGGTCGCCGATTTCGGGATTGTTGTTGGCGGCGATGACAGCCACTTCCTTGATTTCCTTTTTGCTCTTGGCGTCGATTTTCTCCGCCATCTTGCCCAATTCCTCGGTGACGCGAGCAACGGCCTTTTGCAACCCCCGGCTGATGGCCATGGGGTCGTTGCCCGCCGTCACGCTCTTGAGCCCCTCGCGATACAAGGCTTCCGCCAGAACGGTGGCGGTGGTGGTGCCGTCGCCGGCCACGTCGCTCGTCTTGCTGGCCGCTTCCTTAACCAGTTGTGCTCCCATGTTTTCGTAGGGGTCGGTCAGTTCGATCTCTTCCGCCACGGTCACGCCATCCTTCGTGACGTTCGGCGAACCCCAACCCTTATCGATGACGGCATTGCGGCCGCGGGGTCCTAAGGTGCACTTCACGGCCCGGGCCAACTTGGCCACGCCGGTTAAAAGCTTCTGGCGTGCTTCGTCCGAGTAGGTCAATTGTTTGGACGCCATTCGATTCAACCTCCCATAAAAACATGTAGCCGACTTGCCAGGCATTGCTGCAAGACAGACAGTTCATTTCCTTTAGCCTGGCCGATGATATGCAACCTTTATGCCATCATGAACAATGAATGCAAATCGTTTATTTATATTAACTTACATCAAATGTCATCTCATCTCCCTTCCGTGCGAACCTGCCAGGTTGGCAGGGACGACCGCTGAATTTTGACCAACTAGGGACCAAAAAAGCCGGGGAAGTTCTCCCCGGCTTTATGGTTAGAGACAAACGTTTCGTCGAACTGCAATCCCTAGGCCGTTGCCTGGCTCTTGCGGCGGCGTTTGGAGAGTTGGCGGTAAGCCACTCCGCCCAGACCCAAGCCCACCAGGAGGATGGTCGAGGGTTCGGGAACGGGAGTGAAATCCAAGCCTCGGAACACCGTGTTGGCCGGGGCGGTGGCCAGCGAGGTGAACGCACTGAAGGTGCCGCTCACGGGCGTCAACGTGTCGGTCAGGGTGACCAACTGGTTGCCGCTCGCGGCTGCTGTGGTCAACCATAGCGAAACCGTGGGCTGGCCGGTGGTATCAATCGAGGCGGCCAGGCCGCGGAAGGATTGAAAGACGCCAGGGGTCACTTCAAACGTGGTGGTGCCGGTGAGATTCCAGGAGGTACCGTCGAACACCCAGCGCTGCAACCCGCCGCCGTTGGCCGCGGTGCGGTCGTCGGCTACGTACAGGGTGTCGAAGCCGGTACCGTTCCAGTTGTTGCCGTTGAGCGGATTGTCAAAGAGCCAGTAGCTGTACGGGCTGGGATTGCCCGTGCCGCTGGTTTCCGTGCCGAGCAACAAGGTCGACGTGGTCAAGGAAGTGGGCAGCGTACCGACGTTGCCGATGAGGTGAATGCCGAAGCCCGGACCGGCGGTGGCACCCGACGACACGAACAACGAGTTGTTGAAAATGCGCAGGTTGCGGATATTGCCAAACAGCACGTCGGTGGCCGCGGTGACGCTGCCGAAATTGCTGCTGGAGATGTGCATAATCCCGGACGTGCTGCCGGTGCCGGCGGTGGCCACCCAGAAGTTGTTGAAGCCGTCGCCGACCGCGCTGCGAAAGTTGTTCGAGGGGCCATTGTTGAAACCCGTGCTGGAATTCACGGTGCCATCGTAGGCCACCACGCCGACAGAACGGTTGATCGTCGCCGGATTGCTGCCCGCAACGCTCGCCGTTCCCACATTGGCGTCATAGCCCGGCGTGATCAGCGCGGTGCTGTTCTGCGCGCGGGTGAAATAACCATTGGACGTGGCCGTGCCGCTGTCGGTTTGTGCCAGGGTCCCTGCCACCGTGGGCAGACTGACCGTGTAACTGGGCAAGGTTTGTCCCGCCGTGAACGGATCGAACTGATCCAAGAAGATGGCGTGAGCCGCGCTGGTCAGCGCCGCCCCGCCTGGATTGTAGTTGCTGTCGCCGTTCACGCGCCAGACAACTATTTGGCCTGGAGTGAAGCCCTGGGCATGGACTGAGGTTCCGATACTCAGCCAGGCCAGGGCCGCTGCCACGCCTCCTAAAAAGAACTTTCGATTCAACACGCGCTTCCCTCCTCAAGTTTGAGAAAATCTCGCTTACGCACGGCTTAGGTTAAAGGCCCCAGCCCTCCGGGGCAAAGGAAGAGCGCGTTAAGATTTGATGATGGGTAAACACCATCACTTTCCCTGATTTTTCCAAGGCTCGCAGCCGATGGCCATGCACTCGCGCCGAACTCTTCATCGAACCTACACGATGTCATCAAATTTGTATTTGCCTGTCTCCTCGACGAACCGAATTTCCGCGCTGCTCGTTCCCACAAGTCAGGACCGCGTTTCGCCGTCCCTTTGACCGTGGCAATCACGTTTAAACCTGTTAAACTAATTCTGGAAACGTTGACGCCATCACCATCTATTCCTCGCAAAACTCGAGATGACGATCATGCACCCACTTTCGAGCCTCCCCCGGCCGCGCCTCCTCGGCACGCTCCTGATCGCTGGCCTTGGCTTGGCCCCCTGGTTCGCGGCGGCACAAGACCGCCTCAAGACCATGCCGGGGTATGAACAGTATCAAAAAATGAGCCGGCTCATTCCTGGCTCGGTCAAGATGGGCACGCTGCTGCCGCAGTGGGCCGAGGATGGGCAATCCTTCACGTTCAACAAGGATGGCAAAAACTATCGCTACGACCTCGCCGAACGCGTCTTGGCGGAGGTTCAGCCCAAGAAGCAACCGTCAGGCCCCTCGGCCGAAGGCGCCAAGGACAGCCCCGAGAAAAAGGACGCCGCCTCTCCCACGCGCCCCTCCGCCACCGCAACGGTCCCCACCGCAACGGTCCCCACCGCCACCCGCCCCGCGGGCACCGGCCGGCAAATCAACGAACGCACCCGGGCGGTCACCGGCGGTCCGCAGCGCGGCCGACAGTATGCCTCGGCCACCTCCCCCGATGGCAAGCTTCGCGCCTTTCACAAGGATCGCAACCTGTGGATCAGCGGTGTCGACGGCCAGGACGAAATCCAGATCACCACCGACGGCAGCGAGGAAAAACGCATCAAGAACGGCATCGCCAGTTGGGTCTACGGCGAGGAGCTTTTCCAAAACACCGCCATGTGGTGGTCGCCCGACAGCCGCATGATTGCCTTCTATCGCTTCGATGAGAGCAAGGTCCCCGATTTTCACCTGCAACTCAATCAAACCGCTCTCTATAGCAAATCGGCCATCGAACCTTATCCCAAGGTCGGCGACCCCAATCCCGTCGTGGAGCTGCTGGTCTACCACCTGGACTCCAAATCCATCACCCGCATCGACGTGCGCGACGGCCAGCCGTTCACCGACGACAGCATCGGCCACTATGTCTACCGCGTCTCCTGGTCCCACGACAGCCAGCAGTTGCTCTTCCATCGCACCAACCGTTTGCAAAAAATCATGGAGTTCGTCGCCGCCGATCCGAAGACCGGCGTGTGCACCTGCATCATCCGCGAGGAATGGCAGCCAAGCTGGGTCGAGAATTTCCTCCCCATTCGCTACCTCAAAGATCAGAAACGCTTCATCTGGCAGTCCGAACGCAACGGCTTCCGCAATTACTACCTCTACGACCTCGCCGGCAAGCTGCACGCCACGCTGACGCAGCATGAAGCGGACGTCGGCCCCATCCTCCGCGTCGATGAGGACCAGGGGATCATGTTTTACATGGCCCGCACCGGCGACAATCATATGAAGATGCAGCTCCACCGCGTCGGCCTCGACGGCCAGGGCGACGTTCGCCTGACCGACCCCGCCTATCACCATGCGGTCAACCTGTCTCCCGACGGCAAGTATTTCATCGACACCTATCAGACCCACAATCAGCCGCCGCGCAGCCGGCTGGTCGACGCCCAAGGCAAGGTCATCGAGGAACTGGCCGAAAGCGATGCCAGCAAGTTCGAGGAGTTGGGTCTGCAGCGCGTGGAGATGTTCACTTTCAAGGCCGCCGACGGCCAGACGGAGTTGCATGGCATGTTGCACAAGCCTTCCAACTTCGATCCGCAGAAGAAGTATCCCGTCCTCGTTTCAGTCTACGCCGGCCCCGCGACCAACGGCGCCCGGGAAACCTTCACCCTGCCCAACCCCCTGACGGAATACGGCTTCCTGTATGTCACGCTCGATGCCCGCAGTGCCGGGGGCCGGGGCAAGAAGTTCCTCGACGCCATTTACCGCAAGCTGGGAATCACCGAGATCGACGATCTCGCCGCCGGGGTCAAGGCCCTGCACGATCGGCCCTACGTCGATGCCAAGCGCGTTGGCGTCTACGGCACCAGCTATGGCGGGTATGCATCGATCCTCTGCTTGCTCCGCTATCCCGACCTGTTCCATGCCGCCTGCGCCAATTCCGCGGTGACCGATTTCCGGCAATATGACACGATTTACACCGAGCGCTACATGGGCCTGCCCGGCGACAACAAGGAAGGGTACGACGCCGGCAGTGCGCTGAAGTACATCAACAAGCTCAAGGGCCGGCTGATGATCTACTATGGCACGGCGGACGACAACGTGCACCCCAACAACAGCATGCAGTTGATCCGCGCTTTGCAACGGGCGGGTAAGAGCTTTGAGGTGCAGGTCGGCCCCGACCTGGGCCATACCTCGATGTCCCAGCCGCGGATGATGGAGTTCTTCATCGAGAACCTCGTCATGCGGCCTTAGCCGGTCGGCAGTTTGGCGTGAATTCAATCGAAAAGGATGCAAGGCCGCGGTCCAGCACCGCGGCCTTGCCGTTTCCTGGGAGGCCAGGGCGACCCCGCCCGCAGGTGCTCGCTGACATACCGCTGTCACAGGGTGGTTCCGCCAAACTCGACGACGGCGGGGCCGCTGGCAACCTCAGCGGCAAAGGCGACGTGTTACTGGTGTGACGAAGCGGAGAGCCACGGTTGGGCCGGTTGGATTTGTTGGCGGACCAAATCACAGCACAGAGTTGTTTCGTGGGAGTGTGCTCCGCGCTGCCGCTTGGGGCTGGTAATGCAGATTTCCCGCGCTGGCGCTTGGGGCTGGTGAGAGTGCTTTTGGGGCTTTTGACCCAGAAGGGATGCTCATCAGTAGTGCGCAATATCCGGGGACTTACGTCCCTCGGCTCGCCACTGTGGGCATTCGTGCTTGGGGCTTGTTGATCACAGATACCGCATGGTTCGCGGCGCTGTAGAAAACATACTAAAGTGCTTGCTGCGTAAGGAAATGAGGTGAGCGTTTCACGCACCGCACCCCCTCCCGTGAAACGATCACTGGGATGGGTCATCATTGACGCATGACAAGACGATGAAGAGATTTACGTCAGAAAGCGTCTGAAGGCAACCATCTGAGCTTTTCATCGACTCTCTGCATTAACTACTCATCTCTCACCCAGCTTTGCATCGCAAACTTATATACCCGGCTTCTGCAATTTTCGCGCTTTTGGCTCAAGTTCCATAAGTGGACTGTTCGTTGACCTTGACACCCAAGGGGGGTTGGGCTATCTCGCCCGCCTCTACCCGTCCACAAAAAACGGGACCTGGACCTGGCCGTTCAGGGTCACAAGGCAAGCGGGAAACGACGCATGGCTGGCATAAGCTGGAAAGCAGTCTCTCGCAGCAATGGATGGCGGATGCGATTCTGGCTCGTCCTGATGCTGTTGCTCGGCTCCTTGACCCCTTCCTCGACGCGGGGACAAGTTCCCCCGGCGGAGGATGGGCCGACGATCTTGGAGGTTCGGGTCATCGGCGCGCGCCGCTATCCGGAAGCGGGCGTCCTCAACGAGCTAAAAACCCGCAAAGGCCGGCCCTTCCAGCAGCAGACGCTGCTGGAGGACACCAAGCGGTTGGACGCCACGCAGCGCTACGTCATGGGCGTGACCGTGGAGGTGCACCAGAAAAGGGAAGGCGTGGTCGTCGAGTTCCGCGTCGTCGAGCGGGCGACGATTCGCGAGATTCGTTATGAGGGATTCAAGCATCTGAGCCGGGATGAGATCGACCAGACAACGGGTCTGCGCAAAGGGTTTCCGATGTCCGTGGCGGCGAATCGCAGGGCGGCCACGGCCCTCGAACGGTTATACCACTCCAAGGGTTATCTGTTCGCCAAGGTGGGTCTGGTGGAAGGCGACAAGGATGAAGATATCAACGTCGTCTTCCGCGTGACCGAGGGGCCGATCGTCCGCGTCCGCGGCATTGAATTTGAGGGGAACACGTTTGTCTCGGGCGCTCGGCTCAAGACCCAGATCGATTCGGAAGCGCGCATCCTGGGATTATTCGGCGGTCAATTCAATCCCGCCATGCTCGATCACGACGTGCTCAAGCTGACCGAATATTATCGCAGCTTCGGCTTCTTCGACGTCCGCATTCGCAGGGACGTCAGATGGAACCCGGGCTACGAGACCGTGGACGTGGTCTTCGTCATCGACGAAGGGCAGCGCTTCCTGGTCCGCGACGTCCGTATTGAGGGAAACAAGAAACTCGATTCCGACATGCTCATGGCCTACAACCAGGTCAAGGCCGGCACCTTCTACAAGCAACAAGAGGTGCAGTCGAGCACGAAGACGATGCAGGACCTGTACGGCTCGAAGGGCGAGATCAATACTTTTGTTCGCCCGGTGGTCAACTACGAAGAGAACAGTCCCGAGGTATCCCTGGTTTACCAGGTCAATGAAAGCCCCGGACAGCCGGCCATGGTGGGCGAGGTCAAGGTCATCGGCAATTCGGTCACGCGCGAGAACGTCATCCGCCGCCAGTTGCTTTTCATTCCAGGGCAGGTGCTCAGCGTGCCGGCGCTGCGGGCGAGTGAGAACAACCTGCGGCGGTTGGGGATTTTCAAGGTTGAACCCGAAAACGGCATCGCACCGACGATCACGGTGCTCGACCCGGACAGCCCTTCGCCATTTAAGGACGTGCTCGTCGAGGTGCAAGAGGACCGCACCGGCCAGATCAACTTTGGCTTCGGCATCAACTCCGACGCGGGGCTGACGGGCAGCGTCGTGCTCAACGAGCGCAATTTCGACATCACCCGCATCCCCACCAGCGTGGACGACTTCCTCAGCAATCGGGCCTTCCGCGGCGCGGGCCAGGAGTTCCGGGCCGAGGCCGTGCCGGGCACCATCTTCAACCGTTACTCCGTCAGTTGGCGGGAGCCTTACCTGTTCGATACCAGCTACAGCCTGGGAACCTCGGCTTACTACATGACCCGGCGCTTCAATGAGTATGATGAGCGGCGCTTTGGCGGCCGGGTTTCCGTGGGCCATCGCTTCACGCCGTTATGGTCGGCCAACGGCAGCGTGCGCTTGGAAAACGTGGAAGTGCGCAATGTGCCTTCCTTCGCTCCTGAGGATTACCTGAACGTCTTGGGGAACAATCAAGTCTACGCGCCCAAGCTAGCAATCATTCGCGATTCGCGGGATTCCTGGTTGCGGCCGACGGAAGGCAACAATTTTGAGGTCGGCTTCGAATACGCGTTCGGCAGTTTTGATTACCCGATCCTGACCGTCGAGGATAATCAGTACTTCACGCTGTATGAGCGTCCCGACGGCAGCGGCCGGCATGTCTTGGCCTTGCGGGCCATGCTGGGGCTGGCAGGCTCGCATACGCCGGTTTATGACCGCTTCTTCGCGGGCGGCAATCATACGCTCCGCGGCTTCGATTTCCGCGGCGTGGGGCCTGACGTCAACGGCTTCAAGATCGGCGGCCGCTTCATGGCGGTGGGCAGCGTTGAATATCAGATTCCCTTGATGGCCAATGACAAAGTGTTTGCCGTGGTCTTCAGCGATTTTGGGACCGTGGAGCGGAACCTGGAAATTCGCGATGTCCGCGTCAGCGTCGGCGCTGGTCTGCGTTTGGTCGTGCCGATGTTTGGCCCCTTGCCGATCGCCTTGGATTGGGCGTTTCCGCTCAACAAGACCGACTTCGACGACCGCCGAACCTTCCAGTTCTTTGTGGGCTTCACGCGCTAAAGTTGCCATCGGATCACCATACAAACGCAAGCCGGCCCCCAGGGGTCGGCTTGATGTTTTTTAGGAAGCAATGGTTTATGACGCGCATCACCGCTTCAAGTAAGCCGTTCACGGCCGGGTGCGAATCAACATGTGCGGATAGGGTTGGCCGGTGAGCGGATAATAGGCATGCCCATAGGGGCCGAGCACGATCCTGGGCCGCCAATAGCCATACCGATCACGAGCGTAACCGTAAAGCGGCTCCTCGACGGGCCACACGCGCCAACCCCGGACGTTTTCCGGTTGGGGCACGACGTCCGACAGCCGCGGCGGAGGCAGTTTCTCCCCGGGCGGCGCTGGCGGCTCGGCGGCAGGCAGATAGAGAAAGAGAGCGAACAGTTGCAAGGCCAGGGCGTTCATGCGTGCGTCCTCATGGGTGGCGGCCTTCATTATAACGGCAGCCACCGAAGAGCGCATCAGTAAATTGACAGCGATATGTCAAAAAATTTTCGACTGTTAGACCGCCATGTCAGCGGCCATTGGATCGAGAGCGATCGTCTTGTGGCTGACTTTTCACGGTAGCTATTCCCCTGCCCTCAGAGTACATTAACTCGGACAATGGAGGACGGAAACGTGGGTGATTCTCCAGGGGCCAGGCTGCGGTCGGCCATGGCCCGTGAAGCGGTCATGGCGCCGGGAGTGTTCAACGCCTTGGTGGCCCGCATGGCGGAGCAGATGGGATTTCAAGCCATCTATCTCTCCGGAGCGGCGCTCTCGGCCAGCTATGGTCTGCCTGATGTGGGCTTGATCACTTTGACGGAGTTCACCCAGGCCATCAAACTCATCACCGACGCCGCGTCCGTGCCCCTGATCGCCGATGCGGATACGGGCTTTGGCGAAGCCCTCAACGTGGAGCGCACCGTCCGCGAATATGAGAAAGCGGGGGCGGCGGGTTTGCATCTCGAAGATCAGGAAATGCCCAAGCGGTGCGGCCACCTGTCGGGCAAACGCTTGATCGAAACCTCGGCCATGGCGTCGAAAATTCGCGCCGCCTGTGCGGCTCGCCGGGATGCGAGCTTCTTGATCATCGCCCGCACTGATGCTCGCGGAGTCACGAGCTATGAGGATGCGCTCGCAAGGGCAGCGGCCTACCTGGAGGCGGGAGCGGACATGATTTTCGTCGAAGCCCTGAAATCCAGGGAGGAATTTCAGTCCTTTGGGCAACAGTGCCGCGGCCCCTTGCTGGCCAACATGACGGAATTCGGTCAAGGTCCCCTGATCGCCTTCTCCGAATTGGCACAGTGGAATTACCGCGTGGTCATCTATCCGGTCTCCACCTTCCGCATGGCGATGCGCGCGGCGGAAAAACTTCTACACACTCTGCGGCGCGAAGGGCAACAAAGCACCGTGATCCCCGACATGCTGACGCGGCAAGAATTGTATGATCTTTTAGGTTATCGTGGTTACGAGGAACGGGATCGATCTTATTTTGGCGGTTCATCTTCATCGTGAAGGAATGGATCCATGAGCAACGCAGCTTCTCCGGAAGTTTATTCACCTGGGCTGGAAGGCGTCATTGCTGGCGAAACGGCCATCTCCACCGTCACGGGCGGTCTGCGCTATCGCGGCTACCCCATCGGTGAGCTGGTCGACCATTGCACGTTTGAGGAAGTGGCTTATCTATTACTGCATGGCGAACTGCCTAATGAAACTCAGTATCAGGAATTCGACCACCGCTTGCGGGCAGCGCGGGCCTTGCCCGACGTGGTCACGCAAACATTGGGAAAACTGCCCAAGCAAGCTAATCAAATGGACGTGATCCGCACGGCCATCAGCATGCTGGCCCACTTCGACCCGGATACCGGGGACCAAACCCACGACGCCAACATCCGCAAGGCTGAACGTTTGGTGGCCCAAATCCCCTTGGCCGTGGCCCATTTTTACCGCCATGCCATCGGCCAACCGATCGTGCCGTCGCGGTCGGACCTCTCCCTGTCCGCTAACTTTTTGCACATGGTCCGCGGCACGCCTCCCTCAGCCGAGGAGGAACGGGCCTTTGACATCTCCCTGATCCTCTACGCCGAACATGAATTCAACGCCTCGACTTTCACGGCCAGGGTCATTTGTTCGACGATGTCCGATCTGCATTCCTCCATCGTCGGCGCGGTGGGTGCTCTGAAAGGCCCCCTCCATGGCGGCGCCAATGAGAAAGTGATGGACGTGCTGCGCGCCATCGGTTCGGTGGACAACGTCGCCTCCTGGCTCAAGGACGCCTTTGCCCGCAAGGAGCGCGTGATGGGGTTCGGCCACCGGGTTTATAAAACCGGCGACGTCCGGGCCGCGATCGTCAAGAAGTTCATGGCCGCGTTTGCCGCGAAAACAGGCACGCAGAAATGGGAAGAGATGGCCGAGAAAATCGAAGCCATCATCGCGCAGGAAAAGAATCTGTTCCCCAATTTGGATTGGCCCTCGGCGCGGCTGTATCACGCCCTGAAGCTCGACGTCGCCCTTTACACGCCCATCTTTGTCATGAGCCGAGTGACGGGGTGGAGTGCGCACGTCATCGAGCAACTGGACAACAATCGACTCATTCGCCCGCGAGCCCGCTACACCGGTCCGGAAGTCAGAGCCGTGAAGCCGCGTGCTCAGCGCTAATTTGATCGCGATCAACGCTCTTATTCAATGGACTGAGAACATGGCACACATGGAGGAACCGAGGGCGGCCCAGTCACTGCCATCGCAAGCCCATCTGCCGGGGATGGACCCGGACCTGAGAGAGTGGTTTCAGCAGCAGTGGCGAGAGCCGACGCCGGTTCAAAGGCTGGCCTGGCCGTTGTTGATTCGCGGCGAGCACGTCCTGATCCTCGCTCCGACGGGCACGGGAAAGACCCTGGCTGCTCTGCTTCCCCTTTGGCAAAGACTGCACTTGAATGGTTCACGCAATTCGCCGCCTACCATTCAAGGACTATTCATTGTCCCTCTCAAAGCACTCGGTCAGGACCTGTGGAGCAAAGCGCAAGGGTATTCGCAGCAGTTGCGGCTACTGTCGCCGGAGCGCCCCTGGCCCGCCATCGAATGGCGAACGGGAGACACGCCGCCATCGCAACGCCAACGGCAGTTGCAGCATCCGCCCGATTGGCTCATCACCACACCGGAAAGCCTCTCCCTGTTGTTAGCGCACCCTTCGGCCAAGGCGGCTTTATCGGGAGTGCGCAGCGTCGTCGTCGATGAAGTCCATGCCCTGGCCCCCAGCAAACGCGGCGTGGAGCTAGCGGTTTCCTTGGAACGACTGACTGCGATCACGGCGGGAGAGTTTCAGCGCGTCGGCTTGTCAGCCACTTGTTCGCCCCGCCAGGTTGCAGCGGATTGGCTGGGCGGCGTGGGCCGCCGGGTGGAGACCGTGTGCGTTCCTGATCGACGGCCATGGGATTTGCGGATCGTTCATCTCGAAGACGCGGCCCAGCCTGGCCATTTCTTGGCAGCCTTATTACCCCATCTCGAACCGGTGCTCATGGGGGATGGGGCGACCTTGCTCTTTTGTGAAGCGCGCTCCTTGGCCGAGCGCGTGGCCTGGTTTCTCAAACGCAAGTTTCCTTCCCATGCGGAACTTGTCGCCGTGCATCATGGGTCGATGGCATGCGCCCATCGCCAAGCGGTTGAGCATGCGCTGCAATCCGGATCCGCGCGATTGGTCATTTGCAGTCCGAGTCTGGAACTCGGCGTGGACCTGGGGGCCGTCGATCAAGTCATGATGATCCGCCCCCCGGGGGGAGCGACCCGGCTGTTGCAGCGGCTGGGTCGAGCCGAGCATCAACCGAATGGCTTGCGGCGCGGCGTCATCTTCACTACCACTCAGGAAGAACTCTGGGAAGCGGCGGCCGTTTGCGATGCCGGACGCTGGTCATGGATGGAACCCTTGCAACTTCCCGAGCAGCCGCTCGATGTCTTGTGTCAACAATTGGTCGGCATGGGCATTCAGCAACGCTTCACGCCAGCTTCCGCTCTGGCGCTGCTGAGGCGATCCTACCCGTATCGACATCTCACGGTTCCCGTGTTGGCGGATTGCCTGGATTACCTCACGGGCGGCCGAGCCGCTCGGGAATATCCGGCCCGGCTGCAATGGCAGCGGCATGGCTATGTGGTTGCCCAGCGGCGCACGGCGCGCATTTACCGGCAAAATGTCGGCTCCATCAACAGCGAACCCGCCAGTCCATGCCGGCTCCCCGATGGCACCTGGGTGGGCCAGTTGAACAGCCTCTATGCGGATCGCCTGGAGGCCGGGGATCGTTTTGTCCTCGGCGCGAGGAATTATGAAATCCACAAGCGGGCCGAGGGACAATTGATCGTCACACCATCGCTGGGCACGCCCCGGTTTCCGCGCTGGCAGGGAGGCTGCCTGTGGATGTCCATGGCCATGTCGGAACGGCTGTGGCACTTGCGATCCTGGTTGGCCGACCTGCTCCTTGAGGACGACGCACAAGCGCTGGAACAAGGTCGGCTCGAATTGGGTTTGACGGAACAGCAAGCGGCGCGGTTAATCGGTCAGCTTCGAGAGCAAATGTTGGTCAGCGAAGTGCCGAGCCAGGAGGGTTTGATCGAAAGCTGGCCCGCGGCGGACGGCGAAGGCATTTGGCACGCTGTGCATGTTCCCTTTCCGCCGATCGCGGCTGACGTCTTCGGCCGAGTGCTCAGCCTGAGAATCCATCAACGAACGGATGGCATCGTGGCACCCGGCTTCCTGGGCGTGGTGCTTCGCACCGAAGCGGATGGCGATGCGCGCGTGGATCGTTGGCGTGAATGGCTGGCACCGGAGCAGTGGCAAAGGGACCTCGAAAGGATCGCTTGGCAACATGCGGCCCTGAGAACCCATTTTGGCGACGTCGCCCGCAACGGACTGATGCTGCTCAAAAAGCATCCCGGCCCAAGACCGCGCGTGGGCGGCGTGAATTGGGCGGGCGACCGCTTGCTGCGCTGGTTGCAATTCACGCAGCCCCAGTTCCCTCTCGTCAGACAGGCCTTGAAGGAAGTCCAAGAAAAGGCGTTTGGCTTGACAGCCGTGCTTCGCTGGCTGCGCGGCATGGAGCGGCGCGTGCTGCGACAACATTGGTTGAGCGAACCTTCGCCCTTGGTGCGCGGTTGGTTTGATGAAGCCGCCCTTCAAACCACCGGTTCGCTGGCGGACATGCTGCTCCATCTGCACCGGCAAGACGAGGTGGCCCATGTCGCTACCTAAGGGGTGGACCTTGACGCCGCATCGGGCCGCCGTGCATCTTCCCTCGGCCACGGCCGTCGTGGCGGACTTGCATTTGGGTTATGCCGCCCATCGGCAAGCCCTGGGCGAGGCCATCCCGCAATGGTCCGAGTCAGCCGTGATGCATCGCCTTTGGCAACTGTGCGAGGACATGAAAATCGTTCGCCTCGTCATTGCGGGGGACTTGGTCGAACGAGGAGCGACAGGCTTGGCCGCGGCTCAAACCTTCATCGCACAGGGGAAGCAGTTGGGCTTGGAGATGATCCTGGTCGAAGGCAATCATGATCGCGGCTTGCCTGAAATTCCTGGGCTGCAAAGGATCAAGGAGGAGTGGCACATGGCAGGGATTGTCATTCGCCACCAAGTCAACGAGCCAGCCGCGCGTTTCACCATGTCAGGCCATTGGCATCCTGTGTTACGGGCTGGCGTGGACGGCGATAGCTTGCCCTGCTACCTGACGGCCGATCGCGCCCTGATCCTGCCCGCTCAGTCCGAAGATGCCAGCGGCGTCAATGTGCTGCATCAGCCTGGCTTGCGAGCAATGCATTGCCATGCCATCGTGGCGGATCAGGTATTGTCGCTCGGCCCTGTCCGGGAATTGAAGCAGCGACTGCCCCGCGCCGCGCGGCATTGGCCGCTGAGGAGCCAGAATTAATAAAATTGATCTTGACTTCAATAAAATGCATATTAGGATTATTGAAGATACGTTTAATAAAATTGAATCGAGGTCAGGAGTACCCCGCCGACCATGAACCATCGGGAATGGCCAGTTTGGCTCGCCTCATTGGATGATGAGGACTTGCATTTTCTCAAACGCTTCCTGGTGGCTTCCGGCTCGCTCAAGGAGATGGCGGAGCAATATGGGGTGTCCTATCCCACCGTGCGCCAGCGGTTGGATCGCTTGATCGAGAAAGTTCGGGTGGCCGATGATGCCACGCTGACGGATCCCTTCGAGCGCCGCTTGAAAATCCTCATCGCCGAGGGGCACATCACCGTATCCCTGGCCAAAGAGTTATTGGCCCTGCATCGCGCAGGGCGGAAAGGGAGCAAAACCAATGACTGAGCCATGGTTCAATCCGCTGTACAGTTGGCTTCCGGGGACGATCTTGGGCGTCCTCGCTGGTCTTTGGGGAACCTTGTTGGGCGTCTTGGGCCCGCGAGGCAAGGCGAAAAGCGTCGTCGTGGGATTGTTTTATGTCTTGCTTATCGCTTCGATCGCGCTGCTGCTGGCGGGGATCCTCGCCTTTGCAACCGGTCAACCCTATGGCATCTGGTACGGGCTTGGCCTGGCCGGTTTGATTGGCTGCTTTGTCCTCGGCTTCAACAGCATGACCGTGATGCGTATCTACCGCATGGCGGAAGAACGCCGCATGAAAGCACAAGATTTGTAATCCGCAGAACCTCTTGTGAGTGGACCGCCATGACCGCCAACTCGCTAGCAAAAATGTTTACACTCATCCTCTTGGGTATGGCATGGGCGGTCTCATTAGTTGTTCCGACCCTGGCCATGCAAGGAATTCACCCATCCGAGCCAGACAAAGAGAAAGATGTGTTGGTGCAGTCCCAGGGGTTCAACGAACTTCAGGATGAATTGGCCCAGCGCATCACCGAAGCTCCTCCAAGACGAATGCAGGCCCCGGGGCTGGCAGGCGCGATGGGGGGCGCGAGCTTGCGCGTTTTCGCCAACGCCCCGCAAGAAGTGCTCCTGCCGATGCCTCAATGGACCGATGGCCAAGTTCCGATTGGCTATTTCATGACATGCACGCCAAACGACGCGGTCGCGGACTATCGGCTCCATCGGTCAGAGCAAGGCAACGCCATGCTCAAGATCAGATTGGCCGGAAAAAAACAAGAGGTGCGGCTGACCTGGTCCGCCATCGTGCTCGTTTCGCCCCACATCAAGGGCGTGGAGCAGCATTCGCTCGAACCCTATCGCCAGCCTTCGAAGTGCGTCCAAGCGGATGCGGACGAAATCACAAAGCTCGCGGCTCATCTGTGGCCCGCATCGGGGCAGGCCAGCGACTTCGCCGCGCGGCTTCAACAGCACATTCGCGGCATGAAGCGCATCCATCCGCCTCGATCGCTCGATGCCTTGAGCATCCTAAAGAGCGGCGAAAATGGCATCTGCACCGCCAACGCCAATCTCGCTGCCGCCCTGATGCGCGCCAAGGGCATTCCCTGCCGAACGCTCGCGGTGATCCCGCCGATCGCGCAGCGGTTAGAAATGCACCGCATCGTGGCGTATTTCGACAAGGATCGCTGGCAGCTCTTCGATCCCTCCTCCCTCCATGCCGACATCCCCTGTCAACCTTGGCAAAACCTGATCCTGCATCAAACTACATTTGAGGACGAACAAGCGGCGATGAAGCGTCGCATGGGCGTGATGTTAGGTTGTCCCTATGGGCAAGAGATCGAGATGCTCAGTTCTGGGGTGAGCTTGTTCGGGCAGGATTTCTATTGGACCTTGGCCAAACCGTTGGCGGAATTCAACTCCACGCCAGCGTTGGCCAGCTTGGCGGTCCAAGCATGGGAGCAGTTCTTGGCAACGGGTCAATTGACGCCTGGACAGCGGCAAGCCCGATCCGCCCAGTCCGCTGCGGCATTGGCCGAATGTTTGCGGAAGTAATGATGCATTCCACCCCTGCTGGTCGTGATGAGCAGGGAAGCGTTCATGGTTGAACGACTAGGGATACAGGCCGCGCAGCTCCTTCTCCTTGGCGACTTTCTCCACGCCCAAGGTGAGGGCGGCCAGGCGATTGTTGGAGAACTCTCTTTCCTTGGCCAAATCGCGCACCCGCTTGTACGCATCCACCATCATTTTTTCGAGCCGCGATTGCACGTCTTTTTCCGTCCAGAAAAGTTGCTGGAGATCTTGCACCCATTCAAAGTAGCTGACGGTCACTCCTCCCGCGTTGCAGAGGATATCGGGGATCACAAAAATCCCGCGCTCATCCAGAATATCATCGGCTTCGGGAGTCGTGGGGCCGTTGGCGCCTTCGGCCACGATTTTACAGTCGATCAAGCCCGCATTCTCCTTGGTGATGGCGCGCTCCAGCGCCGCCGGCACCAACACGGTGCAAGGAATGAGCAGCAACTGTTGATTGGCGATCGGCTTGCCGCCCGGGAATTCATGGAGCTTCTGGCCGGTCTTCATGAAGCGAATCAATTCCTCGATGTCCAAACCCTTTGGATTGTGGATCGAACCGTAGGCATCCCCCGTGGCGAGGATTTTGACCCCGCGTTTGACTAATTCTTGGCACGTGACGGAACCGACGTTGCCGAATCCTTGCACGACGGCCGTGGCCTTATGGGGATCCAACTGCAATTCCTGCAAGGCCTGCATGATGCAATGGGTCACCCCTTGGCCCGTGGCTTCGCGCCGGCCCAGGCACCCGCCCAATTCGACGGGTTTGCCGGTCACGATTTCCGGGCAAGCATGGCCGATGCTCATGCTATACGTGTCCATGATCCAGGCCATAGTTTGCTCATCGGTGCCGACGTCGGGCGCCATAACGTCGACGCGCGGCCCGATGAAGGGCAAGAGTTCTTCCGTGAAGCGGCGGGTGAGGCGTTCCTTTTCCTTGCGGCTCAAGCGTTGGGGATCGCAGGCGATGCCGCCCTTGCCGCCGCCAAAGGGCAGTCCCAAGAGGCCGCATTTCCAGCTCATCCACATGGCCAGCGCCGCCACTTCGCCGATGTCCACGTCGGGATGATAACGCAACCCGCCCTTGGCGGGGCCGCTCGTCAGGCTGTGTTGCACGCGGTATCCTTGAAACACATGGGTTCGGCCATTCTCCAAGGCCACGGGAACGCTAGCCACGAGCGCTCGCTTGGGCAAGCTCAAGCGCTCCAACACGCCTTTTTCCACCCGCGACCCTCGGGCCTCCCCCACCTTGATGAGCTGCTCTCGAGCCATCCGAAACACGGGGGATTCATCATACAACGCAAGCGGAGGGTAAGTGGTCGGTTCTGGCACGAGTGGAACTCCCAAATGACTTGAAAATGACATCCTCGAAGGCGGCACGGTCGGACACGCGCTTCATAGGCCGTGAGCCAAGTTTAGCCGGTCAGGGAGGGTCTTGGCAACCCCCTGCCAGGCAAGTTCAGTGCAATTGACATGCCATCGCCTTGGCCTTGCCTGCGCCGACTGCTTCGCGCTACTCAGCCGCGGATGGAATCGCTAGAACAACGTTGAATCAAGATGCATGCTAACGTTATCTCGGAAAGTGAGTGTTCCATGTCCCATGCCAGCCTGGCCCAGCGGTTTGCCCATTATGCCTGTCATTTGAGCTTCGATGCGCTGCCCCCCGCCGTCGTCCATGAAACCAAGCGCCGCTTCATCGATTCCTTTGCCACCGCCGTCGGCGCTTTTCCCTCGGACGCCTTCGCCGTCGCCAAGAAAGCCGCCCAAAAATTCGCCGGCTCGCCGAGCCTGAGCCTCATCGGCGGCGGCAAGTCCGCCATCGATTGGACCACGTTTGTTAACGGGCTGCTCATTCGTTACCTCGATTTCAACGACACCTACCTTTCCAAGGAACCCGCCCACCCCAGCGACAACCTGGCCGCCGTCTTGAGCGTCGGCGAATTGGCCCGCTCCCAAGGCAAGGACTTGATCACGGCGGCCGTGCTCGCTTACGAGATTCAGTGCCGGCTTTGCGACGCCAGCAGTCTGCGAAAAAACGGCATCGACCACGTCACTTACGGCGCCATTTCCTCCTGCCTGGCCGCCTGCCATCTGCTCAAACTGGATGCCGTGAAAACGACCCACGCCGTCGGCATCGCCGGCGTCTGCAACGCGGCCTTGCGGCAAACCCGCGCCGGGGAAATGAGCATGTGGAAGGGCTGTGCCTTTGCCAACGCCGCGCGGAATGGCGTCTTTGCCGCTCTGGTTGCCGCCGAGGGCATGACCGGCCCGGCCCCTATCTTCGAGGGCGAATTGGGCATCATGCAGCTCTTGACGCGGGAAACCTTCACGGTCGCCCCCATGGGCGGCGAGCAGGGGCCTACCGCCAATCCCGATGACTTCATGATCTCCCACACCTACATCAAGTTTTGGCCCGTCGAGTATCATGCGCAGTCCGCCGTCGATGCCATCCTCCAACTGCGGCCTCAAGTCGGCGACTGGCGGCAAGTCGAACGGATTGACGTCCACACCTTTGATGCCGCCGTCGACATCATCGGAAAGGATCCCGAGAAATACCGTCCCAAGACCCGCGAGACCGCCGACCATAGCATGCCCTATTGCATCGCCGTGGCCCTCATGGAAGGGGACGTGGGCTTGGACAGCTTCGATGACGCCCATCTGGCCAATGAACCCCTCATCGAACTGACGAATAAGGTCAAACTGCACCGCGACGCCTCGGCCAATGCCCGCTATCCCAAGGGCATCCCCAACAAACTCACCGTCACCATGAAGAACGGCCAACAGTTCGTCAAGGAAGTGGAATTTCCTCGCGGCCACGCCTTCAACAAAATGACCGATCAGGAAGTGGAAAAGAAATTCCGGTCGACGGTCGAACCTTACTATGGCAAAGATCGAGCCGCGCAGATGCTGGAGGGCTTCTGGAAAATGGAATCCCTCGACAGCGTGACCACGATGATCCAGTGGTTCGATCAGCCCAAGAGCATTTAGGTGCGGGTCACAAGATGCAACTCCTGTGTTCTCCACTGACAAACCGTCAGCCGCTTATGGCTGATAGAGATGGTTTGAAAACCGTCCATGGCCTTGAAACGCACTCATGGTCCCTCGCGGCATCCTATGGTCGTATCCATCTATATTGCTTTAATGTGCGTCGATGATGCTTGCGTTATTGTGATCGTTTCACGGGGGGGTGTGTGAAAACTGCATTACCAGCCCCAAGCGCGATCGCGGGGCGCTTCACGCCTTTCCACCCCCCTGCGCGCCGGGGCTGCGCACACTCCGAACCCGCCCTGGATACGACTGCGCCCCACCCCAGCACGGGTTCGACACCCCCTCGGAACATAATAGGTTGACGAGAGCTGGGAGATGTTGCTCGCCACGACCTTGGAACGAAAGAGAGAGTGGAGACCTGCCCGGGCGGGGTGGCATGTCAGGAGACCATGCGACAACGAGGGAATTCTGGCCTATGGGGCAGAAGATGAGAATCCATTTGCACTATGCAACATGCTAAATTAAATTACAATGGATGGTGGTTGATCGAACCAAGCAGATTTGCGACAGCAGACTGCAGGCCAGGAACCGATGGATCATTTGAAAAAGTGCCCATGGCGCAGTGGCTGGAGCAAGCACTCGACGAGGTTCGCAAGCTCCCAGCGTCTGTGCGGGTCGCCATCGCTGCACTGATTTAGGAAGAGGTGGCCGATGATCGGCGCTTGGACAAAACCTTTGGACAATCCCATGTGGCTTTGGTGCGCCTCGCCGCGAAAGTTCACGAGGACATCCGCACTCGCCGGGGCTAAAGGGATTCTGGGCACGAGAGAAGAAAAATGCTCAGTGCAATCGCAAAACCACTGCTGGTATCAACCTCGCTGTCACCTGTGCTGATCGCCTACGGAATCAACGCTTATTCTGATGGCAAAGACGCCTGGGATTATTTAAGGTGGTTTGGAGCAGCTATCTTGCTTGTCTGCCTTTGCCTTATGATCATGCAATTTGCTAAGACGAAGCTTGAAAGGCAGCATCTCAGATTCAGGTCGATCAAGTGCAGCGACAAGGAAGTGATGACCTTCCTGTTGGCTTACCTCCTTCCGTTGATTCCGGCAAAGACCATCGGTATCAGCGGCCACACCCTGACCGGCATTTTTGTATTCGTTATGTTCTTCCTAGCGATCTACCACAGTAATGCCTTCGACTTTAACCCACTTCTCGGACTGCTTGGATACAACTTTTACGAGGTGCAGTCCGAAGACGGTATGTCGTATCTTCTGATTACCCGCATGCACCTACTCAAGTCCGAACAAGTGGCCGAGGTTGTGCAGTTGTTTCCGTACACGTTTCTCAACGTGGGGAGTAGTACCTGATGGCCTCCAGCCCGCTGTTCAACTTCTTCGCTATTGCGCAGACTTCCGGGAAGGATCAGAAGGTTGTGCGCATCCCCACTATCTCTAGCCTTCAATCTGATCTGACGAAGTTGTTCGAGCAGCAGGCTACAGACTTCCTCGGCCAAGGCGCCGAGGAAATCGCCTTCGATGGGAGTTATAAGGTTGATGACAACGAAATCTTCGTGATAGACAACTTTACTCTCGGCGACGACCTGTTATCGGCATTGCAGAATCCGCACCAAGCCGAGAAAATTGTTCTTAATTCGGAGACAACACCAACGATCAAGTCGATTCTGGCAACGTCCTACGACCACACAAACATGAAGGCCACGGTGTATTTTCAGGCTTTCAGCCGAACACAGCTTCTTGTCAAGGACCGCTTCACGATTTTCCATTCGCGCAACACATTCCACAGGCTTATGGAAGCGGGCCTGACGTTCGGAACAAGCCTCGCTGCTATATTCAGGGACAGGAATCTCTACTTCCGCTCTTTCGCACTTATCAACCGATTCCTCGATGTGAAGGAATACTTCAAGGAAGCGACCAATGAGGAGATTAAGAAGGTCGTCGGCCATTCGGTGCTGTATATCGAGGATTCCGAGATGTTGATAGGAATGGCCGACTCGTGGATGCGAAAGCGCTTCGCAGCACTCATATCTTCAGGCATCCTCGACCAGATCGACGCACGGAAGACGGCAAACAAAGCTAAGAACTATGGTTTAATACTCAAAATCACAAAGAAGGACGGCAAGGACGCCATCGAGTTCCCCAAAGACAAAAAGTTGGCCAAAAAGCTGCTGACTTTCCTCAACGAAGGCTTTTACAAGGGCGAACTGACGGATCAACCTTACCAGACGAACTCAAAGCGCAAACTTCAGATTGAAACTAAGTAGGATTTGTAGAGTCACTTCTCCCCCTCTAGAACACCATCCCCGCTGCGCCTTTCTCTCTCCCAGGCCATGCGGCTCGCCGCCAAGTCATCCCTTCTTCGCCTCCTTTCACCCGCAGCGATTGGCCTGCCGCCGAGCGTTTTTCCGCCATCGGCCGTTTTCCTGTCCACGATGCCCGTGCCCCGGCGGTTGAAGCGACATGGGGCGTTGCAGCCGGCGAGGCCGTGGCCCTGTCAAGACAGCCCTTGATCTTGATGAGCTGCGCCGGACATGCCCATGCCGTCAACCCCTTCGCCAACGGAGGCCGCCATGCCGAACTTGCAAGACAACAAAACCCGAATGGATGAGTTGGTCAAACACATTAAAAGCCGAGAGGGCTTGGTGCTCCATTTCTATTGCGATGGCAATGGCTATGTGACGCTGGGCTACGGCTACCTGGTGGATGGCAAAAATCTCGTCGATTCCGCAGGGCAGATCAAGGCGAAGGAGGCCGCCACGAAGGTGGCCTTTCAGGTGGGGACGGGCGGTCCCGCGGCCACACCGCAACAAGTCGCGGACGATTGGCTGCGGGTCAAGGAGCATTTCCGCAAAACCCGCTCCGGCTCGGCCAAGGATTACGCCGCCGTCGCCAGGCTGCGCATCACCACGGAGGGGGCCACCGGCCTAAAGGCGGCGGACATCGCCCGCCGCATCCGCACCCTCCACGACAAACGCCCGGTCACGCGGCAGGTGGATGAGTACATTCAAATGGCGCTGATCGACGCGGGTTACAACCCGGCCGGGGTATCCCTCTTCAGGGACAAAGCCAGCGGCAAGTCCAATGATTCCTTCCATCCCGACATTCCCAAGATGTTTGACGCCCTCAACCGCAACAGCCCGAATTTCAACCTGCTGACGGCGCTGGAACTGTTCAAGAGCATCTGGGCCGGGCGCGGCGGGAAATACAAGGAGCGCTATGCCGAGCGGCACGCGCTTCGGGTCGAATGGTTTAAGCGCGGCGTCGAGCGGATGATGAGCCAGCCTTCAGGAAATAGCGGCCCGGCCGCGGCAAAACCCGCCACGGTGGGCAATGCGGTCACCCGCGCGGCCGCGTTGTAGCCGCCGCGGGAGGGAAGAGCAAACCTGCGGTCGGCTGATTGGCGTGGTCGGGAGACCGTTTCACAACAAAGTTCGCCGGCCCGCTTGTATCGATCACTTCCTGTCCATCGCTGACCGGCGGTCGTTCATTGACATCCCGACCTGGGCACGTATCTCTAATCTTGATCCGCATTTACGCATCGTGGGGCCAGCGCCCGCGGGTTGGCCTGACCAGTCAAGGCGACAACATGCAAGTCGTTGAACTCCGTGCCCATCATGTGCGCGTGCCGCTCAAGCGGACCATTCGCCATGCCTCGCATGCCCGGCAAACCACGGATAACGTGGTCATCGTCTGCGTGCTCAAGGAGGGCATCGTGGGCATCGGCGAAGGCGTGCCCCGCGAGTATGTCACCGGCGAATCGATCGCCTCGGTGATGGAGGTGCTGAAGCAAACGGATTGGCGGCCGTGGTTGGAGGATCGGCTCGACCGTTTCGACCAGGCGGCGGCTCGCTGCGAGGCCATGCGGCTCAAGGACGTTCCCGATGATCCCCGGCAATGCAAGACCAACGCGGCCCGCTGCGCCGCGGAGTTGGCCCTGCTCGACGCCGCCGGCCAGCAGTTTGGCCAACCCCTGGGCGCCGTCGTTCGGCTGCTCGAACCAGAGCTGCACGAGCCGCGGGGCCAGGTGCAATACAGCGGCGCCATCACCTCCTCGAAGGGGAAAAAAGCCAAGCTGGCGGCGTTGGCCATGTGGCTCTACCGCTTCCGCCACCTGAAAATCAAGGTGGGCATCGCCGGCCAGGATGATGCGGCCCGGGTCCGGAGCATCCGCCGCTGGGCCGGCCGGAGCATGGACCTGCGCATCGACGCCAACGAAGCCTGGCCGGTGGAGGAGGTGGTCGAGCGGCTGCGCGCCTTGGAGCCGATGCGCATCTCGGCCGTGGAACAGCCCGTCCGCCATGAAGACATTCAGCGCATGGCCGAGGTCCGCCAGCAAACCACCATCCCGATCATGCTCGATGAATCGTTGTGCAGCATGGTGGACGCCGAGCGGACGGCGGCGGAAGGGTATGGCGATCTGTTCAACTTGCGGCTGTCCAAATGCGGCGGCCTGATCCCGTCGCTGCGGCTGGCGGCCTTTGCCCGGCGGCATGGGCTGGGGTATCAACTGGGCTGCCAGGTGGGCGAATCGGCCATCCTGTCCGCGGCGGGCCGGCACTTGGCGGCGAATGTGCGCGACGTCCGCTATTGCGAAGGTTCCTATGATGATTGGTTGATCAAGGAAAACCCGGCCGGCCCGAACGTCACGTTTGGCTGGGGAGGCTGGGCCCCCGCCCTGACCGCGCCGGGGCTGGGCGTGCAACTGAAGCAGGACGTGCTGGATCGACTGACCCTGGCGAGGGAAGTGCTTTATGTCCGCCGTTGAAACGAAGCTGATCAGTTGGGAAGCCAGCGACGGTTATCCCTTTCTCTATCGGATCACGGAGCCGCGGGGCGACCTGCGCGGCCACGTGGTCACGCTGCACGGCATCCAAAGCCACTCCGGCTGGTACGACCGGTCGACGCAAAGCCTGGCCGAGGCGGGGTACTGCGTCCATTACCTGGACCGGCGCGGCTCGGGCCTGAATTTTCGCCAGCGGGGGGACACCCCTTCGGGGCAGCGGCTGCTGCAAGACGTGATCGAATATCTCCGCGAGCTGATCGTCTCTTCGGAGCCCATCTTTCTGTCGGCCTGCTCCTGGGGCGGCAAGGTGGCGGCCCTGGTCGCCGCCGCGACGCCGAGCCTGGCGGGCTTGATCCTCATCGCTCCGGGATTCTTCCCGAAGGTCTCCCTGCCCCTCCGGCAAAAGCTGGCCATCGCGCGCTCGCGGCTCTTCCGGCCGACGCGGCCGTTTCCCATCCCGCTCAACGATCCCGCGCTGTTCACGAATCAGCCGGAGCGGCAGCGCTTCATCGCCCAGGATCCGCTGGCCCTGCACTGGGCCACGGCCCGCTTCTTCATCGAAAGCGTGCGGCTGGACCGCCGCGTGATGAGCGAGGGGCCGACGATCCGCATCCCCGTGCTGCTGCAGTTGGCCGGGCACGATGACATCATCGACGCGGCCCGGACCTGGCAATTCGTCGACACCTGGGCCGCGCGGGATCGCACGGTCCGCCTTTATTCCGATGGTTATCACACGCTGGAGTTCGATGCCGATCCGAGCAGCTTCATCGCCGATCAGATTCGCTGGCTCGACGGGCATCTGCCGGCCGCAACCTGAACCGATGCCTATTTCAGCGTCTTGAGATATTGAAACAGATCGACCACGTCCTGCTGGGGCAAAGCATCGAGCAAGGCGTCGGGCATGACGGAACGCTTGATGAAGCCCGCGAATTCCACGTCCCCATGGGGGATAGTTTCATCCTCGCTTCCTTCCCTGCGGAGGACGATCACGTCGTTGTCTTGGCGGACAAGATAACCCTCCTTGATCGTGCCGTTCTTGAACATGATGCGAAACAGGCGATAGCCCGGCTCGATGGCGGCGCTGGGCGTGAGCAGGCTGCGGAGCAAGGTTTCCTCGCCCATGGCCCCCGCGCCGCTGAGGGTGGGGCCGATCTGCCCGCCCGCGCCTTGGACGCTGTGGCAGTTCATGCAGTTCTTCTCGAAGACGGCCCTGCCCCGGCCGCTGTCGCCGGTTTGCCGCTGCAGCCCCCGATAATGGGTGAATTTTTTCTGCAGCGCTTGCATCTCCTCATCGGAGAGCAGCACGGGGAAATCGGTCGTGCGGGCCAACCGCGCCGAGCCGTTGAGCTTGCCCCAATCGTCCCCGGCGAAATAGTGCATCAACCCCTCGGGCCGGGGCGAGCCTGCCAGGCGATGGTCGAAATGATCCCGAATCTCGGCCGCGGTCCGGCACCGGTTCCAGACGCGGTATTCGCACAGAGCCGCCCGGGTTCCTCGCGGCGGGTTGCTCCAGCCGATCTTGACGCCGCGGATCGGGTCCTTGAACGGTCGGCCGCGGTGGTTGTCCAGTTCGCCGTTGAGATAAATGGCAAAATAACCCCGCTCATCGCGGGTGATGGCTACGTGGGTCCAAGTGAGGGGCAGGATCGGCTTCTTGGCGATGAGCACGTCGCCCAGGCCCGGACCGGTCCAGATGCGCAGCTTGGCATCGTGGAAGTTGCAATCGAAGCTTCCCTTCGCGCCGAGGATGCTGTCCGCGTTGGTGATGCCCTCTTCCAGCCGAATCCACGTTTCCACGGTGAAGGGTCCTTCCAGGTCGATGGGTTGGTCGACGTGGCTGGCGTCGCGGCCATCGAGGATGAGGACCGATCGAAAGCGGTCGGGGCGGGCGTTCAGCAGTTTTTGCAGTTCGGGATGGTCCCCCAGGATGATCTGCATTTTTTCGATCCAGGCCGCGTCGAGGAACTCCTCGGGCAGCAGCTCCTGGCGGACCGCATCAAGGATGGCCCTGGCCCCGGCGGCCGAGTTCACCATTTGATCGACGCTGAGCCGCCGCTCCCGGGCATTCAGGTCGGCGAGCAGGTCGACCAGCAGGGCCGGCGTTTGCTCGGACGAGGAAGCCACCAGGGTGAGCAAGGCTTCCTCGCGCAGAGCGGGGTTCGCTGCATGAGCCTTGATCAGGCGATGAAACAGATCGGCGCGCGGCGACTTCAGCTCGCGCAAGGCCCGCAGGAGCGGGACCATGAGGTCGGGCTTGGCGGCTGGCTCGAGCGCCTGGGCCAGAATCGGCTCCATCTCCTGAAGCTGAAAGGCTTGAGTCAGGCGAATGGCGAGCCGGCGTCCTTCCTCATCGGCGGACCAGAGCGATTGCGCCGTGGGCAGGAGGGCTTTTTGCATCGCGGCTTTGGGCAAGCGTCCTTTCAGATTGAGCAGCCCTTCCGCCACGGTCCGCCGGCGCAGATAGTGCGGCAGCATGGCTTGCACCTCGGCCTGGTGAGCGAACTCGACGAGGCGAAGCAGCTCTTCCTCGTTGGGGTCGCGTTGCAGCCGGGGCAGGAGTTTGGCCAAATGGGCGACGCTTTCAGAGGGCTTGAGGGCCAGGGCGGCCAGCAGGCGGTTGTCCAGGGGCCACGACTCGGCCTTCGGATCGCCGAGCAGCCGGGCCAATTCGACCGGATGCCGTTCCAGGGCGGAGCGGACGAGATAGCGTTCGAAGTCGCGGTGATGCGCCGCCCCCACCTTGGCGATGACGCCGCCTTGCTGCAGCCGCATCCAATCCCCCTCCAGGGCCGCTTTCCCCAGGTGGATGAGCAGACCCAGGGCGTCGGCGGAGGGGTTGGGGATCCGGCTCAGCGTGCGAATGACCTCGGCCCGCACGGCGTGATCCGCATCGTCGGCCAGCGGCGCCAGCCAGCGAATGGCCTGGGCTTCGGGGAAGGAGAGCGAAGACAAAGCCCGCACGGTTTCCCGGCGAACGTGCCGATTGGGATCGGCCAGCAGCCGGCTGACGGCGTCCGCTTCGAGGAGGTGCAGTTCCTCCAAGCACCACAGCGCCCGCAAACGCAGGTCCACGGGCTGCGCCGCATCCATGGCCAGCGCGGTCAACGTTGGCTTGAGGGACACGGCTCGGCGGTCGACGATCTCATGCCAGGCGGAGCGGGCTTCCCAGGTGTTCGGCGATGCCAGATGGCCCGGCAACTCCGCCTCGGCGACGCGGGTCAGATCGGGGACGGCCCGGCGCGGCTGATCCTGATGGCGAATCCGCCAGATGCGGCCCCGCGTCTTGTCCCGCTCGGGATGATTGCGCGGCACCTCGTTGTGCGAGATGATCTTGTTGTACCAATCCACGATGTATAAACAGCCATCCGGACCGAAATGGATGGCCACGGGCCGAAACCATTCATCGGCGGAGAGCAGGAAGTCGGGCAGTTTTTGCAGATACACCTCCGAACCGTCCCGATGGATGCGGATGGCCTGGATTTTGCGGGTGATGGGATTGGCGACGTACATCACGTCGGCGTAGGGTTCGGGCCAGCCATCGCGGTCCTCCGCCAGGGCCAGCCCCGACAAACCCGTGCCTCCCATCTGAAAATGGTTGCCCAGCGACGGCTCCCAGGGGGCGTAGGGTTTGAGTTTCTCCATGCCAATGCCCGGATAATTCGCTCCGACGCTGAAAGGAACCACCGGATAGCCCAGGTCGTTGGCTTCCTGGATGAACATCTCACCCTGGCGGTTGATGACGAAGCCCCAGATGTTGTTCAAACCCGCTTGGACCAGCTCGAAGGATCGGCCATCGGGCTTGAATCGGGCCATCTTGCAGAAGTTCATGGTGACGACCTGGCCCGAGGCATCCCGCACCTTGGAATGGTTGAACGCGCCCTGGGCCAAGTAAATCCAGCCTCCGGGGCCGCGCGTGAACTGATGCACGAAGAGATGCGAGTCCTCGGTGCCGAAACCGGTGAGGATCGGCTCGAGCTTGCTGGCCTGCCCCTTTCCCTCCGGGTCGTGGAGCCGCAGAACGTGATCGCCATACTGCACGAGCGCGCCGTCGCGGTAGGGTAAAAGCCCCAGCGGAATGGCCAGCTTGTCGGCGAAGGTGCGCGGCTGCAGCGGCCCCGGGCGTTCCGGCTGATCGAAGATCAAGACGCGATCCCGGCCGCCGTCCCGGAACAAGGCACGCGATCGCTCCGGGTTTTCATTGGCATCCACCGGATATTCGAGGGCGGTCATCGTCCACAGGCGGCCGGCGTGATCCCAGGCTACAGTGATCGGCTTGCCCACGTCCGGCTCGCTGGCGACCAATTCGATGTCGAAGCCGGGCGGCAAGCTGAAGGTCGCCCGCTGTTCGCCGGGATCGAGCGGCGAGGCTTTGCTCGGCTTGGGCGGCACCGCCGCGCCAATGAACTTTTTCAGCGGCGGCGAATCGGGCAAGCGTTCGATCGTGATCCGGCGAAACCAGGCTTCCGCCGGCCCACCCGAATGAATCTGCAAGCCGATGCGGCCCTGCTGCGGGATGTCCTGGTCCGGCTCCGTGTAGTCCATGGCCAGGACGCCGTTGATGTAGGTGCGGATGCGCACCCCTTCGGCGCGAATTTCGTAGCGGTTCCAATCGTTGCGCTTCAGGACGCGCTGGATGGCTTCCATGTTGGAGGGGGCAAGGACCTTGTTGCGCCGCGATTCGTCGTAGAGGCAGCCCCACCAGGCGGGGTCCCCCAAGTCGCATTGGTAGCCGATCATCTCGGTGCTGTTGGGCACGCGCTCGCTGCGAATCTGCACGCCGGAGTTAACAAAGCCCTTGCTTACGTCGCCCAGGAGTTTGAACTCGAGCCGCAGGATGAAGTTGGCGTAGCGGTCCTGGGTGGCGAGGAAATAGTTATGGGGAATTTTTTGGGTCAGCGACCCGCCGACGATGCAGCCCTCTTCGATCCGCCAAAGATCGGGGCGATCGTTGTCCCAGCCTTGCCAGCTTTGGCCGTCAAACAGACTTTGCGCCGGCGCGGGTCCCACGGGTTGCCAGCACAAACCAAGGGCCAAGGGCCAAATGATCCACACGGTCGATCTCCTGAAGGCATGGGCATGGGGCTAATAGCAGGTTGCAGGCGGTCGCAAGGCGGGGCCAGCCGCGGTGCTGCGCCGCCGCGGCTCGGAAGCTAGAGGCAGTTTATTGAAGCTCTTTGAAAACGATATCCTTAAAGATGACTTCCATCGCGGGGCCTTGGTGCAATTGAAAGGCGATGACGCCCTTGTCGGGCATGTCCGCGAACTTCTGATCGACCGTGACCATGCCATTGACCGTGACCTTGAGATGCTTGCCCACGCAGATGATGCGGACTTGGTTGAAATCATTCGACTTGATGACTTTCTTGACGGCTTCGGCGTCGGCCTGCTTCATCATGACGTGCTTGCGGTTGGGTCCGAAATGTTCGCCGAAGAGGCTGCCCCAATAGCCGGGCGCTAAATCGACCTGCGGACCGTGCACGGTGAAGCGGTTGGTGTCCACGAGCTTGGAGCGGATTTGCAAGCCGCTATTGCCCGCGTCCTTGACGAGGCGGACCTTGAACTGCAGGTCGAAATTGGCGAATTCCCGGTTGGTGCAAAGAAACGTGTTGAACTTGATCCCCGCTGGATGGGACGAGCCGACGATCGCGCCATCAACGACTTTCCAATGCTCTTCCAGATATTGAAAGCCATTGAGGTCGCGGCCATTGAACAGATCATTCTTCGCCGGCTCGGCGTCCTCGAAATCTTGCGCGATCAGCAGCGAGGGCGTCCCGAACAGGGCCAACATCGCCCACCCCCAGAGGATCCCCTTCGCCAGCCGGAAACAGTGTCGATTCAGTCGCATCGGTCGATTCTCCTTCGGCGCACCGCCAAGATCACTTGGCTTAATTGAGACGGCTTACATGCGGATCAATGATCCGCACTGCTGTCGCCACATTGTACCGCCGCACCTGCGGATGAGCAGTAAAAAAGCAACCGGGGATAGCCCCTGGCAAGGAGCCTGCCCCGGCGTTACGATAGCAATGCCCTTCGGAGGCTCGCGGCAGCCGCGCCGCCTCCGGCCCCTGCCCGGTCCCATGCTTGAACCAAGAGAAAGGCAGCTTCATGAAATTCGCGGCCCTATTGCAATATACCCCCGACAAAAAGAAGATCGGCGAGGTGCGCCCCAAACATCGGCAGTACATCCAGGACCTCCTGTCCAAGGGGCAATTGGTCCTGGCAGGACCGTTCACCGACGACAGCGGCGCACTCCTGGTTTATGAAGTCGAGGATGAAGCCCAGGCGCGCCGCTGCGTGGAAGACGATCCTTTTCACCGCTCGGGCGTCTTCGTCCATTGCGAACTGAAACCCTGGAAGGCGGTGATGTGCAATCGCAGCCTGATGCCGGATGGTTTTCCCGGTTGAGTGCCCCTCCCCCCATTCCCACTTCACCGTCAAGGATGTATCGCCATGAAACCTCTCGGACGCATATGCTTGTTGTTGAGTCTTCTCCTGATCGTTGGTCTTTGCACCGCCGCCAACTCAGCCCCCCGGCAAGCCCCACCAGCCGCTGCCCCGCCTCCCCTGGTTAGCTCGTATCTGGAATCCGGCGACTACGAAGCCGGCCACAAGGCTTTGCAGGCCTCGCTGCAAAAAGAACCGAACAACGATCAGCATCGCTTTGGTTTGGGCGTGCTGCAAACGATTCAGGCCATTCATGGGTTGATGAATCGGCTGCATCAGCATGGCCTGGGCACGCCAACGCACCGCATCGCCCGTGATTTCATCGTGTTCGAACCATTCCTGCCGCCGAACCCCGACGCCAAGCGCCTCTCCTACGCCGGTTTGCGCCAGATTCTGCAGCAGTGGGTCGATGATCTCGCCAAGGCCGAAGCGACGCTGGCCGGCGTCAAGGATCCGCAGGTCAAGCTGCCCCTGCGCATGTCGCGCATCCTTTTGCCCCTGGGCCAGGACAAGGCCAATAGCATTCCCCTGGGCAAAATGCTGCAGGAGATGCGGCTCCTCGACCGCGAGATGGATGATTTCTTGATCGTCTTCGACCAGGGGGACGTCAGTTGGCTGCGCGGCTACCTCCATCTCCTCCTGTTCTTTGGCGAGGCGGCCTTGGCTCATGACGGCCAGGACCTCTTCGAACGCACCGGCCATCTCTTTTTCTCCAACATCGAAACGCCCCATGCCTTTCTCAACAAGCCGCGGCACGCGGAAGGCCCGCAACCCGTTTGGAGCGATTGGACCGTCATCGCCGACGTGATCTCCTTCATCCATCTGCTGCATTTGCCTCTCAAGGAACCGATGCGGATGCGGGCCGCCCTGGCTCACCTCGAACAGTGCATGGCGATGAGCCGGGAAATGTGGAAACGGGTGCTGGCTGAGACGGATGATGATCATGAGTGGATTCCCAACCCGAAGCAAACAGGGGTCTTGCAGGTGAAGATCACTCAGGAGATGGTGGATTCCTGGGGCCTGTTTCTCGCGGAGATGGAGGGCATCCTGGCGGGGAAGAAATTGATTCCCTTCTGGCGCGACGCCGGCGGCATGGGCGTCAACCTGCGCAAGGTCTTCACCGAGCCGCGCACCTTCGACTTGGTCCTTTGGATTCAAGGCACCGCCGCCACGCCTTACTTGGAGAAAGGCCCTCTCTCCACGCCGGAGACCTGGGCACAATTGCAGCGCGTCTTTCAGGGCAACTTCATCGGCTTCGCTTTTTGGTTTAACTAAAGTTGGTTCAACTCATGGTTGGACCGCTGGGCGCATCCCAAGAGGAATGGAGACGTCATGCTGTTCACGCAACGCCAGTATCGAGCCATCCAGGTGGTGGACTCCCATACCGGCGGCGAACCGACGCGGGTGGTGATCGCCGGCGGACCGCCCTTCGAAGGGGCCACCGTCAGCGAGAAGCTGTGCGCAATGCGTGAACGGCACGACCATTTCCGCTCCGCCGTGGTCAATGAGCCGCGCGGCTCCGATCCGATGGTGGGGGCGCTGCTCTGTGAGCCGGTCGATCCCGCCAACACGGCCGGGGTCGTTTTCTTCAACAACGTCGGCTACCTGGGCATGTGCGGCCATGGCACGATCGGGCTCATCATCACCTTGGCGTATCTCAACCGCATCCAGCCGGGCGAGCATCGCATCGAAACGCCCGTCGGCCTGGTGACGGCCAAGCTCCACGACGACGGCCGGGTGACCATCGGCAATGTCCCCAGCTACCGCTATCAAGCGAACGTCGAGGTGCAGGTTGATGGCCACGGTTCCGTCAAAGGCGACGTGGCCTGGGGCGGCAATTGGTTTTTCCTCGTCCAGGATCATCGGCAGGAGCTGAGCCTGAACCGGCTCGATGCGTTGCTCGACTTCACCTGGAAAATCCGCCAGGCCCTGGAACGCCAGGGCGTCACGGGCGCCAGCAATGGCGAGATCGACCACATCGAGCTGTTCGCTCCATCGCGCCGGCCGGGCGTGCACAGCCAAAATTTCGTCCTCTGTCCGGGTCGGGCCTACGACCGCTCCCCTTGCGGCACGGGCACCAGCGCCAAGCTGGCTTGCCTTTACGCCGATGGCAAGCTGCATGAAGGGCAGGTCTGGGTGCAGGAGAGCATCGTCGGCAGCATTTTCGAAGGCTCCATCCAGGTGCGCGACGGCCAAGTGATGCCTTTCATCACCGGCACGGCCCACATCATGGCCGAAGCCAAGCTGATCCTGGACGAAAGCGATCCCTTCCAGGCTGGCATCCGTGTTTGAAGGGGAGGCTGGATAAGGGGAATGGGTTACGACGTGGTGATCATCGGGGCCGGAATCGTGGGCGCGGCCTGTGCCTGGGAGGCCGTGCAAGCGGGGTGGAAACCGTTGGTGCTCGAGGATCAGGTGATCGGCGGCGGCGCCACGGCCGCGGGGATGGGGCACATCGTCGTCATGGATGATTCCGAGGCCCAGATGGCGCTCACGGCCCTCTCGCGCCGGCTCTGGGAGGAACAGCGTTCGGACTGGCCCGCCGCGGTGCAATACGATCCCTGCGGAACCCTATGGATCGCGGCCGATGAGGAGGAGATGGCCGAGGTGCGGCGCAAGCATGCCTTCTATCGCCGCCATGCCATCGACGCGGCCATCCTGGACCCGCGGGAGCTGGCACGGGAAGAACCGCATCTTCGCCCGGGGTTGGCCGGTGCGCTGCTCGTGCCCGGCGACCGGGTGGTCTATCCCCCCGCCGCGGCTCAATGCTTGCTGCGCCGGGTTCAGGATCGAGGCGGCCAGGTCCGCTTTGGCAGCCGGGTTGTCGAAATCAAGCCTCGGCGGCTGTGCTTGGCGGACGGCAGCGAACTGGAAAGTCCAGCCGCCATCCTGGCGGGCGGCACGCGCTCCACCGAACTGCTGACGGGGCTGCCCATCCGGCCGCGCAAGGGGCATCTGGCCATCACCGATCGCTATCCCGGCCTCGTTCGACGCCAGTGGGTCGAGTTGGGATACCTCAAAAGCGCCCATTCCGCCACGCTCGATTCCGTCGCCATGAACATTCAGCCGCGGATCAACGGCCAACTGTTGATCGGCTCCTCCCGGCAATTCGATCAGACTCATCCCGAAGTGGAACCCGCTATCCTCGGCCGCATGCTCGAACGAGCCGTCCACTACATGCCCCTGCTCCGGCAGCTTGCGGTGATCCGAACCTGGACTGGTTTTCGCGCCGCCACCCCCGATCATTTGCCGTTGATCGGCCCCGATCCGGCCATCGAAGGGCTGTACCTGGCCGCGGGACACGAAGGGTTGGGCATCACCACCTCCCTGGGCACGGCCCGCCTTCTCCTGCAACTCATGACGCAGCGTCCGATGGAGTTGGCCATCGATCCCTTTTTGCCGCAACGCTTTGCCGCGGGAATCCCCCATGCCTGACCCCATGACCTGCACCATCAACGGCCAAAGCGTCGCTGCCCATGAGGGCCAAACCGTCGCTGCGCTTTTGTTGCAAACGGGACACGATCGTCTGCGCCGCTCGGTCGCGGGCGAACCCCGAGGTCCGCTCTGTGCCATGGGCATCTGCTTCGAATGCCGGGTGACGATCAATGGCCGGCCGCAGCAGTTGGCCTGCATGACTCCCTGTGAGCCGGGGATGGAGGTGGTGACCGATGGCTAAGCCGCGCGTCCTGATCGTGGGAGGCGGTCCCGGCGGGATGGCGGCAGCCGTCGCGGCGGCCGAGGGAAACGCTTCGGTGACGCTGCTCGACCAGAATCCCGCCCTGGGTGGTCAGATTTGGCGCGGCGGCGGCCCGACGGCTCCCTCCACCGTGGCCCAGTCATGGTTCGATCGGCTGCGCCGCCTGGCCATCGACGTCCATCCGCGGACCACTGTCTTCGCTGCCTATCGACCGGGAGAGTTGCACGCGGACCAGAGAGGGATAGCGAAAACCTTTACCTACGATCGGCTCATTCTCGCTCCGGGCGGCCGGGAGCGGTTTCTACCCTTCCCTGGCTGGACGCTGCCTGGCGTCGTCGGGGCCGGGGGCTTGCAAGCGCTAGTTAAATCGGGCATGCCCATCTCCGGCCAGCGGGTTGTGATCGCGGGCAGCGGCCCCTTGCTGCTGGCCGTGGCCGATTATTTGCTGCACGCCGGCGCTCGCGTCGCCGCCATCCTCGAACAAGCTTCGTGGCAGCGATTGGCGGCTTTTGGCTTGGGATTGCTGCGCTGGCCTGGTAAATTGTGGCGAGCCATGCGGCTGCGCCTGGCCGCCTGGCGCATTCCCTATCTCACGGACGCCTGGGTCGTCGAAGCCTGCGGGTCGGAGCGGATTCGCAAGGTCAAAGCGCGAACGGCCCGGGGGTTTCGCGAGTGGGAGTGTGATTGGTTGGCATGCGGTTTCGGATTGGTGGGCAATCTGGAATGCCCAAGCTTGGTAGGCTGCCGCGTGGTCCAAGGAGCGGTCCAAGTGGATGAACATCTCATGACGTCCATCCCTCATGTTTATTGCGTGGGGGAACCGCTGGGGATCGGCGGCGTCGACTGCGCTCTGATCGAGGGACAGATGGCGGGATACGCGGCCGCCGGCCAGTTGGATCAAGCCCGGCGTCTGCTGCCCGAGCGAAAACGCTGGCGCCGCTTTGCCGCTCGGCTGGAAGCCGCCTTCACGCTGCGCCCCGAGGTGCGTCAATTGGCCCAAGAGCCGACGATCCTCTGCCGCTGCGAGGACGTGACGCTGGGACAGCTTAAGGATCATGAAAACTGGCGCTCGGCCAAGCTGCAAACCCGCTGCGGCATGGGGCCGTGCCAGGGCCGAGTGTGTGGGCCGGCCGTGGAAGCCATTTTCGGTTGGCGGCACGAATCGATCCGCCCGCCGATCCTGCCTGTTTGCGTCGATTCCCTTTTAGCCTCCACTCAAACCGAAGGAGTACAGCATGCGTTGGCAGGGAGTGATGCCCGCGATCACAACGCCCTTTCAAACTGATTTAGCCGTCGATCATGCCGCGCTGCGCAGCCACGTTTCCTGGCTGGCCGAAGCGGGCTGCACCGGCATCGTCGCCCTTGGCTCGCTGGGCGAGGGGGCCACGCTGAGCGCGCCGGAAAAGAAGGCCATCCTGGAGACGTGCGTGAAAGCGGCGGGTCAGCGGGTGCCGGTCGTGGCGGGCATCTCGGCCCTCTCCACGCATGAAGCCGTGGAGCTGGCCCGCATGGCCAGCGACGCGGGCTGCAAGGGATTGATGGTCTTGCCGCCCTACGTCTACAGCACGGATTGGCGCGAAATGAAGGCGCACGTCGCGGCCGTGCTCAAGGCCACGCCGCTCTCCGCGATGCTGTACAACAATCCCATCGCCTACCGCACCGATTTTCTGCCCGAACAGATCGCCGAGTTGGCCGATGAGTTTCCCCATCTGCATGCCGTCAAGGAATCCAGCGGCGACATCCGCCGCGTCACGGCCATCCTGGCCTTGATGCCCCATCGGCTCGCCGTCTTTGTCGGCCTGGACGACGTCGTCGTGGAAGGCATCCAGGCCGGCGCGGTCGGCTGGATCGCGGGGCTGGTCAATGCCCTGCCGCAAGAGTCGGTCAAACTCTTCGACCTGGCCGCCAAGGGGCGCATGAAGGAAGCCCTCGAACTCTATCGCTGGTTCCTGCCCCTGCTCCGCCTGGATACCGGACCGAAATTCGTTCAACTCATCAAGCTCGTTCAGCAAATGGCGGGCAAGGGGCACGAGCAGGTCCGTCCCCCCCGGCTAATTCTGGAGGGCGATGAGCGCCGGCAAGCCGTCGCGATCATCGAACAAGCCTTGGCCAAGCGGCCCCATCTTTGACGCCAATCCCTGATGCCTAAGGGCCGGGTTCGGCAGACGGCGGGGGCAACCCGGGGATGGGTTTGCCCTGAGGGTCGAGTTGTTGATTGGCCAATTGATGGGCGATGGCTTGTTGCAGCTTCGGACCGACATAATGCTCCATCCGCTCGGCCGGGGCGTGCAAATGATCCGCGGGCAAGTGGAGATGTTCGCCCAGAAACGATTCCCAAAGCCGATGGGCGCGGATGACGGAAAGGGCCGCTTGCCGACCTTGATTGGAGAGGCTCATTCGGTCTGGCGCCATCGCTTCCAGATGCCCCGCCTTCTTCAGCCGCTTGAGGATGGAGCCGAGATCAGCCCGCGCCAAGGCAGCTTCCTTCGCGATCTCCTCCATGCTCCGCTCGACAGCGCCGGTTTTCTCTTCCTGCCGATAGAACCATCCCAGGACGTCTTCCTCGGCAATGCGCTGGGCCAGCCGCCGCCGCCGCCACCATTTGGCCGCGATCCCCTGCTGCGGCGAAAAGGCCACGGCCAGGGCCAACTGCATCCCGACGACAACCGCCATCATCCCCGCCGTGCTCGTATTCAGCCAGACGGCGCCGGCGTAGCCGAGCACGGCCGTGCTCACGCCCACCGCGCCGGCCAGGATCAGCATCATCGGCAAGCGATCCGTGAGCAGATGGGCCGCGGCAGCGGGGACGATCAGCATGGCAATGACCAGGATCGAACCGACCGCCTCGAAGGAAGCCACCGTGACCGTGCCCACCATCGCCATGAGCAAGTATTGCATCAGCCCCGCGGGAATGCCCAGGGCCGTGGCCAGGGCCGGGTCGAACGACGTGATCTTCAGTTCCTTCCACAGCAAGAGGATGAACAGGAGGGTGATCCCGAGGGCCGCGGCAAGGGTCAACATGACCCGGGGCACTTCCCAGGAACCGATGGGCACCGTGTCGAGGCTGGCCACTTCCAAGACCCCGTAGAGCACGCACTGCGGATCCAAATCCACCTGGGCCGCGATGCGCGTGATGAGGATGACCCCCAGGGCGAACAGCGCGGAGAACACAATGCCGATGCTGGCGTCCTCGGGAACCTTGGCCCCGCGATGGACCCACTGAATCAGCATCGTGGTGATCAGACTCATGGCCACGGCAGCCGCGAAGATCGGCCACCCATGCCGCTGGCCCGAAAGCAGAAAAGCCACGGCCAACCCCGGGAGCACGGCATGGCTGATTGCATCGCCGATAAGGCTCATCCGCCGCAGGAGGAGGAAGCAGCCCAGAAGGCCGCAGGCCAAGTTGCAGGCACAGGCAATGAGGATCGTCCAGGCGTCGTGCACGTTCATGGAACCCCTCCCGGCGGCGCAAGGGAGGTGTGCAGCCTGGCCTGATTCGCCATCCGCCATCGAGCCAACCAGCCGCGGCGCGGTGCAACCAGCGCCGAGGCGAGAAACAGCAACGTCCCCACCAGGATGATGCACGGCCCCGTGGGCATTTTCTCCACGGTGGAGCTGATCCACGTGCCCAACAAGCCCATGGACGAACCGAACAAGGCGGAGCCGATGAGCAAGGAGCGAAATTGATCGGTCCAAAAGCGCATGG
>JAANMY010000193.1_pt1 | contig 87166 bp, 72 predicted proteins | sample 7279691 | NCBI WGS metagenome assembly JAANMY01 (sample SAMN14094543, study PRJNA606508) | bioreactor metagenome | isolation source: A lab-scale SPAN reactor treating ammonium-rich wastewater day 388 | place: Ireland: Galway | collected 2018-02-07 | reverse complement strand
CGCTGTTCGACCCGACCATCGCGACTTTCGAGGACGACCAGGGCGCCTACAATCAAAAGGACGCGCACGGCTTCATCCGTCTCAACGCGCTGCGCATGCGCATCGCCGCCAACGCCAAGGCCAAGCGCGGCTGATCCCGCACCGGACCCCTTGCGATGGACAACCAGGACTTCATCTTCGGACTCAGCTTCACCCAGTTCGAGGACCTTGCCCTCAAGGTCGGCCTCACCGGCTTGATCCTGTTCATGATGTTCATCATCTGGAACCTGGGCAAGGAGTCCAAGGCCGGCCGCTACGGCATGATGTGGATGTTCCTCGGCCTGGGTATCGGCTTCGTCGGCTTCGTCGCCAAGGGCGTCATCCAGAAATTGCTTGGAATCGAATAAGGAATCTGTACCTCATGGCCATCACCGCCAAGATCGACGGCGTCGCCGTCACCACCCAGGCCAGCGTCTACTTCGACGGCAAGTGCGTCAGCCACGGCATCCAGTTCGCCGACGGCACCAAGAAATCGGTCGGCGTCATCCTGCCTGCCACGCTCACCTTCAACACCGGCGCGCCCGAGGTCATGGAAGGCGTGGCCGGAAGCTGCCGCGTGCGCATGAAGGGCGAGGCCGAATGGAAGACCTACGGCGCCGGCGAATCCTTCAACGTGCCGGGCAACTCCAGCTTCGATGTCGAGGTCGCGGGCGAGCCCTACCACTACATCTGCCACTACGCCTGAGCGGGGAGGGGAGCCATGCCGTCTTTCGACATCATGTCCGAGGTCGATGAGCCCGCGCTGCGCAACGCCGTCGAGCAGGCCAACCGCAAGGTCGACGGCCGCCACGACTTCAAGGGCACCAGCGCCAAGATCGAACACGCCGAAAAGCTGCTCACCCTCTACGGCGACAGCGACTTCCAGCTCGATCAGATCAAGACCATCCTGCTGCCCGAGATGACCAAGAAGAACGTCGACGTGCGCTGCCTGGACTACGGCGACGTGCAGAAGATCTCCGGCAACAAGGTCAAGCAGGAAGTGAAGGTGCGCGTGGGCGTGGAGCAGGACCTCGCCAAGAAGATCGTCAAGCTGTTGAAGGACAGCAAGATGAAGGTCCAGGCCGCCATCCAGGGCGACGCCGTGCGCGTCTCCGGCGCCAAGCGCGACGTACTGCAGGACGCCATCGCGCTGGTCAAGAAGGAGATCACGGACTTCCCGCTGCAGTACGGGAATTTCCGCGACTGAGCGGTCGAGTCGGTCGGCGAACCTTTGGCAGCAGTGCGCGTCTCGTTTGTTGAGAACTAGAATTCGCACAGGAGGCCCCGAAAATGCTGATCGATACGATCCACGCCCATCGCGATGAGCTCGCCGCGCTCGCGCAGCAATATGGAGCGCGCCGGCTGCGGGTATTCGGGTCCGTAGCCCGTCGGGAGGAAGGGCCAGATAGTGACGTCGACTTTCTCGTGGACTTTCCGGCTGGATACGACCTGTTCCGGCAACGAATTCCGCTGTCGGATCGCCTTGCGGAGTTCGTCGGGCGGAAAGTGGGCACGACACAATCCGCTTGAAGCGCGACAAAAGGCGCGACACAATGTTGTCGCGCCTTTTGCTTTTGGCGCGACACTCCATGCCGCTTCTGCCCCTAAGGACACGCCCGATGCCGCGCGCGACGCCGACCGAAGACCTCGAGCTGATCGAATCCATCGTCACCGCTCACGCGGGCGGCATCCGCATTGCCGACCTTGAGGCGGAACTGGCGCAGCGCGGTGGCGTGGGACTCAACCGTCGCACGCTCCAGCGCCGCCTGCAAAAGCTCATCGATCAGCAGCGCCTGACTACCGAGGGTGAAAGCGTCGCCCTCGTGTACAAGGCCGCGGTAGGCGCGCGAACCTACCACCCCAGTCGCCCCGCAAGCGCCACGGCGATGCTGGCCGCGGAGCCCGAGCTGTACGTGCCGCTGTCCCCCGAAGGCGCCGTCATCCGCGACCTGGTCAGGCGCCCCCTGATGCACCGCCGCCCGGTGGGCTACCTGCGCGAATTCCTCGACGCCTACCAGCCCGGGACGAGCTTCTACCTGCCCGACGCGCTGCGGCGCCAACTGCACGAGATGGGCCGCACCTCGGTCAGCGAGCGCCCGGCCGGTACCTATGCGCGCGACATCCTGGGCCGGCTGCTGGTGGATCTGTCGTGGGCGTCATCGAAACTCGAGGGCAACACCTACAGCCGGCTCGATACGCAACATCTCATCGAATTCGGCCAGGTCGCCCAAGGCAAGGACGCCATCGAAACCCAGATGATCCTCAACCACAAGGCGGCCATCGAGATGCTGGTCGAGGGCGCCGACGAGGTGGGCTTCGACGCCTTCACCTTCAAGAACCTGCACGCCGTCCTGGCGCAGGACCTGATGCGCGATCCCGCGGCCTGTGGCCGGCTGCGCAGGCGGCCGGTCGAGATTTCCGGCACCGTCTTTCACCCTGCTGCGATGCCTCAGCTCATCGAAGACTGCTTCATCGCGCTACTGGCAAAGGCCGCCGCCATCCCTGACTCCTTCGAGCAGGCCTTCTTCCTGATGGTGCAGTTGCCCTACCTGCAGCCCTTCGAAGACGTGAACAAGCGCGTCTCGCGCATCGGCGCCAACCTTCCGCTGATCAAGCACAATCTCTGCCCCCTGTCCTTCATCGACGTGCCGGAGTGCGCCTACGTCGAGGGCACCCTGGGCGTGTACGAGCTCAACCAGATCGACCTGCTGCGCGACGTGTTCGTCTGGGCCTACGAGCGCTCGTGCCAGCGTTACCTCGCCATCACCCAGACCCTGGTCGCGCCCGATCCGCTGAAGATCAAGTACCGGGAGGCGCTGATACAGGCCGTACAGGCCGTGGTGAAAGGCCTCCGGAAAGTGGATCAGCCCGTCCTTGCAGCGCTGGCGCACGAGCACGCCGACACAGTCGACCAGGCCGCCTTCACCCAGATGCTCGCCACCGCGCTGGATCAACTACACGAAGGCAGCATCGCCCGATATCGCCTGCGCCGCTCGGAATATCTGGCTTGGCAGCAGACGCAGGCGCGGCCTTGAACCGAAGCCCTTCCGCGCGCTTTGTCATGCTGGGTGCGCTTGTCGGTCAGGAAGTTGTCCTTCGTCAGTCCCTCGACGAAGCTGCGCGCATCGGCTGCGGCCTGCTGCATGTGATCGAGGTAATCGGGCAAACGGTTTTCGTTCATACCGGCCGCGCCTCAGCGAGCACCTTGGCCCGGAACTTGGGCGGCAGATCCCCAGGCGTCAACAAATCGACCTCAACGCCGAGGAGCGATTTCAGTTCCTCCTGCAAATCACCCAAGTCCAATAGCGTCGCGCCGGGAAGCGCATCGACCAACAGATCGAGGTCGCTGCCCTCGTGGTCGGTGGCATGCAGCACCGAACCAAAGACGCGCGGGTTTGCTGTCCGAAAGCGGCTGACGGCCTCGCGCACAGCGCTTCGCTTCAGGTCGAGCACAACGGACGGTCGCATGGGCATCCTCTCGCATCGGAACTTGCTACGTTGATCAGCATTCGAGGATGTTAGTCCAAGAGTTGTTCTTGAGAACAGCCAGCAGCGGCGCGATGCGGTGCCCTGGCTGTGCGATCCTCGCGGATGGCCGGCTGCACGAGCCGCCCCCGAACCGTCCGCCACACCCGCAAACCTCAAGTCCGCCCCCCACGCGTCGTTAACCCACACAATCCCCAACGCACCCAGGATTTGTCATGGACGTCGCACCCATCGCCGCCGCAGCCAGCGCCAACGCCATGGCCGAAGTGCAGCACGAGGCCGCAGTCACCGTGCTCAAGAAGACCATGGACATCCAGGAACAAAGCGCCATGCAGCTCCTGCAGGCCATCCCCCAGCCGCCCGCGCCGAGCGTCGGTACCGCCGGCGGCTACATCGACACCTGGGCCTGATGCGCCGGCTCGCGCTCGTCGTCCTGCTGGCGATTGCGCCGCTGGTGCATGCGGAGGTGCCGGCCTGGACCGATGAGCCGACGCAGCTCGTCAGCCTCATCGAGCGCGCCCACCGGGCGCACGCTGCGGGCAACCACCTCGTCGCCGCGCGCCTGCACTGCACCGCCGCCGCGCACGGCAGCCTCGAAGCCCAGTACCAGCTCGCCCGGCTCTACCTTGGCCCGCTGCGCGCGCGCCGCGGCCACGACACCGGTCACGTCCTGCTCGCCCTGGCCGCCCAGCGCGGACATGCGCGCGCCGAAGTCCTGCTGTCGTCCATCCGCAAGTCCCTCCCGGGCGACATCGACGGCCACCTGCCGCCCTGTCTGTTCACTTCCGCCGCACCTCCGCCTGCAGACGCCGACGCCGTCGTCCCGCACGAGGTCGTCGAGCACTACATCGCCGGCCTGCCGCGCAATCACCGCGCCCACGCCCGCCTGGTGCAGCGCCTGGCGCCGCGCTTCGACGTCGATGCCCGCCTGGCGCTGGCCATCGTGCGCGCCGAATCCAACTTCAACCCCGCCGCGCGTTCGCCCCGCGACGCCATGGGCCTGATGCAACTGATCCCCGACACCGCCGAGCGCTTCGGCGTGCGCGACGCCTTCGATCCCGAGCAGAACGTCCGCGGCGGGCTGGCCTACCTCAAGTGGTTGATCGCCCGCTACGACGGCGACATTGCGCGCGTCGCCAGTGCGTACAACGCCGGCGAAGGCACGGTGGACCGCTATGGCGGGGTGCCGCCGTATGCGGAGACGGAGGAGTATGTGAGGCGGATTCTGGCGTTTTATCGGGCGCGGCGGCATGTAGCGGGTGGGTAGGGGACGCGTCACCCGACGATCCGCTGTACGGCAACCCCGTCAATCGTCCCCGCCTCGGCCAACCGCAACCCCGTTAATCGTCCCCGCCACAGCCAGCGCAGAAAAATCGACGGGCTTGCCCAATACAGCCTGCCGATAGAACGCCTTGAGCCCTGCGTGGCCCTTCTGCCCCTGCGGCACGAAGTAGCGGTGATTGACGTCGCAGGCGCTGACATCCACGTAGGCGACCCGGGCCGAACTGGCGCCCGGCGAACTCCCTCCTGGTGTTGAAGATGGGCGCATTAATCAGGTTAGGGGTGCAATGCCAGCTCTCGAATCGTCCCATTTCCCCCATGGGCAAGAGGTGTTGCGGCGGGGGCACTCGAGGCGTGGGTTTGGCGATTCACCACTGCACGCGCGTGCAGCTTTGTGTTGCTGCTGTTTGCTAGCGGGGGCGCTTTCTCGGGAAGGCACGAGTTCCGGCGATACCGCAGTGTCGGGTTTTCTTACACATGAGCTGTTCTAGAGTGACTTGAGGCGAGTAAGCCTATGTTCCACATGATAGAAGTAGCTAAGGCATGGAGTTTGCTTAATAGTTAACAGCGCCATCTCGGCCAACAACCCTGTCAGAAGAACAAAGGAGTACTCGATGAGTCCGCAACCCAAACGACTCATGCTGGCACTTGGAGCCGTTTTTTCCCTGGCCACTGCGCTACCCGCACACGCCGCACTGGTAAGCGTTCAGACGAGCGATCAACGATCCTCGCCGCTGCTGATCTCGGCGACTGACACGACGAACAACGGTAGTGCGATAACAAGTACTCCCTCGATGGCCACCTTCGGGAGCTTCCAGCAGTTCAATGCCGATACTGGCGTGCTGACTGGCGTAGCGGTCTCGTTGGCGACCCGAGGCACGTTTTCTCAAACCGCGGGTAACAACGCTACAGGGAATACGGCCCTCAATGCCTCTTGGACTGTATTTGGTACCGCAAGCAGCGGCACGGTCGCGAGCCGTGCCAGCCTCGGGAACACCAATACCTTTACCACCCTATCGCGAACGATCGATCTCGGGAGTGCAGACGCCTTTGTCGGTAGCAGCAATGTGGCGGGTGCCAGTTCAGTGAGTTACACCGCCACGGCGAACAAGATCACCAACCCTGGCAATGGCGTCACTGCAACTTATAACTTGCCTGCCGAAAGTCTTAATCCAAACAACACGACCCAGACGCTGACCTACACCTACCTGCTGCATGCTGCACCTTCGTTTGACGAGAGCCTAGGCCTGACGGAGCTGACGCTGGATTTTGGCAACGTTGCGCTCAACAGCCTCTCGACGCTCAGTTTCAACATCTTCAACCTTGAGCTCGCGAATCGCGTCGCACTCGATCTCGACTCGGCGTCTGGCACGGGCGATGTGGATCTGCTCGGCACCAATCTGTTGGCGTTTTCGGATCTCGCCGCGGGGGACAGCAATGGCTTCCTGGCCTCGTTTGCTGCGACCACGCTGGGTGCGGCCGAAGCGTTCTACAGCCTCAGCCTCTCGGATGCGGATGTCGGGGTCGCGTCCACCCTTCGCAGCTACGGTCTGACGCTTAGGCTGATCGGCAACGTGATCGGAGACGACGTGCCTCCGCCGAACGGCGTTCCCGAGCCTGGCGTTCTTGCGCTGCTCGGTTTGGGGCTGCTGGGGCTTGGCGCTGCGCGCCGAAAGCTTCGCTGATTTACTAGGAACGCATTAAAAGGAAAGGCGCTTTCGGGCGCCTTTCCTCTGTGTGGTGAGCCCCCTGCGAGGGTCACGATGTCAGCGATAGTTCAACTCCCGCCATGACAGGCGGCGTGTGCTGCCGCCGGACACCGGCGTTGCAATCTCACGTGCGATCGTGGAGCCATCGCTCTTGCGGATCAGGGCGATGACCTTGCCACTTGGTAGCTTGACGAGCACTGGGCGACTTGCGAGGGTCCTGCCAATGAATGAACTGACCGTGTTGAGGAAGTTGAGCCCACGTGCATAGCTGCCCGTAACTAGGTCGAACTGGAACAGATGGCTGGACCCGCCTGGTTCGCAAGGGTCGGCGTTCGGCACGTTACTTACGAAGGTCACCGTGGTGTTGGCGATCGCCGGATCGGTCGTGACGCGCTCACCCGAGATGTTCAGGTCCACGAACCAGCCTTTGACGGTGTTGCTGCCCCAGTTGACAGTTTCGGTGCTGGTGAGGGCGCGGCTGCCATTGTTGAGCGTGGTCAGCGTGCGTTGCACCAAGTTAGTTCGGGTGATCGCCTGAAAGTTTGCGCCCCCAATACTGTCGGCAATGACGTAAAAGGACTGCGTCTGCGAAGCCGCCGAGTTGGCATTCGGCGTACCGGGAATGTCGCTGTCGCCCAAGTAGCGGCCAGTGCCGACGGCCACAAGGTTGATGAAGCGGCCCCCTGCGCTCACGCGCGCGAGCTCGGGCGCGACAGTGATCGGCTGCGCTGCACCATTGGCATCAGCCAGCGATGCGAGCTTCACGACCCCCCAGTTCGCCGGGTCGGACGAGGAAAGGTCGAAGCGCCACAGATTGCCTTGCAGGTCGCCGCCGTAGACCCAGCGCACCGCGTTATTGACGTTGTCGTCGTCCACCCAGGCGCTGAGCTGGCCGAGGCCACTGGGGTTGGCGGCCGTGCCCACACCGGTGCTGATTGCTCGGATCACGGCGCCAGTGCGTGCATTCAGCACGTAAAGGTAGCCACGCCCGTCCCCGCTGCCACCATTGTTATAGCCCGAGCTGACGAGCACTACCCAGCCGGCGCCCGAAACCGTACCGTTGTTGGCGACCACCTCGTGCTTGACGATGATCGGGCGCGAGAAGGCCAGGCCAAGATTGTTCTTGTCAGTCGCGGACGTAGCGTCGTTGGGGAATTCCCACAGCACCTTGCCTGCGAGGGCTGCCTCATCGGCTGGTGCTGCAGTGATGTCAAGCGCAAAGAAGCCCTTGCCACCGCGGCCGAGCCCACCCACCAGCATCGTGCGCCAGTCTGTGCCGCTGCCACCCTGGGTGTTGCCGAGGTTGACGTCGCCCGTGGTCAGGTAGCCGTCGACGGTCGCCTGGAAGGTGAAGTCGGTCGCAGCGAGGTTCTTGAGGCGCGGGAAAGCCTGGCGCGGAACGTAAGCCCACTCCTCGGCGCCGGTTTGCGCATTGAAGGCGTGCATCATGCCGTCGTTAGCGCCCACGTAGAGCATCCGCGCCCGTGTGCTGTTGGCGGCACGGAAATCACTGTAGCCCGCATCGATGAAGCTGCGATGCGGCGGCCGGACGAGCACGGGTTCGCTGTGGATGATGGCGCCCAGCAAGTTTTGGCGTGGCCGAAAGGTGGGCGGTAAGGTCTGTTCGCCACTGCGGTCGCCACGCAGATACGCCAGCAGCGCCGTCGCGTTGTTGGCGTCGGGCGCCGTGTTGAGCTCGTTCAGTTGGGCCGCCGATAACTGGTCGGCGCGAAAAGCGCGGCCTGCGCTGCCGTTGTAGGTAGCGATTCTGCGTGAGTTGGGGTCGCGGGCGTCGAGCTGGGTCATCGCCGTGCTCGTCCAGGGCGAGTTGGCGGTGGGTGCGCCGGTGCTCAAATCGAGTGCAAAGGCCTTCAGGTCGCCCGTCCATGCGCCCGGAACGTAGCTCGTTTCATAAGTCGTGTTGTCGGTGATCGTGACGTTAGGGTTGGAGACCGCCGATGCTGCCGATGCAGAGAGCATCGAGTTGATCGTGTTCAGCATGTTTCCGAGTTCCGTCGAAAAGCGTTCGGGGTCGGACGTGCTGAAGAAGGCGCCGCGACCATTCACGGCTGCATGAGCCAGGTCGTCGAGCTTGGCGGCCTTGGATAGCGCCGGATCGGGCCAGGTGAAGTCGAGCGGGTTCGCGGTGAAGGCGGACGCAATCTGGGTAGGCGTCAGCGTGCCTGACACTCCGAAACCTACCGTGTAGGTGGACAGATGCTGCCAGAACGCGGGGTTTCTGGGGTCGGACGGTACGTTGTTGGTCAGTCCGCTGCGCAGGTCGTTCTTCCAGTAGTGCAACGCGACATCGGCCAGTGTGCCGCTGTGCGCGTCGGAATACGGGTGGGCAGGGCTATAGGTATAGCTGCGAACCCCGTCCGCATGGTTGTGAGTGGGCCCGGCGATGGAGTCGACGTTCTGGTCGTTGATCGCTGCGCGCGCGGGGGACTCCATGGACCAGTAGCCGTCGGTCATCAAAATGTGAAAGTTCTTGAAGCAGGAGAGCTCTTCACTGTTTCGGCCCGCCGGGTCGCGTCGCCACGGACTGCCTGCATCGCTGCGGGCGAAATACTGGCCGATGTCGTCGGCCGCGGCGCGCAGCGGGGTGCCGAGCGCCTCAAACGGACGCTGATACAGTAAGTCGAAGAACTCAGTGCGTGCCGCATCGCGGAAAGGGCGCACGCCGCGCAGAACGCGGCGGGTCGATACGCCGTCAATGTCGGATGCTTCGGCATTGATGCTGGCAAAGCCAATACGGAGGTCAGGCTTCTGCTGCGAGAAGGCTTTGCCTATACCTGCACGTGCGGCGAGGATGCGCGAGCGGTAATACGAGAACCAGTTCGCAAAGTTCTGCAGTTCCTGTTCGTAGGTGCAGGTTGCACCGCAGTCGGTGCGCCTCGGATACACCGTCCGTCCGTCGTAGGTCTGTCCGCTGCGGATCTCGATCTGCCGGAAGTTTGCCGGTGTGTTGCTGGTGCCGGTGCGAGTGAGGCGTTCGGGTCCCGCGTAAACAAAGTAGGTGGCCGGCCAGAAAGTCAGGTTTGTATTGACCACCGTCCAAGTGTCGTCGGCATTGAGCCTGCGATGGACGTATCCGCTGAAGTCAGCCTGCAGATTGACGGCGGGCACAACAGTTGCGCGCGCCGGATTCATCGCCGCCGCAAGCGGATCTACGTTGGGCCACAGCGTTCCGTCAGCATTGCGCCAAGGCTCGTAGCGGACTGCTGGATTGTAATAGAGCGGGTTGCCCGCCGCCGAGCGGAAGAAGCGCACGTTGCGGTTCGTCGGATCCATATCGACGACGTGGTTGAGGTAGTTGTCGCTCGTCCCATAGATGTTGGTAGCCTGTGGGAAGAGGTAGTACAGGGGAAAGTTTGCATCAAAGTCCGGAATCACCTCCCAGTACATCGAGCCCGAATCATCGAGCGTGAACATGATGTTCGGAGCCACGTTGTTCTTCACCGACATCGGTATGTCGGAAATATCGGTATTCGCAATCGCCGGGGTGACCGTTATGAAAGAAGCGATGACGATAAGGCTGGCCAGGAAGCCCGATCTTGCTTTGAAAACCAGTTGACGAATCGCGCTCACGATTCTTCCTCCATTTCGCTTTGACATCTCAATCCCTGAGCATGACTTGCACGAAGGATTGGGCATTATTGGGGCCGATGACCCGGATGGTCACGCGGTAGAGGATCGAGCCCGCCCCCGTAAAGCGGGTTGATCCCGCTTTGCGGCTGCCGCCTTCTTGGGGGTTCTCGGATGCGCAATTCCTTGCCAGATCGAGAACGGGGAGGGTGCCTGTGCACATGCGATCCATGACGTATTGGACGAAATAACCGTTTGGAATTCTCGCGTTTTCCACGCAGGGTACCCTTGTCCAATCTACGTTCGGGACTCCTGTAATCGGATATCCCATGCCAATTGGATTTCCGATCTGCGTAGCACGATCGAAACTGAGAGGGTAGTAGTTCCATTGAAGTGCAGCGCCTGATGCAACTGAGCAGGTGTTGGATCGGCGCCATTGACTGTCAGCGGAATTGGTTCTGATCCATCCGAGATCGTTGGCGGCCGCCTCGACTCCATAGTCTGCGACCTGCAGTGCTGACTGCTGAAAGGCAAGGTTACCGGTGATGACAACGGTGGTGTCTACACTGCGTACCAGCGAAACGGCGGTGACACTCATGGCAACAAGCATGATCAGCGCGACAAAGAGTGCCGTACCGCGCTGGTGTTGTACGCTCCGGGTCAGCGGTTCCATATTGTGTTCCTCAGCGGCACGACTGTTTCAAACGTGCGATAGCGGTAATTGCGCTCGGTGTTCCCCAGTGTGACCGTGATGGGATTGTTGTCGGCAAACAGGCTTATGGTTTCCGGAGCGGTATAGCTGCGGTCGACCTGTCCAGCTCGCACGATGATGCCGATGCGTACCGCAGCCAGTTCCTCAGAGAGCGCGCCGGCTGGCGTGGAGGAGGAAAAGCTTACCGTGTTCGTGGTGCGGTCCCACCAGCCGTATTGGGCTCGCAACGCGATGATGTCGCGGGTCAGTGTTGCCGCCGGTCTCACGGTCGCCGTCATCGTGCGTTGTGACGATTGAAGATCCGCATTGGGGAGGTTGGTATTGGTGTCGCGGAAGGCCATGCGGTAAGTAGTTTCGACGATGCCGGTCGCGCCCAGCGAGCTGATCCGGCCACTTCCAGCCTGGTATCCGCCCGGCGGAAACAGGCCATCCGTGTTGCCAGGGGCGTTGTAGGGACTTGCGGGGTTGATCTGGAAGCGCCAAGTGCCGCCAGCCTGACCGGTCGCGCCAGGGGCCTGAGTAAGCTGCTGTACTGCACAAATGCCGCTGGCGTCGTGCAGCACGACGAGGTCGTTGGCGGCAAATCCGACGGCAGTCTCGGCGAAGAGCGTGGAGGAAGGTGCGGGCATCGACTTGCTGATCGTCGTACTGGCGGTCATCGCCTCCGCGCTCTCGACATAGCGGATGGTAATCCGGTCGCTGCGCGCAGCGAGGTCCGCAGGCGTGTTGGGGTCAGGTTCAATGCTCACCGGCATGGCGGGGACATTTCGTTGGGTGCCCGTCAGCGGGTCGTGAAAGCGGATTTCCCTGCATTCCGTGGTACCGAACCCTGCCCCAGCGTTGAGCAGGTCGCGCTCGAGCAAGGTCAGCGCAATATGGCCCGCGATGGTCGCGTCGGCGCCGCTGACCGCGTTGGCCTTCTGGCCCTGGCTGGCAGAAAAGGTTTGCACCATGACCAGCAGCGCGATCAGGCCGATCGTCATGCCGATCATCAGCTCGACCAGGCTGATGCCTCGCACGCGGCGGTGCAGCGAGCCCCGACGCACGTGCTCAGTTGTTCGAGTTGATTCGTGCGCGTGCGACATGGTTGCTCCATTCATTGGTCTGTGGCCGAAGCCAGCAGATGGTGAGTTCGACCTCGCCGTTTGTGTCCTCATACACGATGCGTGCGCGGGCGCCGGGAATGGTGGCGTCGAGCTTGGTTTTCCACGCGCTCAGCCGGCTCGGCAGGGTGCCCGCACCGTCGGTCACGCATGTGGCGAGCTCGTGCCGGTAGCGGAAAGTCACCCGATCACTGGGCTGGGTAATCCACATCCGGCCGATGACCTCATCAGTCAGCGCTGCGGCATCGGCGCGCATCTTGGCTTCGGTGCTGCGGATGTTCATCGATGCCTGGAGACCGACGATGCCAAGCACGCCAAAAGAGAAGATCAACAGGGCGATCAGAGCTTCGAGGAGACTCGCGCCTCGGATGGTGCTGGGTGAGGGACGCACTAAGATTGAACGGCGAATGGAGTCTTTCATGGCCAAGTCCTCAACATGCTCGGGGGTCGCCGCTGCTGGTGACGCCCGGATCGCACAGGCGAGTTTGGCCACCGGCGCTGATCAGCAGGCGCAGACTGCGACGCTGGGCCTCCGGGAGGTTGTTGCTGAAATTGAAGGTCGCTGCGGCGTTACCGACGCTCAGGCCCAGTCCATTGAAAGCGACCACGTTTGGAGAGGCATTCACCGTCACGCCAGGGGCGCTGATACCGGCATCGAAGCGTTGAACCACGGTCACATTGGCGTCGCATGCCGTACCGAGGAATACTACCCACCCAGTACCGGTGCTGCTCGCACTGCATCCAGTGGTGCTGGAGACTACGGCAAAGCCAACCGGGGCATTGCGCCGCATCGCTTCGGCGCGAGCCAAATCCACGCCAGAGCGAAAAGACTCGGCGATCGTTCGTGTCCGGCCGTTCTGGATTATCTGTTGATAGCTCGGCACGGCCACGCTGATGAGGATGGCCAGAATCACGATCGTCACCATCGCTTCGACCAGGCCGAAGCCGCGCATTACACGGCGGTTCATATGCATCCGCCTCCGCGTGTGCCAACCCAGCAGGTGGTGCTGGTCCCCCAGCCGCTCGGTGCGGCAGAGGTTGCGCGTGTGTTCTGCTGGTTGAGCGTGAAGGTGAAACCGCTCATGCCACCGGTCGTATTACCCGTGGCCGTCAAGGTGTACGTCGTCGCCGTCGCGTTCGCGCAGGTGAAGGTGAAGTACTGGTGCGTCGGCATTGCAACGCCGCAGGCGGAGCCGCTGAGATAGCTGCGGTTGTCCTGGTAGTACTGCTCCATCCGAACACGAAGGTCTGACAGCGTCGACGTGGCCTCGGCAATCTTGCTACGGAGGACGTAATCCCTGTACGAAGGCACTGCGATCGAAGCGAGGATGCCGATGATCGCGACCGTGATCATGAGTTCGATCAGCGTGAAGCCGCGGTTCATCGCGGGGTTGCTTTGCCTGTTCAAGGAAGGCCTCCATTCTTGGGTTGCGCGCTGGTGTCGTCATTCTGGGACAACCCGACTCTCGCTAGTCGTGACGGATTCTATGGTCGGCTGCCGATAGCGCTGTGTGCCAGTGGACGAACGGTCGGCGGTCGGGGGATGATCGGTCGAAATCCGGCAGGATCTAGGTAATCAGTGCAGCGGGTGGAACTCGCTGGCGCCGTCGTCGGCGTGTTGCACTCATGGGGTGGAGCTGTCCAATGCAGGTGTTCAACGGGATTCGGGCGAAAAGCTTGAGGGTATGCGCCCTTACGGGCGCCGTTTGCGCTGCGTGGCCGGCGAACGCACTTGACGTCGCAGTTGCGGGTGTTTTCGCAAGCAAGGCCGTTTTGGTCATAGATGGTGGCGCGCCGCAGACCGTGGCAGTGGGACGTCAGACGCGCGAAGGCGTGCGAGTAAAGGGCGTCAATGGCGATTCCGTAACGATCGAGCATGCGGGGCGCAGTTTCGTGGCACGCGTCGGCGACCGCGTCGCGAACGCGGGCGGAACGTCTCTGTCGGAGATCAGTCTCCTAGCCGACGGCGGTGGCCATTTCTTCACCGAGGCGCGCATCAACGGCGCGCCGGTGCGGGTAGTGGTGGATACCGGCGCCACGTTCGTGTCCATGGGTCGCAACGAAGCCGCGCGGCTCGGGATCGACTACCAGTCCGGTGTGGTCGGGCAGAGCGCGACCGCGAATGGGCTGGTGCGGGTGTGGAAGGTGAAGCTCGACACGGTGGAACTGCGCGGACTGCGCTTGCATGGCGTGGACGCGGCGGTGCATGACTCCGAATTGCCGGTGGTGTTGCTGGGCATGAGCTTCATGAACCGCATGGACTGGCGTCGCGAGGGCAACACATTGATGCTGAGGAAACGATATTGAGGAAGACGCTGTGGCCGGGGGCAATGTCTGGCCAGCCGGCGGAGATCGAGACGATCCGTCGCCGATTGGCGAATGGTGCAAACCTGAATGCACATGAGCCCAACGGCGACTGGAAGGAACTCTCGCTGCGCCAGGCGCCGACCCCGGCTGCGGTGCTGTTCCCGCTCGTCGTGCGCGAGCACGAACCCGCCGTCCTCCTCACCAAACGCACCGACCACCTCCACCACCACCCCGGCCAGATCAGCTTTCCCGGCGGTCGGGTGGAAGAGGCCGACACCTCGCCGATCGACACGGCGCTGCGCGAGACGGAAGAGGAGATCGGCCTGCATCGCCGCCACATCGAGCTGATCGGCACCTTGCCCGATTACCTCACCGGCACCGGCTTTCGCGTGACGCCGGTAGTGGGGCTGGTGACGCCGCCGTTCGAATTGACGCTCGACGCCTTCGAGGTGGCCGAGGCGTTCGAGGTGCCGCTGTCGCACTTCCTGGATCCCGCGAATCACGAGCAGCACAGCATCGTGCACGAGGGGCGCGTGCGGCAGTTCCACGCGATGCCGTACCAGGGTCACTTCATCTGGGGGGCGACGGCGGGGATCATCATGTCGCTGTATCGGGTGCTGCGGGGGTGACCTGCTCGCCGGTGCGGGATCGTCGCCGCATGGGCAGCCGTATAATCGGGCCGTCTCCACTCGCTGCTGCCGGATGGCCACCATGACCCGCAAGAAGCTGCCGATCGGCATCCAGACCTTTGCCAAGATTCGGGAGGAGGACTACTACTACGTCGACAAGACGGGCTACGCGCTGCGTTTGATCGAGGGCGGGACGCATTACTTCCTGTCGCGCCCGCGCCGTTTTGGCAAGAGCTTGTTCATCGACACGCTGGCCGAGTTGTTTGCGGGCAATGAGCCGCTGTTTCGCGAGCTCCTTTGCCATGAGCGGTGGGACTGGTCGGTGCGTTATCCGGTGATCCGCATCAGCTTTGCCGAAGGGGTAATGGAGAGCCGGGCGGATCTGGATGAGCGTATCGACTTCGTGCTGACGCACAACGCTAATCGACTGGGCGTGGGGGCACTACCGCAGAGTTCGGTGTCGAGCCGTTTCAGCACCTTGATCGAACAGGCCAAGCATGTGCATGGGCAACGTGTGGTGGTGCTGGTGGATGAGTACGATAAGCCGATCCTGGACAACCTGACTCGCCCGGAGGTAGCGCGACAGATGCGCGACGGGCTGCGCGACCTGTATTCGGTGATCAAGGGGCAGGACGCGCACATCAAGTTTGCGATGCTGACCGGGGTGTCGAAGTTCAGCAAGGTGAGCTTGTTCTCGGGCTTGAACAATCTCAAGGACATTACCGTCGATGCGCGCTATTCGGCGATCTGTGGTTACACGGATGCGGACGTCGATACGGTGTTTGCCGCGGAGTTGCCGGGGCTGGATCGCGACGAGATCCGGCGCTGGTACAACGGCTACAACTGGACGGGCGAGGCGGTCTATAACCCCTTCGATCTGTTGCTGCTGTTCGATGCGCGGGAGTTTCGGCCGTACTGGTTCGAAACGGGTACGCCGACGTTTCTGGTGGATATGCTCACCGAGCGCAAGCATTTTTTGCCGGACCTGGAACGTCTTCAGGCGACCGAGGCGCTGTTGTCCGCTTTTGAAGTGGGCGATATCGCCATCGAGGCGCTGCTGTTCCAGGCCGGCTACCTGACCATTGCGAGCAAGGAGAAACTGGCGGGCACGACGTATTACACGCTGGGTTATCCAAACCGGGAAGTGCGCGAGGCCTTGGCGAGCAGCGTGCTGGGCCGATGGTCTGCCGACGAGCAAGAGACGGTGAGACAGCGCATCCGCCTGTTCCGCCTGCTCGAAGCGAATGACTTTGCGGGCATGGAGACGCTGTTCACGGCGTTCTTCGCGGGGATTCCGCACGACTGGTTCCGCAACAACCCGATTGCGCAGTACGAGGGCTACTACGCCAGCGTGTTCTACGCGTACTTCGCGGCGTTGGGGCTGGATATCGTCCCGGAAGAGTCGAGCAACGCCGGGCGGCTGGACATGGCGCTGCGGTTCAATGGGCAGGTGTATCTGTTCGAGTTCAAGGTGGTGGAGTTGGCACCCGAGGGCGCGGCTCTGGCCCAACTCAAGGCGCGTGGCTATGCCGACAAATACCGTGACGGCAATGCCCCAATCCACCTGATCGGCGTGGAGTTCAGCCGCGAACGGCGCGCCGTGGTGCGCTTCGAGGTCGAGACGCTTTGATGGTCCGCATGACGCGGCCGCGCCGCCTTGGCCTGCAGGGCTTTGTGTTATCTTCCCGGCAGTTCGCGCGCGCCCTGTGGGGCTGTCCTTCACCGCCACTTTCCCGGTTTGCATGACGCTTTTTGCGCTGATTCTCGCGTTGATTCTCGAGCAGCTTCGTCCGCTGGGCGCTGCGCTGCGCATGCTGGCCCCGGTGGCGGCGATTGCCGACGGCATGTCCCGGCGCCTGAACGACGGCAGCGTAAGCCACGGGCGAATTGCCTGGCTGCTGCTGGTGGGGCTGAGCACTTTCGCCACGGCGGTGGCGTACTGGCTGCTGTGGGAAATGCATCCGGTGCTGGCCTTCGTGTTCAACATCGCGGTGCTGTACCTGTGCATGGGCTTTCGCCACGACAGTCATGCCTTCGCCGAGATTCATCTTGCGCTGCGCATGGGCGAGCTCGAGCGCGCGCAGACCCTTCTGGGGGCGTGGCGGGGCGGGCGTTACGACGAGGCCAATGCGAGCGAGATTGCGCGCCTGTCGATCGAGATGGCCTTGGTGGCCGCGCATCGAAACCTGTTCGGGGTGGTGTTCTGGTTCGTGATCCTGCCCGGCCCGAGCGGCGCGGTGATGTATCGCGTGGCGCGTCTGCTGGCCGAGACCTGGGGCGCGCGACGCGATACGGAATTCGGTGCATTCGGCGTGCCTGCGCGGCGCGCGTTCGATGCGATCGACTGGCTGCCGGTGCGCATGACCGGCACGGTGTTCTCGGTGGTGGGCAATTTCGAGGATGCGGTTTATTGCTGGCGGTCGCAGGCGGTGCTGTGGCCCGAGAGGTCGTCGGCTATACTTATTGCTAGTGGCGGCGGCGCCCTGGGCGTCAAGCTCGGCATGCCGGTTCATGAATCCGGCGGAATCGTCGATCGGCCCGAGATGGGGCTGGGAAGCGAGGCGGGCGTCGATCACATGCAAAGCACGGCAGGCCTGGTTTGGCGGGCATTGCTGGTGTGTTTGTTCCTGCTTGCCTTGCTCGCGGCTGCGGGCTGGGTGGGCCGGTGACTGGTTTTGATTTCAACAAGGGAGAGGGTTATGGCAAATCGTGAAGTCGTCGTTCTGAGTGCTGTTCGTTCCGCCGTGGGTGGTTTTGGTGGCTCGCTGAAGGACATGGAGCCGTCGGACCTCGGCGCGGTGGTGATCAAGGAGGCGATCGCACGCGCTGGTGTGGATCCGGCTGCGGTGTCGTTCGCATCGGTCGGCCACTGCATTCCGACCGATGCCCGTTATGCCTACGTGTCGCGCGTCGCCACCATCAACGCCGGCATGTCGATGGATTCCGTGGCCTTCCAGGTCAGCCGTCTGTGCGGCTCGGCCCAGCAGGCCATCGTCAGCTCGGCGCAGGCCATCATGCTGGGCGATGCCGACTTCGCCATCGGTGGCGGCGTTGAAGTGATGTCGCGCGGTGCTTACCTGATGCCGGCGCTGCGCAACGGTGCGCGCATGGGCGACACCAAGGCGATCGACTCGATGGTCGCCGTGCTGACCGACCCGTTCGGCGTCGGCCACATGGGCATCACCGCCGAGAACCTGTGTTCCAAGCACGGCATCACCCGTGAAGAGCAGGACGCCTTTGCGCTCGAGTCGCAGAAGCGCGCCGCCGCGGCGATCGCCGAGGGCCGTTTCAAGGGCCAGATCGTCCCGATCACCTTCGAGACCCGCAAGGGCACCGTGGTGTTCGACACCGACGAGCATCCGCGCATGACCACCATGGAAGCGCTGGGCAAGATGAAGCCGGCGTTCAAGAAGGACGGTTCCGTGACCGCCGGTAACGCTTCGGGCATCAACGACGCCGCCGCCTTCCTGGTGCTGGCCGACGCTGCCAAGGCTGCCGCCGGCGGCCACAAGCCGATCGCCCGCCTGGTGTCGTACGCGATCGCCGGCGTGCCCAACGACGTGATGGGCGAAGGCCCGATCCCCGCCACCAAGCTCGCGCTGCAGCGTGCCGGCCTGAAGCTGGACCAGATCGATGTGATCGAGTCCAACGAAGCCTTCGCGGCGCAGTCGATCACGGTGAACCGCGGCCTCGGCCTCGACACCGCCAAGGTCAACCCCAACGGCGGCGCCATCTCGCTGGGCCACCCGGTGGGCGCGACCGGCTCGGTGATCATCACCAAGCTGCTGCACGAGCTGATCCGCACCAATGGCCGCTATGGCGTGGCCACCATGTGCATCGGCGGCGGCCAGGGCATCACCACGGTGTGGGAACGCGTTTAAACGCGGTTTTCGCCTGACAAAACCCGCGCGGCCGTGAGGCTGGCGCGGGTTTTTTTTCGTGTCAAGTTGCGGACAAAACTCTGGACATTATGAAGGTGCGTGCTAACGTAAATCGATGATGATTAACAAGATATTCGTGATTTGACGATGCAGTTGACTCGACATTATGCGCACCAGGAATCTTGAAGTTCGCCAGCGTCTGGTCGCCCTCCTGCGGCGCGGGCCTGTGCGTGCGGCCGACCTGGCGCGGCAACTGGACGTGTCGGCGCGGACGGTGCTGCGTCTGTTCGAGGAGTTGGGCACGGACGTATGCCGTGGCGGGGCGACGGGTAGAACGCGGTACGCGGCGTGCCGCTCCTTGCGTGGTTCGACGGCACCGATTCCGCTGTTTCATGTCGATGCCGACGGTCGACTGCAGGAGGGTGGGAGCCTGCGCCTGCTCCAGCCGGAGGGGGCGTGGTGCGCGCTGGACAGGCTCGGATTCCCTGTCGATGACGAGGCACGAGATGGCTGGTGGCCCGCTTTGCCCTATCCACTTTCCGACATGCAGCCGCAGGGCTATCTCGGGCGCCAGTTCGCACGCCAGCTTCACCGGGATCTCGAGGTGCCCGACGATCCTCGCGACTGGGGCGATGACGAAATCGCCTGGATCCTGAGCCGCCGCGGCGCGGACCTGCCCGGTCATCTGATCCTCGGCGAGCAGGCGGCACGGCTGTGGCAGGCCGAGGTGCTGGACCCTACGCCGGTCCTTACCGAGGCGACGCTGCTCGCGGCGTATAACGACTCGGCCGAGCGCAGCGTGTCGCTCGGGATCGCGGGGAGCAGCGCAGCGGGCGAGTTTCCGAAGTTCCTGTCGCTGCGCGAGCTGACGGGGCAGCAGACGTCGCATGTGCTGGTGAAGTTTTCCGGGGTGGGGGAGAGCAGCCAGCGCTGGGCCGACTTGCTGGTCTGCGAGCATCTTGCACTGGGCGCGGCGCAGGGGCTGAGCGGCGTCGAGGTGGCGCGAACTCGCATCCTTTTCAACAAGGGTCGAACCTTCCTGGAGTCGGAGCGCTTCGACCGGCTGGGACGCTTCGGTCGGCTGCCGGTGGTCAGCCTGCAAGCGGTGAGCGCGCATCTTCTGGGCTTGGGTGCGCGCGACTGGCGGGAACATGCCAGGGCGCTGGTCGAGGCCGGGTTCTTGTCCCCGGGCGGCGCGGCGAGCATCGCCCGGCTGTGGTGGTTTGGGCGCCTGATCGCCAACGGCGACATGCACCTTGGCAATTGCGCCTTCCGGGTGGCGGATGGCCGGCTCACGCCTGCGCCCGCCTACGACATGGTGCCGATGGACTACGCCCCGCTGCCTGGGGGTGAATTGCCCACGAAGGTATGGCAACCGCCCTTGCCGCTCCCCGGCGAGCGCGCCATCTGGCTGGAGGCCTGCAGGCAGGCGCTGGTCTTCTGGAACACGGCCGCAAGCGACCGCCGGATCACCGAAGCCTTGCGCAAGCTGTTCCGCGATAACGCAAACCGGCTCGAAGATGCAGCGGGCCGCGTGTGAGTCCGCTCAGGCCGCGTCACTTATTCCGCGTCCCTTCAGCCCTCGTCCTTCTCCAGCTTGATCGACGCCGAGTTGATGCAGTAGCGCAGGCGAACGGCAGCGAAGGCGAACTGGCACTCGCTGTGCGGCTGCGCTAAGGTTGAGGCGAAAGTTCCGGTGTGAGGTGAGTCGTGACTGCGAGATCAATAGAAGCCGAGACGTTGCGACGATGCGCGGATGCAGCGATCGGGAAGCGATTGTCTGCCGAGGATGTAACCGACGCCAACGTTTTCAGGTTGGCTGCGATGTTGCTGCGCTCCACCTTCCCCGACGAGGCCGCAAGGCTGAGCCGGTTGAGCGAGGCATATTTCCGCATGCGCCCGGATGACAGGCTGGCTGCGGAGGAGGTCATTCATCGGGGTTGGCTGTTCAGCCTTCCACGCACGCGGCAGATCCTCACCAGCGAACTGCAGGGGCGCTGACATATGTCGAGCAGCCCTGTTCTGAAGACGCACACCGCGCTGTCCGATGGCATGCGCCGGCTGTTCGAGAAGCTCGAGCAGCGTTTGGGCATCGGTCGGCCGATCAAGGTTTTCCTGGCGGGCGGCATGGCGGTCCACCTCTACACCGCGAAGCGTGTCACCTGCGACGTGGATGCCGAATTCGGTGCACGGATCCTGCTGCCGAATGATTTGATGGTCGAGGTGCAGCTCGAAGATGGTACGAGCCAGGTGATCTATTTCGACACCAACTACAACCCGACCTTTGCCTTGATGCACGAGGACTATCAGGACGACGCCATCCCCGTGGATCTTGGTGTGGAACCGTTTCACCTGTTCGTGTTGTCGCCGGTCGATCTCGCGGTGAGCAAGATCGCGCGCTGGGCGCCGAACGATCGTGAGGATGTGGCGGAGTTGGTGCGCCTGGGGCTGACTACGGCTGACGAGATCGATGCTCGCGCCAGAGCGGCCTTGGGCGGCTATGTGGGCGGGCAGTCGATGCTGTTGCTCAATCTGCGTGATGCGGTTGCGCTGGCGCGTGAGGTCGAGCCAGCGCGTGGCGTTTAGCCGGTACGACCTCAGCCCTCGTCCTTCTCCAGCTTGATCGACGCCGAGTTGATGCAGTAGCGCAGGCCGGTGGGCTGGGGGCCGTCTTCGAAGACGTGGCCGAGGTGGGCGCCGCATTGGTGGCAGAGGACCTCGGTGCGGACCATGAAGTGGCTGCGATCGACCGCGCTCTCGACGTTGTCGGGTTCGGCCGCGGTCCAGAAGCTGGGCCAGCCGCAGCCGGCGTCGAACTTGTGTTCGGAGCGGAACAGCGGGGCGCCGCAACAGACGCAGTTGTAGGCGCCCTTGTCCCAGACGTCCCAGTATTCGCCGGTGAAGGCACGCTCGGTGCCTTTCTCACGGGTGACCTGGTACTGCCGGTCGGTGAGCTGGCGGCGCCATTCGGCGTCGGGTTTTTCGATCTTGCGGCTCATGGCGGCTCCTTGCTCAGTGCAGATGGCGCGGCATCTGTTCGGCATGGTCTTCGGGCATCTCGGCATGCGCGATCTCGCCCTCGGGCGAGGGGTAGAGCGGGGCGCCGCAGTCGTCGCAGTATTCCATCGGGAACTGGTGGTCGAGGAAGACGACGTCGTTCACGCCCGATTCGCGCAACACGGTTTCGATCTGCGCGGCGCAGTCGGTGGTCTCGTCCTCGGCGCCGAGCAGCGGCCACACCACGCCATGCACGACGGCGTCCTGGCCGCGCACAGTGAAGCCGATGCGGTATTCCTCGAGGGTGCGTTCCCAGAACGGGGCGATGACCGCGCGCAGGTTGGCAGCGGGGGTTTCGAGCGTGGTGCCGAGGAAGGCCACCGAGGCACGCACGGAGTAGGGCCGGCTGTCCTTGTCGGCGGCGCGGCTGGCGGCGAAATAGGATTCGGGCAGCACCAGGTCGACCGCACAGCCCGGCAGCAGCGGGGTGAGACAGGCGCCGCCCTGGGCGCGCCACTGCTCGAGCGAGGCGTCGCGGCTGCCATCGGCTTCCTGCCAGCGGAACAGCGCCGTGCCACGCGGCACCGCCACCGCGGCCAGCAGGTAGCGCGTGTCAGACAGGAACTGGGCGGTCTCGGGCATGCCCTCGGTCTCGATGTGGAGGTCGAGGTTGTCGAGCGCGGCACCGCAGATGACCTTGGCGAATTCGGCGGTGGAGCAGTAGCCCTGCGGCAGTTGGTCGGGGCTGAACAGGAAGTCGGCCACCGACAGCTTCGCGCCCTTGGCCAGCACGTGGGCCTGCAGGTGCACGCGCAGGTTGGCGAGCACCGCGGGGGCGATGCTGGTGGCGGCGATGCGGTAGCGCGACCAGGCCAGCACCGGGGCGGTGATCAGCACCACGTCGTGCTCCGGGAAGGCGCCGGCGGCGCATTCGGCGCGGGATTCGATGTTGTCGGCAAGATCGTCGTACGCGCGCGTGTCGGCGCTGTAGAGGTGGTCGAGCGCGGTGTTGAGCACTTCCTCGTCGTTGTCGACCAGGGTCTGGTCGATGAGGGTGGAGAGTTGCTGCTCCCAGTAGCGGTCTTCGACCCGGCTCCCGGATTCGGCCAGGCCGCTCGCGAGCCGGACGAGTTGTTCGGCGGTGCGGCCAAGGCCGCCGCGGCGCTTCAGGCGCGTTCGTTTCATGGGGATCTCCTGTTGCTTGTTGTTGTTCGGTGTCGTGCGGTGTCGTTCTGCGGTGTCGGTCAGAAACCAGGGCGTTCGACGCGGACGGTCTGCAGGATGGTGGCGGAGATTTCTTCGATCGACTTGGTGGTCGATTCCAGCCAGCGGATGTTCTCGCGGCGCATCAATTTTTGCGCAGCGTCGATCTCGTAGCGGCAGTTCTCCAGCGAGGCGTAGCGGCTGTTGGGCCGGCGTTCCTGGCGGATCTGCGACAGGCGTTCGGGGGCGATGGTGAGGCCGAAGAGCTTGGTGCGGTACTTGTGGAGTTCGCCGGGCAGCTTGTTGCGCTCGAAGTCTTCCGGGATCAGCGGGTAGTTGGCGGCCTTCACGCCGAATTGCATGGCCAGGTAGAGGCTGGTCGGCGTCTTGCCCGAGCGCGACACGCCCACGAGGATGACGTCGGCCTCGGCCAGTTCGCCGTCGCTCGAGATGCCGTCGTCGTGGGCCATGGCAAAGTTGATGGCCTCGATGCGGTGCTTGTAGTTGAGGCTGTCGGCGATGCCGTGGAAGCGGCCGACCGCATGCGTGGAGCGCTGGCCGAGCTCGACTTCGAGCGGCCCGATGAAGCGGTCGAAAAGGTCGAGGAACAGTGCATCGGCTTTGTGCAGTGCATCAACCGTGGCCTGATTAACCAGCGTGCTGAACACGATCGGGCGCACACCGTCGTCGATTGCGGCCTCGCGAATCTGCGCAGCGCACTCGATGGCCTTGTCGATGTCGTCAACGAACGGAGCGCGGACCTGGCGGAATTTTGCCTCCGGAAACTGCGCAAGCAGGCTGTGCCCCAGTGTTTCGGCGGTAATGCCGGTGCCGTCGGAGACGAAGAAGACGGTGCGGCGGCGAATGTCGTTCATGATGTGGAACCTAGATGCGCCCCCGGGAGTCGGGGACGTCGCGTATTGGGGCAAACCCTGTGATGCGGCACAGCAAAAAAAGCCATAAACTCCGGCCTTCGATATTTTGCTTTCTCTCCAACATTTGCGGAAGCCACTCATGACACGATACGTGATTCCTTTCAACGAACTGCGCATGACCGACGTCGAAAAGGTTGGCGGCAAGAACGCCTCGCTCGGCGAGATGATCAGCCAGTTGCCTTCCAGTGTTCGTGTTCCGGGTGGTTTTGCGACCACGGCCGAAGCGTACCGCGAATTCCTCGCCCACAACGGGCTGGCGGATCGCATCAACGCCGCGCTTGACGCGCTGGACGTGGATGACGTCGATGCGCTGGCGAAGACCGGCGCGCAGATCCGCGAGTGGATCATCGAGTTGCCCTTCCCGGCCAAGCTCGAGGCCGAGATCAAGACCGCCTACGAGGCGATCACCGCCGAAGGCGAGGGCAGCTTTGCGGTACGCTCGTCGGCCACCGCCGAAGACCTGCCCGATGCCTCCTTCGCCGGACAGCAGGAAACCTTCCTCAACATCCACGGCTACGAGAACATCCTGCACGCCATGAAGGAAGTGTTCGCGTCGCTGTACAACGACCGCGCCATCGCCTACCGCGTGCACAAGAACTTCGCCCATGCCGACGTCGCGCTGTCGGCCGGCGTGCAGCGCATGGTGCGCTCGGACTCGGGCGCCTCGGGCGTGATGTTCTCGATCGACACCGAGTCGGGCTTCGACCAGGTGGTGTTCATCACTTCGTCCTACGGCCTGGGCGAGACGGTGGTGCAGGGCGCGGTGAACCCGGACGAGTTCTACGTGCACAAGCCCACCCTGGCGCTGGGCAAGCCGGCGGTGATCCGCCGCAACCTCGGCTCCAAGCTCATCAAGATGGTGTTCACCGACAAGGCCGTCGCCGGCAAGTCGGTGCGCACGGTCGATGTGGCCGAGGCCGACCGCAACCGCTTCTCGCTGACCGACGCCGACGTGCTCGAGCTCGCCCGCTACGCGGTGATCATCGAGAAGCACTACGGCCGCCCGATGGACATCGAGTGGGGCAAGGACGGCGTCGACGGCAAGCTCTACATCCTGCAGGCGCGTCCCGAGACGGTGAAGAGCCAGGATGCCGGCCTGGTGATGGAGAAGTACCGCCTCAAGCAGTACGGCAAGTCGCTCACCCACGGCCGCGCGATCGGCCAGAAGATCGGCGCCGGTACCGTGCGTATCGTCAGCGATGCCTCCGAGATGAACCGCGTGCAGGCCGGCGACGTGCTCGTCACCGACATGACCGACCCGAACTGGGAGCCGGTGATGAAGCGCGCCAGCGCCATCGTCACCAACCGCGGCGGCCGCACCTGCCACGCGGCGATCATCGCCCGCGAACTGGGCATCCCGGCCATCGTCGGTTGCGGCAACGCCACCGAGGTGCTGGAAGAGGGTGACTCGGTCACCGTGTCCTGCGCCGAGGGCGACACCGGCTACGTGTACCGCGGCAAGCTGGACTTCGAGGTCATCACCACCGACATGGGCAACCTGCCCGAGATCCCGGTGAAGATCATGATGAACGTGGGCAACCCGGAGCTCGCCTTCGAGTTCGCGCAGATCCCCAACGGCGGCGTCGGCCTGGCGCGCCTGGAGTTCGTCATCAACAACATGATCGGCATCCACCCCAAGGCCATCCTCGAGATCGGCCAGGTGCCGGCCAACCTGCGCGACGAGATCCATCGCCGTTCGCGCGGCTACGCGACGCCCAAGCAGTTCTTCATCGAGAAGCTGGTCGAGGGCGTGGCTACCATCGCCGCGGCCTTCTACCCCAAGCCCGTGATCGTGCGCATGTCCGACTTCAAGTCGAACGAATATCGCAAGCTGCTCGGCGGCGAGATCTACGAGCCGGAAGAAGAAAATCCGATGCTCGGTTTCCGCGGCGCGTCGCGCTACATCGCCCACAGCTTCCGCGACTGCTTCGAGCTGGAAGTGGCGGCGATGAAGAAGGTGCGCAACGAGCTCGGCCTGACCAACGTCCAGATCATGATCCCGTTCGTGCGCAACGTCGAAGAGGCCAAGGGCGTGGTGGATCTGCTCGCCGAGCATGGCCTCAAGCGCGGCGTGAATGAGCTCAAGCTGATCATGATGTGCGAGATCCCGTCCAACGCGATCCTGGCCGAGCAGTTTCTCGAGCACTTCGACGGCTACTCGATCGGCTCCAACGACCTCACCCAGCTCACCCTGGGCCTGGACCGCGACTCCGGCCTGGTGGCGCACGCCTTCGACGAACGCGACCCGGCGGTCAAGCAGTTGCTGTCGATGTCGATCCAGGCGGCGAACAAGCTCGGCAAGTACGTGGGCATCTGCGGCCAGGGCCCGTCGGACCACCCGGATCTCGCCGAGTGGCTGATGGACGAAGGCATCCAGACCATCTCGCTGAACCCGGATACCGTCGTCGATACCTGGCTGAAGCTGGCCGCGCATCGCGCCGAGTAAGGCGCGGGATTCGCATCCCTGATGGGGCGTGGGCCGCTTTGGCCTGCGCCCTTTTTTTCGTTCGCCGATCCGGATCGCATGCTCGCGCCCACGGCCACGCGCGCGGCCGGTAAGATCACGTGGTCGAAGCGTTTCCAGCACCCAGGGTGATCATGTCGAGCCTTCCATCCGCGTCACCGGACGAGCCCAGCGCTGCTGCCGCACCAGACGTGGGGGCGGGCGCGGGCCTGGCGAGCTGCGCGTCGGCAGGCCGGCTCGAGTGCCAGTTGCGGCGGCAGGCGCAGATGCTCTCGGTGCTCACCACGCTGCAGCGCGGATTTCTGGTGGGCAGTTCATCGGCTGAGACGTTCGCGCACATGCTCGAGCAACTCGTCAGGCTCACCGCCAGCGAGTACGGCTTCATCAGCGAGGTCCTGCACGACGCCGACGGCGCGCCCTTCCTGCGCATGCATGGCCTGAGCGACATCTCGTGGAGCCAGGCCTCGCGCACGGTCTTCGAGCGCATGCGCACCGGCGGCTTCGAGTTCCACAACCTCGACTCGCTGTTCGGCGCGGTGGTGCGCACGCGCGCGCCGGTGATCTCCAATCGTCCCGCGGCGGATACGCGCAGCGGCGGCGTGCCGCCGGGTCATCCGATGCTGAAGGCCTTCCTGGGGCTGCCGCTGTTTCATGGCGGACAGTTGATCGGCATGGTGGGGCTCGCCAACGCAGCGGGGGGGCTACGATGAGGCGCTGGTGGCCGAGCTCGAGCCGATGACCGCAACCTGCGCGAGCATGATCATCGCGCTGCGCATCGAGCAGGAGCGCAAGCGCGTCGAGGACAGCCTGAACCGCCGGATCGCATTCGAGCGCCTGGTGGCGCGGATCTCGTCCGAGCTCATCCTCGCCCGCCCCGAAGAACTCGACGTGCACCTCGCGCGTGCGCTGCAGGAGGTCGGTTCGTTCGCCGAAGCCGATCGTTCCTACGTCTTCCAGGTGAGCGCCGACGGGCACTTCATCAGCAATACCTACGAGTGGTGCGCACAGGCCATCGCGCCGCAGATCGACAGGCTGCAGAACATCCCCTTCGACGATGCGATGCTGTTCTGCCGCACGATCAAGCACTTTGCGATCGTCGACTATCCGAGCGTCGGTCAGCTCCCGGCCGAGGCTGCAGTCGATCGTGAAGTGCTTGCGGCGCAATCCATCCAGTCCGTGCTGGCGGTGCCGATGGTGGCAAACGACCGCCTGCTGGGCTTCATCGGCCTCGATTCGGTGCGCCGCGAGCGCGTCTGGCTGGACGAGGAGAAGACGCTGATGACGCTGGTGGGCAACGCCTTCACCGGTGTGCTCGAGCGCAAGCGCGCCGATGACGGCCTGCGCGCGAGCGAGGCGCGCTACCGCTCGGTGGTCGAGAGCGTGAAGGAGGTGATCTTCCAGCTCGACGAGGCGGGGCGGTGGGTGTTCCTCAACCGCTCGTGGGCCGACCTGACCGGGTATGCGGTCGAGGACACGCTGGGTCGGGACTGCATCGACTACGTGCATGCGGATGACCGCGGGCACCACATCGAGGTGCTCGAGCGTGTGTTGAGCGGTGAACTCGACACCTGCTCGGAGGCAGTGCGCTACCTGCGCACTGGCGGCGGTTACCGCTGGCTCGAAGTCAGCGCGCGCCCGGTGGTCGATGGCAACGGGTGCGTGGTGGGGCTGTCGGGCACGCTCAACGACATCACCAACCAGAAAGAGCACGAGGCGCGCCTGGAGTACATCGCGCACTACGACCCGCTGACCGGCCTCCCCAACCGCGTGCTGCTCAATGACCGCCTGCAGGGCGGCATGGCGCAGGCCCGGCGACGGGGGCAGCAGCTTGCGCTGGCGTACATCGATCTCGACGGCTTCAAGGCGGTCAATGATACCCACGGCCACCACGTCGGCGATCAGCTGCTCAGGACGGTTGCCGCGCGCATGAAGAACACGCTGCGCGAGGGCGACACGATCTCCCGCCTGGGGGGCGACGAGTTCGTCGCGGTGCTGATCGACCTGCCCGACACCGAATCCTGCCTGCTGCTGACCCAGCGCCTGCTCGCCGCGGTGGCGCAACCGGTGCCGCTGGCGGGGCACGTGCTGAAGGTGTCGGCGAGCATCGGCCTCACCCTGTTTCCACAGCCGGACGATGTCGATGCCGATCAGCTGCTGCGCCAGGCCGACCTCGCGATGTACCAGGCCAAGCTGGCCGGCAAGAATCGCTATCACGTCTTCGATACCGCCCACGATCGCAGCCTGCGCGGCCAGCACGAGGATCTTGCGCGCATCCGGCACGGCATGCGTGGTGGCGAGTTCCGCATGGTCTATCAGCCCAAGGTCAACATGCGCACCGGTGCGCTGCTCGGCGCCGAGGCCTTGATCCGCTGGGCGCATCCCGATCAAGGCGAGCTCGAGCCGGCGGGCTTCCTGCCCGCGGTGGAGGGGCACCCGCTGGCGATCGAGCTCGGCGACTGGGTCATCGAGCAGGCGCTGGCGCAGATCGTGGCGTGGAAACGGGACGGCCTGGCGCTGGCGGTGAGCGTGAACATCAGCGCGCGTCACCTGCAGGCGCCGGATTTCATGATGCGGCTGCAATCGGCGCTGGCCCGCCACCCCGAGGTGTGGCCGGGGAGCCTGGAGCTGGAGGTGCTGGAGACGAGCGCGCTCGAGAGCATCACGCAGATGTCGCGCATCGTGGAGGCGTGCGCCGCCATTGGCGTGTCGTTCGCGCTCGACGACTTCGGGACCGGCTATTCCTCGCTCGCCTATCTCAAGCGCCTGCCCGCGGCGCGGCTCAAGATCGACCAGGTGTTCGTGCGCGGGATGCTGGAAGACGCCGAGGACCTGGCGATCCTGAAGGCGATCCTCGGCCTGGCCAGTGCCTTCCGGCGCGAGGTCATCGCCGAAGGCGTGGAGTCGGTCGAACACGGTGAGCTGCTGCTGCAGCTCGGCTGCGACATCGGCCAGGGCTACGGGATCGCGCGGCCGATGCCGGCCGAACGGATTCCCGAATGGGCGGCGAGCTGGTCGCCGCCCCCGTCCTGGGTGCTTACGCCACGGTGAGGTGGGTACTTACGCCACGGTGACCGGGATCTTGCCGATCTTCGCCTGCCATTCCTTCGGGCCGGTGTTGTGCACGCTGGTGCCATTGGCGTCGACCGCGACCGTCACCGGCATGTCCTGCACGGTGAATTCGTAGATCGCTTCCATGCCGAGGTCCGCGAAGCCGACGACCTTCGCTTCCTTGATCGCCTTCGACACCAGGTAGGCCGCGCCACCGACCGCCATCAGGTAGGCCGACCTGTTGTCCTTGATCGCCTCGATGGCGACCGGGCCGCGCTCGGACTTGCCGATCATCGAGATGAGGCCGGTCTTCTCCAGCATCATGCGGGTGAACTTGTCCATGCGCGTGGCGGTGGTGGGGCCGGCGGGGCCGACGACCTCGTCACGCACCGGGTCGACCGGGCCGACGTAGTAGATGACGCGGTTGGTGAAGTCGACCGGCAGCTTCTCGCCCTTTTCCAGCATGTCGGCGATGCGCTTGTGCGCGGCGTCGCGGCCGGTGAGCATCTTGCCGTTGAGGAGCAGGATCTGGCCCGGCTTCCACGCGGCGACTTCTTCCTTGGTGAGCGTGTCGAGATTCACCCGGGTGGCGACGTTGGTGTCGGCCTTCCAGGTGACCTGCGGCCAGTCTTCCAGCCTGGGCGTGGGCAGTTCGGCCGGGCCGGAACCGTCGAGGTGGAAGTGCACGTGGCGGGTGGCGGCGCAGTTGGGGATCATCGCCACCGGCAGCGAGGCGGCGTGGGTGGGGTAGTCCATGATCTTGACGTCGAGCACGGTGGTGAGGCCGCCCAGGCCCTGCGCGCCGATGCCAAGCGCGTTGACCTTGTCCATCAGCTCCAGGCGCAGCGCTTCGACGCGGCTGAGCTGGGCACCGGAGGCGGCCTTCTCGCGCAGCTCGTGGATGTTCACCGGCTCCATCAGCGATTCCTTGGCCAGCAGCATCGCCTTCTCGGGCGTGCCGCCGATGCCGATGCCGAGGATGCCGGGCGGACACCAGCCGGCGCCCATGGTGGGCACGGTCTTGAGCACCCAATCGACGATCGAATCGGACGGGTTGAGCATGACCATCTTCGACTTGTTCTCGGAGCCGCCGCCCTTGGCCGCGCAGATCACCTCGACGTGGTCGCCCTCGACGATCTCGTAGTGCACCACCGCCGGGGTGTTGTCCTTGCTGTTCTGGCGCTTGCCCGCGGGGTCGAGCAGCACCGAGGCGCGCAGCTTGTTGTCGGGGTCGTTGTAGGCCCGGCGCACGCCTTCGTTGATCATTTCCTGGACGCTCATCTTCGCGTCCCACTGCACGTTCATGCCGACCTTGAGGAAGACCACCGCAATGCCCGTATCCTGGCAGATCGGTCGATGGCCTTCGGCGGCCATGCGCGAGTTGGTCAGGATCTGCGCGATCGCATCTTTCGCAGCAGGACTCTCCTCGCGGGCGTAGGCTTCGCCGAGCGCCTGGATGTAGTCGAGCGGGTGGTAGTAGCTGATGTACTGGAAGGCATCCGCGATCGACTGGATGAGGTCTTCTTGGCGAATGATCGTCATGGCGCTTGGTCTCCGGAATGACGTGGGGGCAGAATGACGTAAACGGACCGACCGGTCCGGAACAACTCGGGATTCTAGCACCGGGGCAGCATGACCGTGTCCGGCACGGCTGTGTAAGTCCTGTGTAAGATAGATATCCCTAAAATGCCGAGGCTGCAAAGGCATTCGAGCGCCAGGGAGAGCGAAGGTCGTCAGGCCTTGCTCCAACTCTGGCGATTTATAGGCTGGATTCAACCAGCCCACCCGCAAGGGTCAGCTTCAACCATTTGAACAGTTGAGGAGAGGTGAGCATGTCCAACGATCAGCAAGTCCGCATTTACAACCCCTCGGAAGAGATGGTCAAGAACGCCGCAGTGTCCGGCATGGACGGGTACCGCGCGCTGTGCAAGGAAGCCGAGGACGACTACGAGGGCTTCTGGGCCCGTCGCGCCAAGGAAATGCTGGACTGGAAGGTGCCCTTCACCCAGGTGCTGGACGATAGCAAGGCCCCCTTCTTCAAGTGGTTTGCCGACGGCAAGCTGAACGTCTCGTACAACTGCCTCGATCGCAACGTCAATAACGGCCTTGGCGACAAGGTCGCGCTGATCTTCGAAGCCGACAACGGCGAAGTCACCAGGATCACCTACAAGGACCTGCTCGCCCGCGTCAGCAAGTTCGCCAACGCGCTGCGCGGCATGGGCGTCAAGAAGGGCGACCGTGTCGTCATCTACCTGCCGATGTCGATCGAAGGCGTCGTCGCCATGCAGGCCTGCGCCCGTATCGGCGCCACCCACTCCATCGTCTTCGGCGGCTTCTCCGCCCAGGCCCTGCGCGACCGTATCGAGGACGCCGGCGCCGTCGCGCTGATCACCTCCGATGGCCAGCACCGCGGCGGCAAGGCCCTGCCGCTCAAGCCGATCGCCGACGAGGCGCTGTCGCTGGGCGGTTGCGACAGCATCAAGAACGTCGTCGTGGTCAAGCGCACAGGCAGCGACTGCAACATGGTCGCCGGCCGCGACACCTGGTTCCATGACGCCTGCGCCAGCCAGTCCGACGTGTGCGAGCCGGAATGGGTCGAGGCCGAGCATCCGCTGTTCATCCTCTACACCTCGGGTTCCACCGGCAAGCCGAAGGGCGTGCAGCACTCGTCCGGCGGCTACCTGCTGCAGGCCGTGATGTCGATGAAGTACACCTTCGACATCAAGCCCAACGACATCTTCTGGTGCACGGCCGACATCGGCTGGGTCACCGGTCACACCTACATCACCTACGGCCCGCTTGCCTGCGGCGCGACCGAGATCGTGTTCGAAGGCGTGCCGACCTACCCGGACGCCGGCCGCTTCTGGAAGATGATCCAGGACCACAAGGTCAGCATCTTCTACACCGCGCCGACCGCGATCCGCTCGCTGATCAAGGCGGCCGACAACAACCCGACCGTGCATCCCAAGCAGTACGACCTGTCGAGCCTGCGCCTGCTCGGTTCGGTGGGCGAGCCGATCAACCCGGCGGCCTGGGAGTGGTACTACGAGAACGTCGGCGGCGGCCGCTGCCCGATCGTCGATACCTTCTGGCAGACCGAGACCGGCGCGCACATGATCACGCCGATGCCGGGCGCCACGCCGATGGTGCCGGGTTCGTGCACGCTGCCCTTCCCGGGCATCATGGCCGCGGTGGTCGACGAGACCGGTACCGAAGTGCCGTGGGGCCAGGGCGGTATCCTGGTGGTCAAGAAGCCGTGGCCGTCGATGATCCGCACCATCTGGGGCGACCCCGACCGCTTCGTGAAGTCCTACTACCCGGCCGACTTCCAGGGCAAGCTGTACCTGGCGGGCGACGGTGCGATCCGTGACGTCGAAACCGGCTACTTCACCATCACCGGCCGTATCGACGACGTGCTGAACGTTTCGGGTCACCGCATGGGCACGATGGAAATCGAGTCGGCGCTGGTGGCGCACGAGAAGGTTGCCGAAGCGGCCGTGGTCGGCCGTCCGGACGACCTGACCGGCGAGGCCATCGTCGCCTTCGTGGTGCTCAAGGGCGCGCGCCCGACCGGCGACGAAGCCGCGAAGATGATCAAGGAGCTGCAGAACTGGGTGGGCCACGAGATCGGACCGATCGCCAAGCCCAAGGACATCCGCTTCGGCGAGAACCTGCCGAAGACCCGCTCGGGCAAGATCATGCGCCGCCTGCTGCGCCAGCTTGCCAAGGGCGAGGACGTCACCCAGGACACCTCGACGCTCGAGAACCCGCAGATCCTGGAACAGCTCAAGGGCTGATTTCCAGGCGGCCGGGCCCGCAGCGGCCCGGACGCGACCGAACGACAGGAGGGCGTCCGGCGAGTTAGCCGGACACGGGGGGAGACCGGACACGCGCAATGCGTGATCCTGTTCGTACGATGCGCCGAACCTGCCTTGAAGAGCAGGGCGGCGCCTCGTCATTTCTGTTTTGCCGTGGCGGACATCATGGGAGTGGCATGATGCGCAAGGGACTGGCCGGACAGCGTCTGGTGGCAGTGTTTCTGGCCGGCATGCTGTTGCTGAACTATCCGATTCTGTCCTTGTTCGACCGGCCTGCGAGCCTGTTCGGACTGCCGCTGCTGCACGTCTATCTGTTTTCCGTGTGGCTCGGGCTGATCGTGGCGGTGGCCTGGATCGTCGAGCGGGGCGCACGTTGATGCGGAGGCACCGATGCTGCCGGGCTGGCTGATCATCGGGGCGTCCTTCGCCTATCTGCTGCTGCTGTTCGCGGTGGCGTACTTCGGCGACCGCCGCGCCGACCAGGGGCGCTCGGTCATCGCCAACCCGTGGGTGTTCAGCCTTTCGCTTGCGGTGTATTGCACCGCGTGGACCTACTTCGGCAGCGTGGGCCGTGCGGCCTCGGGCGGGACCTGGTTCCTGCCGACCTATCTCGGTCCCACGCTGGGCCTGGCGCTGGCCTGGCTGGTGGTGCTGAAGATGATTCGCATCGCCCGCAGCTACCGCATCACGTCGATCGCCGACTTCGTCGCCTCGCGCTATGGCAAGAGCCATCTGCTCGGCGGGCTCGTCACCCTCATCGCGGTGGTCGGCATCGTTCCCTACATCGCGCTCCAGCTCAAGGCGATCTCGAGCGGCTACGCGCTCTTGATCGGCGAGCACGACAGCCTGTTCCGCATCGAAAGCCAGGCCGGCTGGTGGCAGGACGGCACGCTCTACATAGCGCTCACGCTGGCCGCATTCACGGTGCTGTTCGGCACCCGGCACCTGGATACCACCGAACGCCACGAGGGCATGGTGGCGGCGATCGCCTTCGAGTCCGTGGTCAAGCTGCTCGCCTTCCTCGCGGTCGGCATCTATGTCACTTACTGGCTGTACGACGGCTTTGGCGACCTCTACACGCGTGCGGTATCGGTGCCGGAGCTGGCCAATGTGGTCGTCTTCGATGGGGCGGGCCGCCTGGGCTATGGAGGCTGGTTCGCTCACGTGCTGCTGGCCATGCTGTCGGTCATCTTCCTGCCGCGCCAGTTCCAGATCGCGGTGGTCGAGAACGTCAACGAACAGCACCTGCGCCGCGCCACCTGGGTGTTTCCGGCCTACCTGCTGCTGATCAACATCTTCGTGATCCCGATCGCGATCGGCGGGCTGCTGCATTTCGGCCAGGGCACGGTCGATCCGGACACCTTCGTGCTCACGCTGCCGATGGCCCACGACAACGCCGCGCTGGCGCTGTTCGTGTTCATCGGCGGGCTGTCGGCAGCCACCGGCATGGTCATCGTCGAGGCGATCGCGCTGTCGACCATGGTGTGCAACGACCTCGTCATGCCGATGCTGCTGCGCAGCCGGCGCCTGAACCTTGCGCGCGAACGCGACCTCACCGGCCTGCTGCTCGGCATCCGGCGCGGTGCCATCGTCGGCCTGCTGCTGCTCGGCTATCTGTACTTCCGCCTCGCGGGCGAGGCCTACGCGCTGGTCAGCATCGGGTTGATCAGCTTTGCCGCGGTGGCGCAGTTCGCGCCCGCGGTGCTCGGCGGCATGTACTGGCGCGGGGGCACGCGCGAGGGCGCGCTGGCGGGGCTGCTGTCGGGCTTCATCGTTTGGGGCTATACGCTGATGCTGCCCTCGTTCGCCAAGTCGGGCTGGCTCGATCCCGGCTTTCTCGAGCAGGGCCTGTTCGGCCTGGGCTGGCTCAAGCCCGAGCAGCTCTTCGGCCTGGGCGGCTGGGACAATATCAGCCATGCGCTGTTCTGGAGCCTGCTCGCCAACATCGGCGCCTACGTGCTGGTGTCGCTGGCGCGCGTGCCGACGGGTGCGGAGGCCACCCAGGGCGCACTGTTCGTCGATGTGTTCCGGCGCGGCGAGTCGCCGCCGGCCAGCTTCTGGCGCACCGGGGCGGAGGTCCGCGACCTGGTGCCGCTGGTGGCGCGCTTTCTTGGCCAGCGCCGCACCGAAGAGGCTTTCGGCGCCTACGCGCGCTCGCACGGACTGCAGGACGTGGCGCAGCTCAAGGCCGACCCCGAGCTGGTGCATTTTTCCGAATCGCTGCTCGCCGGCGCGATCGGCAGCGCGTCGGCGCGGGTCATGGTGTCCACCGTGGTGCAGGAGGAACCGCTCGGGCTGGGCGAAGTGATGGACATCCTCGACGAGGCCTCGCAGGTGCGGGCGTATTCGCACAAGCTCGAGGAGAAGTCGCGTGCGCTCGAGGCCGCAACCGCCGAGCTGCGCGCCGCGAACGAACAGTTGAAGGAGCTCGACCGCCTCAAGGACGACTTCATGTCCTCGGTGACGCACGAGCTGCGCACGCCGCTGACCTCGATCCGCGCCTTCTCCGAGATGATGGTCGACGATCCCGACATCGACGTCGCCGATCGCCAGCGCTTCCTCGGCATCATCGTGTCCGAGACCGTGCGCCTCACGCGTCTGGTGAACCAGGTGCTGGACATGGCCAAGATCGAGTCCGGCCACGCCGAGTGGCACAACACCGACATCGACATGCGCGAACTGGTCCAGCACTCGGTGGATGCGACCACGCAACTGTTCCGGGATTGCGGGGCCGAGGTGCATGTTCACCTGCCCGAGTCGGTGCCGACGCTGCGCGCGGACCACGATCGCCTGCTGCAGGTGATGCTCAACCTGCTGTCTAACGCGGCCAAGTTCGTGCCGTCGGGATCGGGTCGGGTGGATGTCAGCTTGCGCTGCGACGGTGCGCGCCTGCGCGTCGACGTGAAGGACAACGGACCGGGCATCCCGCTCGCACAGCAGGGGGTCGTGTTCCAGAAATTCCGCCAGGGGGGTGACGAGCGCTCGCGTCCCCAGGGCACAGGATTGGGGCTGCCGATCAGCCGGCAGATCGTCGAACACTTTGGCGGCCGCCTGTGGCTTGAGTCGATTCCGGGTCAGGGCACCACGTTCTCGTTCGAGCTGCCGCTGGCGTCGGCGGCCGCCATGCAATGACTTAGAATAAGCGCCGGGGAGGACTCACGATGAACAAGAAGATACTGATTGCGGACGACGAACAGAACATCGTCATATCGCTGGAATTCCTCATGAAGCGGGAGGGCTTCGAGGTACTGGTTGCCAACGACGGCGAGGAAGCGATCAGGCGCATCCGCGCCGACCAGCCCGATCTGGTCCTGCTCGACGTGATGATGCCGAAGAAGAGCGGCTTCGAGGTGTGCCAGGAGATCAAGGCCGATCCCGCGCTCGGCGGGGTGCGAATCCTGATGCTGACCGCCAAGGGGCGCGACACCGAGGTGGCGAAGGGGCTGGCGCTGGGCGCCGACGCCTACATGACCAAGCCCTTCTCCACCCGCGAGCTGGTGGACAAGGTCCGCAGCATGCTGGAGCACTGATCCATGCCGGCACGTGCGCGCTTCATTCTCGCGGTCATCGTGCTGTTCCTGCTGATGACCGGTCCGTTCCTGCTCACGGCGCTGATCGTTTGGGTGGAGACGGAGGGCGAGGGGCGGGAGCTTTTGTTGAGCGTGCTGGCGCCGCATCTGGGCCTGGGCACGATGCTGACCGCGCTCGGGTTTGCCGCGGGCGTGGGCGTGGTGCGCCTCCTGTTCAGGCAGTACGTGCAGGGTCTGCTGCGCATGTCCGAGAACCTGCGCCTGATGCTCGGCGCCAACCGCGGGTTCCGCGTCCAGCCGGACGGCCCGCCCGAAGTGCAGTCCCTCGCGCTGGCCATGAACCAGCTCGCCACCCAGCGCGACGAACTGATGTGCGACGTTGCGGCGCAGATCGCGCGCGCCAAGGAATCGGTCGAGCTCGAGAAGAATCGCCTCGCCACCCTGATGTCCGAGCTCACGCAGAGCGTGGTGGTGTGCAACCTCGATGGCCGCGTGCTGCTCTACAACAACCGCGCGCGCACGCAATTCCGCGCGCTGTCGGACGCGCCCGGTGTGGCCGGCGGCGGCGAGCTCATCGGCCTCGGGCGCTCGATCTACGGCGTGTTCGAGCGCAACCTGATCGCCCACGCGCTCGATACCATCCAGCAGCGGCTGCGCCGTGGCGTGGCGCAGCCTCAGGCCAACTTCGTCACCACGACGCGCGCCGGGCAGTTGCTGCGCGTGCAGATGGCGCCGGTGCTCTCGGTTGCCGCGGCGGCGGAAAAGGCTGCGGCGGGGGAGGGGGAGGCCGCCGAGGAGGCAGCCGGCAGCGCGCCCGAGCGCACGGTCACCGGCTTCATCCTGATGCTCGACAACATCACGCGCAATTTCGAGACCGAATCCCGCCGCGACCAGTTGCTGCACAACCTCACCGAAGGCAACCGCGCCTCGCTCGCCAACGTGCGCGCGGCGGCCGACATGCTGGAGTTCGAGGACCTCACCGACGACATGCGGGCGCGCTTCCGCAAGGTGGTGCGCGACGAGGTGCAGGCCATGAGCCAGCGCCTCGATCACACCGCGAACGAGTTCGCCGATTCACTGAAGGCGCGCTGGCAGCTTGACGAGATGCTCGGCGCCGACCTCATCGCCGCGGTGCAGCGCCGGATCGAGGCGCGCATCGGCCTGCCGACCAAGCTCGAGGAGGTGGACGAATCGCTGTGGCTGAAGGTCGACAGCTTCTCGCTGATGCAGGCGATCACCTACCTGGCCAGCCGCCTGTCCGACGAATTCGAGGTGCGCGAGGTGCGCTTCCGGCTGACCGCGGCGGGGCGGCTGGTGCACCTCGACCTGATCTGGTCCGGCCAGGCGATGAGCACCGAAACGGTGATGAGCTGGGAACTCGAGGCGATGAAGATCGAGGGCGAGAGCAGCCCGCTCACCGTGCGCGACGTCATCGACCGTCACGACGGCGAGATGTGGCTCGAGCGCGAGAAGGTCCGCCACCGCGCCTTCTTCCGCATCCTGCTGCCTGCGGCCACGCCCCAGGAGCAGGCCGAGCCCGACACCTACCTGCGCGGCGAGAGCCGCCCCGAGTACTACGACTTCGACCTGTTCGCGTGGTCGGAGAAGTCCCACGGGCTGGAAGACCGGCTGCTGTCCGAGCTCACCTTCACCGTGTTCGACACCGAGACCACAGGGCTGAACCCCTCGCAGGGCGACGAGATCATCCAGATCGGCGCCACCCGCATCGTCAACGGCAAGCTGCTGCGCAGCGAATCCTTCGAGCAGCTGATCGATCCACAGCGCCCGCTCGCGCCCGAGTCGGCGAAGATCCACGGCATCACCTCCGAGATGCTGCGCGGCCAGCCCACCATCGACAAGGTACTGCCCGCCTTCCACGCCTTCGCGGCCGATACCGTGCTGATCGCCCACAATGCGGCCTTCGACATGCGCTTTCTGCAGCTCAAGGAGGAGCAGACCGGGCTACGCTTCGACCAGCCGGTGATGGACACCCTGCTGCTGTCGGCGGTCATCCATCCGAATCAGGAATCCCACCGGCTGGAGGCGATCGCCGATCGCCTGGGGCTCACGATCGTCGGCCGCCACACCGCGCTCGGCGATGCCATCGTGACCGCCGAGGTGTTCCTCAAGCTGGTGCCGCTGCTTGCCGAGAAGGGCATCCGCACCCTGCGCGAGGCGCGCGAGGCGGCCGAGAAGTCCTACTACGCGCGGATCAAGTACTGATGCCGGGTACGCGCAGCGTCGACGGGCGGGGCCGGACTTGAAGCGGAACGTCGGCTTCGCGCGCCAGTTGCGGCGCTATTACGGCGTCTACACCCTGACGTTCGTGGTCTTCGTGGTGCTGCTCGCCATCGGCGAGTCGATGGGCTTGTCGCAGCAGGTCATCGGCCACGTGTTCCTGTTCGTGACGATCGCGATCTACGCCACGATCGGGGTCATGAGCCGCACCTCCGACGTATCGGAGTACTACGTCGCCGGCCGGCGCGTTCCGGCGATGTTCAACGGCATGGCCACCGCGGCCGACTGGATGAGCGCAGCATCGTTCATCGGCCTGGCCGGCACGCTGTACTTCAGCGGTTTCGAGGGGCTCGCCTTCGTCACCGGGTGGACGGGGGGATTCGTGCTGGTGGCCTTGTTGCTGGCGCCCTATCTGCGCAAGTTCGGCCAGTACACGATTCCGGACTTTCTCGGCGCGCGCTACCAGGGCAATGTCGCGCGCCTGGTCGGGCTCGCCGCGACGGTGCTGGCGAGCTTCGTCTATCTGGTGGCGCAGATCTATGGTGTCGGGCTGGTGACCAGCCGCTTCGTCAGCGTGGAGTTCGAGATCGGGCTCTTCATCGGCCTGGCCGGCATCCTGGTGTGCTCCTTCCTCGGTGGCATGCGTGCGGTGACGTGGACCCAGGTCGCGCAGTACGTGATCCTGATCATCGCCTACCTGGTGCCGGTGGTGATCCTGTCGTACAAGCTCACCGGCATCCCGATCCCGCAGGCGGTGTATGGCAAGGTGCTGCAGGAGATCACCGCGCGCGAGGACGTGCTGCTCGAGGCGCCGACCGAGGTCGCGGTGCGCGGGCTCTATGCCGCGCGCGCGCAGGACTTTGCCGACAAGATGGCCGCGCTGCCCGATTCGCTGGAGATCGAGCGCCGGCGCATGATCGAGCAGCTCAACCAGATGCGCCTCGGCAATGCGCCGGCGCGCGACATCGCGCTCACCGAGCGTGCGCTACGCGACATGCCGCGCACGCCTGCAGACGCGCAGCAGATCTGGGAACGCGCCCGTCTCGATGCGCTCGAGCGCTCGAAGCCGCCGCCGCGCCACGCCGAGGCCCATCCCGGCGCGACCGAGCGCGAGTCGGCGATCGCGCGCAACAACTTCCTCGCCCTGATGTTCGTGCTGATGGTCGGCACGGCGGCGCTGCCGCACATCCTGATGCGCTACTACACCACGCCGGGCGTCATGGAGGCCCGGCGCTCGGTGATGTGGTCGCTGCTCTTCATCTTCCTGCTCTACGTCACCGCGCCGGCCTACGCGGTGTTCGCCAAGTGGGAGGTCTATCACAACGTCGTCGGCTCGAGCCTCGGCATCCTGCCCGACTGGGTGGCGTCGTGGGGCCGGGTGGGGCTGGTCCGCATCGAGGACGTCAACGCCGATGGCATCCTGCAGCTTGCCGAGCTGAGCCTGAACACCGACGTGATCGTACTGGCGACGCCGGAGATCGCCGGCTTGCCCTACGTGGTGTCGGGCCTGGTCGCCGCCGGCGGCCTGGCCGCGGCGCTGTCGACGGCGGATGGCTTGCTGCTCACGATCGCGAACGCGTTGTCGCACGACCTCTATTACAAGGTCATCAATCCGAAGGCGTCCGCGCATCGGCGGCTGGTGATCTCCAAGTCGCAACTGCTGGTGGTGGCGGTGGTCGCGGCGTGGGTCGCCTCGATGCGGCCGGACAACATCCTGTTCATGGTCGGACTGGCGTTCTCGATCGGCGCCTCGGCCTTCTTTCCGGCGCTGGTGCTGGGCATCTTCTGGAAGCGTGCAAACCGGCCGGGGGCGGTCACCGGCATGCTGGTCGGGCTGGCGGTCACGATCTTCTATGTGGTGCGCACCCACCCGTTCTTCGGCGGCTCGATGGCCAACGCCTGGTTCGACATCAACTCGATTTCGGCAGGGGTGTTCGGCGTGCCGCTCGGCTTCGTCACCATCGTCGTAGTCAGCCTGCTTACCCGACCGCCGCCGCAGGAGATCCAGGACCTGGTCGACTACGTGCGCTATCCGGATGTCCCGGGGCAGGAACGCCCGCATCTCTGAGCGCGGCACTTGAAGCGCGGCCGATGCGCCCCACATAGGATGCAGTTCAACGAATCCCGAGGATCGCCCCCATGCGCTTCGACAAGCTCACCACCAAGTTCCAGCAGGCCCTCGCCGATGCGCAAAGCGTCGCGGTGGGCAACGACCAGCAATTCATCGAGCCGTTGCACGTGGTGCAGGCCCTGCTCGAGCAGGACGATGGCGGCACGGTGTCGCTGCTGCAGCGCGCCGGCGTCAACGTGCCGCCGCTCAAGACCGCGGTTGCGCGCGCGATCGGCCGCCTGCCCAAGGTCGAAGGCCATGGCGGCGAGGTCAGCATCGGCCGCGACCTCAACAACCTGCTCAACGTCACCGACCGCGAGGCGCAGAAGCGCGGCGACCAGTTCATCGCCAGCGAGATGTTCCTGCTCGCGCTCGCCGACGACAAAGGGGAGGCCGGCCGCCTGTTGAAGGAGAACGGTCTCAACCGCAAGGCGCTCGAGGCCGCGATCGAGACGGTGCGCGGCGGCGCCAGCGTGGGCAGCCAGGATGCCGAAGGCCAGCGCGAGTCGCTGAACAAGTACTGCATGGACCTCACCGAGCGCGCGCGCAGCGGCAAGCTCGACCCGGTGATCGGCCGCGACGACGAGATCCGCCGCGCGATCCAGATCCTGCAGCGCCGCACCAAGAACAACCCGGTGCTGATCGGCGAGCCCGGCGTGGGCAAGACCGCGATCGTCGAAGGCCTGGCCCAGCGCATCGTCAATGACGAGGTGCCCGAGACGCTCAAGGGCAAGCGCGTGCTGTCGCTCGACATGGCGGCGCTGCTCGCCGGCGCGAAGTACCGCGGCGAGTTCGAGGAGCGCCTGAAGGCGGTGCTGAAGGAGATCGCCCAGGAAGAGGGCCGCATCATCGTCTTCATCGACGAGCTTCACACCATGGTCGGCGCCGGCAAGGCCGAGGGCGCGATCGACGCCGGCAACATGCTCAAGCCCGCGCTCGCGCGCGGCGAGCTGCACTGCATCGGCGCCACCACGCTCGACGAATACCGCAAGTACATCGAGAAGGACGCCGCGCTCGAGCGCCGCTTCCAGAAGGTGCTGGTGGAAGAACCCAGCGTCGAGGCCACCATCGCCATCCTGCGCGGCCTGCAGGAAAAGTACGAGATCCACCACGGCGTCGACATCACCGACCCGGCGATCGTCGCCGCGGCCGAGCTGTCGCATCGCTACATCACCGACCGCTTCCTGCCCGACAAGGCGATCGACCTGATCGACGAAGCGGCGGCGCGCATCAAGATGGAGATCGACTCCAAGCCCGAGGTCATGGACAAGCTCGATCGCCGCATGATCCAGTTGAAGATCGAGCGCGAGGCGGTGAAGAAGGAGAAGGACGAGGCTTCGCAGAAGCGCCTGCAACTGATCGAGGACGAGCTCGCCAAGCTCGAGCGCGAGTACAACGACCTGGAAGAGATCTGGAAAGCCGAGAAGGCCAAGGTTGCCGGTTCGGCCCACATCAAGGAGGAGATCGACGCGCTGCGCGCGCAGATGGCCGAGTTCCAGCGCAAGGGCCAGCTCGACAAGGTCGCCGAGTTGCAATACGGCAAGCTGCCGCAACTCGAAGGCCAGTTGAAGATGGCCGAGCAGGCGGGCGAGAGCGCGACGCCCAACAAGCTGCTGCGCACTCAGGTCGGCGCCGAGGAGATCGCCGAGGTGGTGTCGCGCGCCACCGGCATCCCGGTGAGCAAGATGATGCAGGGCGAGCGCGAGAAGCTCCTGAAGATGGAAGAGAAGCTGCACGAGCGCGTGGTCGGCCAGGACGAGGCTGTGCGCCTGGTGGCCGATGCCATCCGGCGCTCGCGCGCCGGCCTGTCGGACGAAAACCGGCCCTACGGTTCCTTCCTCTTCCTCGGCCCCACCGGCGTGGGCAAGACCGAGCTGTGCAAGACGCTGGCGAATTTCCTGTTCGACTCCGAGGAGCACCTGATCCGCGTCGACATGAGCGAGTTCATGGAGAAGCACTCGGTGGCGCGCCTGATCGGTGCGCCCCCGGGCTACGTCGGCTACGAGGAGGGCGGCTACCTCACCGAGCAGGTGCGGCGCAAGCCCTACAGCGTGATCCTGTTCGACGAGGTCGAGAAGGCGCACCCGGACGTGTTCAACGTGCTGCTGCAGGTGCTCGACGACGGCCGCATGACCGACGGCCAGGGGCGCACGGTGGACTTCAAGAACACCGTGATCGTGATGACCTCCAACCTTGGCAGCCAGATGATCCAGGCCATGGCCGGCGACGACTACGGCGTGATCAAGCTGGCGGTGATGGCGGAGGTGAAGACCTACTTCAGGCCCGAATTCGTCAACCGCATCGATGAGGTGGTGGTGTTCCATGCCCTCGACGAGAAGCACATCGCCGGCATCGCGAAGATCCAGTTGCAGTACCTGGAAAAGCGCCTGGCGCGGCTGGAGATGGGGATGGACGTCAGCGACGCCGCGCTGGCCGAGCTGGCTTCCGCTGGCTTCGACCCGGTGTTCGGCGCGCGGCCGTTGAAGCGCGCGATCCAGGAGCGCATCGAGAACCCGCTCGCGAAGGCGATCCTCGAAGGCCGGTTCGCGCCCAAGGACCGCATCCGGGTCGATGCCGAAGGCGGGCAGCTCGTGTTCGCGCGCGCGAACGACTGAAGGCGGGCCACTGCCGCCGGGGCGTGAATCATCGGGGGCGTACCAGGCAGGCGGGGCAGCGAAAGCTGCCCCGCTGCGTCTACAGCGCGGGGTTGGCGCGAATCCAGTGGGCGAAGGCGTCGACCGTCAGCGGGCGCGAGAACAGGTAGCCCTGCATCGCGTGGCAACCACGCTCGGCGAGATACTGGCGCTGCGCCGGTGTCTCGACGCCTTCGGCGACCACCTGCATGCCGAGGTCGCGCGCCAGCGACAGCGCGGCCGAGGTGACCGCTGCGTCCTCGGCGTTGCCGGGCAGGTCGTCGACAAATGAGCGGTCGATCTTCAGCCGTGCAATCGGCAGGCGCTTCAGATAGGACAGGCTGGAATAACCGGTGCCGAAATCATCCAGCGCCAGCGTGAGTCCAAGGTCGACCAGATCCTGCAGGCGGCCCGAGAGCTCGGCCGACGGCTCCATCAACGCGCTTTCGGTGATCTCGAGCTCGATGCAGGCGGGGTCGGCGCCGGTTTCGGTGAGCATGCGCGCCACCATCGCCACGAAATCGCGCTTGCGGAACTGCAGCGCCGAGATGTTTACCGCGACGATCAGGTCGGGCAGGCCCGCGGCGCGCCAGGCCACCTGCTGGCGGCAGGCCTCGCGCAGCACCCATTCGCCCAGCGGGGCGATCAGGCCGGTTTCTTCGGCGAGCGGTATGAACTGGTCGGGCGGGACCAGGCCCCGTTGCGGGTGGATCCAGCGCACGAGCGCCTCGCAGCCGTAGGGTCTGCCGGTGGCCGCCTCGATCTGGGGCTGGTAGTGCAGGATCAGTTCGTTGCGCTCGACCGCGCGCCGCAGATCGGTTTCCATCAGCAGGCGCTCGGTGGCGCGCGCATTCATCTCCGGGATGAAGAAGCGGTAGGTGTTGCGCCCGGACTCCTTGGCGCCGTACATCGCGGTGTCGGCGTGCTTGAGCAGGGTGTCGACCTCGGCGCCATCGTTGGGGTAGAGCGCAATGCCGATGCTGGCCGAGAGGTGGAGTTCGTGGCCGTCGATGTTCATCGGTTCGGTGAGCGCGGCGAGCATGCGGTCGGCCACGAGCGCAGCCTCCTCGATGTTCGACAGGCGCGACAGCAGCGCCACGAACTCGTCGCCGCCAAGGCGGGCGAGCAGGTCCTCGTCACGCACGCATTTCGACAGCCGGCTGGCCGCCAGAGCGAGCATGCGGTCGCCGGCCGGGTGGCCGAGCGAGTCATTCACCGTCTTGAAGTTGTCGAGATCGAGAAACAGGATGGCGAACTTGTCCTGATGGCGCGCGGCGGAACACAGCGCGATGCGCGCCTGATCCTGCCAGGCGCTGCGGTTGTGGAGGCCGGTCAGGGTGTCGTAGCGGGCGAGATACTGGATCTTGGCCTCGGCTTCGCGTGCGCTGCTGACGTCCTGCGCGGTGCCGCGGATGCGGGTTGCCACGCCGCCTTGCCATTCGCTCTCGATGCGGAACTGGAGCGTGCGCGGGGGCAGGGTGTCGGTCTTGCAGTCGAGCATGATCCGCCCGGGATTCTGCGCAGCGGTGGCGAAGGCCTTGGTGAGTGCGGGTCGGCTTGCGGCCGAGACCGCTTCGACGAGGTCGGCCAGGCTGTGGAGCTGGCTGCCATCGACGCCGAGCAGCAGATGCAGCTCGGCCGAGGTGCGCAGGTCCGATACGCCGGACACGGTCTCCCAACTGCCCATGCGCGCGATGCGCTGCGCGTCGATCAGCGCCGCCTGCTTTTCGCCGAGGTCGGCGCTCGCGGCTTCGAGTTCGGCGGTGCGCTGATCCACCAGCGCGTTGATGCGACGGTTGCTGCCGGTGGTGATCAGCAGCAGCGCACCGAGCATCGCGGTGGCGAGCAGCCCGACCGCGACCGTCGCCCATGCCGCCCAGCTCTGCAGTTGGCGCATGTACTCCGGGGTGGCCTGCAGGCGCAGTTCCCAGTGCCGGCCGGCAAAGGCGATCGGCGCGGCGTGCGTGAGGGCGCCCGTTTCCCAGGCCGGATGCGCGGCGTGCTCGCCGCCGGCGATGCAGGTGGTGGTTTCGGCACCGTCGAGGGGGACCAGGCAGCGCTGGATGTGAGCGGCTCGGGGCCCCTCGAGGGCAGCCGCGAGCACGTCGTCAAGGCGGAGGGTCGCGGACACGACGCCAAGCAGGCGATCGGGATCGCCTGCGCGCTCGGACGTGTGCACCGAAAGGTACACGGCCAACCCATTCTGATGTCCGGTCTCCTGGACCAGCCGCAGGCGAGCGCTGGCAGCCGGCTGCCCGCTTGCGCGCGTGCGCGCGATCGCCTCGGCGGGGATGGAAAAGGACAGCGGATCCAGGCCGAGCGCACTGCTGTTGCTGCCCGCCGGTTCGATGTAACGGATCGGCAGATACTCGGCGCGACGACCGGCGGGAAAGGTGCGGCCTTCCTCATCCCGGTCCAGGATGGAGAACCCGCGCAGGCCGTCGGCGCGCGCCGCGGCTTCGAAGGCATCCCGCTCCGCATCGTGGACGAGGGGGTTCCAGCTGAAGCTCTGGGTGCCCGAGTGGCGCTCCATCCAGGGCGTGACGAAATCGGCGAAATCGTCCGCGCTGACGTGTTGGCTGACCGAGAACAGGCGCTCGATCGCGCGCATCATTTCGATCTGGCGGTCGAGATGCTTCTGCAGCAATCCGGCAAGGTGGGTGGCGTCGCGATCGAACTGGGCCTGGGTGCGCATTTCCTCCCACTGCACTACCTGTCGGTACGCGAGGGTCAATAACACCAGCGCGACCGCCAGCGGCAGTGCAACGGCGAGGCGGCGTGGCCGCCATTCGCTCGCCGGCCGTCCGAAGAACGCGAACATCAGCGGCGTGGCGACCAGTGCGCCGAGGGTATCCCCCGCCCACCACGACCAGGCGTTGAAGAGCGCGCCCGCGGGCGGGATCACCCCCGCCCACACCAGCGCCGACACCGCGATCGTGCAACTCACCAGCGAGCTGACCGGAACGGCGATGGCCAGCAGCCGTATGACCGAGCCGGGCGTATCGAGGGCGTTCGGGAAGCCGATCAGCCTGCGCGCCAGCAGGGCGCCGGCCACGGCCTGGAGGGTGGCGCCGATCGGCACGATCATCGGCCCGAGCGGGCTCCAGCCCGGGGTGCCGATGAGCGGCCAGGCCGCGCCCAGTTGCACGAGCGCGGAGCCTGCGAGCACCGCCGGCCAGTAGCGCAGGCCGCCGATGATCAGCGCCGCGAGTGCGATGCCGGCAGACGGGAAGAAGGGCGCGGTGTAGCCGGGTGGAATGGCGAGACCGAGTGCAAGGTGGCCCGCGAGCCAGTAGGCCAGGGCAATAGTTATCCAGGGGGAGCTCAGCGCACGCATGGGGCGAGTATAAATTGCGCGTAATGCGGCTCCTTGTGACGTATCGCATGGAGCCGGTCAGAAGTGCGGCGCAATGCGCTAAACTGCCGGGCCGCGGCGCGCCTGCATTGCATGGCTGCCGACGCTCCCTTGTGGCTTTAACGGAATTCACGATGTTCGAGGCTGTCCGCAACAACAAGCGCATTGCGCAGGTCATTCTGGCGATCCTGGTCATTCCCTTTGCCTTCTTCGGCATGGATGCGTATTTCAGCGAATCGGCCTCCACCACCGAGGTCGCGCAGGTCGGCGGGACCACAATCAGTGCGTATGACTTCGACCAGGCCCTGCGCGAGCAGCAGGACCGACTGCGCGCCAACGCGGGTGGACAGGTCGATCGGGCCCTGCTCGAGTCGGCCGAACTGCGCCGCGTGGTGCTGGAGAATCTGATCAATCAGCGTGTGCTCGCGCTCTACGCGGCCGACAACCGCCTGGTGGTCACGCCGCAGCAGCTCCAGGACACGATCGCGGGCGTGCCGGCGTTCCAGGAAGAGGGGCGCTTTTCGCTGCAGCGCTATGAGAATCTGGTGCGTGCCCAGGGCATGAACCCGGCGACCTTCGAGGCCCGTCTGGCACAGGATGTGCGCGTGCAGCAGATCGTCGCTGCCGTGGGCGATGCCGGCTTCGTGCCCGAGACCTCGGCCCGGCGTTTTCTCGACGCGCAGCTCGAAGAGCGCCGCATCCGCGAACTGCGCTTTGCCGCCGATCGCCTGGGTGCGGACGCCGCCGTGAGCGACGAGCAGATCGCCGCCTACTACGAGGCCAATCCGGCGCGTTTCGAGCGCCCGGCACGGCTGCAGGCCGAATATCTCGTGTTCGACCGCGCGTCGATCGAACAGAAGGTCACGGTCGCCGATGATGCGGTGCGCGCCTTCTACGAGGGCAATCAGCAGCGCTTCGGGGTGGCGGAAGAGCGCCAGGCGCGTCACATCCTGCTCACGCTCGCCGACAATGCCGAGCAGGGCGAGGTGGATAAGGTCATGGCCGAGGCCAGGGCCATTGTCGAAACCCTGCGCCAGGATCCGGGCAAGTTTGGCGACATCGCGCGCGAGAAGTCGCAGGATCCGGGCTCGGCCAGCCGGGGCGGCGATCTGGGCTTCTTTGGCCGCGGCATGATGGTGGGCGCGTTCGAGGATGCGGTGTTCGCGCTCGACAAGGGGCGGATCAGCGATCCGGTGCGCAGCGAGTTCGGGGTGCACATCATCGAAGTCACCGACATCAAGCCGTCGTCGATCAAGCCGCTCGAGGCGGTGCGCGACGAGATCGTCGCCGAGCTGCGCGGCCAGGAGGCGGGACGCCGGTTTGCCGAGCTCGCCGAGCAGTTCGCGAACACGGTCTATGAACAGCCCGACAGCCTTGCGCCCGCCGCCGAGGCGATCGGACTCGAGGTGCGCACCAGCGACTGGATCAGCCGCGAATCGGCACCCGAGCCGTTCAACAACGAGCGCCTGCTCAACGCCGTGTTCGGCGACGAGGCCGCGCAGAAGGGGCGCAACACCGAGGCGATCGAGATCGGCAACGGCACCCTGGTGTCGGCGCGCGTGAAGACCTTCGAGGCCGCCAAGCGCCTGCCTCTGGACGAGGTGCGCAGCCGCATCGTCGATGAACTGCGGCGCGAGCAGGGTCGCAAGAAGGCGTTGGAGCAGGGCGAGGCGGCGCTGGCTGGGCTCGGCAAGGGCGGGTCGGTCGCGGTGAGCTGGAGTGAAGAACGTGTGCTGCAGCGCGGGGCACCGGGCTTGCCCGCGGCGGCGATGCAGGCGGTGTTCTCGGCGCCGGCCGAGCCGCTGCCCGCACACGTGGGTGTGCACATGCCCGAAGGTGATTACGTGATCTACCGCATCGAGGCGGTGCAACGTCCGCAGATCGACGCAGAGGATCCGCGCATCGCCGCAGTGGCCTCGCAGTATGCACAGTTGCTTGCCGGACGCGACTTTGGTGCGTTCATCAGCGATCTGCGTCAGCGCTACGAGGTGAAAGTACAGGCTTCTGCGCTGCAGGTTCAGCAGTAAGGCCTCGCACCCCCGGGCACGGGGGGTGCTAGGGGGCAACAAAAAGCGGAACGCCCGATTGATTGTCGGGCGTTCCGCTTTATTGTCGGGGATCAGGCCCCGGTACGGCAGTCCGCTTACTGCGGCATCGGCAGTGCGTTGCCCAGCGCCGTCGTGTTGAAGCCACCGTCCACGTACATGATTTCACCGGTGATGCCGCTGGCGAGATCCGAGCACATGAAGGCCGCGGCGTTGCCCACTTCCTCGATCGTGACGTTGCGGCGCAGCGGGGCGTTGTGCTCGTTGAAGGCGAGCAGCTTGCCGAAGCTGCCGATGCCCGAGGCGGCAAGCGTCTTGATCGGACCGGCGGAGATCGCGTTGGCGCGGATGCCCTCCGGCCCCAGGGTGACGGCGAGGTAGCGCACCGCGGCCTCGAGGCTGGCCTTGGCCAGACCCATGATGTTGTAGTTGGGCATGGTGCGCACCGCGCCCAGGTAGGACAGGGTGAGCACGGAGCCGTTGCGCCCCTGCATCATCGGGCGTGCGGCCTTGACCAGCGCCGGGAAGCTGTAGGTGCTGACTTCCTGCGAGATGCGGAAGGCCTCGCGGGTGAGGCCGTCGAGGAAGTCGCCTTCGAGCGCCTCGCCGGGGGCGAAGGCGATGGAATGCACCAGGCTGTCGAGGCCGTCCCAGTGCTGGCCGATCTGTTCGAACAGGCCGGTGATCTGGGCGTCGTCCTGGACGTCGAGCGGGAAGATCAGCGTGCTGTCGAAGTCGGCCGCCAGCTTGGCGACGCGATCCTTGAAGCGGTCGTTCTGGTAGGTGAAGGCGAGTTCTGCGCCCTCACGGTGCATGGCCTTGGCGATGCCGTACGCAATCGAACGGTTGCTCAGCAGACCCGTGATCAGGATTCGTTTGCCGGCGAGAAAGCCCATGGGTTGTGACTCCGAATGACAAGACGCGGATTATAGCCAAAACCCTGGCGCCGACATGCTCTTCCGATCGCCTCGAAGGGCAAAACCTGCCAGAATCCGGGCTCCCGCCGCTTCTATCGCCCGCACGTGCGCTGGTCCCAACGTCTCTTTCGCGCCCTCCGCTGTGCTCTCCACTTCTTGCCCGTGCGGGTTTCGGCCCGCGCTGGCAGAGGTCTTGCGCGCGCGGGCAGCGTGCTGGCACCGGTGCTGGCGGTTGGCGTGCTGGCGGGCTGCGGAGCGGCCCTGAACGACCCGTATCCGGCGCAGGAGCGCGGTGCCAACATCCTGTACACCGCCTTCACCGAGCGCCCGAAGCATCTTGATCCGGTGCAGTCCTACAGCGAGGACGAGGCCACCTTCCTGTACCAGATCGTCGAGCCGCCGCTGCAGTACCACTATCTCAAGCGCCCCTACGTGCTCGAGCCCGCGACTGCCGACGGCATGCCCAGGCTGCGCCGGCTCGATGCGAACGGGCGCGAGCTGCCGGCCACGGCCGATCCCGCGAAGGTGGTCAGCACCGTGGTCGAGGTGCGCATCCGTCCCGGCATCCTGTATCAGCCGCACCCGGCGTTCGCGACCACCGACACGGGCGAGCCGCGCTATCTGGGGCTCGGCGCGGGGGACCTGGATGACGTGCGCGGGCTGGGCGACTTCGCCGAGACCGGGACGCGCGAGCTGGTGGCGGCCGATTACGTCTACCAGATCAAGCGCCTGGCTCATCCGCGCCTGCACTCGCCGATCTTCGAGCTGATGGCCGAGTATCTGCCGGGGCTGAAGGAGCTACAGGCCGCGCTCGCGGGGGCAGCGTCCGCGGAGGGGGGCAGTGTGGAGGGGGGCGGTACAGCTGGCGATCCCCTCGGCTGGCTGGATCTGGACCGCTTCGCGCTGCCCGGCGTCGAGGTGGTCGATGATCACACCTACCGCATCACCCTGCAGGGCGCCTATCCGCAGTTTCTGTACTGGCTGTCGATGCCCTTCTTCAGCCCGGTGCCGCGCGAGGTTGACCGCTTCTTCGCCCAGCCCGGCATGGCCGAGCGCAACCTGACGCTGGACTGGTGGCCAGTGGGGACCGGGCCCTACATGCTGGTCGAGAACAACCCGAACGCGCGCATGGTGCTGGCACGCAACCCCAATTACCGTGGCGATGCCTATCCCTGCGAGGGCGAAGGGGGTGCCGAGGGGGACGCCGAGGAGGGCGACGCCGAGGCCGGCCTGCTCGCCGACTGCGGCAAGCCCATGCCCTTCATCGACAAGGTGGTGTTCTCGCGTGAGCGCGAGGGCATCCCGTACTGGAACAAGTTCCTGCAGGGTTATTACGACGCCTCGGGGGTGTCCTCGGACAACTTCGACCAGGCGGTGACGCTGACCAGCCAGGGCGAGGTGTCGCTGTCCGAGGACATGGAGGCCAAGGGCATCCGCCTGCTGACCTCGGTGTCGCCGTCGATCTTCTATCTCGGCTTCAACATGCTCGACCCGCTGGTGGGCGGCGGGGCGTCGAAGGCAGAGCAGGAGCGTGCGCGCAAGCTGCGCCAGGCGATCTCGATCGCGCTCGACATGGAGGAGTTCGTGTCGATCTTCCTCAATGGCCGCGGCCTGCCGGGCATGAGCCCGCTGCCGCCGGGCATCTTCGGTGCGCGCGAGGGGCGCGCGGGGATGAACCCGGTGGTCTATGAGTGGCAGGGCGGTGATGCGGACGGCCGCCCGGTGCGCCGCGGCGTCGACGACGCACGCCGCCTGCTCGCCGAGGCCGGCTGGCCCAACGGGCGCAATGCGCAGACCGGCGAGCCGCTGGTGATCAACCTCGACACCACGCCGGGCGGGCTGGGCGACAAGGCGCGCTCGGACTGGCTGGCGAAGAAGTTCCGCGATCTGGGCGTGCAGTTCGTGGTGCGCCCGACCGACTTCAACCGCTTCCAGGACAAGATCCGCCAGGGCAACGCGCAGCTGTTCTTCTTCGGCTGGAACGCCGACTACCCCGACCCCGAGAACCTGCTATTCCTGCTCCACGGCGCCCAGGGCAAGGTGAAGTTCAATGGCCAGAACGCCGCCAACTACGAGAACCCGGAATACGACGCGCTCTTCGAGCGCATGAAGGCGATGCCCGACGGCGCTGCGCGCCAACAGATCATCGACCGCATGGTGGCGATCCTGCAGCACGACGCGCCGTGGATCTTCGCCTTTCACCCGATGTCGTATTCGCTGCAGCACGGCTGGGTGCTCAACCGCAAGACCGGGGCGATGGTGCGCAACACGATGAAATACCAGCGCATCGACCTCGAGCGCCGCACTGCCGCGCGCGCCGCATGGAACGAGCCGGTGCTGTGGCCGCTTGCGCTGGTGGTGCTGTTGCTGGCCGCGCTGGTCGCGCCGGCGCTGATCCACTGGCGCCGGCGCGAGACCGCGACTGCGGCACCGGGGCAGGGAGGCAGGCGCTGATGCTGGCCTATCTGGTGCGCCGCGTGCTGTACGCGATCCCGATCCTGATCGGGGTGAATCTGCTCACCTTCGTGCTGTTCTTCGTCGTGAACTCGCCCGACGACATGGCGCGCATGCAGATCGGCGTCAAGCGCGCCACGCCCGAGGCGATCGAGCGCTGGAAGGTCGAGCGCGGCTACGACAAGCCGATGTTCATCAATGCCGAGGCCGAGGGCAGCGGGCGCTTCACCGAGACCATCTTCTTCGACAAGTCGCTGCGCATGTTCGCGCTCGAGTTCGGCCGCGCCGACGATGGTCGCGACATCGGCCAGGAGATCCGCGACCGCATGGGGCCGTCGCTGGCGATCGCGCTGCCCACCTTCCTCCTCAGCCTGTTCGTCTCGATCAGCTTCGCGCTGCTGCTGGTGTTCTTCCGCGCCTCCTATCTCGACTTCTGGGGCGTGGTGCTGTGCGTGGCGATGATGTCGATCTCGAGTCTCTTCTACATCATCGGCGGGCAGTGGCTGGTGTCCAAGCTGTGGGCGCTGGTGCCGATCTCGGGCTACGCGCCGGGGCTGGATGCGGCGCGCTTCCTGGTGCTGCCGGTGCTGATCAGCGTGCTCGCCGGCATCGGTTCGAGCGCGCGCTGGTACCGCACCATCTTCCTCGAGGAGATCTCGAAGGACTACGTGCGCACCGCGCGCGCCAAGGGCCTGTCGGAGCTCACGGTGCTGTTCCGCCACGTGCTGCGCAACGCGCTGATCCCGATCCTGACCGGGGTGGTGGTGGTGATCCCGCTGCTGTTCATGGGCAGTCTGCTGGTGGAATCCTTCTTCGCGATTCCAGGCCTCGGCAGCTACACGATCGACGCCATCAACGCGCAGGACTTCGCGGTGGTGCGGGCGATGGTGTTCATCGGCTCGGTGCTCTACATCATCGGCCTCATCCTCACCGACGTCTCGTACACCCTGGTCGACCCGCGGGTGAGGCTCGAATGAGCGCGCAGATGGAGATGTCGATGTCCTTCCAGCCGGTGCTGCTGTGGACCGACATGCTGCTGTTCGTGCTCATCGCGCTGGCGGTGATGGCGGTCATGCATGTGCGCGCCCAGCCGCCGTTGCGCGAGGCCTGGCGCAAGGTCGGCAAACGCCCGACCGGCATGGCCGCAGCGACCGTGCTGCTCGCCTTCCTCGCCGTCGGCGTGCTCGACAGCCTGCACTACAGGCCGCTGCTGCCGTCGGTCGAGGTCGCTGCGTCCGCTGGCGCCGAGCGCCCCGCGCCCGCTGCGGTGTATTCGACGGAGGTCCTGTCCGCGCTCGATGCGTTGCTTGCGCCGCTGCGCGCCCAGACCGAGAAGACGTACTCCGCGCCCTTCGCGTGGACCTTGTATCAGCGCGAGGCCATGCAACTGCCCGACGGCCGCCAGGTGCGCGACTATCCGCGCCTGGTGCATGGCGCCGCGCACCTGCAGGCACCGGCCGAAGCGCGCGCGAGCGACGTGCGCGATCGCCTTTTGCATGCGGCGGGACAGGCCGCGCTGTGGTGGGCGGGCGCGTTCCTCGTGCTCGCGACCCTGGTGTGGCGCGGCAGCGGCCTTGGCTGGGGCGAGGTGGCGGGCGCGATGCTGACCGGCCGCACCGTGCTCGCCTGGCGCGCGGCGCTGGTGACGCTGGGCGTGCTGCTGCTGATCGTGGCGGCATGCCTGCAGCTGGCGCCGCTCTACCACGTGCTCGGCACCGACAAGGTGGGCCAGGACGTGCTCTACCTGGCGTTGAAGAGCGTGCGCACCGCGCTGGTGATCGGCACGCTGACCACGCTGGTGATGATGCCCTTCGCGGTCGCGCTCGGCATCGCTGCCGGCTACCTCGGCGGCTGGGTGGATGACGCGGTGCAGTATGTCTACACCGTGCTCAACGCCATCCCCGGCGTGCTGCTGATCGCCGCGGCGGTGCTGATGATGCAGGTGGTCATCGACACCAACCCGCAGTGGTTCGACACCGCCGCCGAGCGCTCCGATGCGCGCCTGCTGGCGCTGTGCTTCATCCTCGGCATCACGAGCTGGACCGGGCTCGCACGATTGCTGCGCGGCGAGACGCTCAAGCTGCGCGAGCTCGAATACGTGCAGGCGGCGCGCGCCTTCGGCGTGAAGACGCCGGCCATTCTGCGCCGCCACATCCTGCCCAACGTGATGCACATCGTGATGATCGCGCTGGTGATGGATTTCTCCGGCCTGGTGCTGGCCGAGGCGGTGCTGTCCTACGTCGGCATCGGCGTCGATCCGACCACGATCAGCTTCGGCACCATGATCAACATGGCGCGCGCCGAACTTGCGCGCGAGCCCATGGTCTGGTGGTCATTGGCCGCAGCCTTCGTGTTCATGTTCGTGCTGGTGCTTGCGGCCAACCTGTTCGCCGACGTGGTGCGGGACGCCTTCGACCCGCGCCGCGGATGAAATCACCGAGCTCCCATGACCGACCTTCGATTCGACAACCGCTTCGTGCGCGAACTGCCTGCCGACCCTGAAGCCGGACGGCACGTTCGCCAGGTGCATGGTGCGTGCTATTCGCGCGTCGAGCCGACTCCAGTGCGTGCCCCGACGCTGCTGGCCTGGTCGCCGGAGGTCGCCGCGTTGCTGGGCATCGACGAGGCGGACATCCGCAGCCAGGATTTTGCCGAGGTGTTCGCGGGGAACGCGCTGCTGCCGGGCATGGAGCCCTACGCCGCATGCTACGGCGGGCATCAGTTCGGCAACTGGGCGGGGCAGTTGGGCGACGGGCGGGCGATCACCCTGGGCGAGACGATCAGCCCGCAGGGCCAGCGCTGGGAGCTGCAGTTGAAGGGCGCCGGCCCCACGCCGTATTCACGGCGCGCCGACGGACGTGCGGTGCTGCGCTCGTCGATCCGAGAGTTCCTTTGCAGCGAGGCGATGCACCACCTCGGCGTGCCGACCACGCGGGCGCTGAGCCTCGTCGGCACCGGCGAAGACGTCATCCGCGACATGTTCTACGACGGCCGTGCGCGCCCCGAACCCGGGGCCGTAGTGTGCCGGGTGGCGCCGTCCTTCATCCGTTTCGGCAACTTCGAGATCTTCGCATCGCGCGGCGAGGAGCCGCTGCTCGCGCGCCTGATCGACTTCACCATCGACCGCGATTTTCCCGAGCTGGCGGGCGAGCGTGACGTGGTCGCGCGGCGCGTGCGCTGGTTCGAGGAGGTGGTGCGGCGCACCGCGGTGCTGATGGCGCACTGGATGCGGGTGGGCTTCGTGCATGGGGTGATGAACACCGACAACATGTCCATCCTCGGGCTCACCATCGACTACGGCCCCTACGGCTGGGTGGACAACTTCGACCCCGAGTGGACGCCCAACACCACCGACGCTGGCGGTCGACGCTACCGCTTCGGCCACCAGCCGCGCATCGCGCACTGGAACCTGTGGCAGCTGGCCAATGCGATCTATCCGGTGATCCGGCAGGTCGAGCCGCTCGAGCGTGCGCTCACGAGCTACGCCGACATCCACGAATCCGAGTACCGGCGCATGATGCAGGCCAAGCTTGGTTTCGCCGCCTGGCATGCCGGCGAGAAAGCCGACGATGGGCTGCTCGACACCTTGCACCGCCTGCTCGAGCGCGGCGAGGTGGACATGACGATCTTCTTTCGCAGTCTCGCCGATGTGGACGTGGGCGCGCCCTCGCTCGTGCCCTTCGACGCGGCGTTCTATGACGACAACCGCCGTGCCGGGATCGAGGCCGAACTGTTGCGCTGGCTGCAAGCCTACGCCGCGCGCCTGCGCGCTGAGGCAGTGCCCGCTGCCGTGCGGCGGGCCGCCATGAACCGCGTCAATCCGATCTACGTGCCACGCAATTATCTTGCGCAGCAGGCCATCGAGGCGGCCGAGGCGGGCGATCTGAGCGAGCTCGACACCCTGTTCGACGTGCTCCGCCAGCCCTACATCGAGCAGCCTGGGCGCGAGCGCTTTGCCGCCCGGCGCCCGGACTGGGCGCGCCACAAGGCCGGGTGCTCGATGCTGTCGTGCAGTTCGTGAAGCGGCCGCGGCGGGCCGGATTCGACTGATCGTCGCGGCGTTGCTCGCAACCCGGTTCTTCGGGTGGATCTTCTCGCGGGTTCGGCGAATGTGCATGACCCGTTGCCCGGCCCGACCGTGTCGCGCGTGCCTTTACTTCAGACGCCCGGCCACCTGCGGGAAGACCGCTTCCAGTTGCTTCAGCTCCTGGCGGTGACGTTCGGCGATGCGGGCGACCAGGCGCTCGCCTGCCGCCGTGAGGTGAACCTCGACCGCACGACGGTCCTCGCGTCCCGGTTGGCGTTCGACCAGACCCAGCTTCTCACAGCGCGACACCAGGGACACGACGCCGTGCTGGTGGGCCTGCAGGCGTTCGGCGAGCTCTCCGATGTTGGCCCAGTCACGTCCGGGAAAACCCCTGACCTGGAGCAGGAGCAGGTACTGCAGATTGGTGATGCCGTGCCGCCTCGTCAGCAGCTCGGAAAAGCGCAGGAAGCGCCGCAACTGGTAGCGGAAGTCCGCGAGTGCCTCGAACTCGCTTTTCTCGAGGGGGGGCTTTTCAGCGGCTGAGTTCATGGGGCGCCATTCTAGTCTCAGGGCCGGGCGCCAGTCCCAGTCTGCGCGGAGTCTGGGGCGTGGCGGCGATCGCATGGGTGCCGTTGCGGGCCTTCCGCGGCGTGCTCAGGCCTTCACCCGCATCAGACGCTGCTTCTCGCGCTCCCAGTCCTTCTTCTTCTCGTCCTCGCGCTTGTCGTGCATCTTCTTGCCCTTGGCGAGCCCGATCTCGAGCTTGATCCGGCCCTTGAGGTAGTGCAGGTCGAGCGGCACCAGGGTGTAGCCGGCGCGCTCGACCTTGCCGATCAGGCGGGCGATTTCCTTCTTGTGCAACAGCAGCTTGCGGGTGCGGGTAGGGTCGTGGTGGACGTGGCTGGAGGCGGTGGTGAGCGGCGCGATGTGCATGCCGAAGAGGAAGATCTCCTCGCCGCGGATCACCACGTAGGATTCCTTGATGTTCGAGCGTCCAGCGCGGATGGCCTTCACTTCCCAGCCCTCGAGGACCATGCCGGCCTCGTGCTTTTCTTCGATGAAGTAGTCGTGGAAGGCCTTGCGGTTCTCAATGATGCTCATGATCTGGCTGTTCCTGAGGGCGCGCGTCGGGCCGCGAAGGCTTGGTCCGCATGCGGTAGAATTGCGCATTTTAACAGTTCGGCTGCGCGCCCGTTCCGGCCGCTGCGCAGTTTCGACGCCCCACTCAGCCCATGGCCGAAGTCAAGAAGCTCGTCCTCATCGAATTCACCCCCACGCAAATGTTCGAGCTCGTCGACCGTTGCGAGGACTATCAGCAGTTCCTGCCCTGGTGCGGTGGTGCCGATGTGCACAAGCGCACGGACACCATCACCGCGGCGACGCTGCACATCAACTATCACGGCATCAAGGCGCACTTCAGCACGGAAAACGATAAACGCTATCCGCATGAGATGACGCTGCGCCTCACCGACGGTCCGTTCACGCATCTGGACGGACACTGGCTGTTCACTCCGCTCGGCGACACGGCCTGCAAGGTCGAATTCCAGTTGCGCTACCAGTTCGCAAGCAAGCTGCTCGAGAAGGTGCTGGGGCCCGTCTTCAACCACATCGCCAACACCTTTGTCGATTCCTTCGTGAAGCGTGCGGGGCAGATCTACAAAGCATCGTGAGGACCGGGAGCCTGAAGATGAGCGCCATGATTCGTGTCGAGATCGTCTACGCCTTGCCGCAACGCCAGGAACTGGTCGAGGTCCGCCTGCCCGAGGGGGCCACGGCCCGGCAGGCGATCGAGGCCTCGGGCCTGCTCGAAAAGTATCCGGACATCGAACTCGACCGCCGCAACAAGCTGGGCATCTACGCCAAGCTGGTGAAGGCCGACGCCGAGGTGCGCGACCGCGATCGGGTGGAAATCTACCGCCCGCTCATCGCCGATCCGAAGGCCGTGCGCAAGAAGCGCGCCGACGAGGGCAAGGTCATGAAGAAAGGGGGCGGATCGGCCGAGGAGGAAGCCTGAGGGCGGGGCGGTCCGGCCTGGCGGCTTGCGGGCCGTCGGCTTACTGGCAGTGCTCGCCGACCTGTTGCTGCAGGCGCGCGATCTCGGCGCCGCGTGCGGCGTCGTCAAGGAATTCGCGTTCGCCAGCGGCGTTGAAACGACTGACCCGCTGCCCTGACTGCAGCGCACCGAGCTGGTTGCGCGCCTGCTCGCAGAAGCGACCGCGCTCCGCATCGCGAGCCGCTTCTTCTTCGGCCTTCGCCTGCGCCTCGGCTTCCGCGGCGCGGCGCTCGCGAAAGGCCTGCTCGCGTTCGGCCAGGGTGGGCGGACGGGACGGTTCCTGTGTCGTTGCGGTGTCAGTTGCTTCTCGGGCGGCGGCTGAGTCGGGTGCAGACGGCGGGGGCGGCTTGACTGCGGGCGTGCCCCTGATCGTGTTGACCTCTCCCGTGGGCGGCGGTGTGTCACCGTAATGAACCTTGCCGTCCTTGTCCTTCCAGCTGTAGATCTGGGCGAGCGCGGGCAGGGTGGAGAGCAGGGCCGCGAACAGGGTGACAGCAAGCACAGTGCGGCGAATCATGCGGAAATCTCCCGGGTGCGGCGCTTACATGGCGTTTGGCGCTCTGTATAATACGGATTTGGTCGAAAGGAAAAAAGCCATGCGAGTGATTCAGAAGGCGCTGACCTTCGATGACGTCCTTCTCGTTCCCGCCCACTCGTCGGTTCTCCCGCGCGATGTGAGCCTGCAGAGCCAGGTCACGCGCCGCATCCGTCTCAATATTCCGCTGCTGTCCGCAGCCATGGATACCGTCACCGAAAGCCGCCTGGCGATTGCGCTGGCGCAGGAAGGCGGTATTGGTGTCGTGCACAAGAACCTGTCCCCGGCCGAACAGGCCGCCGAAGTGCATAAGGTCAAGCGCCACGAGTCCGGCATCCTCAAGGATCCAATCACCATCCCGCCGACGATGACCGTCGCCGAGGTCATCGCGCTGCAGCGTCAGCACCGTTTCTCGGGCGTGCCGGTGGTGCAGGACGGCAAGGTGGTGGGCATCGTCACCAACCGCGATACCCGCTTCGAGACCAATCTCGACCAGCTCGTCACCAAGATCATGACCCCGCAGGACCGCCTGGTCACCGTACGTGAAGGCGCGAGCCTGGACGAGGCGCGCGAGCTGCTGCGCGAGCATCGCCTCGAGCGTGTGCTGGTCATGAACGACGAGGGCGAGCTGTGCGGCCTCATCACGGTCAAGGACATGATGAAGTCCACCGAGCACCCGTTCGCCGCCAAGGACGAACAGGGTCGCCTGCGCGTGGCCGCGGCGATCGGCGTGGGCGCCGGCACAGAGGAGCGCGCCGAGCTGCTGGCCGAAGCCGGCGTGGACATGATCGTCGTCGACACCGCCCACGGCCATTCCCAGGGCGTGCTAGACCGCGTGAGCTGGGTCAAGAAGCGCTTCCCCCAGATCGAGGTGGTCGGCGGCAACATCGCTACCGCAGACGCAGCGCGCGCGCTGGTCGATGCGGGTGCGGATGGTGTGAAGGTCGGCATCGGTCCGGGCTCGATCTGCACCACGCGTATTGTCGCTGGCGTGGGCGTGCCGCAGATCACCGCCATCGACAACGTTGCCTCCGCGCTGGTCGGCTCGGGTGTGCCGATGATCGCCGACGGCGGCATCCGCTTCTCGGGCGACATCGCCAAGGCCATCGCCGCCGGTGCGGACTGCGTGATGCTGGGCGGCCTGTTCGCCGGCACCGAGGAGGCGCCGGGCGAGACGGTGCTGTTCCAGGGGCGCTCGTACAAGTCCTACCGCGGCATGGGTTCGCTCGGTGCGATGGAGAAGGGCGCGGCCGACCGCTACTTCCAGGAAGAGAACACCGGCAACATCGACAAGCTCGTGCCCGAGGGCATCGAGGGGCGCGTCCCCTACAAGGGTTCGGTCGGTGTCGTCATCCACCAGTTGATCGGTGGCCTGCGTGCGTCCATGGGTTACCTCGGCAGTGCGGACATCCCGACCCTGCACGCGCGTGCCGAGTTCGTGCAGATCAGCTCGGCCGGCATGCGTGAATCGCACGTGCACGACGTGCAGATCACCAAGGAAGCGCCGAACTATCAGATCAGCTGATCGGCAGCTTGCGGAAACACCCGGGCGGCTGCGAGGCCGCCCTTCCTTTTTCGACGCACGAGAACTTCGCGCCATGGCTCACCAGAAAATCCTCATCCTCGACTTCGGTTCCCAGGTCTCCCAGCTCATCGCGCGCCGCGTGCGCGAGCAGCAGGTGTATTGCGAACTGCATCCCTTCGACGTGTCCGACGAGTTCGTGCGCAACTTCGGCGCGCAGGGCGTGATCCTGTCCGGTGGCCCCAATTCGGTGTACGAAGCCGAGGACTGGCGCGCGCCGCAGGCGGTGTTCGAGCTCGGCGTGCCGGTGCTGGGCATCTGCTACGGCATGCAGACCATGGCCAGCCAGCTTGGCGGCAGGGTCGAGAGCTCGGCGAAGCGCGAGTTCGGCTACGCCGAGATGCGCGCGCGCGGGCATTCGAAGCTGTTCGAGGGCATCGAGGACAGGACCAACGCCGAAGGCCACGGCCTGCTCGACGTATGGATGAGCCACGGCGACAAGGTCACCGCGCTGCCCCCGGGCTTCAAGATCATCGGCAGCAACGAATCGACCCCGATCGCGGCCATGGCCGACGAGGCGCGCGGCTTCTACGGCGTGCAGTTCCACCCCGAGGTCACGCACACGATCAAGGGCCGCGAGATGATCGGGCGCTTCGTGCACGACATCTGCGGTTGCGGCCACGACTGGAACATGCCCGACTACATCGCCGAGGCGGTGCAGAAGATCCGCGACCAGGTGGGTGACGAAGAGGTGATCCTCGGCCTGTCGGGCGGCGTGGACTCGTCGGTGGCGGCAGCGCTGATCCATCGCGCGATCGGCGACCAGCTCACCTGCGTGTTCGTCGACCACGGCCTGCTGCGCCTGAACGAAGGCAAGCTGGTGATGGAGATGTTCGCTGGCCGGCTGCATGCCAAGGTGATCCATGTCGACGCCACCGCGCAGTTCATGGGCCACCTGAAGGGCGTCACCGACCCCGAGCAGAAGCGCAAGATCATCGGCCGTGAGTTCGTCGAGGTCTTCCAGGCCGAGGCGAAGAAGCTCCCGAACGCCAGGTGGCTCGCCCAGGGCACGATCTACCCCGACGTCATCGAATCGGGCGGCGCCAAGAGCAAGAAGGCGCATACGATCAAGAGCCACCACAACGTCGGCGGCCTGCCCGAGACGCTCGGCCTCAAGCTGCTCGAGCCGCTGCGCGACCTGTTCAAGGACGAGGTGCGCGAGCTCGGCGTGGCGCTCGGCCTGCCGCACGACATGGTCTATCGCCACCCCTTCCCGGGGCCGGGGCTGGGTGTGCGCATCCTCGGCGAGGTCCGCCAGGATTTTGCCGACCTGCTGCGCCGGGCGGATGCGATCTTCATCGACGAGCTGCGCGCCGCAGACTGGTACGACAAGACCAGCCAGGCTTTCGCGGTCTTCCTGCCGGTGAAGAGCGTCGGCGTGATGGGCGACGGCCGTACCTACGAATACGTGGTGGCGCTGCGCGCGGTGCAGACGCAGGACTTCATGACCGCGCACTGGGCGGAGCTGCCGCACAGCCTGCTCGGCAAGGTCAGCAACCGCATCATCAACGAGGTGCGTGGCATCAATCGGGTGGTGTACGACATTTCCGGCAAGCCGCCGGCGACGATCGAGTGGGAATAGCCTGCAACGCTTTTCCCAGCCCGGCCGCCTCCAGTCCAGCAAAGGAAGGCCATGACACCGATTCGAGTTGAAAAGGCGGGCGGTGCCGATGCACCCGATGCGTTGGGTCTGGCGCTGGAGCAAAGCCACGAGGTGAAGGCAAAGGTCGAGACCTGCGCCGACGGCTTGGCGATCGCCAATGAAATCCTCAAGGACCAGATCGCCGGCGGCACGACCCTGCTGTCGGCGCAGACAACCCTGCTGGCCGGCACGACCGTCGAGAACAAGGTGCAGGAATGTGCCGACGATCTCCATGAAGTGACCGAAACCTTGGCGAAGGGGATCGACGATCTCGCAAGCACCGAGGCCGCGTTGACCGAATCCCGTGAAATGCTCGCGGATAGTCAGGCCGCCCTGGCGATTTCCCAGGAGGGCGAGCGTGATGCGCGGCGACGGGCCCTGCACGACGCCATGACCGGCCTGCCCAATCGCGACCTGTTCGACGATCGGCTGTCGAACGCGTTGGCGCTCGCCGAGCGCCACGACTGGACGCTGGCGGTGATGTTCCTCGATCTCGACGGATTCAAGAAGATCAACGACACGCACGGGCACGCCGCAGGAGATTCGGTCTTGAAGACGGTAGCAGGGCGTCTGTCACTGCACGCACGCGATGAAGATACGGTGTGCCGCAATGGTGGCGATGAGTTCCTCTACTTGCTGGTGAATCCGCAAGCCAGGAAGAACATCGAACGAATCGTCGGCCTGATTTCCGCCAACATCGCCGCGCCCATCGGGGTCGACGGTCGGCAGTTTGTCGTCAATGCGAGCATCGGCGTTGCCATCTACCCCGGCGATGGAGCGACCGGCGATGAACTCATCAAGAACGCCGACACGGCCATGTACCGCGCCAAGGCGCATGGGAGCGGCTGTGTGTTCTTCGACCGGGTCGAGACGGGATCGGCCTCGGCCTGAACTGTGGCCCCGTTGGCCTTGATCAACTCCGCAGGTCGGCGAGCAGCACGTCGGCCAACGCCTCCTCATCGATCGCCAGCCGCTCGGCAAGCATTGCGTCCACAAGTGTGTCGTCCCACAGCGCGCTGACGGCGGCATCGTCGAGGCGGCGCCCGGGTCGCGGCGCGCCCGCGACGGCTGCGCGATAGTCGGGCGTCGAGAAGCGCCATGGCCGGGCATCGTGCTCGCGGAGCATATGGTTGCCGATGCGCACGCCTGGCCAGTCGAAATCGCCGTGGTAATGCAGCCGCGCTCCCGCGGTGCCCAATTGCGCGAGCAGGGTGCGCTGGGCCGCGGCCGGCATGCCGTCGGTGCACACCAGCGGTGCACAACGTGGTCCCAACTGGTCGGCGGCGATCGCGAGCAGGTTCGGGTTCTCGCAGACGAATACCGGGCGGCCATCGACGGCCCAGGCCGGCGGCGAACGCACCAGGCTGCGCAGCGAGAGATAGACCGGTTCGCCCGCTTCGGCGCCCGTCGGCCCAGGGAGGTTGAGCATCAGCGCCGGCCGGGCCAGCTCGTTGACCAGCACGCCGACGGCAGCCCACAGATCGCGCGTGCGTTCGCCGTTGCCGTCGTTTTCATTGGCGGTTGCGGCCCGTTGGCGTAGCGCCGCAAGGACCAGCGTGCCGACCGGGCTGCCGGCGTCGAGTGCGTGCGCATCACCGAGCGCGGCAACGGCCAGTTGCGCCCGTGGAATGCCCGCCGCGGGCAGCCGCCGCAAGACCTGATCGGCGTCGCGGACGAGGCGGGTTCCGACCTCGGGCCGGCTGCCACACAGCCGCTTCAGCAGGCCGAGCCCGATGGACGTTTGAAGTGCCGAACGTAGGCCCGGGTGTTCGCAGTCGTCGACCAGCCGTTGCCATTGCGAGCGCACCTCCAGGCGCTGAACCGTCAGGTCGATGATCGCTCCGTCGAGCTGCTCGAGCGCATCGCGCAAGGAGGCAGCGAGACCCGCACGTGCAAGCGTGGCGTCGACCTCAGCCACGTCGATCTGCATCGATCGCGCATGGCGTGCAGGGCGGCCGGCAAGCGCAGCGATCGCCGCGTGTTCTGCTTCGCTCAGTGCGCCGAGGCGCAGCAAACCGGGCGACGCGTCGCGCTGGTAGCGCTGGCGCAGCCGCTTGCGCAGGCCGGCCAGATCGTCGCCGCCGAGCAGGCGTTGAAGGCGGGCATCCACGGTCATTCGGGGGGAAAGCGCCGATCCGGGTCGTCTTCACGCCGGCGCGCCCGGCCATCCCAGGTCCAGCGCGAGACATGCACTGCATCGACACCCTCGCGCCGCTGCAACTGGCAGATCGCCACGCCCGGCAGCTCCGCGTAACAGGCCCACTCGCGCTCGCTGGTGATGACGAAGTCGAGGTCGAACTCGTGGATCAGGCCCATGCAGTGCGCGCGGGCGGCATCGTCGATGCCGGCGAATGCTTCGTCGAGCAGCACCAGGCGCGGCGCGAAGGCATAACCCCCCTGGCTGTAGTAGCTCGATACCGCGGCGAAAAGCGGGACCGTCAGGCCGAGCGCGCGCTCGCCGCTCGAGGCCGGGCCGGACAACGGGCGCCACTCGCCGTCCTGCCAGCGCTGCACGCGAAAGCGGTGCCAGCGCCGGTAGTCGAGGGCTTGGGCAAGCTGTTCGAGCAGGCTGCCACCGGCCGTGTCGGCCCTCATGCGTTCGGCGGCGATGCGCTGGTGCAGCATTGCGCCGACCACCCGGCGGTCTTCGGCCGACCACAGGTCGGTGCTGGTGTTGAGCAGCCGCTTGCGCGCAGCCTCGAGGCCCACCGGTGCGCCCTCGGCGCCCTCCGCCAGCGGCTGCCACAGCAGGCGGAACTTCACGCCGGTGGACGTGGGGCGCTTGTGTAGTTCCTTGTTGATCGCGTCGACCTGGCGCTCGGCTGCCTGCATGAGCCGCTGCACTTCGGCGGCGATCTCGGCCTGCAGGTGGTTCTCGAGCAGCGTGCGCTCGCGCGCCGTCAGCAGTTCGCGGCGCTGGGCGATCTCGGCATCCAGTAGGGTGGTGAGCTGGTCGGGGCGCAGCGGGCGATTCTGATAGACGATGCTGACGACCATGCCGTAGTCACTGGTGTCGGCCTGCGCCTGCTGGCCGAGCGCGGTCAGCGCTCGTCCGAGTTCACCGTAATCGTGCGAGATCTGGCTCTGGATGCGCGTCCATGCGTCGTCGTCGTCCGCCACGTGCACGAGCGCCTGCTCGGTGCGGCGGGCGAGGTTGAGCGCCGGCTCGATTGACCACGGCGCACCCAGAGCGGGCAGCTCGGCATCGGGCAGCGCGGCGGACAGCAAGCCGGTGGCGGCGAAGCCCTGCAACTGGGCGATGGCGCGTTGTCGTGCATCGGCACGCTCCTGCAAGGTAGCTTCCGCGTCCCGCATCTTCTGCTCGCCACGGGCGCGCGCCTCGCCGGCTGCGCGCCAGGCTTCGCCGGCTGCTCGCGCCTGGCGCTCACCATCGGTCACGGCGTTGCGCGCCGCGCGCAGGCGCTGGTGCAGTTCGTCGACCTGGGCGCCGATCGATTCGTGCAAGGTGGCGAGCCTTACCTGCGCTTCGTCGGCCTGCAGGCGACGCTCGGCGACTTGCTTGGAGAGCCGGCGCCTGTCGTCCTCGGCTTCCTCGCTGCGCGCTTGCTGGTGCGCCAGTTCGTTCGCGGCCAGACGCAATTCATTCGTCACCTGAAAGAGCGTGTGCAGCGCCTCGCTGAAGCGCATGAGTGCGACGCCGATGGCATCCAGCCCCGCAGCAGTCGTCGGCAGGTGCAGATCGGTCGCGTCGACGGCCAGCGCATCCCGGCAAGTTTGCAAGGCGTCGGCTGCGGTGCGCAACTGGCGTTCGGCCTCGCCGAGCCGGTCGCGGGCGGCCCGGAGCTCGCGTTCGCGCGCCGCGGCGTCGGCGTGCGCGGCGCGCAGGGCGTCGTCGGACGGTGCGCCCTGCCACTCGGCGGCTGCCCGGGTCTGGCGCTGCGCGAGCGCGGTGAGGTCGAGGTCGATCGTCCGCAATGCCTCGGCGATCAACTGCAGGCGCTGCGCGATCTCGGCGAGTCGCCGGGTACGGGCCGCGGCGCGGGCGGCGTAGCCGATGTAGGCGGCCTGCGGCTTGTGCCAGGCCCCGGCCAGTGCGCCGAGGCGAAAGCGGCCGTCGGGTGCGATCCAGCCTTCGGCGCGGCCGTCGTCATCACCGGCGCAGGCGATGCCTTCGAGCAGGCGTGTCAGCGACGCGGCATCGACGTCGGTGGGGGCCGCGCCGGCGGCGGGTGCCAGCCACGCGGCGAGGGAAGCGTCCTGGCGCGGCCGTTCGAGCCACTGGGTGTCATGCAGCGGTGATCCGCCGGCATATTGCAGCCGGCCGTCGGGGCTCACCCAGGCGTCGAGCAGGCCTGCCGCTTCAAGCGCGGCTTCGAGGCCGGCCCGCTCGGTCGCGCCGACGTGCTCGCGAAAATCGACCAACTGCCACAGCGGCGCGCCGGCACGCTGCGCTCGTGCGTCGGCGGCACGGGTAGGCGGCGCCGGCGGAGCGGCATCCTCACCCTGTGCCAGCCGCTCGCGTTCCGCATCCAGGACAGCCTGTTCAGCGACCAGTGTCTGCTTCGACGCGAGGAGGCGGGCGCGCAGTTGTGCCAGGACGTCGGCGGCGCGCTGCTGGGCCTGCAACAAGACGGCGCGGGCCGGGTTGTCGCCTTGCATGCTCGCGACCCATAGCGCCAGTGCGGGCAGGGGCGGCTCGTCGACCTGCAACTCCACCAGATGTGTGAAGTGCTGCTGCCAGGCCTCGACCAGGCGGTTGCCTTCGGCCTCGACCGTGGCGTCGGCCGCGCTGCGACGGGCCGCGGCGGCTTCGGTTTCGTCCACGCGTTCGTCGCGGGCATGCTGCCGGTGGGCATGCGCCGCCTCGGCCTGTGTCACGTCGCCGACGCGGCGCTGGACCAGCGCGAGCTGTTCGCGCCGTGTCGTGGTGGCGTGGCGCAGCTCCGTGCGGGCGGTGTCGAAGGGCAGGGCGTCGAGCGTCACCACTTCGGCCGCCGGCAGCGCCGCCAGCGGATTGCGCTGCCACGGCTCGCCGATGCCGCTGGCCCGTGCTGCGAGGGCGGCCTCATCGCGTGCCGCGGCGAGGGCGTCTTCGGCCCGCGCCCGGCGTGCGCTGCGTTCCTGTAGCGCGCGGGATTCGCGCTCGGAACGGGCCGCGGCCTCATCGGCCATGCGCGTGGCGGTGGCGAGGTCGGCGGTGCGGGCCTGCGCGTCGCGTTCGGCCTGGGCGAGGCGATTCGCGTCCTTCATCGCCGGGTCGGACTGCAACTGCTCGAGCCGGGTGCGGCCGGCCTGCAGTGCGGCGTCGGCGGCCTCGGCGCGGCTGCGCGCCTCGTCCTCGGCGTCCTGCGCGGCTTGCCAGGCGCTACGTGCTTCGTTGAGGGTACGGCTGGCGCCGTCGTAGCCGGTTTGCGCGCTGCGCAGGGCACGGGACTGACGCCGCGCGTTGGTCGCGGCATAGCGCTGGTAGCGTTGATTGAACGTCCCGACCGCTCTTGCCAGGAGTTCGTAATCCTGCAACTCGCGGCGGTACTCCTCGAGCTGGTTCAGCGCGTCGGCGACGTCGGTCAGCAGGTCGGCCGACATCGGCGGCAGCGCCTCGGTCAGCGCGTCGGAGAGGTTGCCTTCGTCGGGCTTCCTGGAAAGCTGCGGCTGGCGCAACTGGACCAGCGTGTCCATCAAGGCCGCGTAGCGCGCGGCCCCAAGCTGGAAAAGTCGCTCGTCGACGGCGCGGCGGTAGGCAGTGGCCGTATCGAACACCTGTCCGTGATCCTGCAGGGCCTCCTTCAGCCGCTCCTTGGTCAGCACCTGGCGCGCCGCACTGGTGAGCCACAGGTCCTGGCCGAGGCGCCGCGCCTCCAGCACGAAGAACCATGCATCCACCTGGGCCCGCGCCGCCGCCGCCGACAGGCCGCAGCCGAGGCTCAGGTAGTCGGGCTGGCCGTCTTCAGCGATGCGACCGAACTCGATCCAGGCGTAGCCGATGCGCCGGTCGAGCTTGCCGAGCAGCAGGTTCCACGCCATCTTCTTGCCGGCATCGCCATCGGGCTCGATGCGCGAGGGCTTGAGCTGCGCATCGAAGAGGAACGGCAGGGTCAGCGACAGCACCTTCGACTTGCCGGTGCCATTGTTGCCGCGCAGCAGCAGGTGGCCGTCGCGGAACCAGAACTCCTCGCTGTCGTAATGGAAGAGTTCGACGAGGCCGAGCCGCAGCGGTTGCCACCGAGCCAGCGTCGGCAAGGGCAGCGGCGGGCGGTCGCTGGTAGCCGGGAGAGCGGGCGGGAGGTCGATCAGGGTGTCCGAAGTATCCAAGGGTCAGGCCTCTCGGTGCGGGCCGCCCCCAGGGAGGCCTGCGCCCCCTTCGGGGGGGTGAGGCAGGGTTTTCGCGGCGCAATGCGCCGTGCCTGCCGAACGGGTCGGCTGTGCAAAGCCGACCCTCCTCGAACAACGTGAGCATGGTGGGCGTTTCATCTCAATCGAACAGGTTGCCGGTGATGGCGGGTACTGCCGGCTTGATCTCGGCCTCGCCGACCGCAAAACGCGCCAGCGCTGGCAGCGTTCGCACCCGGGTGCCGTCGCGCATCACCAACTGCAGGCGCTGCAGGCGTTCGAGCGCCGTCGCCGCAAGCTCGTGCTCGGAGCCCGCTTCGCGAGCCGACTTGCGCCAGAAGCTGCCGAAGCGCTGGCGGGCTGCGGCGATGAACGTCGTGACGTCGGCCTCGCTCACGCTGGTGGGGGCGCGCGCGCTCAGGAACTCTGCGACCAGCAGGGTCACATGCGCTTCGGTGCCTTCGGCGGGCATCGCCACGTCGGTCAGTTCGCCGTCTTCGTCGGCGAGGGCAAGGCCCTCTGCACGCTGTTCGGCGACCAGTCCGGTGGCCTCGCACAGGCGGGCGGCCATGGTGCCGCGCTGGTTCATGAAGTAGGTGCGCAGTTCGCTATCGAGGCGGTCGAAGTAGATGACCGGGTCGTCGAGCAGCCGGCGCGCGAGGTGATGGCGCAGGGCCGTGCGTCGGCCTTCGTCGCTGTCGGGGACGTGCTCTGCCACCAACGCGGCGAGCCGCGCCTCGAGCGTTGCCGGCGCTTCATCCGCGGGCCAGGTGGACGGGCCGCGCGACGCCGCGAGCACCCCCGCGAGGAGGCGTCGCTGGACGTCGTAGAGCGCGTCGTGCAATGCGTCCGATCCTTCCGCGCCGCCGCGCACGAAGCCCTCTTCATCGCCGGCCACGCGCTGCAATACGCCGAGTTCGAGCAGCGTGCGGCAGACCGCGACCAGTTCACGCCGCTCGTGCTGCGCCTGGAGTGTGAACGTGAAGCCGCGCGCGGCCAGCGCCGGATCGGCCGCCAGCGCGAGCAACCGGTCGCCGAGCACCCGCAGGGTGATCTGCGGATCGGCCCGCTCCAGCGCCGCGCAGGCCAGGCACAGCAGCACGTAGCGGCGACGCTCGTAGCCCGGCAGCCCGCGCGTCGCATCGTCGAGATCGGCCGGGCGCTTGTACAGGCGCGCCGCATCGCGTTCGATGTGCAGGGGCCAGCCGGTTTCGCGTGCGAACCATTCGCGCAGCGCATCGGCGTGGCGGCGCACGGCGGCGAACCCGGGCTGCGCAGGCGTCATCAGCGGCGTCATCAGCAGGGCTCGCAGCGCGCCGATAAACTCCTCGCGCTGGTGGCGGACCTGCTGCTCGCCGATCGCGGCGCTGTCGAATTTCATTGGAGTTCTGGTGTGGCGGTGATCGTGATGTGGTGGTCGCGGCCGGCGAATACGCCGGCATCGGTGACCACTTCGGCATGCGTATGCACACCCATCGGCTCGAGGCGAACGCGCAGCAGGCCGTCTCCGGTCTGGCGCTCGACCGTGTCGTCGGGCGAGGCCTGCGCGGTCAGGGCCTCGCCGAGCAGGCTCAGCAACAGCGCAAAGGCGTGCGGATCGAGCCGCCCGATCTCGGACAGACGCATCCTGCAGCCCGTGGCCAGGCGCTTGCGCGCGGCTTCGACCTGCCGGTGCTCGTCATCCAATTGGCGGGCGAGCAGGGCGCGCTCAGCGCTGCGCTCGCGCACCTTGGGCAGGGGTCCCCGCGGGGCCGCCTCGCCGTACTCGCGCAAGCGCGGATGAATGCGCAGCGGCGGTGCCTCGGCCCACGGCGTGGTTGCGGGCAACTCGTAGCCGGCGCCCGGCTTCAGCGAGAAGTGCCGGGCCGGGTTGAGGGCGAACGCGGCACGGCCCAGGCGGTGCGCCTCGCCGTCGTTGGCGCAAGCCGCGAACCAGCCGGCCAGCACGCGGAAGTCGGTCGAGCGATCGCTGCGCCCGCTGCGCCGCTCATTGACCGCCGCGACCGCTGCCAGCAACTGCGGAATCGCGGCCCGCGCCTTCGAACGCAGCACCTCGGCCTGCGGCGGTTCATGCTGCGTGCTGACGAACCAGCCGCGCAGGCCCTTCCAGCGTTCAAGCCAGGCCTGCTGGCGCTGCGCGAGCGCGTCGGCCTGCGCCAGCGAATCGCCGGGCGCCGCGTCGCGCGCCTCGCGTTGCGCGGCCGTCCACAGCAGCGGATCGATCCGTGGGTGGAGTGCGGCGATGTGCTGCGCGATTTCCCCGGAGCGCCCGACCAGGTCGCCGATGAAACGCTCGAGATAGTCGATCAGCCGCTTCTTGTACGCCACCACCGCGGTGGCATCGGCCTGTTGCAGTTCGATGCTGCGCGCCATGCCTGCCATGAAGGCCTGGGCGTTGTCGGCCAGGCTCTCGAACACCCGCACCAGGTCACGCAGCGTTTCGTGCACCTTCGCCGCATCGGGCGTCGGCGCGTCGGAGAGTGCGAGCAGGGTCTTCAGCCGGCTGGCGATGTCTTCGAGTGCGATGGTCTGCAACTCGGCCCGCCGGCCGAGCGCCTTGGCGAAGGCGGCGAGTGCCGTCTCGACCGCCTCCCCGCCATGCGAAAGCCGGTAGAGGAAACGGGCTCGGTAGAAGTCGCCGATGCTTGCGACGCGTGCCGTGTCGGGTTGCGCTTCGAGGTTGCCCCAATCGACGAGTTGGGCGAGCGCGGCCTGCACCTCGTCGAGCTTCGGCACGCCATCGGCCCACTGCGCCTCGGTCAGCACTTCGTCGGGCCGCATGTGCAGGCGGAACTGGCGCTTCGCCGCAGCAAAGCAGTTCATGATGCTCCGGTAGATACTGGCCTTTTCGGCGCTGACGTGTCGAAACAGCTCGGCCGATGTGTTCGCAGACGGCATGGATTGGGTACCGGAAATTCTAGCCGTTCGATGTTGGCAACAAGGCGAGCGGATGTCGAGTGTTTGAATCCGCGCTACAGGGAATCGATGCAGCCTTCGGCAACGTCGATCGGCACTCGTACGACTGCCCTGGTTGCCCCGACGGCGGGAACCATACGGCATCGACCGGTTGCGGTGGTGGGCCATTCAGGGGGGCAATTCAGGGGCGGCGCAGGTGTGACGAAGGCGCTAACATTGGCATATGTCCGGCCCAATTGTTTCCGTCCTGAAATACTGGTCCGCGGTCATCAGGACCACCGTGACGCTGTGGCTCGAGGCGCAGGTGTTCGTGCATGCCGCGGCGCTTGCCTTCTTCACCGTGTTTTCGGTGGCGCCGGTGGTGATCGTCGCGGTCACGCTGGTCGGCCTGGTGCTGGGCGAAAGCGCTGCGCAGGGGCGGATCGCCGAGCAACTGCAGGTGGCCATCGGGCCCGAGGCCGCAGCCGCGATCCAGACCGCGGTGGAAAACAGCCGCATCCAGCACAGCGGGCTGCTGCCCACCATCGCCGGCTTCGCCGCGATCGTGTTTGGCGCCACGACGGTGTTCACGCAGATGCAGACCTCGCTCAATGCGATCTGGGGCGTGGCGCCGCGACCGACGCGCAGCAGCGTCTTCATCTACCTGAAGACGCGCCTGCTGTCCTTGGCCGTGGTGCTGGGAATCGGCTTCGTGCTGCTGGTTTCGCTCACCCTGAGCGTGTTCGTGCGTGGCGTCATCACGTTCGCTGACGATTGGCTGCCGGTGCCGGTGCCGGTCGTGCTTGGGCTGGACTGGGTCGTCTCGCTGACGGTGATCACGCTGCTGTTCGCGACGATCTTTCGCGTGCTGCCGGACGTGGTGCTGCGCTGGCGGGATGTGATTCTGGGCGCCTTCGTCACTGCGCTGCTGTTCGCGTTCGGGCGGGCGCTGATCGCCATCTATCTGTCGACGACGGCCACTGCATCCACCTACGGCGCTGCCGGATCACTCGTGCTGTTGCTGCTGTGGGTGAATTACTCGTCAATGATCCTGCTGTTCGGTGCCGCTTTTACCCGCGCGCATCTGCAGGCGCGCGGTCGTCCGGTGCGGCCGCGCGCCACCGCGATCTGCGTTCATCGACAACTCATCGAGGACTGAAGGGCGCCTTCAGCTTCAGGTGCGCAGCAACTGCAATTTGAAGTGGTGCTGGATGAAGGACTGGAACTTGGCGACACCTTCGAAGGCCAGGCGCAGTTCTCCCTGTTCCATCGCGTTGAGGTGATCGAGCGCGATGTAGTTGCTGGGCGTGGCATTGCGACGCAGGGCTTCGACCTGCCCGCGCAGGCGGATCAGCACGAGGAAATCGAACGCAGCGCGCAGGTCGGCGACCTGCTCGGGCTTCATGACGCCGGCTTCGACCAGCGCCTCCATGCGGTCGTGCGTGCTGCCCTGCAGGCGTCCCGCTTCGATGGCGAGTGCCTTGACGCCATCGGTGATGGCGAAGATGCCGGCCTTCTTGACGTCGATGTGGCCGCGGTAGGGACCGGATTTTTCCACCTTGATGCCGCCGAACCAGCCCAGCGGCGGGGCGAAGTTCGTCATGTTCTGGGCCATGCGCACGAGAAAGCCCTGTTCGTTGGCCATGTAGTGGAAGGCGTGGGTGCGCAGCGCGTCCACCAGATCGGTGCGGCCATAGAGCGGGCGCAGGTCCATGAACATGCTGCCGGTCATGACGTTGTCGGGCGTCGGCGCGGACAGCCAGCGCGTGAGCTCCTGGCGCCAGCTGGACAGGCTGCGCCGCCATTCCGGATTCCTGGCCATGATGCCGCCGGGGCAGGGCGGTACGCCGATCGAGATCAGCGCATCGATGAGGTCGTGCGAGAAGGCCTCGAGCCGGGCGACTTCCACGCTGCTCAGGCTGTCGTCGTAGATGATGCCGTTGTCCTGGTCGGTGGACAGCGTCTGCTCGCCGCGCCCCTCGCTGCCCATCACCACGAAGGCGAAGTCGTCGGTGAGGTCGGGGTATTTCTCCGCACGCAGCAGGTCGATGAGCCGGATCAGCACCTGGTCGTTGAGGTTGGCGATCAGCTTGACCATTTCGCGGATCGCGATCCCCGTTCCGGCGAGGTGAAGGATGAGCTTCTGGATGCGCTGATGGAGTTCGCGCAGCGCATCGATCGAGGCCGCCTTCTCGATGTCGAGCACGAGCTGATGAGGCGAGTGTGCCTGCAGGCGCAGGATGTCGGTGACGGTGATGATGCCGGCGAGCACGCCGGCCTGATCCACCACCACCAGGCGGTGGATGTTGTGGCGCGACATGCGGTAGAGCGCCTCGTAGAGGACGTCATCCTCGGCGATCGTGACCAGCGGCGCGCTCATGACGTCGGTCACGCGCAGGCTCGCCGGAGCCTTGCCGGTGGCGACGACCTTGTTGCGCAGGTCGCGGTCGGTGACGATCGCGTACGGCTTGCCTTCGGTGACCACGACCACGCACGAGATGCTGCGCACACGCATCTGCGCGACGATGTCGACCAGGGCGTCCTCTGCCGAGCAACTGACGACGGTGCGCTGATAGAAATCCCGGATCGGGCGAAAGAACTGGTTGTCGTCGGCCATGCCTGTCTGCGCCTCGCGCGCTGCAAAGAGGCGCCATTCTACTCGGTGCCTGTCGCCGCGGCCGCTGCGGACACGCCATGGTGCCTGCTCAGGCGGTGGCGGTCAGCGCACGCCTGAGCAGGAGGCCGGGGTCGAGGGCCACGACCTCGCCGACCATGATCAGCGCCGGGGTGCGGATGCCCGCTTCGCGAACAGCGGCAGGCAGTCGCGCAACGGTGCTGTGCACGCCGCACTGCCCGGGGGTGGTCGCCGCGTGGATGACCGCGGCCGGGGTGTGCGCGGGCAGGCCGTGGGCGATCAGGCGTTCGCAGATGATGTCGAGCGCGCCGAGGCCCATGTAGATCACCACGGTCTGCCGGGGGCGGGCGAGCGCGGTCCAGTCGAGGTCGACCGTGTCGTCCTTGAGGTGTCCGGTGGCGAACACCAGCGTCTGCGCGTGTTCGCGGTGGGTGAGCGGAATGCCGGTACAGGAGGCGGCGCCCGCCGCTGCGGTGATGCCGGGGACGATCTCGCATTCCAGGCCGGCTGCGAGCGCGGCCGCCATCTCTTCGCCGCCGCGCCCGAAGATGAAGGGGTCCCCGCCCTTGAGACGCACGACATCCAGGCCCTCACTCGCCAGATCGACCAGCAACTGATTGATCCGGTGTTGCGGCAGGGCGTGGTTGCCGGCCTCTTTCCCGGCATAGACGCGGCGTGCGGATGGCGGAATTAGCGCAACGATTGCGTCGCCGACCAGATGGTCAAAGACCACGACCTGGGCGCAGGCGATCAGGCGCATCGCCTTCACCGTCAACAATTCCGGATCGCCCGGGCCGGCGCCGACCAGAAACACTTTGCCCTTGGCGCGGTTGCCGTCCTCGCGTTTGTTGGCGCTGGTCGTTCCCGACGCGCCGTCGCGACCGCGCGGCCCCGATGCCGATCGCAAGCCGCGTGCCTTGCCGCTGCGGGATGGCAAAGCCTCTGATAGGTGACTGCCTGCGTACATGTTGGCGCTCCAGCGTGCGGGAGAAAGAACTGCATTCAGTGTTGCGGAACTTTATCCCCAGCGATCGTGGGGAAAATTAATTCACATCAAGGATGGGGCCTCCCGAGAAAAACCATACTGCCTTCACACAGTTGGTTCACATCCCGTGTCGTGTGTAAGGAGAGGGCAATGCAGAAAAAACGTTTGATCGGTTCGGCGCTCGCGATGGCGATCCTGCCGCTGGCCATGAGCAGTGTCTGGGCAGCGGATGCCCCGAAGCTGACCGCCGAAGAAATGGAGCAGGGCAAGCTGATCTACTTCGAGCGCTGTGCCGGCTGCCACGGCGTGCTGCGCAAGGGCGCCACCGGCAAGAACCTCGAGCCGCACTGGAGCAAGACCGCGCCCGATGGCACCAAGCTCGAGGGCGGCACGCTCAAGCTCGGCACGGAGCGTCTCGAGAAGATCATCTCCTACGGTACCGAAGGCGGGATGGTCAACTATGACGACATCCTGACCAAGGAAGAGATCAACCTGATGGCGCGCTACATCCAGAACGAGCCGCCGATTCCGCCCGAGTTCTCGCTCAAGGACATGAAGGACAGCTGGAAGCTGCTCGTTCCGGTTGACAAGCGTCCGACCAAGCAGATGAACAAGGTCAACCTCAAGAACGTGTTCGCGATCACGCTGCGCGACGCGGGCAAGCTGGCCCTGGTCGATGGAGACACCCACAAGATCTGGAAGATCCTCGACACCGGCTACGCGGTGCATATCTCGCGCCTGTCGGCCTCGGGTCGCTATGTGTACACCGTCGGTCGTGACGGCCTGACCACCATCATCGACATGTTCTACGAAGAGCCCACCACGGTCGCCACCGTGCGCCTGGGTTCGGACGCGCGCTCGGTCGATACCTCGAAGTTCAAGGGCTACGAGGACAAGTACCTGATCGGTGGCACCTACTGGCCGCCCCAGTACTCGATCATGGACGGCGAGACGCTCGAGCCGATGAAGGTCGTGTCCACCCGCGGCAACACCGTCGATGGTGACTATCACCCCGAGCCGCGCGTGGCCTCCATCGTGGCCTCGCTCACCAAGCCGGAGTGGGTGGTCAACGTCAAGGAAACCGGCATGATCCTGCTGGTGGACTACAGCGACATCAAGAACCTGAAGACCACCACGATCGAGTCCGCCAAGTTCCTGCATGACGGTGGCTGGGACGCTTCGGGCCGCTACTTCATGGTCGCTGCCAACGCCTCGAACAAGGTCGCTGCGGTCGATACCAAGACCGGCAAGCTCGCCGCGCTGGTCGATACCGCGAAGATCCCGCACCCGGGTCGTGGCGCCAACTTCGTCCATCCGGAATTCGGCCCGGTGTGGTCGACCGGTCACCTTGGTGACGCCGTCGTCTCGCTGATCTCGACCGCTTCCGATGATCCCAAGTTCGCCAAGTACAAGGAGCACAACTGGAAGGTCGTCCAGCAGCTGAAGATGCCGGGCGCTGGCAACCTGTTCGTGAAGACGCATCCGAAGTCGAAGAACTTCTGGGCGGACGCGCCGATGAACCCCGAGCGTGAGCTCGCCGAAGCGGTGTTCGTGTTCGACAAGGCCGACCTCAACAAGGAGCCGGTGCGCCTCGACGTCGCCAAGGATTCGGGCCTGCCCGAAAGCAAGGCGATCCGCCGCGCCGTGCAGCCCGAGTACAACGAAGCGGGTGACGAAGTCTGGATCTCGCTGTGGGGCGGCAAGACCGACCAGTCGGCCATCGTGATCTACGACGACAAGACCCTGAAGGTGAAGAAGGTCATCACCGACCCGGCCATCGTCACGCCGACCGGCAAGTTCAACGTCTACAACACGATGCACGACGTCTATTGATCGACTAGCGCGACATTAGTCTGAATACCCCCCGCGCTCCGGCGCGGGGGTCATGAGGGAAGAATTACATGTCAGATCGAAACAGCGACAACCTCAAACAAGAAGATTCGGGCGGCTTCTGGGCACGCCTGCGCCGCCCGTCGAAGAAATCGCTGGGCGGTCTGTTGGCTGTTGGGTTCGTGGTGGGCATCCTGTTCTGGGGCGGTTTCAACACCGCAATGGAAGCCACTAACACTGAGACGTTCTGTATCTCGTGTCACGAGATGTATGACAACGTGTACAAGGAGTACAAGGAGACGATCCACTACACCAACCGCACGGGCGTGCGTGCGGTGTGTTCGGACTGTCACGTTCCGAAGGCCTGGACGTACAAGATGATGCGCAAGATCCAGGCCTCGCGCGAGGTTTGGGGCAAGATCACCGGGACGATCAATACGCGCGAGAAATTCGAAGCGAAGCGGCTCACGCTTGCCCGGCGCGAGTGGGCACGCATGAAATCAGTCGATTCGCGGGAATGTCGTAACTGCCACACCCTTGAAAGCATGAACCCCGAGGCGCAGAAGCAGCGTGCGCGCAAGCAGCACGAGATGGCCAAGGAAGACAACATGACCTGCATCGACTGCCACAAGGGCATTGCGCACCACAAGCCGGCAGGCATGACCGAAGAAGACGAGATGTGAGGCTCGTCCTGCATCGAAGGCAAACCCAAGCACAGTGAGGAAATGACGATGAAGAAAACCATGATTGCTGGCGCCGTCGGTGCGCTCCTGGCGTTCGGTGCAGGCACTGCCGTGGCCGCAGCCCCCGACTGGGGCAAGGTCGAAGGCAAGGAGATCACCGCGTTCTACCCGGGTGTATCGCCGCTGGAATGGATCCAGAAGGGTACCGAGCACGGTGGCGCGCGAGCCCTCAAGAAGGGTGAGACCTGCGCCGACTGCCACAGCGATGAGGCCGCCGACATGGGCAAGAAGATGGCGAGCGGGCAGAAGATCGAGCCCACGCCGATCGCCGGCAAGGCACCGTCCATCCCGGTCAAGGTGCAGGCCGCGCATGACGGCGAGAACCTCTATCTGCGCTTCTCCTGGAAGCAGCCTGCGGCATCCGGTGCGGCCAAGATGGACGACAAGAACCCGGTCAAGATCGCGTTCATGCTCGAAGCCGGCGGCAAGGTCGAACTGGCCGACCAGGCTGGCTGCTGGGCCACCTGTCACACCGATTCGCGCACCATGCCGGGCGCCGACGACGCCAAGACGAAGTACGTCAAGGGCGGCTCACTCGCCGAAGGCAAGTTCTACGACCTGTACCAGTGGCGCAGCGGCGAGAACAAGGGCTTCGACGGCTATGTCGCCGACAAGCGCGTGATGGAGGGCGGCAAGGCGCTGGTCAGCGCCGAGGGCAAGAAGGACGGTGACAACTGGTCGGTCGTCTTCACCCGCAAGCTCGCCGGTGGCGAGGGCGACGTGACGCTCGAGTCGGGCAAGGCCTACAACTTCGGCTTCGCCATTCACGATGACAGCGCCGCCGGCCGCTTCCATCAAGTGTCGCTCGGCTACAAGCTGGGCATCGACACGGATGGCCATGTGAAGGCCGTCAAGCAGTAATTGCGCAGGGCTCTCCGTTCGCTGTGGCGGGCGGAATGCCTCGAGGCGGAAGTCCGGGCCCACCAGGCCTGGCCTTCCGCTTTTTGTTTGCTATGCTGTTTTCGTCACTGGAAGGAGGCGTGGGATGAAAGCCAGATCGCTTTACGGGCTGCTTGCGGGGGTACTCGTCGCCATGGGGCTAGCGGGCGCTGCTACGGCGGCCGAGCATGCGGTGGTGATCGAGAAGTACAGCTTCAGTCCGGCCGAGCTGCGCATTCGCAAGGGCGACACCGTCACCTGGGTGAACAATGAGAAACGCGTGAGCCATTCGGTGCTCTTCATCGGCCGTAGCGAAGAGTCGGAGCGCTTCTTCCCGGGCGAGAAGTGGTCGCGGGTGTTCCCCGAAGCGGGGCGCTTCGAGTACAGCTGTGGTCCGCATCCCGAGATGCTCGGTGTGGTGATCGTCGAGGACTGAGCGTGGTCGTTCTGCGGGCGGGGGCAATACAACCGCACCCCGCTCAGGGTTGATTCGAGTCAAGGTTTCATGCGGGCCGAAAGGCCATTCTCTGCCCGACTGAATCGCCGTTGGATAAGAGCATGAAACTCCCGCCCCTCGTTGCCCACGTTGTCGTCCTCATCGGCGCGGCCGTTGTTTCTGCGCTTGCCGCTGCGTCCGATTCCCGCCCGGCGGTACCTGATCCCCAGCGTGCGCGCGAGTTGGTTCACATCGTTCGCCAGGACTGTGGTTCCTGTCACGGGTTGACCCTGAAGGGTGGGCTGGGTCCTGCGCTCACGGCCGCAGCCCTTGCGGACAAGCCGGCCGAAGGGCTCGTCGCCACGATCATGGGGGGGCGGCCCGGCACGCCGATGCCGCCGTTCGGCACCATCGTCACCGAGCTCGAGGCGCAATGGATCGTCGACCAGTTGATGCGTGGTTTCCCGCCGGACGCCGGACTGCCGCAAGCGCGCAGCACGAACTGAGCCCGCTGCTGTCGTGCGATGCGCTCACGCGTCTTTCCGTGGGGCACAAGCCCCCGCCCTGAAGTCGGAGTCCTCATGTCGTCCCAGAAAGTACGTCTAGCGCCGCCCGCCCTGTGGGGCGTGGTCCTGTCCGTGATGGTGGTGCTGCTGTCCGCCTGCGCGACCACGCCCCCGGTTGCGCTGCGGGGCTCGGGCGATCTCGGCGTGGTCATCGAGCGTGCCGACGGCAATGTGAAGGTCATCGAGACGACCGGGCGCAGCGTGCTCGCAACCGTCGGCGGGTTGGGCGATCTTTCCCATGCGTCGGTCGTGTTCTCGCGCGATGGGCGCTACGCCTTCGTGTTCGGCCGCGATGGCGGGCTGACCAAGGTGGATCTGCTCGAGCGCCGGATCGCCGGCCGCGTCGTGCAGGCGGGCAACGCCATCGGCGGCTCGATCTCGCACGATGGCAGCCTGGTCGTGGTGCAGAACTACGAGCCCGGCGGCATCAAGGCCTTCGATACGAACACCCTCGAACTGGTCGCCGACGTGCCGGCGACGACCGAAGATGGCACGCGCTCCAAGGTGGTCGGCCTTGCCGACCTCTCGGGCAAGCGCTTCATCTACTCGCTGTTCGAGGCCGGCGAGATTCGCATCACCGACTTTTCGGACCCGGCAAAGCCGGTGACGCAACGGTTTGCGGGCGGCAAGCAACCCTACGATGCGCTGGTCACGCCCGACGGGCGCTATTACATCGCCGGCCTGTTCGGAGAGGATGGCCTGGCGCTGATCGACCTGTGGAACCTCGACAAGGGCAGCCGCAAGATCCTGTCCGGCTATGGCCGCGGCGAGCAGCCGCTGCCGGTGTTCAAGATGCCGCATCTGCGCGGCTGGTCGGTTGCCGGCGGCCGAGCCTATCTGCCTGCCATTGGTCGCCACGAGGTGCTGGTGGTGGACACCGATACCTGGGAAGAGGTCGATCGCATCAAGGTCAAGAGCCAGCCGGTGTTCGCGATGGCGCGTCCCGACGGGCGCGAGATCTGGGTCAATTTCGCCTTCCCCGACAACGGCTGGGTGCAGGTGATCGACACCGTCACCGGCAAGGTCACCGATACCCTGCAGCCCGGGCGCGGCATCCTGCACATGGAGTTCCTGTCCAAGGGGCACGAGGTCTGGCTGTCGGCGCGTGACGACAACAAGGTGGTGATCTTCGACACCGCGACCAAGAAGCAGATCGGCGGATTCGACTCGGCGAGCCCGAGCGGCATCTTCTTCACCACGCGCGCCGCGCGCACGGGCTTCTGATGCCGCGCCAGCTCGTCCTGCCGGAAGCGCTCGACGCAAGCGGCTTCCGCCTGCTCAACGAATGGCAGCGCGACTTCCCGCTCGTCGTGCGGCCTTTCGCGCGCATCGCGGACGAAGTGGGCGGTAGCGAGCAAGCGGTGCTCGCGGCTTACCGGCAGATGATGGCGCAGGGGCTGGTGAGCCGGGTGGGTGCGGTGTTCGCGCCGCGCCGTCTGGGGGCGAGCGCGCTCGCGGCGCTGGCTGCGCCGCCCGAGCGCCTGGAGGAAGTGGCGGCGCGCGTCAGTCGCGACCCCTCGATCAACCACAACTACCAGCGTGAGCACCGCTACAACCTCTGGTTCGTGGTCACCGCGGCCTCGCGCGCACATCTGGACGAGGTGGTGGCCGGCATCGAGCGCGACACCGCTTGCGCGGTGATCGTGCTGCCGCTGGAAGAGGAGTTCCACATCGACCTCGGCTTCGACCTCAAGGCCGGCGCGCAGGGGCGCAGGGCGCACGGGGCGACCTCGAGCGGCGAGCCGATCGCGCTCGCCAATGGCGACGAGGGCTGCAAGCTGCCGGCGGTGGACCGCCAGTTGATCACCGCACTGCAGGGTGGGCTCGTGCTCGAGCCGCGTCCATTCGAGCGCCTGGCGGCGACGGTGGGGCTGGACGAGGCGGCGGTGATCGACCGCATCGAAGGTTGGCTCGACGATGGCCTGATCCGCCGCTTCGGCGTGGTGGTGCGCCACCACGAGCTCGGCCTCGAAGCCAACGCGATGTGCGTGTGGGACGTGCCCGACGAGCAGGTGTCGGCGCTCGGCCGCCAGCTCGCGCGCGAAGCGGCGGTCACGCTGTGCTATCGGCGCAGCCGGGTGCAGCCCGACTGGCCGTACAACCTGTTCTGCATGATCCACGGCAGCGCGCGCGAAGAAGTGCTCGCCGCACGCGAGGCGCTTGCCGCGCGCCTCGGGCTCGACCGTCATCCGCATGCGGTGCTGTTCAGTTGCAAGCGCTTCAAGCAGACCGGCGCGCGTTACCTGGGCGCGAAGGATCTGGTCGATGTCTGAGTCCGACAAGACGGCGGCCCAGTCTTCGGGCCGGCGCGGTGTGGCCGCGAAACGCGCGCCGGACGATATCGATCGTCGCCTGATCAACGCGCTGCAGGGCGAATTTCCGCTCACCGAGACCCCGTTTGCGGATATCGGCGGCGCGCTCGGCCTCGCCGAGGGGGAGGTCATCGCCCGTCTGCAGTCGCTGCTCGACGATCGCGTGCTCACGCGCTTCGGGCCGATGTTCCAGATCGAGCGCATGGGCGGCGCGTTCTGCCTGGCGGCGATCGCCGTGCCTGAGGCGCGCTGGGCTGAGGTCGTGGAGGCGGTGAATGCCTTCCCCGAGGTCGCGCACAACTATCGCCGCGAGCATGCGCTCAACATGTGGTTCGTGCTCGCCACCGAGACCCGTGACGGCATCGCCGACTGCGGGCGTCGCATCGAGGCCGCAACCGGGCTCGTGGTGCACCTGTTCCCCAAGGAGCGCGAGTATTTCGTCGAGATGAGGCTGGAGGCGTGATGACACAGGGTAGCGCGGCGCAGGCAGCGGATGTCGCGCGATCGGGGACGGCGGTGGCAGGCGCGGACGACTTCGTCGAGCTCGATCGCCGCCTGGTGCTCGCCACCCAGGGCGGGCTGCCGCTGGTGCCGCGGCCCTATGCCGCGGTGGCGGACGGACTCGGCGTGGATGAAGCGCTGGTGCGCGAGCGCCTGGCGGCGATGCTCGCCGATGGCCGCATCCGCCGCATCGGGGCGGTGCCCAATCACTATGCGATTGGCTACACGGCCAACGGCATGAGCGTGTGGGACATCGACGACGCGGTGATCGACGCGGTGGGCGAGCGCGTCGGCGCGCTCGAGTTCGTCACCCACTGCTACCGCCGCCCGCGCCATCTGCCCGACTGGCCGTACAACCTTTTCGCCATGGTGCACGCCGCCAGCCGAGAGGCGGCGCTCGAGCGCGTCGAGGAAATCGCCGCGCTGATCGCAGCCGAATTTCCCGGGGTCTGCCGCAGCCGCGACGTGCTGTTCTCGGTGGGGATCCTGAAGAAGACGGGGTTGCGGATCGGCGGGTGAGGGCGGTGCCCACGCGTCCTGCTGCCCGCCCCGGGCACCCTTGACGCGCATCATTTTCATTTGCGGGCGCCTCGGGTGAAATGGCTCCATTCAGGAGGCCCCCATGTTCCGCATCTCCCAATTCATCCGCGAGCTCGACCACCCGACGCCCGCCGGCCCGCGCCGCAATCCGCCGGGCCCGGTGGTGATCTGGAACCTGATCCGGCGCTGCAACCTCACCTGCGAGCACTGCTACTCGATCTCGGCCGACAAGGACTTTCCCGGCGAGCTCAACACGCAGGACGTGTTCAAGGTCATGGACGAGCTCAAGACCGCGCGCGTGCCGGTGCTGATCCTGTCCGGCGGCGAGCCGCTGCTGCGCCCCGACATCTTCGATATCGCCTGCCGCGCCAAGGGCATGGGCTTCTACGTGGGGCTTTCATCCAACGGCACGCTGATCGACGAATCCAACATCGACGCGATCGACGACATCGGCTTCGACTACGTGGGGGTGAGCCTGGACGGCATCGGCGCCACCCACGACCACTTCCGCCGCAAGGAGGGCGCGTTCGTGGCCTCGATGCACGGCATTCGCCTGTGCCGCGCGCGCGGGATCAAGGTCGGCGTGCGCTACACGATGACCGAGGGCAACGCCCACGACCTGCCGGCGCTGCTGAAGCTGGTCGAGGACGAGGCGATCGACAAGTTCTACTTCTCGCACCTCAACTACGCCGGCCGCGGCAACAAGAACCGAGCCGGCGACGCGCACCATCGCACCACCCGCGAGGCCATGGAACTGCTGTTCGAGACCTGCCTGGAACTGCACCGGCGCGGTATCGACAAGGATTTCGTCACCGGCAACAACGATGCCGACGGCCCCTTCCTGCTGCACTGGGTGCAGCGCCGCTTCCCGGACAAGGCCGCGCACATCGAGGCCAAGCTGCGCCAGTGGGGCGGCAACGCGAGCGGGGTCAATGTCGCCAACATCGACAACCTCGGCATCGTGCACCCCGACACCATGTGGTGGCACGTGCCGCTCGGCAACGTGCGTCAGCGGGCCTTCGGCGAGATCTGGAACGATCTGTCGAACCCGCTGCTCGCCGGCCTCAAGCAGCATCCGCGCAAGCTCGAAGGGCGCTGCGGGGCGTGCAAGTACCTCGACATCTGCAACGGCAGCTCGCGCGTGCGCGCCGAGCAGGTCACCGGCAACCCGTGGGCGGAGGACCCCGCCTGCTATCTCGACGATGACGAGATCGGGGCCAGCGGCGCAGACTACGGCGCCGAGCGCGTCGTCACCACGCCGTGGACCCGCATCAACAAGGTGTCGGCATGAGCTTGCGTGTCTCCACCCTGGTCTGCCTGCTCGCGCTGGGCAGTGGACTGTCGGCCTTGCCCGCCGCGGCATCGCCGGGCAAGGCCGACGCGCAGCCGGCGACGGCTGAAACCACCGCTGCCGGCATCGATGTGCCCAAGCTCTACGCGCAACACTGCGCCGCCTGCCATGCGCCCAATCGCCTCGGTGCGATGGGCCCCGCGCTGCTGCCCGACAACCTTGGCCGTCTGCGCAAGACCGAAGCGGTCAAGGTGATCGCCGAGGGCCGCACCGCCACGCAGATGGCCGGCTTCGCCGCGCAATTGAGCCCTGCGGAGATCGCCGCGATCGCCGACTGGATCTACACCCCGGTCGTGCCCGAACCGCGCTGGACCGACGACGACATCCGCGCCTCGCGCATCGTCCATGTCGACCCGGCCACCCTGGCGGACAAGCCGGTGTTCGACGCCGATCCGCTCAACCTCTTCCTGGTGGTGGAGGCGGGCGACCATCACGTCAGCGTGCTCGACGGCGACAAGCTCGAGCCGATCCACCGCTTCCAGTCGCGCTTTGCGCTGCACGGCGGGCCGAAGTTCGCCGCCAACGGCCGCTACGTGTTCTTTGCGTCGCGCGACGGCTGGATCACCAAGTTCGACATGTGGAACCTGAAGGTGGTGGCGGAGGTGCGCGCCGGCATCAACACCCGCAACGTGGCCGCTTCGCCCGACGGCACCCATGTCGCGGTGGCCAACTACCTGCCCAACACCCTGGTGCTGCTCGATGGCGAGCTCAAGCTGCTCAAGACCCTCCCGGCCAAGGATCGCGACGGCAAGCACAGTTCGCGCGTGTCGGCGGTGTATGACGCCACGCCGCGCCAGGCCTTCGTCGCTGCGCTCAAGGATGTGGGTGAGGTGTGGGAGATCAGCTACACGAAGGCGGTCGAGGACATCCCGACCAGCTACATCCACGACTTCACCCAGCGCGAGGGGACGTTCATCCCGGGTTACCTGAACCCGCGCCGTACCATCCTCGCCGAGGTGCTCGACGACTTCTTCTTCACCCAGGACTATTCCGAGCTGATGGGCGCCTCGCGCGAGGGCGTCGGCCAGGTGGTGAACCTCGACGTGCGCAAGAAGATCGCCAACCTGCCGCTCGATGGCATGCCGCATCTGGGTTCGGGCATCACCTGGGAGTGGAACGACCCTGCGGCTGGCCCGAACGCCAAGCCGCGCACGGTGATGGCGAGCACCAACCTCAAGGCCGGCGAGGTCACGGTCATCGACATGAAGACCTGGGAGGTCGTCAAGCGCATCCCGACCCGCGGCCCGGGCTTCTTCCTGCGCAGCCACAGCAACAGCCGCTACGCCTTCGTGGACTCGATGATGAGCCCGGAGGCAAAGCACATCCTGCAGGTCATCGACAAGCAGACGCTCGAGGTGGTCAAGGAGATCAGCGGCGAGCCGGGCAAGACCCTGGCCCACGTCGAATTCACCCGCGACGGCCGCTACGCGCTGGCCAGCCTGTGGGAGGACGAGGGCGCGGTGATCGTGTTCGACGCCCAGACCCTGCAGGAAGTCAAACGCCTGCCGATGCGCAAGCCGGTGGGCAAGTACAACGTCTGGAACAAGATCTCCCGTGAGGAAGGCACCAGTCACTGAGCCCGAATGCGCGTGGCCGGCCCTGATTCCGGAACCGCTTCATCAACCCCGATTGCACGACTGAGAAAGATATGGCGCTGATTCGCCTCGACGAACCGACAAGCAAACGCATTCCACCCGACACCTTCTCGCTGTGGGCCCTGGCCTTCCGGCCCTTCTACCTGCTCGCGGCGCTGTTTGCCGCGATCGCGGTGCCGGTCTGGGCCGTCGCTTATTCGGGCGCGATCGAGTTGCCGATGCCCGGCATCTGGTGGCATGCGCACGAGATGATCTTCGGCTTTGCCATCGCGGTCATCATCGGCTTCCTGTTTACTGCGGGGCGCAACTGGACCGGGCTCGACACCCCCGACGGCAAGCCGCTGATGGTGCTGGCCGCGGTGTGGCTCGCCGGCCGGCTGGCGATGGCCTTCGGCAGCGGAGTGTGGGTGGCGGTCATCGATCTGGCCTTCCTGCCGGTGGCCGCGGGCATGCTGCTGCGGGTGCTGATCAAGGCCAGGAGCAAGCGCAACTATTTCGTCGGTGCGCTGCCCGCCATGCTGGCGCTTGCCAACCTGTTCTTCCACCTCGCCGTGCTCGGCGTGATCGAGGCCGATCCGCTGACCGCGATGCACCTGGCGCTCGGCCTGGTGGTGCTGCTGGAGACCATCGTCGGCGGGCGGGTGATCCCGATGTTCACCTTCAACGCCGTGCGTGGCGTCAAGCAGTGGCGCAACGTCAAGCTCGACTGGGCGGCTGCGATCGCAACCGGCATCGCGCTGCTGCTGTGGGCGCTCGGTGCCGGGGCGTGGGCGGGCGTGATCTCGCTGCTGGCGGCGGTGCTGCAGGCGGTGCGGCTGGGGGGCTGGAATCCCCTGGCCACCCGCGGCCAGCCGATCCTGTGGGTGCTGCATCTGGCCTACCTGTGGATTGCGCTGGGCCTGGCGCTGATCGCGCTCACCCAGTTCGGTGTCGTGCCGCGCTCGGCCGGCATCCATGCGCTGGCGATCGGCGCCACCGGCGGCCTGATCATCGGCATGATCACGCGCACCGCGCTCGGCCACACCGGGCGCATGCTGGTCGCGGGTCGAATCGAGACCGCCGCCTACGCGCTGGTGCTGATCGCCGCGCTTGTGCGCGTGGTGACGGTCGCGGTGATCCCGGCGGCGCAGTTCGGTGGGGTGCATGCCGCGGCGACGCTGTGGTCGCTCGCCTTCCTGCTCTACCTGTGGCGCTACACGCCGTTCCTGCTGATCTCAGGATCATCCTCGACAATCGCAACCGATATTTGGGAGAGTTCCGTCATAAGCAGTTCACACAAGAAGGTATGAAAGGTGATCGTGTCAAAT